>Ga0265314_10002728_pt1 | contig 17654 bp, 15 predicted proteins | sample 4126metaG_FD_203106 | JGI IMG/M metagenome (GOLD analysis project Ga0265314, IMG submission 203106) | Rhizosphere microbial communities from Carex aquatilis grown in University of Washington, Seatle, WA, United States - 4-1-26 metaG | ecosystem: Host-associated > Plants > Roots > Rhizosphere >... | reverse complement strand
CTCGGCCCGGATCAGATTGATCGACTCGGCGACCTGCTTGAGCTGCCGGCTCTGCGCCTGCCGCGTGTCAATGTCATTGTGAAAACGCGCCGTGTCCGCGCGCGTCGAGCGGGTATCCCGCACATACGGCACCGCCACCGCCACAAGAAAGCACAGCCCCAGCGCCGCGTAGCCGCAGGTCAGGAGTCCATTGCGCATCCCGCTTCCGGATTTACTGCTCATGGCTCTCTCCTCCGTTGGCCGCGGATGCGTCGGCACTGGGCCCTGGTGACGGCAGCGCATCGACGGTCTGCGTGGTCAAGGGCTCAAGGTCCATGCCCAGCTGAATCTCAAACTTGCGGATCGGATAGTTGTGCAGCGTGCCGGTGCGCGTGTAATCCAGCGTCACATCGGAGAACAGCTCGTTTTTCGAAACCGAATCAATCAGCTGCGCCACCTGGCGGTCGTTGGGCGCCATGCCCACCACCGTCAGATGCGCCACATCGCGGTACCGCGGCGGATTCCGCGTGTCCCCCACCACGCCGCTTCCCTTCACCGGTTCGGAGCGCACGTCGATGAGCACATCGGAAAGCGCCATCCCCGGCGTCATGTCGTTCTGCAATTGCTGGATCACCGCGGACATCGGCACGGTGTTGCCCAGTTCCCGCCGTGCGAGCCGCAAATCCTCCAGCCGCTTGAGCTCCGCCTGCTGGCGCCGGAGTTCCGCTTCCTGGCTGGGCGTATGGTCGAGCGTGTTTTTGAGTGCGTTGCACTCGGCCACGAGGCCGCGGATCTGGCGATTGCCAAGCTGGTGCGCCCCGAATATCGATGCCCCGAGCAATACCATCAGCCCGACATGCACGCGGAGGTTTTTGCGCCGCCGCTGCTGCCGCTGATACCATCCCGGAACCAGGTTTACCGTCTTCATGCCGCCGCCTCCGCCAGGGCCCTTGTCCCCATCGGATAGAGCGAAAGCCCCGCGGCGACCGCCCATTCTCCGGAACGGTCCGGCCGGGCCGCATCTCCCAGGTTCTGCACGCCCCGCAGCGGCTGCGCCTCTTCCACCTGCAACCCCAGGGCGGTTGAGAGTATCTCACGCGTGTGCAGGCACGAGGCCTGCCGGCCGGTGAGCAGCACCGACTCCGGCCGCGCCCCGCGGAACGTGACCACGTAATACCGCATGCACATGTCGAGTTCGCGGGCCAGCTCTTCCAGCGGCGACCGCATCGCATCGTGCAGCGCCTGTCCGAGCGGCGCCGCGTCATCGGCGCTCATGGCCGCTTCCGTCCCCGCGCCGCCGATGAGCCTGGCGCGCATCTGGATCGCCTCGCCCACGGTGATGCCGAGCTTCGCCGCGACCGCCTCGTGGATGGTCCGCGCACCCATGTCGATGTATTTGTAAAAAACCAGCTCCCCGCCGCAGGTAATGAAAAACTGCGATCCCGCGTGGCCGATGTCCAGCACCGCGCCGCTGCCGGTGACGGGCGAACCCGAGGTCAGCGTCCGCCGGATGCCGCGGTCAATCGCACACGGAGCGATGTCCACCGCGGCGACCTCGATTTTCATGGCCGAAAGCGCCTGGATATAGTCGGTCAGCAGCGAGCCTTCGACGGCAAAGAGCAGCAATTCATCCTTCACTTCCGTTCCGCGGCGAACTTCGCCCACGCGGAACCACACCAGCTGCCCGCCCGTGCCGCTTTCGCCCACCTCAAAGCCGAAACGGTCCTTGGCTTCCCATTGCAGCGCCTGGTTCAAATCGGAATCGGGCATCTGCGGAAGCCGCACGGATTTGGCGTGCACATTGGCCGCCGGCAGCGACAGCACGACCCGCCGCCCGGAGAATTCCCGGTTGGCAAGTCCATGCTCCACGGCAATCGCCGCACGCGCGCCGCCCAGCGCCCCGGACGCGGTGGCGCCCAGGGAATCAATCTCGATCCGGCACGCCGCCTGGAGCGAAAGCCCGCCCGCCCCCGCGCGGAACTGCACCATCCGCACCGCGTGGGAACCCACATCGATGCCGATCGGACACAGACCTGAATCGAAGAACTTAAACATGCGGTTCCGCGAGCCTCCCAGAGATGCCTGTTATTTGTCGGTCTTGTCCGACTTCATCTTCACGGTCAGGTTCCCGCTTTGCAGGAAGCTTGAGAGGGAGTCGACCTTCTTGTTGAGCTCGACGAGCTGGTCGATCTGTTGCTGCTGCTGCGCCCCGGCGTCCGGGATGCCCGCGGCAAGCGCGCTGCGCGAGCCGGGACGATTCATCTGCACCAGCAGATTCGCCGCAAGCAGAAAGGCAATGACGCCCAGGAGAATTCGTACGCCGGCAGGGTTCCGAGTCATGGCGATCCTTTCAGAAAATGGAGGCCTTGTTGTGATGTATCGGACATTCGAGATGACTGGTTAATGTAATTGGCTCAATCGCGGTTCAATAATCCACAACCGCCCGCCCTCCGGAATCGTTCCCCACCACATTCGCTTTCAGCAATCCCGTGGAAGGCTGATACAGCCAGCCCGTGGTTCCATCCGCCACAAAGGTGTCATAGTCGGAAAGAATTTTCCAGTCGCTGCTCCCGTTGAGCGGATTGGCCGGCATCTGGTTCATATACGGCCCATATTTGAAAACCGCCGAGGAACCCGCCGCCGTATTGCCATTGGCGTCGGTGAATTGCAGCAGCTGGTCGAAGACTGCCTGCTGCGTGGCGGTCTGCGTGGCGTCCCCGCCGGGATATCCCGGGTTGACGAAATGCTGTGTCTTGTAAACGCCCACCGCCGTCCGCAGCAGCCGCAGGTCATCCTTCAGCGAATTCTCCCGCGCCACCTGCGACGCATTTGAAAGCTTCGGCACGGCGATCGCCGCCAGGATTCCGATGATCACCACGACGATCAGAATCTCAACGAGACTGAACCCGCGAGGAAATTGTCTCCGGGCGCTTTTCACCGCCGCGCACCTCCCGGGACCGCCACCGCATCGTCATGCAGCGGTTTGACGTCCGTGAGCGCGCCCGCTTCCGGCCGGCCCGGCCCACGTGCCGCCGCCTCCGCCCGCAGGCCGGCGAGCTTGCCTTCCAGCGTCGAAATCCACGGATTCGTCGGATCGATCAGGTTCGCGATCTTCAGGTTCAGGTCCGCCTCCAGGTAGGCATCGTGATATTTTTCGGGATCCAGCCGCATCAGCGCCTCGGCAAATGTGCAGTGCGCTTCGGCGCTGTTGGTCAGATTATTTGCATACGTCCGGTACTCGCTTACCGCCGCCCCGACATTGCCTTCATCCATGCGTATCGCCGCGAGCTCCGCCCCCGCCTCGTGATACAAGTCGGACCCGTCCGCCATCCGGCTGCCGGCGGTATCCAGCGCCTTGCGCACGCTCGCCTCCGCGAGTTCAAACTTGCCCTGCGCGTGATATGCCAGCGCCAGGGCGAAATACCCCGATTCCTCCTGCGGGTGTTCCTGCTGGTAGGCAAGCAGGATCGGCATGTATTGGGCCGGCGGCGTGGTGCGGAAATCCTTCAGAATCGCCTGCGCCGCTTCGTGGCTCAGTTGCGTGCCCGGATCCAGCCGCGCTGCCTGTGCAAAGTAAATCACCGATTTGGCCAGTTCCCCCTTCCGCCCGTAATACTTGGCCAGTTCCCACCGCGGCGTGACATAATCCGGCGTCAATTCGATCGAACGCTCCAGCAGATATTCGCCGGTATCAACAAGGTTCGGCCGATCCGCCAGTATCAGGATTCCGCCCGCCCAGCAGCAGGCCTTGCCGCTGTTGAGATTGTCCCGGCCGGTCGCTATCGCCAGTGTGACGTTGTCCGACCAATCCGTATTGCGCACAAAGCTCCGGTACGACATGCCGCCGATCGCCGCGACCAGGAGCGCCAGCCCCGCCCCCGCGCCGATCAGCCGGTGCCGCTCCAGCAGGTATTCAAAGAGCGCCACCATCCCCCACGCCGCCAGGATCAGCACAAAGATGCTCGGCGAATAAAACAGCCGCTCGCCAAAGATCGTCCCGATCCGCAGCACATTGGCCACCAGCATGTACGCGGTGACAAACAAACCGATCAACAGCAGCACCGCCGGCCGGTCGCGCCAGAAGCGCACCGACGCGATCGCCGCCAGCAGACACGTTAGAATCCCGATCAGCGGCAGGGGGGCAAAGGGATTGGCCGTCGGCGGCAGGCTCGGCGCCGAATAGTCCGCCGATAGATGCGCCGGCCAGACCGTCAGCCACAGGTATTTCGCCAGGAGCGCAAAGGGCGTGACGATCCGCTCCGGAATCGTCGCCGTGATCAGCGGGTTGACCACCCGATGCACCACATGGGTATTCGACATCAGCCCGCAGGCCGGTATCCGCAGCGCCAGATAAATCCCCACCATCGCCGTCATCGGCAGGTAATACCGCAGCGTCTGCCGGCACATCCACCGCACGAGCGAGATCCGATTCAACCGCGGCCAGTGCATCCACCGCCAAATATCCACCACCAGCACCGCCGCCGGAAATGTGATCGGCGTCTCCTTGCAGAGGATCGCAATCAAAAAACAAATCGCCACCAGGATTCCGTGCCAATAGCTTCGCCGTGGCGGCGCGGTTTCCTCCAGCAGCGGCCGCGCCGGCAGATACACCAGCAGTGCCAGCAGCGTCCAAAGTGCCGCGAGCTCTTCCGCCCGCCCCACTGTGTTCGCCACCGCCTCCACATGCAGCGGGTGGACCGCGAAAAGAATCCCCACCACCACCGCCACGCGACGGTCTCCCAGTAACCGCCACGCCAGCACACTCACCAGCATCGTCACCAGCGCGTGCAGCAATATATTGACCAGGTGGAATGCCCACGGAAACCCGGGTGTGATCGCCTGGTTGGCGAGGTAGCTCCAGAGCGTGATCGGGCGATAGAGCGCATCAGGCTGGACCCCCTCGGTCTTGGGCCAGTAGTTCTGCGTCCAGATGCCGATCCAGTCCAGATTCTTGACGCGCAGTGAATCCTTGACGATGGCCACATCGTCAAAGGCAAAGTCATTGTTCAGGCTGTTGGCAAAAACCAGGAACGCCAGCACCCCCACCAGCGCCAGCATCCACCAGCGCAGCGGCGCCGCGGGCGCCTTGCCTGCAAGATGCGGCTTCAGTGGCCCCCGGAAATAATCCGGGATCGGGGCGCCTGTCGCTGGCAGGGATTGTTCAGACATGGCTTCGCGTGCCTACAGACAAGGAAACTTCAGCGGAACTCCCACACAATATCGGTCGAAGCGGGGGCCCACTGAAGTTCCCCGCGAACCACCGCCTGGCATCCATACCGGGCGCCTGCGGCAAAAAAGATTCGGCCCGTGCTGGCTTTCGCCGCGCCCGGGCCGGGATCCTTCGCTCTGCGTCGGAGTGCTTAGTAGGTCAGCGTTCCGGTGCCGGTCGTGTCGGTCGCGGAGATCGTGTACTGACCGCCCGTTACCGTATAGACCCAGCCCGCCGCCGAACCGGCCGCATTCACCACCGTCGAGAAGCCATTCACCGGGTTGACCGGGAACGCCTGCACGTACGGTCCGAGGGTGCCGGTGGCCGCCGTTTGTGTCGTGTCGGCCTGATTCGTCTTGCCGGTCAGCACCACCGAAAGGGCCGTCGCAGCCGGCGGCGTATCAGCATGCTGAATCTTGAACAATTCGATCTGGCCGCGCAGCGTCTGCAGCGTGGACGCAACCGAGTTGTTGCGTGCATCGTTGGACGCGTTCGTGAACTGCGGGATCACGATCGCCGCCAGGATGCCCAGGATGATCACGACGATCAGAATTTCGACCAGGGTGAAACCACGATTCTTGCGTTGCATAAGGGACTCTCCGGATTAGAGGTTGCACACCTTCGGGCCCTTAAGACATCTCCCCAGGAGGTCCATTCCGTTTGAACCTTCCGAAGAGGCGCCCTTTAAGGCCAGAAGGAAGAAGAGCGAACCATTCGCCCCACATCAATTCGTTTAATCCATCCGTATCATTCGTCACGGTTGAACAGAACAAATGTACGATACTGTGTGTATCGATCAAAAAAATTATGTGGTTTAACTAAGCGAGTCTTGCCTATTCCCTCGCGCCCCGCTGCGACGCCCCGGCTGGCCTATTATCGGCCTGCACCCATATTAATTTTGCGCTTTGCGAATAACGCCTCGCTACCTGTGGTTTTTCCACATCCGCCCCCCCCCACCCCCCCCCCCGGCTGGACACGCGCAAAAAAAGAAGCGGCCCGGAGCATATTGCCGCTCCGGGCCGCTTTGGTTCACGCTTCTTTCGAAGACGTTCCGGTCAGGCGAACCTTAGTAGGTCAAGGTGCCGGTGCCGGTCGTGTTGGTCGCGGAAATCGTGTACTGATTGCCGCTGACCGAGTAAACCCAGCCCGCCGCCGTGCCGGCCGCATTCACCACCGTCGAGAAGCCATTCACCGGGTTGACCGGGAAGGACTGCACATACGGTCCGAGGGTGCCGGTCGCAGCCGTCTGCGTCGTGTCGGTCGGATTGGTCTTGCCGGTGAGTACCACCGAGAGCGCGGTCTGCGCGGGCGGTGTATCGGCATGCTGGATCTTGAACAATTCGATCTGGCCGCGCAGCGTCTGCAGCGTGGACGCAACCGAGTTGTTGCGGGCGTCGTTGGACGCATTCGTGAACTGCGGGATCACGATCGCTGCCAGGATGCCCAGGATGATCACAACGATCAGAATTTCGACCAGGGTAAAGCCGCGGGAATTACGAGTACGCTTCATAGAACACTCCAAAACAAAACATGAGCAACGCAAGAAATCAATCACACACACGTGGGTTTCGTTCTCGGGATATCGCTGGGCACCGCCCTCGCGCCGGCACACTCATTTGCCGGCCTGCGCTAACCCTCGCCAGAGATCAGATCCGTTTCCGGAGAGAGGGGCCGGCAGGAGGCCATTGCCACGCTTAATCCCGTCTTCTATTTTCCGTCGCCCTCCTTTCGAGGCCCTCCGGCCCGGTCCTGGAACCCAATCGCTCCAGTTCTCATTTCAAACCCCGGGGCCAAACATGGTGGATTGCCGAGGCGCGGGCCAAAGGTGTTCGGTCTCAGACATCGGCTTGCCTACCGCACGACTTAACACTCCGTTCATCAGCTCCCCTGTAAACGCTACAAATCGTCGATCCTGACTTTTTGCGAACGCGCAAGGGACATGCTGCGGCGTGCGGCCGCCACGTGAGGAAACATACGATTCAAGGTCGGGGTGTCAAAAAATACATCGATGCGCGTGCATGAGAACGCGGTAAGATTCCCTTTCGTGCATCGCAAACGCCCCCGCTTCGCAAAAAAGCCCATCTTGTTGAGCATCCTTACTGTTCGCTTAGATTCCCGCAAACCTGCGATTTTGTTAGCTTTTCTTACGGATGTGGTTTTCTCGAACGATCCGCCGCGGTTCATCCTCAGGAAGCTGCCGCTTCTCATCCCCGGGAAAGGGTCGAGGTCCGCGCTGAGAGAAACTGCGTCCCCCCGCCGTCATCCCGCACGATCAGCCCCTGCAGCGGGTCGATGTCCACCACCGTGCCGTCAACGCGCCGTTCCCCATCCCGCGCCGCGATGCGTTTCCCCAGCAGTCCACACCGCGCCTTCCATCCATCAATCCATCCATCACCATGCATGGCATCCTTGAGCCGCCGGTCCAGCGCCCCCAGCACCCGCGCCGCCACGCGCACCCGATCCACCAGCACCCCCGCCGCCTGAAACACCGACACCGCCCGCCCCGCCACTCCCCCCACCTCCGGCCCATAATCCCCCGGCCCCTGCGCCACATTGATCCCGATCCCCACCACCGCCGCCCGCCCGCTCCCAGCCCTCCGCCCCTCCACCAGAATCCCCCCAAGCTTCCGCTCGCCCACCTGCAAGTCGTTCGGCCAGCGTATCTCCACGCGCACGCCGTTCCCCTCCCTCACCGATTCCGCCGCGGCCTGCTCAATTCCCTCCGCCGCCGCCAGCCCCGCCAGCAGCGTCAGCCGGTCGAGCGCCTCGGCCTCAATCCCCGCCAGCAGAATCGACAGCAGTACCGATTGCCCCGCCCGCGCGTGCCAGGAGTGCCCGCGCCGGCCGCGTCCCGCCGTCTGTTCATCCGCCAGCACCACCAGCCCGTCGTTGCCTTCCTCTGCCGCCGCCTGCCAGGCAATGTCGTTGGTGGACGCGGTCTGAACCAGCGTCTCCACCCGCCGGCCGATTCGCGCCCCTGCCCGGCGCGACTCCTCCTCCAGCACCTCCCGCCAGCACGCAAACCCCACCGAAATCAACTCCGCCCCCGCCGGCGATCGCTCAACCAGGCACCCGCGCCGCGCCAAAAGCTCCAGCGCCCCCATCAACGCCGGCATCCCTGACCTGGTTTCCCGCTCCATCGCCTCCAGCGATACCACCCGCCCGCCGGCACGCCAGAGCGCGAGCAAAATTGCCGTGGCAACGCGCTCTTCGCCGGTCATGACGGAAACTCCATCGAAAAATCCAATGCCGCCGCCGAATGCGTGAGCGCGCCAATCGAGATCCGATCAACCCCGGTCCGTGCAATCTCCGCGAGATTCTCCAGCGTGATCCCTCCGGAGGCCTCCAGGAGGATCTTCGATCGGGCCGCATCGCGCAATTGAACCGCCTCCCGCATCTGCCCCGGCGAAAAATTATCAATCAGAATGATGTCCGCGCCGCTGCGTCCGCCCGGCCCTCCCAGCGCCTCGCGAAATTGCTCCAGGGTGTCCACTTCCAACCAGAGCGTGATTGCCGGATCCAGCTTCGCGCGGACCTTGGCCGTCAATGCCGCCAGGTTTTCATGCCCTTCCCGCAGTGCCGCCAGGTGATTGTCCTTCAGCATCACCCCGTCATAGAGCCCCATGCGGTGATTCATGCCTCCGCCGCACCGCACCGCAAATTTTTCCAATACCCGAAATCCCGGCGTCGTCTTGCGTATATCACAAATCGCCGGCACCTTTGCGTCCGTGCATGCCGCGCGAACAACATCCACATACTTCCGCGTCAGCGTCGCCACCCCCGAGAGCCGCCCCAGAAAATTCAGCACCACGCGCTCGGCGGTGAGAATCGTCGCCAGCGAACCGTTCAACGTTGCGATTGCCTGGTCTGTTTTTACGGGGTTCCCATCCGCCGCCGCGATGTCGCAGCGCACCGGCCGCCCTCCCTGCCGAACGTATTCCTCCAGGATCACCGGAATCAAAAATGTCCCCGCCACAATCCCCGGCCGGCGCGCCACGATCACCCCCTTTCCCTCCAATTCCCGCGGAATCGCGAGCATCACCGTCTTATCCCCAGCGACTCCTTCAGGCCCAACATCCTCCTCCACCGCCAGCCGCACCAGCGTCCGCATCGCTTCATCCACTACCGGTCGTGTCACCATACGCATTGCTCCTTGACGGCATTGTAAAGCAGACGGGCGATTCGTCGTCAACGGTCCGACCTCCAGCCATCATTCGCTCTCTGTTCGCCCGGCACCGCTATTGCATTAACCCCCGCCGAAGGCGTTTTTCTTTGCTTTCCCGGCTTAAAAAGTGGGCAGATGCCTTCCCCGGTATACCCTGAGGTGCAGTTTTGAAGCAGGTCCTCGCCGCACGGACTCCAGGCCTGTCGATCGCGCACGCCCCAGCGGCCGGCGTCAAACAGCGCCTGGAGATGTTCGACGCCATGCGCTTCCTCGCCGGCGTCGGTGTCATCTGGTTCCATTCCGTCGAATCCGCACAATTGGGACCCTCCGGCGTCCTGGGCCGCTTCTCCGTCGCCTTCTTCACCATCATGGGTGTCGTCGTCCTTTATGAAGGCGTGCGCAAATACCCCCAGCGCACCCTCCGCGATTTCGCCGCCCGCCGCTTCCGCCGGCTCTACCTCCCCTTCCTCGGCTGGTCCGCGATCATCGGTGCCGTGCTCGTCCTCCTCCATGAGGCAGTCCCCGCCATTCATCCCGCCGTGCTCCATCTCGAGCTCTTCATCACCGGCACCGCCGAACCCCTCTGGTTCATTCCCTTCTTCATCCTCGGCAACATCCTTATCTTCCCCCTCGCCCAGTGGATGAAAGATAATCCCCGCCGCGAACTCACCGCCGCACTCCTCTGTGGCATCCTTGCTCTCGCCCTCGATTGGATCCCCTGGAACCATCCGCCCCTCCACGGCGTCCCGCTGCTCGGCCGCCTGCTCGAACTGAGCTGGAACCGCTGGAGCGCGCTTTACTGGGGTGTCGTCGTCGCTGTGCTCTATTCCCGTGGCCTGCGGAATTCCCGTTTCGCTCCGCTCCTGGCTTTCGCCGGCCTGCTCCTGACCGCAGCGCTGTGCGCCTACCAATGGCACACGGGCGTCACCGCTCCCCTCAAGGTCCTCGGCGGCATCGGCCTGGCCTTCGTCGCCCTCGCGCCGCTCCGCGGTTCGATTATTTCCTTCCTCGGCGGCCTCGCCCCCTACAGCTTCGGCATCTACCTCTCCCACGCCCTCTGGATTCTCCTCGCACGCACCCTCGTGTCCGCCGCCGGTCTTCCCGTCTCCCCCATGCGCGACCTCAACGTCTTCCTCGCCGCCCTCTTCGCCAGCGTCATCTCGCTGCGCCTCCTCGCCCGCCATCCATCCCTCCGCTGGCTCGCCGGCATCGATACGCCCGCCCAGCCTCGGACCGTCACCGCCGCCAAGCCGGTGGCAATCTGATCCGTTGCCGTGCTTGTCATCGCGCATTGCGGTGCCCACAATACATTCATGACACAATCACTCGCTCCGCTCGATACCTTCCCCCGCCGCCACATCGGTCCTTCCGAAGCGGACGTCGCCGCGATGCTTCACGCCATCGGCGCAAGTTCGCTCGATGAACTGATCGCCCAGACCATTCCTGAGAACATCCGCCTCAAAAAGCCGCTGAATCTCCCCGAGGCCCTCGGCGAATCCGAAGCCCTCGCCGAACTCCGCGGCATCGCCAGCAAAAACAAAGTGCACAAATCCTTCATCGGCATGGGCTACTACGACACCATCACGCCGCCGGTGATTCTCCGCAACATCCTCGAAAACCCCGGCTGGTACACGCAATACACGCCCTATCAGGCCGAGATTTCCCAGGGCCGCCTGGAGGCGCTGCTCAATTTCCAGACCATGGTCTGCGACCTCACCGCCCTCCCCGTCGCCAACGCCAGCATGCTCGACGAAGCGACCGCCGCCGCCGAGGCGATGCACATGTGCCACGCGACCAACCCTGAAAGAAGGACGTTTTTCGTCTCCGACAACTGCCACCCGCAAACCATCGCCGTGGTGAAAACCCGCGCCAAGTGGCTCGGCATCGAGGTCATCGTCGGCGATGAAGGCGACCTCTTCCACGACTCCATCGCCCAGAACGTCAATCCCAAATCCCTCTGCGGCATCCTTCTGCAATACCCCGGCACCGACGGCCGCATTGAAAATTACGACGCCCTCACCGAACAGGCGCACAACGATGACATCCTCATCGTCGCCGCAACGGATCTGCTCGCCCTCACGCTCATTAAGCCCCCGGGCGAATGGGCCGGCGGCGGCGCCGACATCGCCGTCGGCAGCGCCCAGCGCTTCGGCGTCCCCATGGGCTACGGCGGCCCGCACGCCGCCTTCATGGCCTGCAAAACCGAATTCACCCGCAAACTCCCCGGCCGCCTCGTCGGCGTCTCCAAAGACGCCCACGGCAACCCCGCCTACCGCCTCGCGCTGCAAACCCGCGAACAACATATCCGCCGCGAAAAAGCCACGAGCAACATCTGCACCGCCCAGGTGCTGCTGGCGATCATGGCCAGCATGTATGCCGTCTACCACGGGCCGGAGGGCCTCAAAGCCATCGCGCACCGCATCCATTGGCTCACAAAAGTTGTTGCTGGCAGCCTTGTCGCCGCAGGATTCGATGTCCCAGGGTACGATCCGTCAATCGTCGGATATCCTAATGAAGAAAGCCATTTCTTCGATACCATCACAGTACGTCTTCCCGAATCTGGCACCGCGAAAGTTGCTCTCGCCCTACTAGAGGAATACCAATTTAACGCTATCGACTTGGCTGGCGGACTCATTCGCCTCAGCCTCGACGAGACCACATCGGTCGGCGACGTGGAAAATATCGTTTTCTGCTTCAGCAACGGCGCCGTCGCCGAACGCGAGAACATGGTGCCGGAAGTTCGAGAGTCCATCGAAGCAATGACGGAGATTTCGAGAATTCTGGGTACGCGTGCACGCACCTCCTACTTCCTAACCCACCCCGTTTTCAACTCCTATCACTCCGAAACCGAAATGCTCCGCTACATCACGCGCCTGCAATCCAAAGACCTCTCGCTCGCCGAATCCATGATTCCGCTGGGCTCCTGCACCATGAAACTCAACGCCACCAGCGAAATGCTCCCGGTCTCCTGGCCCGAATTCGCCAAGCTTCATCCCTTCGCCCCGCTGGACCAGGCCCAGGGCTACGCCGAAATGTTCCGCCAGCTCGAAGCCTGGCTCGCCGAAATCACAGGCTTCGACGCCGTCTCCCTCCAACCCAACGCCGGCTCCCAGGGCGAATACGCCGGCCTCCTCGCCATCCGCGAATACCACGCTGCCCAGGCGAAAACTCAAAACGAGCAAAAGGGTATAGGGTCCAGGGTTCAGGGTTTAGGGTCCGAGGAAAAACGCGCATCAAATGACCCTACACCCTATGCCCTAAACCCTATACCCTCCACCCGCGACATCTGCCTCATCCCCACCAGCGCCCATGGCACCAACCCCGCCTCCGCCGCCGTCGCCGGCCTCCGCGTCGTCCCCATCGCCTGCGACGAAAACGGCAACGTCGACCTCGAAGATCTGAAGAAAAAAGCCGCCGAACACGCCGCTCAGCTTTCCTGCATCATGATCACCTACCCCAGCACCCACGGCGTCTTCGAGGAACGCATCAAGGAAATCTGCTCAATAGTCCACCAGCACGGCGGCCAGGTCTACATGGACGGCGCCAACATGAATGCCCAGGTCGGCCTCACCAGCCCCGGCGAAATCGGCGCCGACGTCTGCCACCTCAACCTCCACAAAACCTTCTGCATCCCCCACGGCGGCGGCGGCCCCGGCATGGGCCCCATCGCGGTGAAGAAGCACTTGGCCGACTATCTACCAAAACACCCGCTCTCCCAGGAAACCCAGAGCCCCGGATGGAAATCCGGGGCTTTGACGCCCGAAGGAAAAGCCGCCCCCGCAAACGATACCGAAGGCCCCGGATTACCATCCGGGGCTCCGACCGTGGTGAGCGCCGCCCCTTACGGTTCTGCCTCCATCCTCACTATCTCATGGATGTACATCCGCATGATGGGCGAGCCCGGCCTCAAACGCGCCAGCCAAATCGCCATCCTCAACGCCAACTACATGGCCAAAAAACTCGAACCCCACTACCCCATCCTTTTCCGCGGCAACAACGGCCGCTGCGCCCACGAATTCATCCTCGATTGCCGCCAGTTCGATCAATCCGCGGGCATCAAAGTCGAGGACATCGCCAAACGCCTCATGGACTACGGCTTCCACGCCCCCACCATGTCCTGGCCCGTCCCCGGCACCCTCATGTTCGAGCCCACCGAATCCGAATCCAAGGCCGAGCTCGACCGCCTCTGCGACGCCATGATCGCCATCCGCGAGGAAATCCGCGCCATCGAGGAAGGCCGCTCAGGTGGGGGGGATCGCACCGACAACCCCCTCAAGCACGCCCCGCACACCGCCCACGCCGTCTCATCCGACAATTGGCCGCACAACTATTCCCGCCACGCCGCTGCCTATCCCGCCCCATGGAGTCACACGCACAAGTTCTGGCCCAGCGTCGGCCGCATCGACAACCCCTACGGCGACCGCAACCTCGTCTGCACCTGCCCGCCGATGGACGCATAAAAATCCGCTGCACGCAAATGATCTAACCGCGGCAAACAGAATTCACCCTGTCACCCCATCACCTTGTCACCCGGTCATTTCCCCTTACTCCCACGCCTTCTTCCGCCGCTCCTCCAGCTCGCCCACTGCCCGCCCGCAAATCTGTTCCGGCGTCCCCGCCGCATCAATCCGAACCAGCTTCCCGAGCTTCTCATAAAAGTCTGCCAGCGGCGTGGTCACCCGCTGATACGCCACCATCCGCACCTTGATCGACTCCGGCCGATCATCCTCGCGCTGGATCAGCTTCCCTCCGCACGCATCGCACACACCCTCGGCCTTCGGCGGCCGCCCGGTGATGTGGTACACCGCCTTGCAGGCAGCGCACGTCCGCCGCCCGCTCAACCGCGAAACAATCTCATCCAGCGGCAGCACAAAATCCAGCACCGCATCCAGCACAATATTCGCTTTCTTGAGGTCCTCCTCCAACGCCTCCGCCTGCCGCACCGTCCGCGGATAGCCATCCAGAATGAACCCACCCCGGCACCGCACGCACCCGGTACGCTCCCGCACCACCGCCAGCACCGTTTCATCCGGAACTAGCTCCCCGCGCTTCATGCAATCCACCGCCGCCACCATGCCCGGCGAAAGCTCCCCCTCCTTCACTCCCTTGGCCGCCCGGAACACATCCCCCGTCGACAGATGACACGCCCCCAGCCGGCGCGAGAGCAGCTCCGCCTGCGTCCCCTTGCCCACCCCCGGCGCTCCCAGCAGCACCAGCCGCCACGGGTGCCCAAAGCCCTCCGGCTGAAATTTGCATTGATGCCCCGGCCCCTGCAGCCATGCTGCCCGATCATTTTGTAACGAAATACCCATGAGTTGCACCCATTTTTTAAGGCGAAGCGGGCCCGAGGCAGGCAGCCAAGGGCCTCTCCTATGGTAATCGGAGTATCATACCATTTTCTCCATTATTGTTCGCGTGAGGTGCTCCCCTGAGTGAGGCAGGAGGAGTTGTGGCCCCATTATGGTCGATATACAATCTAGTCAGACTAGTCAGGAGCGTGTCGCGTGAAGATTAACGGTAACTCCCGAACCTGGCAGCTCCAGGAAGCCAAAGCCAAGTTCTCCGAGGTCGTCGATCGCGCTATCAATGAGGGCCCGCAGTTTGTCACGCGCCGAAATAGGGACACGGTGGTGGTCATGCCCGCAAAGGAGTATGAAGCGCTGCGCAACGCGAACAGCAGCCCCGGACTGATCGAGTCCCTTTTGGCAATGCCAAAAGGGACCGACTTTCAAATTCCCGAGCGGGACCGGACGGATGTCGTCCCCGAAAAACCTCTCTTCGGCCAGTGAAGCATGCCCTATTTGCTTGATACCTGCACCGTCTCAGAGCTCGGTGACCCCAAGCCGAATCTCCGCGTGAGAGATGCCCTTCTCGCGCTGCCGCGGGAGGATCTCTTTCTCTCCACGATCACCATCGCGGAGATCATCTTTGGCATCGAAATGCTGACACCTTCGCCGAAAAGATCGCATCTCCTCGCATGGTTTCAACAGAGCATAGCCGGTGTCTTTATGGACCGCATTCTGCCCGTCGATTTCAACGTCGCATGTCGCTGGGGCGAACTGATGGCTCGTCTGACCGGGAACGGAAAGCTCATGCAGCGAGCAGATTCGTATATCGCAGCCACAGCTTTACAGCACGGCCTCACGCTCATTACTCGAAATGAAAGCGATTTTTCGGCGTCCGGAGTCGCGATTCTCAATCCTTGGACCTGATCTTCATATTGGGAGCCCCATGAAAAAACGACCTTCCCCGTCGCGCCTCTCCACCGACGCCATCGGCGATTACATCGCCCGCGCCGCTTCCACTGTCTTCACGCTGGAAAACCAGCTCGATACCATCCAGAAGATCACCACCCTCGCTGTGCAGACGCTCCAAAAAAACCGCACCATCCTCACCTGCGGCAACGGCGGTTCCGCCGCCGAGGCCATGCACCTCGCCGAGGAACTCACCGGCAAATACAACAAGCCCCGCCGCGCTCTACCCGCCTATTGCCTCTGTTCCGACGCCTCCGCCATGACCTGTATCGCCAACGACTGGGACTTCACCTTCGTCTTCTCCCGCCAGATCGAAGCGTTCGCCAAAAAGGGCGACCTGCTCATCATGTTCACCACCTCCGGCAACTCCGTGAACTGCCTCCGCGCCGCCAAAGCCATGAAAGCCGCCGGCGGGAAAGTCGTCGGCTTGCTGGGCAAAGGCGGCGGCAAGTGCAAACCCCTCTGCGACCTCGCCCTGGTCATCGATTCCGACGTGACTAATCACATCCAGGAAGCTCACCAGGTCGTCCTGCACCTGATCCTCGAAGCGATCGACGCCGTCTGGGCGAAATGATTCAACGCATGCCTAGCCTTGCGTGGAAACGCAAGGCCCTTCACGCAGCGATGCCGAAGCGGCCTTGCGATTCCTCGCAAGGCTAGACGGCATAACGTCAATCCACATACAACCGCGCCGCCGCGATATAGAGCCCCACCGTCTCCGGCACCAGGTACGAAATCCCCAAACCCTGTCGGACCCGGAACCGGATGTTGCTCGCCGCGATATCCACCAGCGGCGTCATCAGCACCCGCCGCCGCAAAGTATCCGCGGCCTCCGCCCCCAGCCGCTCGCGAATCGCCGCAAAAGCCCGTTCCATCGGCTCGCTCATCGGCCGCGACAAAATCCCCACCTGCACCCGCTCCAATAATTCCTCAATCCGGTGCCACGTATGCAGCCGCGACAATTGATCCGACCCGATGAGCAGCGTGAACCGTTCCTTGGGATGTTCCCGCTGCAATTCCTCCACCGTATCAATCGTGTAACTCGGCCCCTCGCGCTTCAGCTCCCGATCATCCACTTCAAAAATCCCCGCACCTCCCGCCTGAATCGCCAGGCGAATCATCTCCCGCCGCTGATCGTCGCTCGCCCCCGGCGGCTCTCCGGTCTTATGCGGCGACACCCGCGCCGGCAAAAGCAGCACCCGGTCCGCACGCAACTGCTCGCACGCCGCCCGGCTGGTGATCAAATGCCCGTGGTGGATCGGGTCAAACGTGCCGCCATAAAGAATCGTGTGAGGCATCCCCGCAGTATATATTCCCTTGCATGCGAAATCCCCGCCGTTTCGCCTATGATGATGGCATTCATCAGGACTAGCCTCGCGAGGGATCGCAAGGCCAAAACGCATCGCTCGCCGAAGGCCTTGCGATTCCTCGCAAGGCTAGTTCGTTGTCCCCGGAACTTTGCAATGACGCGCTCGAGCCGTTTGATCTTCGCAGTGGTGCTGGTCTGCATCGTTGCACTGCACGCCCGCGGCCAGGGCCTCCTGGGCCTCGGCGGGGCGCCCACCGGCGAGCCCGTCACCATCCGCGCCACCGTCAATCAATCCCCGCTCCCCCAGGGTTCCGACGCCCAGCTCGCCATCGCCGTCACCATCCGCCCCGGCTATCACATCCAGAGCGCCTACGCCCCGTCACCTTATGTCGCCGCCCGTTTCAAGGAACCCGCCGCCCCGCCCGGCGTCACCCTTGGCGAAATCCGCTACCCCAAACCCAAAACCATCCCCGCGCCCGGCGGCACTGGCACCCTCTCGGTGTACGATGGCAAAATCTATTTCCTCATCCCGCTCCAAATCGCCCCCGATGTCCCGCCCGGCGAGCAAACCATCGCCATCTCGCTCACCACGCAAGCCTGCGATGACAAATCCTGCTTCGAGCCCAAAACCGTCGCCCTCAAAATACCGATCACCATTGCCGCCGCCGGCACCGCGCAAACCGCCACCGACCCGGACCTTTTCGCTGCCGCCAATCGCCAGGATTTCGGCCCCGGGGG
>Ga0265314_10002727_pt1 | contig 17658 bp, 16 predicted proteins | sample 4126metaG_FD_203106 | JGI IMG/M metagenome (GOLD analysis project Ga0265314, IMG submission 203106) | Rhizosphere microbial communities from Carex aquatilis grown in University of Washington, Seatle, WA, United States - 4-1-26 metaG | ecosystem: Host-associated > Plants > Roots > Rhizosphere >... | reverse complement strand
CCGGCGCGGACGAACACTTCGTCGCCTTCGGGCAGGATGGCTAGCATGTGGGTGCTGACGTTGCGGGTGGCGCGCTGGGTGGCGTTATAGGGCGTGCGCGTCAGCAGAATCGGTGCGTTGGTTGCGCCTTTGGGGACAACGATGACGGTGTAGAGCTTGACGCCGTCGCGCATGGGGATCATGGCGTCGCGTTTTATGTAGTCCTGATTGGCGGCGGGCGCGGTGTAGTTTTTGGGGATGTCGTTTTCTTGCGCGAAAGCCGCTAGGGAAAGCGCTAGTAGCAGTACGTGCCGCATGTTGCCATTCTATCCTGAGGTTGTGCCGGATTTAGATGAGTTGCTCGAGCGGGTGCGGGCCGCGGCGGAATTACTGGAGGGGATGGCGGAGGACCGCGCGCCTTTGGAGCAATTGCCGGCGGAGGAGCGGGAGCGGCTGGCGCGGGCGGTGGCGGCGTTTTATCATCCCGATCCGGTGGCGCGGCGGCGGCGGCTGAAGGCGGCGGAGAGGGAGCGGGCGGCGGCGCGGACGGAACGGGTGGGGACGGTGTTGGAAGAGACGGGGATCCGGACGCTGCGGAAGAAGCCGGTGTTCACTACTCCTAATGTTTTTCCGCCGGTGGACACGGAGCCGCGCGGGATCGAGGATGATTCACCGCATTGTTACGTTTGCAAAGAGCATTATTCGGTGATTCATCATTTTTACGATCAGATGTGTCCGGAGTGTGCGGAGTTTAATTTCTTTAAGCGGACGGAATTGGCGGATTTGCGCGGGCGGGTGGCGCTGCTGACGGGCGGGCGGGTGAAGATCGGCTATCAGGCGGGGTTGAAGCTGCTGCGGGCTGGGGCACGGGTGATTGTGACGACTCGGTTCCCCAACGATTCGGCGCGGCGCTATGCGGGGGAGAAGGATTTTGGGGAGTGGCGGGACCGGCTGGAGATTTATGGGCTGGATATGCGGCATACGCCCAGCGTGGAGGCGTTGTGCGGGCGGTTGCTGGCTACGCTGCCGCGGTTGGATTTCATCATTAACAATGCTTGTCAGACGGTGCGGCGGCCTCCGGATTTTTACGCGCACATGATGCAGGGGGAGCGGGCGGCGCTGGAGCAGATGCCGGGGGATGTGCGGAAGCTGTTGGGTTCGGAAACGGCGCTGGCGGTTCCGGGCGGGGTGACGCGGGCGGCGGAGTTGTCGCAGGTCGCGTTGCAGGCGGAGGATTTGCTGGGGCAGAAACATTTATTTCCGGAGGGGCGGCTGGATCAGGATTTGCAGCAAGTGGATTTGCGGGGGCGGAATTCCTGGCGGCTGCTGCTGGCGGAAGTGTCGTCGGTTGAAATGCTGGAGGTGCAGTTGATCAATGCGGTGGCTCCGTTCATTATTAATGCGCGGCTGAAAAGTTTGATGATGCGGACGCCGGAGCGGGATAAACATATTGTGAACGTGTCGGCGGTGGAGGGGCAGTTTTATCGCAATTGGAAGACTACGCGGCATCCGCACACGAATATGGCGAAGGCGGCGTTGAACATGATGACACGCACGTCGGCGACGGATTATTATGGCGATGGCATTCACATGAACAGTGTCGATACCGGGTGGGTGACAGACGAGGATCCGGTCGAGATCGCGGCGCGGAAGACGGCGGAGCAGCGCTTTCATCCGCCGCTTGATATTGTGGACGGGGCGGCGCGGATCGTCGATCCGATCATCAGTGGGTTTAATACCGGGGAGCATGTATGGGGGCAATTCTTGAAAGATTACCGGCCGACGGACTGGTAGCGAGGAGAATCGCATGATGCGTAGGGTCGCGATGGTTACGGCGTTTCTGAGCTTGGCTGCGGGGAACGCGGCGGCACAGAACGTAAAAGATGTCCGCGCTGTTTTGGAAGCATCTCTCCAGGCAATGGGGGGCGTCGGGCTCAAGACGCTGCAATATTCGGCGAATGGGTGGTCTTCGCGCATCGGGCAGACCTATGGGCTGGCTGAGGACTGGCCGCATTACGAAGTTGCCGATTACACGCGGGCGATTGACTTTGACGCTAAGTGGTCGCGCGAGGATTATACGCGCAGGCAGGGCAAGTATCCGCTGCTGGGGCGGCCACCGATGGCTTCGGAGCATGTTACGTCTATCCTGAGCGGGAATTATGCATGGGACATCGAGGATGGGAAAGCGGTGCCCATCACCAGGCTGTATCTGGATGGCGTGACGTACTCGGACTTGCGGCAACTGGAACTGGCGATTACGCCGCATGGATTTCTGAAGGCGGCGCTGGCGGCGAAGGATGCTACGGCGATTACGCTACCGATCGTGGGGGCGTCGGACGCGGGGCTTTCGCAGAACGGGCGCAAAGTCACGGTGGTTTCTTTCACGATCGGGAAGTACCGGGTGAACGGGACGATCAACGATCAGAATCTGGTGGAGATGACGGACACCTGGTTCCCCAATCCGGTTTACGGCGATATGGATTACGAGATGCGGTACACGAAGTACAAGAATTTTGGCGGCGTGCAATTTCCTACGCTGCTGCATGTGCATCAGGGCGATCCGCGATTGAATCCGGCGCACAACTATTACGAGTACAACGTGACGGATGTGAAGGCTAACGCGGCAGTGGCTACGATGGCGGTGCCGGATGCGGTGCGGGCGGCGGTGGTGGCTCCGGTGAAAGTCGAGAGTCAGAAGCTGGCGGACGGCGTCTGGCTGATCGGCGGGGGAACGCACAACAGCGTGCTGATGGAGTTCAAGGATTTCGCTGCGGTGGTGGAGGCTCCGCAGAACGAGGCGCGGTCACTGGCGGTGATCGAGGAAGTGAACCGGCTGACGCCGAATAAACCGATTAAGTATGTGGTGAACACGCATCATCATTTCGACCATGCGGGCGGGCTGCGGACGTATCTCTCGCAGGGGACGACGGTGATTACGCATGAATCGAACAAGCAGTATTACATGGACATCATGTTTTATCCGGCGCCTCGTGAATTGCAGCCGGACAGGATGGCTTTGTACAACCCGATGTACATGATTAGCAGACGGCCGGCTCCGCTGGAGACGGTGGCGAGCTTTGCAGGTGGGCCGGGGGGCGGGGCGGCGAAATACGTTGTATCAGACGGGGAGCGCGTGCTGGAGATTTTTCACGTGCAGGATATGGCTTACGAGTTGGAGGATCCGTCGTACGCACAGGGCAACACCAGCGCGGACATGCTGATGGTTTATCTGCCGAAGGAAAAGATTTTGATTAACGCGGATCTGTACTCGCCGCCGGCAGAGGGCGCGGCGGCGCCGAAGCCTACTCCGGCGATGCGGACGCTATATCAGAACATGCTCAAGCAGAAGCTGGACGTCGCGCAGCACGTGCCGATTCACGGGCGTGTGGGGACTAATGACGAGTTTCTGAAGGTCGTGGGCAATTAGTTCCGGGTGGTAGGACCCATGCCCATGATCTGTATGGTGGCACCTTCGGGGCCGGTGCCGTCGTAGTGCATCTGGTTGGCGATGTCGCGGACGACGCTGCCGGGTCCTAGGGAAACGGTGCGTTCTTTATCGAGCTTGTCCCCGGTGCCTATTTTGAAAGTGCCGGCGATCACGGTGATGAAACGCTCGGCGGGGTGGGAGTGGGGCTGGCTCCAATCATCGGGGCCGCGTTTGAGGAGCTGGATGTAGAGGCCGGGTTTGGCGGGATCGCCGAAGAGGGCGACGGTTTGGCTGGCGCTGCCCGCGCGGGATTTCCATTCGAAATCTTGCGGAGTTTTGAAATCGCGCATGGTGCGGTCTATGGGGGCGGTTTCGGCTCCATAGTTCGAGAAAACCGTTAGGGTCAGGATTGCGCAGGCCGGGGCTATCAAACGGAGTTTGGAAGTGGTCATGGGAGTCTCCTTTTCACGCGCGGCTGCGGGCGCCGCCGGGGGCAAACGGGGGATAGGTTCGGGGATGAAGGACTTGGCGGTCCAGAAAGAAATCGGTGAGCGCGGCGCAGGATTCGGCGAATTCGGGATGCATATCGAATTCATGGGGGACGCCGGTGAAGGTATGGAGCTCGGAGGGAACCTTGGCGTCGCGCAGGGTTTGCAGCAGGCGCTGGCTGTTCTCGGGTGGAATGGTTACGTCGGAGAGGCCGTGGAAAATTACCGTCGGCGGATAAGCGGCTGTGATGTGCGCGAGGGGGCTGGCGGCGGCGATGGCGGCATCGTCACTGCCGGGAGGCATCAGCGCTGCGGCGACGGGTTTCACATCAGTTTGCGGATAAAACGCGATGCACGCGGCTAGGTCGGTGCCGGGCTGGCCGGCGGTAAAGAGTGCGATGTGACCTCCGGCGGAGTAGCCGACGATGGCGATGCGGGCGGGGTCGATGCCTAGCGTAGCTGCGTTGGCGCGGACCCAGCGGATGTGCGTTTTCGCGTCGTCAATTTGCGCGGGCCATTTCGCCGCACCGCTGAGGCGATACTGCGCGGCGATGGATACGTAGCCGCGGGCGGTGATGGGCGTGATTTTCGCGGCGAGAGTTTCCTTGCTGCCGCGGGCGAAGCCGCCGCCGTGAAAGTGGACGAGCGCCATCCGCTTTTCGGTTCCCGCGGGCGGGCGGTAGATGTCGCAATGGAGATCGGTATCGCCGCCTTTGCCGACTACGACGCCATTCTCTATTTTGATTGCGGAGGCGGCGGAGGGGGTGCTGGTTTGTGCGGCGAATCCGAGAGTGGCGGCGCCGCCGATGCCTAGAAACGTTCGGCGAACGATCGGCAGGTTTTCAGACATAGCAGGATTATACGCCAGTCCACTTTGAAAAGTGTCCCCGCGACTTCAGCTAAGCGAGCGGTAAAGCCATAGGCAGAGCCGACGATAACAGAGTCATATGAGTTTTGCGAAGTGGACAGTAGGGAAGAAACTTGGATTTACCTCGGCGACCGCGTTGTTGTTGACGGGGGTTCTGGCCGTGATCGCCATCACGAGTCTGCGGCAAGTGGGCACGCAGGTGAAGACGTTGACGGAAGATACCCTGCCGGGCGTGATGTATATGGGGCAAGTTCAGGCGGACGTGGCGGAGTTGAGAGGTAACTTCTGGAAGCACATCGCCTCCAGCAACAAGCAGGCGATGGCTGAAATAGAGCGCAGCACAGAGGGAGTGAAGGCGCGGCTGATTGAGCATCTGGGATTGTACGAGAAGTTTATTTCGCAAGACGAAGATCGGGCGACGTTCGCGAAAATCAAGCCGCTGTATGAGAGTTATCTCGCGGCTTGGGAGAAGGTGAGACCGCTGAGCATAGCGGCGAAAACGGACCAAGCGACGGCGCTGTACATCAAAGAGGCTGATCCGCTGCACAAGGCTCTCAGCGCGGTGATTCAGTCGTCGGTCGATTGGAATAAGCGCTACGCCGACACGACCACGGCGGCGGCCACCGAGGCTGTCACGCGGGGACAAACGTTGTCGGTGATCATCACGGTGCTGGCGATCGGTCTGGGCGGCGGCTTGATGTTCTTCGTGGTTCGCGGCATCAACGTGGTGCTGCGGCGCGCGGTATCCGATTTATCAAGCGGGGCCGAGCAAGTGGCCAGCGCGGCGGCACAGGTGTCGGCTTCAAGCCAGTCCTTGGCGCAGGGGTCCTCGGAGCAGGCGGCGTCGCTAGAAGAGACTTCGGCGTCGAGCGAAGAGATCAATTCGATGGCGCTCAAGAATGCCGAAAATTCGCGCACGGCGGCGGACTTAGTTGGGCAGTCACAACAAAAATTCAAGGAGACGAATCAATCGCTGGAACAAATGGTGGTGGCGATGAGTGAGATCAATGCCTCCAGCGAGAAGATTTCGAAGATCATCAAAGTGATCGATGAGATTGCTTTCCAAACCAACATCCTGGCGTTGAACGCGGCGGTGGAAGCGGCGCGCGCGGGTGAAGCGGGCATGGGATTCGCGGTGGTGGCGGACGAAGTTCGCAATTTGGCGCAGCGCTGCGCGCAGGCGGCCAAGGACACGGCGGCGTTGATCGAAGAATCGGTTGCTAAATCCAGCGAAGGGAAGATCAAGGTAGATTACGTGGCGACTGGCATTCAAGCCATCACGGAGCAATCGCTGCGCGTAAAAGCACTGGTGGACGAGGTAAACCTAGGCAGCCAGGAACAGGCGAAGGGTATCGAACAAGTGGCCAAGGCGATCACGCAGATGGAACAGGTTACGCAAACCACGGCGGCCAGCGCTGAAGAGGGAGCTTCGGCGGCGAGCGAGTTGACGGCGCAATCGGAGGCGGTGAAAGACGTGGTGGGGCAATTGGCGGCGATGGTGGGAGGCGAGGCCTCGACGGAGAAGAGTCCGCGGCGCGGGGCTTTCGGGACGATTAAGAAAGCATTGCCGGTCGCGGTGGGTGCGGGACGTGCGGATCGCGACTTCACCGATTTCTAATACTTACTGGGGAGCGCGGCGGCTCAGGGATAATTCTGCAGCCGGGGAGTGCCGTGTTTCCACTCGGGAAGGTCGGCGAATCCTTTGGCATTCGGCATTTTCACTTTCGGCAGGCTTTGGGCGTCGAGGACTTCGTCGGCCTGGATGACGTCATTCTTGTAAAGCAGAAATGCCGTTAGCGAGTAGACTTCATCGGGCTTGAGAGTGCCTTCTCTGTTGAGAGGCATGCCGCGGCGGATGTAATCCCAGATGGTAACGGCGTAGGGAGAGCGCAGCGCCATGATTCCGGTATCGGGGACCATGTGCATTCCTTCCATGCCGGGGGGCGGAGGCTGGCCGGGCTTGGCGGGCGGTCCGCCTTTGACTAATGCGGGGGCGCGGGCTCCAATTCCGTCGGCGCCGTGACATCCGGCGCAGCCTTTCGCTTTGAAGAGCTGTTCGCCTTCCTTGGCGGTGCCGTGGCCGGGCGGGAGTTCTTTTCCAGTGGGACTGATGGAAATATCCCAGGCGCTGATTTCTTCGGCGCTGGGGGTGCGTCCCAAATGGTAGTTGGGCGATTGCGCCAGGGCCAGGGGGCCGCAGCCTAGAAGCATCGCGAAGGGGAGAAGTTTAGGCGAGACCATTGTGGACGCTCCCATCGCCGGCAATGCGCCAGGATTGAATGGTGTTGTCGGCGCCGGGGACGCGGTAGTTTTCATCCAAAGGCTTGTTGAAGAATTGGGCGGACTGCGCGCGGGTGGGCTGGACAGTGCCGAGCTCATCGGTGCAGCGCGACTGGAGATCGCATTCTTTGCCGTCCCAATTCCAGTGGAAGCCGAAGCGGGTGTGCGCCATGGGATAGGGCGGCGTCCGCAGCTCGGCGTCTTTCCAACTCTTGCCGCCGTCGGTGGAGATTTCGACCTTGCGAATGGCGCCGCCTCCGGACCATGCCAAGCCGCTGATCTCGTAGAATCCGGGGCCGGACAACTTCTGTCCACCGGAAGGATAGGTAATTACTGATTTCGGGCCGATTTGATTGCCGAGCGCGCTGACTTTGGGGTCGGGATTGATGTGTCCGTAGTCGTTGTAGGTCATGTAGTAGCGGTCCACTACTTTGATGCGGCGGAGATACTTGGTCTGAAAGATTCCTTCGAAGCCGGGGACGATCAGGCGCAGCGGGAAGCCTTGCTGGGGACGGACGGCTTCGCCGTTCTGGCCGTAACACACCAGACAATCGTCCATGGCCTTACCGAGCGGAATGCTGGAAGCGCCTTTGATTTCCTCCGCGCCTTCGGCGACGATCCAGGAGGCGCCGCTTTGCACGCCGGCTTCTTTGAGCAGCACGGAGAGAGGGACGCCGGTCCACTCACTGCAACTGGTCATGCCGTGGGTTTCCTGAACGGTTTTATGCGTGGGCTTGGAACGGTTGCCGATGCATTCGAGGAAATGCACGCGGGTTACGTAGGGGAAGCGCTTCAACTCGTCCATGGTGAAGACCAAGGGGCGGTCCACCATGCCGTGGATCATGAGGCGATGCTCTTTGGGATCGATTTCGGGGACGAAGGAGCCACGATGTGTCGCGACGTAGTGAAGCGAGGAGGGCGTGATGCTGCCGACCGAATCCTGGAGCGGCGTCAATACATGGAACATGAGGCCGAAGGCGTCGGGCGAATCTCTTTCGGCGACGGGCGCGCGTAAGGAGGTAACGAAACGGGAGCGTTCGCCATAGGCGATGATTTCCTTGTTCGTCCCTTTTTCGTGCCATTTGGGTTCCGGCGTCTGCGCCTTTGCGGACTGCGCGGCTCCTGCGGCTAAGCCGGCTAGGGCGGCGCCACCTTTTAGAAATCCCCTGCGATTAGACTTCCTGGAATCCACGGGTTTCTCCTTCCAATGGATGAAAGTATATACCTATCGGCTGCGGTGAGCGAGGGAGGACTTAATGGCGGCGGCCACGGCTGAGCAGGACGTTGATCAGTCCAAAGGCGCCGATGGCGATGCCCGCCACGCGGTTCATCCAGGCCATGCTGCGATCTGTAATTTTGCCGCGTAGCAGAGTGGTGCCGCTGGTGAGGATGAGCCACCAGGTCATCGACCCGCAGAATATTCCGGCGATCAGGAGGGAGGTTTCCCATAAGGGACGCTGCTTGCCGAGTCCGAGGGTCGCTAGGATCGTGAGAAAGGAAAGTACCGTGGTGGGGTTGGCCATGGTGAGAAGAAACGCAGAGGCAAAGTCGGAATGAGTGGAGGCGGCGTTCTGGCCTGATTCGATCGTTGGGGGCGGCTTGAAATAATAAACAACGCCTATCGCCATCAAGAGAATTCCGCCAATCAGGCGAAACCAGAATTCCTGTTGAATCAAAAACTGAATGACGATGGTGATGCTGAAGCCCGCGATTCCGCCATATAGGCTATCTGCGAAGGCGGCCCCTAAACCAGAAACGACACCCGGTTTCCAACCCTTTTCGAGAGTCCGTTGAATGCAGAGTACGTTGACCGGGCCGACGGGCGCTGCGATGACAAATCCCGCGGCCAAGCCACGGAGGGGCAAATCGAAATCCATAACCGATTCGCTAGATTCTAGCATCCACGGCTGAGTGGCTCGGGATTTATGCGAAGTCCTTCTCTAAGATTTGGAGGAACTCCCGCACTTGCTCGACGGAAGATAGGCGGTAGCGGGCGTTGGTCCGGCAAGAACGGCCGACGCGGATGGTGATGCCGCAGTGGAGGGCTGCGAAGGCTGGTTCGTCCATGCGGTCATCGCCTATATAGACCGGCAGCGCGTGGGGGTCCGCGGAGGTGAGCTCAGACGAAACGGCCATGCCTTTATCGCCAATTTCGCGCGGCGCCAACTCCCAGACTTTTTTGCCGCGGATGAGCTGCAGCTGGCCGGCAAAGGGTTCGAGAACTCCCTGCACCAACTTGCGGGCTTGCCGGACTCCGTCTTCGGCGACGCTCTGGTAGTGGACTGCCAGAGTCAATCCCTTGTCTTCGATCCAAACTCCGGGAACGCTCAGCAGCAAGCTGGAGAGCCAACTCTTGGCGCAGGCGATTGCTTCGCGCGAATCTTCCAGGATGGGTGGCGCCGTGCGGCCTTCCCAGCCATGCAGGCCGAGGTAGCGCAAGCCAGGCACGCGGATGCGCGCGCGCACGTCGGCGCGGCGGCGTCCGGTGACGATCCACACGCGGAAGCGCGGGCTGCGGGTCAGATGCAGGAGGGTGCGGCGGGTAGCGGCATCCAGCCAGACGTCTTCGGGACGGGGCTCCAGCTGCGCCAGGGTGCCGTCGAAATCGAGGAACAGGGCGATGCTGGAGCTGGACTGAAAACGGCGGGCGATGTGATCCCAACAATGGAACAGATGGCACACTTGATGGGAAGTCGCTTTCTTCATGACGCGCTGCGGCGCATCGCCGTGCGGACCAGATAGGGGGCAACGGCCATGGGGGCGGGGCGAACCTCACACAATTCTTCAATCAGCTTGCCGGCCCAGCGATAGACGTTGTGTTCGCGGACTGTCGAGCGCATCCGCTGCATTCGCATGCGGCGTTCTTCGGGCCGCATCTCGAGGGCCAGGCGAATGGAATCCGCCATCTGCTCGGTGTCGTAAGGATTGATGGTCACAGCTTCGGCCAATTCATGGGAGGCTCCGGCGAAGCAGCTCAGGATTAATACGCCGTGAAGGTCGTCGCGCGAAGCCACAAATTCTTTGGCGACGAGATTCATGCCGTCGTGCAGCGACGTCACCAGGCAGAAGTCGGCGGTGCGGTAATAGGGGAGAATCTCATCGTGACTGTGCTGGCGATTCAGGAAGATGATGGGCTTCCAATCGCTGGTTTGAAAGCGATGATTGATGCGCTCGGCTTCGTGCAGGACTTCGTCCATCAGGTCCTGATAGCGGCGGATATGGGTGCGGCTGGGTGAGCCGATCTGGACGAAAGAAAACTCACGACGGTAGGCTGGGTACTTTTCAAGGAAGCGCTCGATGGCGCGGAAACGCTCGGGGATGCCTTTGGTGTAATCGACGCGATCGACGCCGACTCCGAGGAACGAAGCCCGTACGTTGAGTTTTTCGAGCAAGTGGACGCGCTCCAGGTGAGGCAGTTCGAGTGACGGCCGCGGTTCCGCGTTTACGGCGACGCTGATGGGGAAGGGACGGACCAGCGTGGAATGGCCGCTGCGATTAACGGCGAAGTGCTCGCGCTCAATGCGCGATTCGAGGGCGCGGTCAACGGTATCGAGAAAATTATTGCAGTGAGCCTGCAGATGAAAGCCGATTAAATCGGCGCCCAGGAGACCGTCCAGTAATTCCGCCTGCCAGGGGCAGATACCGAAGGCCTCTGGATTCGGCCAGGGAATGTGCCAAAAGATGGCGACTCGCGCGTCGGGGCGGGCTTCCTTGATGAGACGCGGCAGAAGAGCAAAATGATAATCCTGAACCAGCACCAAAGGATTCTCTTCGTGCTGCATTTCTTCAAGCAGCGCTTCGGCAAATTTGCGGTTCACGGTTTGATAGTGTTCCCAGTCTTCGACGCGGAAGACCGGACGGGTGTGCGCGATGTGGCACAACGGCCACAGGCCTTCATTGGCGAATCCGAAGTAAAACCCTTGCTCTTCTTCGGGGGTGAGCCACACGCGGCGGAGAGAATACTGGGGCTGATCGGGCGGGACGCGCACGCGGTCGAATTCATCGACGGTGTCGCGATCGGCGTCCCCGGTTGCTTGGGCGATCCAGGTTCCATCGCAGGCGCGCAGGACCGGCTCCATCGCCGTGACCAGACCGCTGGCCGGCACGGAACATTCGATTCCGCTCGTGCGATGAAAGTGCTCGTAGGGCTCGCGATTGGAGACGGCGAAGAGGCGGCTTCCGGCTAAACGGCTCTGCACGAAAACGCGGAGTCGCTCGGGCGTCCAACTGGTTTCGCCCAGGTCCCGCAGGCGAGCTTCGGTTTCGGCGGCGGCGCGTGCTTCGGTGAGGCTGGAGGCGAGGCGCGTGACTTCGCGGGTTAACGGTTCGAACTCGTGTTGATCCGGCATGTCGGGCGGTTTCACGATGGTGCCGAGGCGCAATTCCTGAAGCCAATCCGCCATTTTGCGGAGGGGGCGGCCGACGCCCCAACGGAGTGTGAGGAGAGTTACAGCGACGATCAGAATGGTTTGGATGAAGACGCCGGTGAAGGCGCGCCGCCACATAGCCGCGGCTTGCAAGTCGATATAGGCGGCATCATGAAATAGAGACAGCGTTCCAATTAAGGTGTCGTCTTGATTGAGGGGAAGCGTCACCAGATGGATGGTGCCGGTGGCAAGTTTGACGAATTTTCCGGACGGACCGGCCTGCTCGCCACGCTTGGGCAGGAGCGCGGGATCGTCACCTACGCGCCGCGCAAAACCGGAGCTTATCGCGAGGGGTTCGTCATTTGCGTCGTAAATCGAGACTCCGGCGATTTGTTCGCGGTCTTTAAAGCGATCGACCAAGCGTTGCAGCTCGCGATTCGCGTGGCGCGCGACCAGCGGCTCGGCCGAACGGGCCAGGCTTTCCGCGAGTACTTGGGCGTGATCCTCCAAATCGCGCTTCAAACCAAGGGTGTCCGCGCGGGTTTGGAAAAACGCGAAGGCCAAGGAGACCACGGCCACCGAGGTGATCAAGGCGAAACTGAGCCGGTAGGTAAGGCGCGTCGGCATGGGAATCTCCTCGGGCACGGAAGTCGCGATTGCACCCTTCACGGAATGGGATACCGCAGCGTGAGGTTCTGTTTCCTGGTGTTTTTACCGATGATGCGGAAGAAATTTCTGGTTGCGGGCAAGCGGACTGGAAAGCGGTGTGCTCATGGATTGTCGATGACTAAAGCGCCGGTCATTTTATGTTGTACATTCATTGTTCTGAGCCCGGGTTTGTATGCTCAGGCCGATCCGCTCCATCGAGACACGCCGCAAAGCGCCGTAATTTCTTTCCTACAATTTTGCCATTCGAAAAATCTTACTGAGGCGGCCAAGTACCTAAATTTTGGCGGGCTGTCGCACGAGCAGCGGGTGGACGAGGGTCCGCGGGTGGCGCGGCAGTTGGGCCAACTACTGGATCGCGATCCGGCGTTTGACGTGGCGGCGCTCAGCAGGAATCCGGAAGGTGGCCACGAAGACGGGTTGCCAGCGAATAGGGAGCGGGTGGCGTCCTTCAAACTCGGCGAGCAAACTGCTGAACTTCAATTGGAGCGCATCACACGGCGTTCGGGGCTCGCCGTTTGGCTGTTTTCCGCTAATAGCGTGAGTTTGATCCCCAAGTTGGCGCAGGTTACGAGCGATCATCCCCTGGAAAAATATTTGCCAGCACCCTTAGTGAACTTGATTCTGTTAGACACGCCGCTGTGGCGCTGGATGGCTCTGATCTTATTAGGCGCGGCCCTGGCACTTGTGGCTCGCGTGTTTTCGCGAATGGGGCTGAAGCTGGCTGAGGCGGCGGCGCTGCGCCTGGGCCCGGAGGCATCGCATCGCGTGATGGAAACTCTGTGGCCACCGCTGCTTTGGCTGTTTTGCCTGGCGTTGTTCCGCGCTGGAATGGAGTGGATCGGGCCCGCCGCACGTTTGCAACTGTACTTGAACCGGACGCTGGCGTTGGCCTTCTTCCTGGGGCTGGCGTGGCTCGCGGCGCGCTTGATTGATTTGGGTCTGGATCGTTTGCGCGCCACCATGCTGTCGCGCCATAGGAGCTTCTCGTCCTCGGTACTGCCCTTGGTATCGCGGCTGGTGAAGCTTTCGATTCTTCTGCTGACGGTTGCGGCCGTGCTCAGCGAATGGGGCTACAATGCGACTGCCATCCTGGCGGGACTGGGCGTCGGCAGCATCGCGATTGCGCTGGCGGCGCAGAAGACCATCGAAAATTTCTTCGGCGGCGTTTCGGTGATCAGCGACCGCCCGGTTTCGGTGGGCGATTTCTGCAAGATTGGAAATCTGATGGGGACAATCGAGGATATTGGATTGCGCTCCACGCGAATTCGCACGCTGGACCGCACACAGGTGAGCGTGCCGAACGCTCAATTCTCGTCCATGACGCTGGAGAATTTCGAGAAACGCGACAAGATGTTGTTTCACGTGACCTTGAATTTGCGCCGTGACTCGACGCCGGAGCAGGTTCGCATGGTCCTGAAATCTATCGGGCGAATTCTGGCGGATCACTCGGATATCGAACCGGGAGCGCTGCCGGTGCGTTTTGTGGGTGTGGGGACGTATTCGCTGGATATTGAGATTTTTATTTACGTATTGACGCGCAATGGCGATGTTTTTTTGCGGACGCAACAGGAGCTGCTGTTGAGCATTCTGGACGCCGTGAAGGAGGCAGGCACGGCGCTGGCGCTGCCGACGCAAGCCAGCATCGATTATTCAGCGAACCCGGGTGCACCGGAGATGTCAGGGGCGGGGGTCTCCGTTCGCTAACAGACCCCTTACTGAGTTGAAATGCGGTCGAGTCCCGACACTACGAAATCGGGAGCAAAACCCCAGTCATCCATTTTTTCTTGCGCGCGATTGCACCAGCAAACCTGGTACCCGAACGCCTTCGCTCCGGCGGCGTCCCAGGAGTTCGATGAAACGAAGAGAATCTCTTCTGCGGGTACATGAAGGGTCTCGGGACCAAGCGCGTAGACTCGGGGGGATGGCTTGTAGGTCTTCACACGATCCACTGAAATGACTGCGGCGAAACAAGATTCCAATCCGCTGTTTCGAACGGCTGCGTTCAACATGGTTGGGGATCCATTCGAGAGGATTGCTGATGGGATGCCGTGGAGGGTTTCCAACGCGGATCTGGCGTCGGCAAATGCCGCCGGCGCGAGATAGGCTTGCATGAGCTTGTCGAACTGAGGACCGGTCAGGTCGATCGAGAGCAGCCGAACAGCCGAGCGCAAGGCGGCCTCGGTGATCGACCAGAAGTCTTCATAGCGGTCCATAAGCGAACGCAACCAGGTGAACTCGAGTTGCTTCTGCCTCCACAGACGCGAGAGCGCCTGCAAATCGCCAGGGATGCCGTGGCCGGCGCTCAGCACTACCGAATGAACGTCGAACAACGTGCCATAGGCGTCGAATACGATCGCTCTGAGTTTCACAGGTATAAGCTTTGTATACTACAGTCCTTGGAGTCGTGTTAATGGCAACCTCGACCAATGTCCCCAGCAGCGTGCAGAAACGCGATCAGCGTAACGCGGTTCTGGGGGGCTTTCTTGGCTGGACCTTCGATGCCTTCGACTTCTTCGTACTGACGTTTCTGATCGCCGATATCGCGAAGGCTTTCGGCAAAACGCGTCCCCAGGTGGCGCTAACGCTTACTCTGACGCTGGCCATGCGGCCGCTGGGCGCGCTGTTCTTTGGAGTCATGGCGGACCGTTTTGGAAGACGGCTGCCGATGATGATCAACATCGTCTTTTACGCTGTAGTGTCCGCTCTTTCCGGACTGGCGCCGACGTTTCAGGTCTTCCTGATTCTGCGGATGCTGTTTGGAATCGGCATGGGCGGGCAGTGGGGCGTGAGTGCTTCGCTGGCGCTGGAATCGATTTCGCCTAAGTGGAGGGGAATGATTTCCGGGATGCTGCACCAAGGATACACGCTGGGAAACCTTCTGGCGGCGCTGGCATTTCTCACGGTGTACCCGGCGATCCATAGTTCGCATCCCGACTACGCTTGGCGAGTGATGTTCTTCATCGGCGGACTGCCGGCGCTGATTTCCATTTTTGTATTGAAGCGCGTGAAGGAATCCGAGGCGTGGCAGGAGCATCGTACAGATTGGCGTACATATGTAAGATCTCTTCCGACCATCTGGCGGCGGTTTCTCTACCTGGTGCTGCTGCTGACAGCGATGGGTTTTATTTCTCATGGGACGCAGGATTTGTATCCCACGTTCTTGATGAAGCAGCGGAAATTCTCGCCGCAGGAGGCGGCGTTGGCGACCATGGTGACCATGGTGGGCGCGGCATTAGGCGGGCTGGTGATCGGGTATTTCTCCGATCTCTTTGGGCGGCGGCGAGCGATGGCCGGATCCGTGCTCACGGCGTTAGTGATGATCCCGTTGTGGATCGCTGCGCCTGGCACTGCGCTGCTGGTGACGGGGGGATTTCTGATGCAGTTCTGTGTGCAGGGCGCGTGGGGCGTGATTCCGGCGCACATGAATGAACTGACGCCGGCGCATCTCCGCGGCTTCGTGCCGGGGTTCGCTTATCAAATTGGGATGCTGATCGCGGGAGTGGCTCCTTACCTGGAAGCGTTGTTGGGGGAACATTTCACGTACGCGCAGGCGATGGGAGGGTTGGCTGCGGTGGCATTCCTGGCAGGATCGGTGATCATTGCACTGGGGCCGGAAGCTCATGGTATTGCGTTTCGAAAGGGCGAAGAGGCGTTTTTACGGAATTAGAAACCAGTCCAAAGGACGTCCAGCGCCGCATCGACGCTGGGGAAGCGCTAGTGCTGATTGACGTTCGTGAGCCGGAGGAATTCGCCATCACGCGGATTGAAGGCGCCACGTTGATCCCTATGCGGAGCGTGCCCGCGAACCTGCAGCAACTGGAAGCCAAGGCCGGCGAAGCCACATTGATTGTCTTCTGCCACCATGGGGTCCGCAGCTTGAATGTGGTGAACTGGCTGAGGGAACAAGGCGTGGCCGGATGCCAGAGCATGGCTGGGGGCATCGATGCGTGGAGTGCGACGGTGGACGCGTCGGTTCCGCGATATTGACATGGGAGGGGTGGCGGCTTGAGGAGACTGGGTTATTTTGCCGTGGCGCTTTGCGTTTCCTCCATGGTGGCGAGCGCCCAGGAAGATCCTGCGACGTGGCTGCCGCTGCAGGTGGGGAGCAGATGGGTGTATGAACACGAATGGAAATCGGGTGACCGGAACCGGCCGGAGGTGGACCGCTGGACCACCGAGGAATCGATTACGGGGCGGGTGACGATTGCGGAAGGCGTGGTGGTTCTGCGCGATGTAAAGCAGCAGAAGAAACCTAACGAGCCGACCGTCACGGTGCGGATGATCCTGCCGAACGGGCAGGTGGGGAGTGCGCAACGACCAGATAATAACCGCAGCGTCCTGAGTAACTCCGAGCCTTATCTGGTCCGTGGGAATTGTATATACGGATTGGCTGGCGGGTGGGACGGGCAGACGCAACAGCTTCGACCGGAGTATCGCAAGTATTTAGGCCAGGGCGCCGTGTCAGCGCGTCTGTGTTTCCCTTTACAGATGGGCCGCGAGTGGGGGAATAACGATGTTCGTTGGAAGGTGGAACGGGCGCGCGAGGGCGTGGGCTCGTTCTTGCCGGCGCAGTATGCGGGAGCCATTCACGTCTTCACCGACCATTTGGGCAGTGGCGGATGGGACGATGTGTGGGTGCAAAAAGGGGTGGGGATCGTGGGGGAACATTTCATTCACAACGGTACGTATGACGAGCACACTACGAAGCTAGTCTCGTTTTCGCATTAGAACGCGAGATCGAGAACGATCTTCCCTGGTTTGTGCGGTGCGCCCGCGAGCATGCGATGGGCGGTGCGAACTTCGTTCAAAGGCAGCACGCTGCCGACGTGCGGAGACAACTTTCCCTGATCAAGCAAATTTGAAATCGTATCCAAGCGCCCGGTGGTCACTTCGACGTAGAAGAAAACTGTTCGCACGTCCGGACGAGGGGGCCGTGGATCGCTGGACACGACCGATACGAGGATGCCTCCGGGCTTCAGGAGAGCAATCGAGCGATCGCGCATTTCCCCGCCGACGGTGTCGATGACTACATCGAGGGTAGGAACATTGGGTAGATCATTGAGGACGCTTTGGGCGCCGAGGCTGCGGACGAACTCTTCATTTTCCGCGGTGGCGAGTGCGACGACATTAAGCCCTGCACTGGCCGCCAATTGCACGGTATACGCACCCACGTTTCCGGCGGCGCCCAAAATCATGACGGCCTGACCGGGGGCGGCATGCGCGTAGTCGAAAAGCATTTGCCATGCGGTTACGGCCACGACGGGCACGGAGGCCGCTTCGATGTCGCTCAGGCGGGTAGGCTTGCGCGAGATCATATTGGCGGAGCAGATTGCGAACTCGGCGTTCGCTCCGCAGAAATGGGGATTGGTGACGCCGTAAACCGCGTCGCCCCAGGGACCGACGCCGGAAGCGGCTACACGCACGAGTAACTCTCCGGCTGCGGGGACAGGACGAGGGATCTCTTCGACGACGATTACTTACGGGGGGCCGAACTGATGGATGCGGGCGGCTTTCAATTCTATTTCCTCCCTACTTCAGCGTACGCCGTAAGCGGCGGCGAAATCCTGATCTTGTGTACAC
>Ga0265314_10002726_pt1 | contig 17658 bp, 13 predicted proteins | sample 4126metaG_FD_203106 | JGI IMG/M metagenome (GOLD analysis project Ga0265314, IMG submission 203106) | Rhizosphere microbial communities from Carex aquatilis grown in University of Washington, Seatle, WA, United States - 4-1-26 metaG | ecosystem: Host-associated > Plants > Roots > Rhizosphere >... | reverse complement strand
GATCCACCGCAAAGTGACCGAGCGCGTCGGCGAACTGGCACCCTTCCTAAGCTGGGACGAAGACCCCTATTTAGTCAACACCGCCGACGGACGCCTGGTGTGGATTCTAGACGGCTACACCACCAGCGAATCGCATCCCTACTCGCGCCCCGTAGCGATGGAAAATCTAGGCCGCTTCAACTACATCCGCAATTCGATCAAGGCCACCGTCGACGCCTACGATGGCGACGTCCACATGTACGTCTTCGATACCGAAGACCCGTTAATCGCCGCCTATCAAAACCTGTTCCCCGAGTTATTCACGCCCGCCTCCGCCATGCCGGCAGGTCTGCGCGCCCACACCCGCGCCCCCGAAATGCTGTTCCGCGCGCAAGCCGAAATCTACCGCACCTATCACATGCGCGATCCCGAATCCTATTACAACCGAGCCGATCTGTGGGACCTCGCGACCTTTACCACCGGCGCCGGCGGCCAGCCCGAGCCCGTCCCGCCAACGTATATGGTTGCCGAACTCCCCGGCGAAAAAGATCCCGAGTTTCTGCTGATGATCCAGTTCACCCCACGCAACAAGCAAAACCTAATCGGACTAATGGCCGCCCGCAGCGACGGCGCGCATCTGGGAGAACTAGTCTTCCTCCAACTCCCCAAACAAGAAGTAATCTCCGGCCCCCTCCAAGTAGAAGCGTTAATCAACCAGGACCAAAACATCTCCAAGGACCTAACGCTCTGGAACCAGCAAGGCAGCCAAGTCCTCCGCAGCCAAATCCTGACCCTGCCCATCGACCAGACCTTCTTATATGTGGCCCCCATCTACATCCAAGCCGCCCAAGCCCGCATGCCGCAATTGAAAAAAGTCGCCCTAGTAAGAGGCAGCACCCTAATCTACGCCGACACCTATGAACAAGCCCTAGCCCAATTGCAGTCCGAACAAGGCGGCAAACCCGTTCAAATCCTGACACCCGCAGCGTCTCCCACCACCTCAACCGCCGCCCCCACTCCTCCGTCGTCCACCGATCCGAGAATCGAAACCATCCGCATGCACCTAGACCGCTACCGCCAACTCTCCGCCCAAGGCAAATGGGCCGATGCCGGCAAAGAACTAGAAGCCGTAGAATCCGCAGTAAAAAAGTAACGGAAAAAGAGGGACGGAGCCTGATTTTTCAAACGCACCGCCCCTCGCCCTACCGCGCAACGGATTGCAAATCAGTCTCCGTCCCTCTTTTTCCAACCGCGATTACACGGTAAAGAAACACCAGTAGTTGTACGATGGAACTAGAGATGCCCGCCGGACACCAGCATCCGCATCCACCCCAACCAGCAGGCGACGACACCCGCATGAAGCGTGTTCTGATCGTCTCCCTGATCCTCACCCTAGGCTTCGTAGTCTTCGAAACCGCCGCCGGATTCGCCGCCAGCAGCTTGGCCTTGCTCTCCGACGCCGGCCACAACTTTACCGACGCCTTCGCGCTTCTTCTAGCAGCCTTCGGAATCTACCTGCAAGCCCGCCCCGGCGATCACACCCGAACCTACGGCTACCAACGCGCCGGAGTGTTAGCAGCTTTTGTAAATGCACTTTTACTGGTTCTTCTAGCCGTAGTCTTGTTCTACGAAAGCTACCAGCGCCTGCTGCACCCGCAACCGGTAGCCGCGAACACCATGATGATCGTAGCCGCCGTAGCGCTGGTCCTCAACCTGGCGATAGCCTGGGCGCTAGGCGGACACGGCCATCATCATCACGATCTCAACGTGCGAGCCGCCTGGCTCCACATGGCCGGAGACGCCGGCAGTTCCGCCGCCATCATTCTCGGAGCCCTCGCCATCCGCTACACCGGTTGGCAGCCCATCGATCCCATCCTGTCCATCCTAATCGGCGTCGCCATAGTATGGTCCGGCTGGGGCATCATCCGCGATTCCCTCAACATCTTATTAGAAGGTCTCCCCAAAGGCCTCCAACTGAAAAAAGTCTCCGCCGAACTGAGCCAGGTCGAAGGCGTCATCGACGTCCACGACCTCCACATCTGGAGCCTCGGTTCCGACTCCCGCGCCCTGAGCTGCCACGTCTTAATCGACGACATGCCCCCGTCTGAAAGCGACTCCATCCTCCGCCGCATCAACGACGTCCTCTGCGAACGCTTCCACATCCTCCACACCACCGTCCAGTTCGAGCACGTAAAGTGCATCCTAGCCGAAACCCATTGCACCACCACGACGCTCCCCACTGCCCAAACCGAACACCGCCACTAAGGTCTTTCCCGTATCGCGTGCCCCGCGCGCGTCTGCTTTGATACAGTAGGACTTCGAATCATGAAATACCTGTCACGGGTGGTCTGGTCGGAAGGCATGTACCTCGGGCCTCACCATTTTCAGGCGCAAAGCCGGTATTTCGAGGATTCCATTGGCTTCACCACCGCCGCCCTCTGGTTCGAACCCTGGGGCCTGGTCGGCGCGCTTCTCGATTCCGAAGCCCTAAAAAACGGCACCGTCTCCCTGGTCCACGCCCGCGGCATCCTCCCCGACGGCATGGTCTTCCACATGCCCGAAAGTGATCCCCTCCCGGAACCACGAAATATTGCCGATTTGTTCCCAGCAGTCCGCGATACTGTGACCATCATGCTGGCCGTAGCCCCTCGCCGCCCCGAAGGCGCCAACACGCTAACCCCCGGCGACACCGCGTCCTTATCGCAAGCGACGTCGCAAGAAAACGGCGCCCTCCGTTTCAGAGCCGAAATCCAAATGCTTCACGATGAGACCACGGGCCGCGATGAAAAACCCGTCCACATCGGCCGCAAAAATATCAAGCTCCTGCTCGATACCGAAAATCCCGGCGACCTGATCACGCTCCCCATAGCCCGCATCATGCGCGACGGCTCCGGCCATTTCATCTTCGACGAATCTTTTATCCCGCCCTCCGTCGAAATCAGCGCCAGCGATCGCCTCATGTCGATCCTGGGCCGCCTCATAGAAATCCTGGAAGAAAAAAGCTCCCGCTTCTCCCGCTCCGCCGGCGGTGGAAAAGAAAAATCGTGGGCCGAATTCTCCACGCGCGAAATCGCGAACTTCTGGCTGCTGCACACCGTCAACTCATCCCTAGCCCCGCTGCGCCACCAATACCACACCAAGCGCGGCCACCCCGAAGAACTCTTCGTCGACATGCTCAAGCTAGGTGGAGCCCTCTGCACCTTCGCCATCGAATCGCACCCGCGCGACCTCCCGCTCTACGATCACCGCAATCTAGACAAGTGTTTCGGCGCTCTCGACGAACACATCCGCATCCACTTGGAAACCATCGTCCCCACGCAATACGTCGAAATCCCCCTAGTCAAACGCGCCGAATTCTTCTACGAAGCCGCGGTCACAGATCAGCGCGTCCTCGACAAAGCCCGCTGGATCTTCGCCGTCCGCTCGCGCGTGAGCGAGCCGGACCTAATCGCGAAAACCCCGCAGCTAGTAAAACTCTGCTCCAAAGATTTCGTGCCGCAGCTAGTCAAACGCGCCCTCCCCGGCATGTCTCTGACGCACCTGCAAGTGCCGCCGTCCGCCATCCCTGTCAAAGCCGACACCCAATATTTCAGCGTCAGCCGCTCTGGCCCCTGCTGGGATCACATCGTGCAAACCCGCCAGCTAGGCCTGTACGTCCCCGGCGATTTGCCGGACCCCACCGTCGAACTGCTAGTGATTTTGGAGGCCTGAAAACATGCACCCGCAGCAGCCGGCGCAGCGCCGTGTCGAAAACCTCGCGTACTGCTTTCAGGAATTGTTAACCGTAGGCGAACGCCTGCGCTCCAACCGCCAACAAGTCGCCGACGCCCCCGGGTTCCGCGCGCAAATCTGGGCCGCAGTGAGACAAGCCGACGACGACGCCCGCCGCCGCGGCTACACGACGGATGACATCGAACTCGCGACGTTCGCCACCATCGCGTTCCTCGACGAGTCCATCCTGAACCTCCGCCTCCCCGTCTTCGCCGACTGGCCCCGCCAGCCTTTACAAGAAGAACGCTACGGCCACCACATAGCCGGCGAAATCTTCTTCCAAAACTTGCAAAAGATACTAGGCCGCCAGGACTCGAACGAAACCGCCGACCTTCTAGAGGTCTATCAACTCTGCCTACTCTTAGGATTCGCCGGCCGCTACAGCCTGGGCGGCCGCGGCGACCTGCGCGCCATCACCATGCAGACCGCCGATAAAATCCAACGCATCCGCCAGCAGGGCGGGGAACTGTCGACAGGTTGGCGCTTACCGCAAGATCCGCCATTCAAAGCCGGCACCGACCCGTGGGCAAATCGCTTACTGTGGATCGCCGCAAGCTGCGCCGGCCTGCTAGTGTTGCTCTTCGTAGCCTTCTACTTCCTCCTAAATTCTGGAGCCGATAATTTAGAAACCATCGCGAGGCGCCTCCTATGAATTTCTATTGGGCCGGCGCAGGATCTTTCGTCTTCTTCATATTGATCGGATTGCTAGGCGGCAACCTGCTCCACCTCGAAGGCCCGCGCTGGTATTTCTTCATGGGCCTGATGGCCGCCCTAGGCCTTTCTTCCTTCGCCCTGTTTTATTACTTCCAAAGAAAAGCCCAGGAACGCCGCAGCGGCGGAAGCTCATCCAACACGGCCGACGCCGGCGCAAACGAGACCGACCCATTAATCCGCGACGCCAACGCCCGCTTGGCGCAATCCAAAGCCGGAGCCGGCATCGCCAACCTCCCCATGATCTTCGTAGTCGGCGATCGCGGCACCGCCAAAACCAGCACCATCCTGCAATCCGGCATCGAACCCGAATTGCTAGCCGGCCAAGTCTATCAGGACAACGCCATCACTCCGACGCGCACTGCTAATATTTTCTACGCGCGCGGCACCGTCTTCGTAGAAGCCGGCGGCGCAGTCTTAGGAACTCCGCAGGCCTGGTCTCGCCTGGTCGCCAAACTCCAACCCGGAAAATTGAAATCCTTAGGCGGCGGACAAGCCCCCCGAGGCGTTCTCCTTTGTTTCGATCTAGAAACCTTCACCCGCCAAGGCGCCGCCGAAGCCATCGCCAACGCCGCCCGCTACCTGCAATCCCGCCTCGGCGAAATTTCCCAAATCCTAGGCGTCAGCTTCCCCGTCTACGTACTCTTCACCCGAGCTGACCGCCTCCCCTACTTCGCCGAATTCGTCCGCAATCTCAGCAACGAAGAAGCCGGCCAAGTAGTCGGCGCCACTCTGCCGATGCGCCCCGCCAACGCCTCCGGCGTCTACGGCGAAGAAGAAAATCAGCGCCTCACCGCAGCCTTCACGCAACTCTTCCACACCTTCTGCGATCAGCGCCTGCGTCTGCTCCCGCGTGAGACCGACGCGGAAAAACTCCCGCAGTCCTACGAATTCCCCCGCGAATTCCGCAAACTCCGCAGCGCGTTAGTGCAATTTCTGGTCGACATAGGACGCCCCAGCCAGCTCCGCGCCAGCCCATTCTTGCGCGGCTTCTACTTCTCCGGAGTCCGCCCCGTCACCATGACCGAAGTAGCCGCCGCCCCGCAAGCCACTCCGCAAGAACAAGCCGGAGTCAGCGGAGCCACCGGCATGTTCCGCGTGGGAGTAGAAGCCCAACGCCGCGCCCAACAAGCCCAAGCCACACCAGGCGGCGGATCGCGCAAGGTCCCGCAGTGGCTCTTCCTGGGACACCTGTTCAACGACGTAATCCTAGCCGACGAATCCGCTCGTAGAGCCAGCGGCTCCAGTACCAAAACCAGCACGCTGAAGCGCGCTCTCTACGCCACCGCCGCCGGCCTGTGCCTGCTCTATTCCATCTTGTTAATCGTCTCCTTCTTCGGCAACCGCTCTCTGGAACAACAAGCGCTCGACGCCTCCCGTGGACTTTCCGCAATCGCCGCGCCCCAGAACGCGTTACCTTCCGAAGACTCCCTCCGCAAACTAGACACGTTACGCCAGTCCTTAGCCGAGCTCACCGACTACGAATACAACGGCGCACCTTTGCATCTCCGCTGGGGACTCTACAGCGGCAGTTCCGTTCTCCCCAGCGTCCGCCGCGTCTACTATTCGAAGTTCAACCAATTATTATTCGGCGGGACCCAAGCCGGCATCCTCTCGTTCCTCCAGCGCACCCCCGCGCTCCCCGGCCCCACCGACGATTACGGCTACGGTTACGATTCCCTAAAGAGTTATCTGCTAACGACGTCAGATTGGAAACGCTCCACCGATCAAAGCCTGCAAGCCTTTCTAGGTTCCCGTTTACGTGACCGCTGGTCCGCCGGCCACGAAAACGAAATCGGCCAGCCCCGCATGGACCTCGCGAAACTCCAATTCGATTTCTACGCGAAAGACCTGCAACACGGCAACCCCTATTCAGCGGACAACGATAGCGCCGCCGTGGATCGCACCCGCAGCTATCTTTCGAAATTCTCCGGCGTCCAACGCGTCTACCAATTCCTGCTAGCCGAATCCGCCAAGAACAATCCTCCGACCACGTTCAATCGCAAATTCCCCGGCACCGGCGACGCCGTCACCAGCACCGTAGAAGTAGCCTGGGCCTTCACCCGCGACGGCTGGAAGTTCATGCAGGACCAAATCAAGCGCCAAAACTTCGGCGGCGAACAATGGGTACTCGGCCCCTACCAATCGCAAGGCGTCGACAGAGCCTCGATGGAACGCGGCATTCTCGATCTCTACACCAAGGACTACATCGAACAATGGCGCAACGTCCTCCGCCGCAGCAACGTAAACCGCTACGCCAACTATCAGGACGCCTCGCGCAAACTCACACTCCTAACCGGCAGCGGCGCCCCGCTCTTAGCTCTGATGTGGTGGACCTCGCAAAACACGTCGATCGATCTCCCCGGCGTCTCCGATAAATTCAAAGCCGTGCAAGCCGTAGTCCCCCCGTCGCAAGCGCAACAATATATAGTCCAGCCCAACCAAAGCTACAACGGCGGACTGATGAACTTGCAGCAAGCCGTAGACCGCGCCGCCAACAAAGATCCCAGCGGTGAACAATCCACGCGCGACAACGCGCAATCCGCGCGCCTCAGCACGCGCCAACTCTCGGCCACGTTCCCCCCCGATCCCGAAGCGCACATTGATCAGCGCACCGAAGAACTTTTACTCCAACCCATCACCTATTTAGACAACCTGGCCGGAGGCGATCTCCGCGCCGGCGGCGCCGCCTTCTGCGCAGCCTTCAATCCGCTCACCGCGAAGTTTCCTTTCAATCCCACGGCGACCGCCGAAGTTACGTTAGACGAACTAGGCGCCATCCTGCGTCCCCAATCCGGCAAACTGTGGACCTTCTATGAGTCCTCGCTCAAAAGCGTGATGCAATGCCCCAACGGCGAATGTTCGCCCCAAGGCAGCACACCCATCAATCCCGTGTTCGTCCGCTACATCAGCCAGATGATGAAATTCTCCCGCGCCGTCTACGGCGACTCTGGCCAGGACCCCAACCTCCACTACACCCTCCGCCCGAATTCGACAGATCAGGTAGACGACTTCGGCGTAGCCGTCAACGGCGACCTCGCCCAACTCAAAGGCGGAGCGTCGAAACAATTCGTCTGGCCCGGCCCCGGTACCCGCAATTTCCGCCTCGACTTAAAAGTGGCCGGCGGCAGCCAGCTAGGAGCCCAATCCTACGACGGACCCTGGGCCGTCTTCCGCTTCTTCGCCGACGCCAACCGCACCACCAACGCCGGCAACGGCTACACCTTCACATGGTCCGTGACTTCGGGCCGTAGCCAGCAGCCGCAAATGGTAAAAGGCCGCCCGCTGATCTACGAATTCTTTGTCGACACCGGAGGAGGCCCCGCAGTCTTCAGCAAAGATTTTCTGTCTACACTGAAGTGTGTGGCGCCTGTCACACGCTGATGGAACACCCCGCGCGCGTCGGCAAATACGAAGTCGAAGAATTCCTGGGAGGCGGCATGTCCCGCGTCTATCGCGCCAAAGACAGCGTCCTAGGTCGCCGCGTGGCGCTGAAGATCTTAGCCGAATCCCAAGCCGCCGATCCCGAAGCCAAGGCGCGTTTCCTGCAGGAAGCCCGCATCGCCTCCAGCACCGCTCACGAAAACATCATCTCCGTTTACGACTTTGGCGAAGAGCAAGGCCGCCCCTTCATGGTCATGGAATTTCTCGAAGGCGAAAGCCTCCGCGAAGCCATCGAGAAAAACCACACCGGCGACTTCGCCCGCCGCATGCAGATCGGTCTGCAGGTAGGCCGCGCCATCGGCCACATCCATCAAAAGAAAATCATCCACCGCGATATCAAACCCGAAAACGTAAACGTCGACGCCTTCGGCCGAGCCAAGCTCATGGACTTTGGCATCGCCAAAGCCGACAACATGCGCCTAACCCGCACCGGCATGACGCTCGGCACGCCCTATTACATGTCGCCCGAACAAGTGCTAGGCCAGGACGTCACCACTCTAGCCGACATCTATTCCTTCGGCGTCCTCATGTACGAGTTGCTCACCAGCAAGAAGCCCATCGAAGGCGAGAACTACGAGAAAATCTTCCACAAAATTCTCTACGATCCCCTCGACCTAGAGCCTCTTCACGAAGCCGCCGTCGCCCCCGCCGCCATCGACCTCATCAGTAAATGCCTGACCAAGCGCCCGGCCGATCGCCCACAAAACTTCACCGTCATCTGCGGAGCCATCGAAGAAACTCTCCGCCAAGGCGCCCTCCAGCCCCGTCCAGTTCCCGTCGCCGCGCCCCCTGCCGTCGCCACCCCAGGCGACGACCTGCCGGCGTTTCTGCAAGCCCTCCCCGCGCCCCTCAGAACCTCCGGAGGCCTGGCAGTCCTAGGCGGCATCGCTACGCTAATCGTGATGGCCGTCATCTACTTCGCCCTCCGTCTAGCGCGAGTCATTTAGATGCAACTCCCCTCGCTCATCGGCAAGTACGAGCTGCAAGAATTCCTCGGCGGCGGCATGTCCCACGTCTACCGCGCCCGCGACACCGTGATCGAACGCGCCGTTGTCGTGAAAATTCTCACCGAAGAATCCTCCGCCGATCCCGAATCCAAAGCCCGCTTCCTGCACGAAGCCAAAATCGCCGGCGGCATCCAGCACGAAAACATCGTCAGCGTTTTCGACTACGGCGAACACGGCGGCCGCCCCTACATCGTGATGGAATACCTTGAAGGCGAAGACCTCCGCAACGCCATTCGCGATAACCACACCGGAAATTTAGCGAACCGCCTGCGCATCGCAACAGACATCGCCGCCGCCCTCGAATACGTCCACGAGCGCGGCATTATCCATCGCGATATCAAACCCGAAAACGTCCACATCGCCCGCAACGGAAAAGTAAAGTTGATGGATTTCGGCATCGCCAAAACCGCCAACCTCTCGCTCACCCGCACCGGCATGGCCATGGGCACGCCCTATTACATGGCGCCCGAACAAGTAGCCGGCCGCGCCACGACGCCTTTGGTCGACATCTACGCCTTCGGCATGCTCTTCTACGAGCTGCTAACCGGTGTCCGCGGCATTCAAGGCGAGACCATGGAGCAGCTCTTCTACCAGATCATCAACGTCCCGCTCGACCCCGCGATTCTCGAAAACGCCGGAGCCCCTCCCGCCATTCGCGATCTCGTTTTACGCTGCACCGCGAAGCTCCCCGAGCAGCGCCCGCAGTACATGCGCGAAGTGATCGACGTCCTCCGCCACGCCAGCCCGCGAACCGGCAGCGTGACCACCCGCACACTGACCACGCCCTCCGCCCCACCGCCCGCACCCGCCCCGACGCCCGTAGCAACCCAGCCCATGACCCCGCACGCCGGACCCCCCATCGTCCTCACCATGCTAGCCATCATGGGCGTGATCGTAATCGCCATCGCCGTCTACTTATGGATGCACCGCGTAGAAGCCGTCCCCGGCATGATCTACTATCCCGGCGGAGCCTTCCCGTTCGGACCCAACCAAAAGCCCGTCAACCTAGGCCCGTTCTACATCGACGAAACCGAAGTCTCCAACGCCGACTACGCCGAATTCTGCCGCGCCACCAGCTGTACTGCTCCCACCGCCTACCCTGATCTCCCCGTCACCGGTGTAACGATCGACCAAGCCCGCGCCTACGCAAAATGGAAAGGCCGCCGCCTCCCCACAGCCCAAGAATGGGAACGCGCCGCCCGCGGAGTCAACGCCCTCCGCTACCCCTGGGGCAATGAAGACGACCCCACCAAAGCCAACCTGCTAGACAACCCCGCGCTCCAGAAGCACGCGCTGATGCCCGTGCACTCTTTCACGAAAATGCCCGAATACCAAATGGCCGGCAACGCCTGGGAATTAATCGACACGCCCGTCACCCCCAGCGACGCCGCCGTAGCAATGTTCGCCACTCTCCTAACTCCCGCCCCCTCGAAGGACGAACCCTGGTTCCAAATCCGCGGCGGCTCATACAACACGCCGCTCCCAGCCGCAGTCACGTACGAATACTCCCCGATACCCGAACGCTTCTCCGCCCCCGACATCGGTTTCCGCACCGCCAAAACTTTCCCCTAAACAATGAGCACAACCGACTGGAACGCCAAACAATACCAACAACGCCACGCCTACGTTTTTGAATACGGCAAAGCCGTCCTAGACCTGCTGTCTCCGCAAAAAGGCGAACGCATCCTGGACCTAGGCTGCGGCTCCGGCCAATTAACCGCCGCCATAGCCGACGCCGGAGCGACCGTAATCGGCCTCGACTCCTCCCCTGAAATGCTAGCCGAAGCCCGCGCGAATTATCCAACGTTAGACTTCCGCCAAGCCGACGCCGCCAACTTCTCGATCGATCCTCCCGTCGACGCCGTCTTCTCCAACGCCGTCCTCCACTGGGTGAAAGACGCAAATGGCGCCGCCGCATCAATATCGAAAGCCCTAAAACCCAACGGCCGCTTCGTCGCCGAATTCGGAGGCCACGGCAACATCCGCTCCATCCTCGAAGCCCTAGGTCCGATCGAAACCCCCTGGTATTACCCCACCATCGGCGAATACGCAACGGTTCTAGAACGACACAATCTAGAACCCCGCCAAGCCTGGCTAATTGACCGCCCCACTCCCGTGGAAGGCGAAGACGGCTTCGAACACTGGCTCTCCATCTTCTGCCGCGACATCACCACCCCCGAGCAACGCAAATCCCTAGCCGAAAAACTCCGCCCGACCCATTACAAAGCCGGCGTCTGGACCCTGGACTACCGCCGCCTGCGAATCGTAGCCTATAAAACAGCGTGAGCAGCCTCACAGAAATCGGACATGTGGAAGCGCTCTTCCGCTACCCCGTGAAGTCCATGCGCGGCGAACCACTCGATGCCGCCAACCTAGGCTGGCACGGCCTCGATGGTGACCGACGCCTGGCATTCCGCCGAATGAATGACAGTAGCGGCTTCCCCTGGCTAACAGCAGGTAAGCTCCCCGACCTCGTCTTGTTTACTCCCCAGCCCCGCGAAGACGCCGCAGATATTCCCACGCACATTCGCACGCCCGCCGGCGAAGACCTCCCCGTTTTCAGCGAAGCCTTAGCCGCCGAAGTCGCACGCCGCCACGGCGCTCCCGTACAGATGATGCACTTCAAGCACGGCATCTTCGACGACGCGAACATCTCCATAATCGCCTCCGCAACCGTCGACCAGATCGCCCACCTAGCGGACCAGCCCCCAGACGTCCGCCGCTTCCGCCCGAATATAGTAGTTCGCCTACTGTGCCCGATTCCCTTCGAGGAGGACCAGTGGCTAGGCAGCGCACTCTCCTTCGGCGAAGCAGCCAACGCCCCCGCCATCACCGTCACCACGCACGATGTCCGCTGCTCCATGGTGAACCTGGATCCCGACTCAGCCCGCCCCACGCCGGAAGTCCTGAAAGCCGTCGTCCGCGCCAACCAAAACAACGCCGGAATCTACGGCGCCGTCACCCGCACCGGCCGCCTAGCAGTCGGGCAGCCCATCTTCCTACGCTGAGTCCCCAAACCACCGCACTACCCGGAGCGCCAGCAGCGTATTCCACCGGCTAGCCCCGCCCACGCGAGTCTCCATCTCCACCGGTATCCGTTCGCGATGCAGCAAGTTCAGTGGCCAGCGACCGTTCTGATGCCGCCGCTCCATCACGATTTCGACAGCCTCCCTCACGCGCCCATCGGCCTTGACCCGAGCCTCCCGCAAATAATCCAGCCCACGCAAAACGTCGTAATGCCAATACGCCGGATACGCGAACCGCAGCCAGCGCTTGTCAATCACCTCTCCACTGCGCAGCGACCGAAACATCCCGCGCTCCAGTAAATACTCTTCACCTCTCTTGCGAGCCTTCCTAACAGCCGTCGATTTCCGTCCCGCCCGTTCGTATGCAAGCAGCCCTTCCAACACGCAAATAGTCGTATGGAACGAAGAACGCCGGCTCGGCGGGCGCTTCGGCGACAAGTGTGGCCACGCCTCGCAATTCCACCCGCCGTCTTCCAGTTGCTCCCCCAGCAACTGCTCCGCCAGCGCATCGTTCGGCTCTTTGAAATACGAGCCGACACCGAGAATCCTGCCGTTAATGCAAGGCTCCGTTTCTCCGTCAAGAAAAGGTCGGTTACGCAACGGCTGAAACACTAGCCGCCTATCGACGCGCTCCATCATCTTGCGAGCCTGCTTCGAAGCCGGATCAAGCCCCAAATCCTTCAAGGCCACCAGACTGTAGAGCGTAACCAGCAACCCCCGATCTTCCCCCGGCCCACCAAAGTTGCCGCCAGGAGATTGCGACGCCAGAAGCCTCGCCCCCCAGCCTTCGCGAGCGACGCGCGCCCTCTCCGCCGCAACCGCCTCGGCCGGCTCCCCCGTAAGATCCCGCATCACCTGCCAACGAATAGCCGGATCGGAATCAAGTAGCCATCTAAGATGAGCCGGCCGAGGCGCATAATCGCGTACGCGCATGCGCCCATTATCGCAAGTGCCCCCTAGCTGGATTGCCATGTCAGGAACCTCGTTTGGATGGCCATCGTCTGGGGCGCGATCCTCGGCGGATTTGGACTCGCTTTCATCCGCTACCTGCACGAAACCCCGCCGCCGCCCATGATTCTGCACATCCATGGAGCAGCTTACGTCCTTTGGCTAGTACTCGTTTCCATGCAAATTTTCCTCGTCGAAACCGGCGATGTCCGCCTCCACATGCGACTCGGTTGGGCCACCGTCATTTTCTCCGCCGTGATGGTTCCCTTGGGTCTCGCCGCGGCGCTAGTCGATCAAGCGCGCCAGATCGGCCACCCCGACTATGCGCCGCAATTCCTGGCGCTCGAATTCGAAGAAATGATCGCCTTCTCGGCGTTCGTCATGCCCTCGGTTCTCTGGGGAGCAGCCGTATTATAGGGCTGCGAGTTGATCGTAACCATCCTCAATTTCAACCCCGCCTGGAAAACGTCCATGGCCGCACTCGTCAAAGTGTGGGGCTACGCTGGCTAACCGGAATAGCGTTTGAGCTGCGTAAGCTGAATCAGGTTGCCGCAAGTATCGTTCAGCATCGCAATAGTCGAGCCCGGCACGTCGGTCGGAGGCATAGTGAACTCAGCCCCGCGCGCCTTCACCCGCTCGTACTCGCCCTTGACGTCATCGGTGAAAAAATTGGCCGCACGCTGCCCCTGCTGAAACATCGCCTGCTGAAACGCTTTCGCCGCCGGATTGTCGTTCAGCGCCAGTTGCAGCTCAGTGCCCTCCGGCTCCTCGGCCGAGGCCACAGTCAGCCAGCGAAATGGCCCCTGGCTAAAATCGGCCTTCTTCACAAAGCCCAGCACTTCCGTATAGAAGCGCAGCGCCTTGCTCTGGTCGTCCACATACACGCTAGTCACTTTGATTTTCATTTCTTTTCTCCTTTTCTTGTCTTGACCCATGCGGTCAAGGTTGCCGTTTGAGAGCATCCCTATATATACTCCATATGGAATATACGTGTCAAGGTATATACGAGGCCTAACCCATCCTCTAGCCATTCCAGGACCGAGAGACCTCGCCACCAGCTCCCTCGGCATCGACGAGCAAATCGTCAAAAGCGCCACCGAAGGCGTCAGCATGGGCGCCGGAGTCCGCGTCATCGCCGGCGAACGCACCGGCTACGCCTATAGCGACGACCTCAGCCCCGCCAAAATCCGCAAAGCCGCCCACACCGCCGCCCTCATCGCGAAGGGCCCCGCCAGCATCGTCAAAACCGGCTTCGAAGAATCCCAGCAGCACATCCTCTACCCCATGCTCCACGCCCCCAACGAATTGGGTTTGGATGAACGCGTCGCTTTCATCAAACGCGCCGATGAAGCCGCCCGCGCCTAGCCATTTCAGATGCACTGGCCTAGACGTGTAATCCCGTAGACGCATTTCGGCTACTGGCACAAGTGGCTAGCGGTCAAATAAGGATAAATCTATCAGCGGCTGATCCGTGCCCAGGGAACTTTGTTTGGCCACTTGGTGTCTATATCGTGAGATGAAGGCCCAATGGAGGTTTTTGCTCCCACTGGGACATCTAGCAATTGATTGCCTTTTATTGTTCACGTGGGTCTGGCAGTTCGATGCGCGATTCAGACCGCACGCCGAAAGACAGCAAGTGAGATTTGAGCGGGTGCTGTTTCAGGAGGACAGAGCCATCGGTTTTGATCCACGTTACGATGTACCAGCGCCTAGATTCGATGCATTGGCGTTGGGCTGTGTTCCGGCAATCCTGATCTCACAATGGTTACGGCCGGAGGCTCACGTCCAGACACGTGCTAAGCGTTGGGACCCAATTTGGTTTGGGATTCACGAAGCCATCGCATTTGCAATTTGGTTCGGCCTCGGATACTTATGTGACACGCGAAAGATAAGAGTAATAAAAGCCCTCGCTGGCTTCATGATCGCGCGAACAGTCTTCGTGCTATTTCCGGAGGTTGGGGCGAAGCTAGAAGTCCTCTTCTGGCTAGTGTTTTCGATCTGGGCACTCGTCATGGGGGCAAGGCGGATTGTCCGGCGAGTTGGCGCAGCTATGATCAGCAGATAATCCAGCGCCACAAAACAGCCCCCCAAACCCCCCATGCTACGCTCAAACCATGAGCTTCCAGCAGTCGTTTTTCGCCGAGCGTTTCAACATCACCGAGCATGACCTCGAATCCTACCTAAGCGAAGCCCTCTCGGCCGGCGGCGACTACGCCGACGTCTACTTCGAATACCTCGCCACCAGCTCCCTCGGCATCGACGAGCAAATCGTCAAAAGCGCCACCGAAGGCGTCAGCATGGGCGCCGGAGTCCGCGTCATCGCCGGCGAACGTACCGGCTACGCCTATAGCGACGACCTCAGCCCCGCGAAAATCCGCAAAGCCGCCCACACCGCCGCCCTCATCGCGAAGGGCCCCGCCAGCGTCGTCAAAACCGGCTTCGAAGAATCCCAGCAGCACAACCTCTACCCCATGCTCCACGCCCCCAACGAAATGGGTTTGGCTGAACGCGTCGCTCTCATCAAACGCGCCGATGAAGCCGCCCGCGCCTATGACCCGCGCGTGTTCCAAGTGCAAGCCACCTACGCCGACAGCCTGCGCAACGTGCTAGTCGCCACCAGCGAAGGCAAGCTGAGTTACGATCGCCAGCCCATGGCCCGCATGAGCGTCATGGTCCTGGCGCGCCAACCCGGCGGCCCCCCGCAGCACGGATACGCCGGCGGCGGCGGCCGCGTCACCCTAGACTTTTTCCTGAACGAAAAAACTCCCGAAGACTTCGCCCGCGAAGCCGCCCGCCAGGCCATCGTCCAACTCGACGCCATCGACGCCCCCGCCGGCGAAATGCCAGTAGTCCTCGGAGCCGGCTGGCCCGGCATCTTATTACACGAAGCCGTTGGCCACGGCCTAGAAGCCGATTTCAATCGCAAAGGCACCTCAGCTTTCTCCAACCGGATCAATCAACAGGTAGCCAGCCCCCTCTGCACCGTCATCGACGACGGCACCATCGGCAGCCGCCGCGGCTCCCTCAACGTAGACGACGAAGGCATGCCCACGCAAAAAAACGTGCTCATCGAAAACGGCATCCTGCGCGGTTATCTGCAGGACAAACTCTCCAGCCGCCTGATGAAGACCGCCTCCAGCGGCAGCGGCCGCCGCGAAAGCTACCAGCACATCCCCATGCCCCGCATGACCAACACCTACATGCTGGCCGGCGACAGCGACCCCGCCGACATCGTCCGCTCCGTCAAAAAAGGACTCTACTGCACCACCTTCAGCGGAGGCCAAGTCGACATCACCAGCGGCAACTTCGTCTTCTCCGCCACCGAAAGCTATCTGATTGAGGATGGCAAAATCACGAGGCCCGTCCGCGGAGCATCCCTAATCGGCAACGGCCCCGAGGCCCTGAAATACGTGAGCATGGTAGGTAACGATCTCAAGCTAGACGAAGGCATCGGCACCTGCGGCAAAGAAGGCCAAAGCGTCCCCGTAGGCGTCGGCATCCCCACAGTGAAAATCGACAAAATGACAGTAGGGGGAACCGCCGCGTGACCGCCCAAGACTTAACGCTAGAACAAATCGCCTCTGACGCCATCCAGCAGGCGATAGCCGGTGGCGCGACCGATGCCGAGTGCACCATCTCCGAAGGCGAAGAATTCTCCGTAAGCGTCCGCATGCAGGAAGTAGAAAATTTGAAAGAGGCAGGCTCCCGCGGCGCCGGCATCCGCGTCCTAACCGGAGACAAAGGAGCCCAACGCGCCGGCTCCTCCTACACCTCAGACCTCTCCCCCGAAGGCATCGAGAAAATGGTGAAAGCCGCGCTGGAACTAGCGAAAATCACCAGCGTAGACCCCTTCGGCGGCCTCCCCGAACCCAATGAACTCGGAAAACTAGATGGCGACTTGCGCTTGTACGACGAAGCCATCGCCCAAATGACCACCGAGTGGAAAATCGATCAGGCCATGCGCGCCGAAAAAGCCGCCTTCGATTTCGACCCCCGCATCCAACTCTCCGAAGGAGCGTCTTTCGATTCCCACACCGGCCGCCGCATCTTCGCCAACTCCCGAGGCTTCCTAGGCAGCTACCGAACCTCCAGCTGCAGCCTAAGCGTAGTCCCCGTAGCGAAACAAGAGTCCGGCCCCCAGGCAGCAATGGAGCGCGACTACTGGCACACCTCCGCCCGCAGCGCCAAACGCCTTGAGAGCCCCGAGTCCGTAGGACGCACAGCCGCCGAGCGCGCCATCCGCCGATTGAACGCCCGCAAAGTCCCCACGCAAAAAGTCCCCGTAATCTTCGAACCGCGCACCGCCGGCAGCCTCTTAGGCGACATCTTCGGAGCCGTCAACGGCAGCGCCATCTACCGTCATGCATCTTTCTTAGCCGGAAAACTAGGCGAAAAAATCGCGTCCGAATCTCTGACCGTAGTAGACGACGCCACCATCCCCGGCCTCTTCGGCACCACGCCCTTCGACGACGAAGGCGTGGCCTCCAGACGCACCGTAGTGATCGAACGCGGCGTCCTAAAAAGTTATTTGCTGAACACCTACTCCGCCCGCAAACTAAATTTAAAGACGACCGGCAACGCATCGAGAGGTATCACCGGCAACGCCGGCATCGGCCCCGGCAACTTCTTCATAGAAGCCGGCAAACTCACCCAATCCGAAATCATCGCCAGCCTCCCCACTGGCCTCTACGTAACCGAACTAATCGGTGGCGGAGCCAACACCGTAACTGGCGACTACTCCTCCGGCGCAGCAGGCTTGTGGATCGAAAACG
>Ga0265314_10002725_pt1 | contig 17661 bp, 8 predicted proteins | sample 4126metaG_FD_203106 | JGI IMG/M metagenome (GOLD analysis project Ga0265314, IMG submission 203106) | Rhizosphere microbial communities from Carex aquatilis grown in University of Washington, Seatle, WA, United States - 4-1-26 metaG | ecosystem: Host-associated > Plants > Roots > Rhizosphere >... | reverse complement strand
CTCCCCGCGGTTACCGGGGAGAAGTGGGACGCGCTGCGATTCGCCACACTGCGGCGCGGATTCCGCTCGCATTTAGTGCAGCGCGGCTCCTCAGCGCAATGGGACTTCTCCCACGCTCAGATGCGGGCGGCAGTGGAACGGCGCTATCTAAGGTGGGCCGGGCGGCGCAAAAAGCTGCACGCACTGCTGGCCGGGCACCTGGCGGGACTTGCCGCCGGCGACGCGTTGCGCGACAGCGAGCGAATGCACCACCTGATGGGCGCGGGCGAGCGGCAGGCGGCAGCGCGGTACTACGGGGATGCGGAGTTGAGCCCGGCTGAAACGGCCGCAGCTACACGGACGCTGGCCGATGGCATCTCCGCGGGAAGCAAGGCAGAGTTGCGATGGATCGCGTCGATGGCAGGCGCCCTAAAAGATCCGAGCGGGACTGTTTTGCTTGCCAATCGCTTCCTGATTGACCTGCAACGCGTGCTGGCGGATCAGACAAATGTTGCGGCGCAGCTCCTGATCGCCGAGGCAGCGAATCGAAGCCTGGAGAAACTGCGGCGGGATGAACCCGACAACGCCGACTATGCGCGCGCACTCGGGACCTGCTGCGAGAAGCTGGGGGAACTTATGCATCTCCGGTTGGACAAGCTGCAGCAGGCGATGGAGTTCTATGGCAAGTCCCTGCAGTTACGTGAAGAGCTGCGGCGAAGGGAACCGGACTATGCCGACTATGCCCGCGAACTAGCGGCAATCTACCAGCGATCAGGGAGCCTTTACGTCGAGTTGAGAGATTTGCAACGGGCGATGGAGTTCCACAGGAAAGCGTGGACATTGCGCGAGGAGTTGTGGCAGCGGGAGCCGGACAACATCGGCGATGCCCGCGCCTTGTCAGCTTCCTGCAACCAGGTGGCGGATATGCACCTTGCGCTGGGCGAATGGCAGCAGGCCCTGGAGTTCTTTGGGAGGTCCTCGTCCTTGTGCGAGGAGCTATGGCGACGGGAGCCGGACAACGCCGACAATACCCGCGCCTTGTCGGCTGCATACAACAGCCTGGGGTACTTTCACCACAAGCGGGACGAATCGCGGCAGGGGCGGCGGGAAGATGCGGGGCTGGCGCTGGAATTTTACGGGAAAGCGCTTCCGCTGCGCGAGGAATTGCGCCGCCGCCTGCCGGATAGCGCGGAGGATGCCTGTTACCTTGCGGATACTCTGGAAAGCATTGCCGACCTGAATCCTGAATCGGCAGGTCAGTGGGAGGAGTATTACCAGAAGGCGCTCGCGCTGCGTGAGGAGTTGTCGCGGCGGGCTCCGGACAATGTAGGTTATGCGCGCCGGCTATCGAAGAGTTACACGAGTTTCGGCGGCAAGTGCCATCACTGGGGCGGCTGGAACAGCTCGGACCAAAGCAATATGGCGCTGGAGCACTACGAGAAAGCGCTGACACTGCGAAAAGACTTGTGGCGGCATGTGACAAGCGCGGACCATGCCGCTATGCTGCAAAGCATCTATGACCGTTTAGGATATTTGCACCTTGAAAAGCGGCTGGGGCGGTCCCGCCGGCCACAGGGGCCAATCTACTTCAAGAAGTCGGTATCGGTATGGAAGAAGATGCGGCGGCGGGAACCTGGCAACACTGCTTATGCCGCCAACGAGGCGGCCGCGCTCGAGACCCTGGGGTTCGTGCAAATCAAGGTATGCGTCAGGCGAGACGAGCTTCGGCGGGCGACAGGGTCTCTCAAGAAGGCGGCTTCACTGCGCAAGAAGTTGCTGCGACTGGAGCCGCAGAAGACAATCCACCTTGAATCCATGGCACACAGCTATAGCTATCTGGAAGATATCTACCGAGAGCTGGGCCAGAAGCGGCTAGCGCGAAGATACGAGCAGAAATGCACGGCGGTGCGCGATGAGTTGGGGTGGCGAACCGAGTGACCGGCTTCGCCATCCCGATCTGTAGATGGGCGGTACGAACTTGGATTGGCGGTGGAGAATGCGATGGGCCGTATAAAGCGTTTTAGAAGGTGAAGGCGAGGCCGGCGGAGAGGGCGCGCTGCTGCTGGGCAAAGAGGAGCAGAGAGCCGTCGGTGAGGATGAAGGGGCAGCGGCCCTGGCCGAGCACATTGCGCATATCGACGACGGCATCGAGGCTGCGGGCGTTTTCGCCGCGAGGGCCCATGGGCTGGCGGAAATGGAGATTCATGTAGGGGGCGTCGGCGTCGGTGGTATACGGAGCGACGCGGGTGATGGTGTCATCGGGCTGCCATCGGTAGCTGGCGCGCCAGCGGGTTCCGGTGCCGTCGAGGGTGCCGGTGAGCGAGATGGCGTACATCTGCACGCGGTGCGGATGGGCGCTTGCCGCGAGGAGGGCAAGGGGCGTGGGATGGGTGGCGGCGGCGAGGACGAGGGCGTCGCCATTGGCATAAGCGACGCGGACGGTGTGGCCGTGGGGCAGGCGATGCTGGTAGGCGGCGACGAGGCCGGTGGAGGAATATGCGGGGCCGGCGATGCGGAGCAGGCCGCTGGCGGGGTCAAAGAGGGCGTCGGGGTCGACGCCTTCAGCGGCGGCCTCAAGTACCGGATTCTGGACCGTGTCAGAGAAGACGGCGAAGGAGAGGCCGGATGACTCGGTATTGCGCTGCCATTCGATTTCATGGTGGATGCCGTGTTGGAGTGCCAGGCGGCCATTGCGGATGGAGAGGGCGGGCAGCGAGGTTTCCGCATCCGGATCGACGCCGGAATCGGCATCGGGGAGGGCGGTGGCGAAGCGGTAGGAGACGGTGGAGTTTCCGCCATGCCAACTGACGGTGATGAAGGGCAGGGCGGCGGCCACGGTGTTGGGCGAGCCGGATACAAACCGGGCGAGGATTTGGCGGGAGCCGGCTTCCACCTGGTATTCATCGCCGAGATTGATGGCCTCAAAACCGCTCATGCCGGCTTCATCGAGACCGTAAGCCCCGGCGCCGATGATTTCAGGATGAATGGATACGGCGGCGACGGACTGGACCGATCCGGCAAAGCCCAGGTCCTGGCGGAAACCGAGCATGGATTCCATGCCGGCGTTGGTGCGTGGAGCGAAGTCGACGCGGGCGAGGAGGGCGCGGCTGCTTGAGGGCGTGTCCTCAATTTCAGCGGAGATGCGGCGACCGTCTTCGCCGAAGGCACCCTGGTTGCCGGAGGCGACCAGGCGAGCCTTGAGCCGGGGATGGGAATGGGGCCCTTCAGAGACGACCACGAGAGGGCCATCCTGAAGCAAGCGGAGGAGGGGCCGGTTGGCAGCGGATTTGAGCGTCCAGGCCCAGTCGTCTTTACTGTCACTTGAATTGCGAGGCTGGGCGGGCAGCCACTGCATGGCTTCGTAAAGTGTGTGGAGGGTGAGGTTGACGACGGCGCTGGTCTGGACGCGGACATTCTCGCGCAGCGAGGGCAGGAAATATGCGCCCATGACCTTGACGGAGTACTGGCCGGGAAGGACTGCCGCGAAATGGTAGCGGCCGCGCGAATTGGTATAGGCGCTGGCGACCAGGGTGAAGTCAGGCTGGAGGAGCTGGACGACGGCGCCGACCTGAGGCACGCCGGAGGCGTCGCGCACAACACCGGATACCGAGGCCGGGGCGGCAGCGTGAAGCGAGGCTGCGCTAACGGCGAACAGCATGAGAAACAGCGCGAAATGGGGTCTGCGAATTAACACGTAGCCGATTGAGTTTCCGGCGTCGCTGGCATGTTCCGAGTCAAGATCCCGTGCCGTTTCCTGGTCTAGGGCCCGGTCAACGCAGTGCGCGGGAGGTTTCATACTATTCCACGACAAAAGGCGCCGATTGCGCAATCTCTTGTTTTGAAATTTCGTCGTTCACCTTGATGGTGACCTTGTACTTGCCGGGCTGTAGTCCGGCGAGGGGCAAGGTTTTCTCCACAGTGAACTGATCACTGTGCGAACCTAAGTCTTTGGAGTCAATCTCTTTTGAGAGGATCACGTTATTGGTGGTGGCGTCAACGATCTCGTAAGTAACTTTTGCTGAGTTACTTTTGGACGTTTCGTCGATACCAAGGTTATAGACCTGCATCCAGAAAGCGATGTCCTGGCTGCGCTTGTAGGTGACCGGGAAGGCGGGACCGGCGGTGACGCGGGGGCAGATTTTGGTGTTGCCGATGACGCAGTTGCCTTCGCCGATGGAATGGGAATCGACGGGAGACATCTGATCGGCGAGGATCAGGGACGACGTGCCCAGCTTCTCGTCGTGGAACTCGGGAACGCTCAATGAACGGCCGTAAAGGCCCACGTGATCCGGATTGTTGACGTCCTTGATGGCGACGTCGAGGCGATAGAGGCCGGGGCGCAGCGGCAGGGCCTTCCAATAGATCTTTTTGTAGTCGAGGGTTTTCTGGAGCAGCTCGGCGGGTTGCTCGACCTGGACGGTTTCCTCGAAGGTCTGCACGGTTTTGTGGGTGATGGTGGTTACCCTGCCGAGGATATTGACCACGCCGGTGGATACACCGTTCTCGGTCTTGAAGGTCATGTCGCGATTACGTATCTGGATAGTGATGGGAACGAGGACGGTGTTATCGGTGACCTTGACGAAATCGGTGCGGACATCGAAGGGAAACGGCGGCCCGCTGAGGATTTTGTGCTCGGAGATAAAGGCGTCGAGATCGGCGAACTTGACCGGCGGAGGAGCGAAGATCTTGGCTTCGAGCTCGAGGCGGTCGAACTCTTTTGAGGCGTTGGTGGTGCGCAAGGGGCCGGTGCCGAGGGTCTCCAGGCCGGTGCCGGCGAAGCGATCGCTCTTCTTGGCCATCTTCATCTCTTCCCACTGGGTTTTGCCCATGCCGGGGACCTTGGCAAGAGCGTCCTTTTCACCGCGATCAATGGTGAAGTGGAAGTCGCCGCACATGCAGGTATCAACGAATTCGAGGTCGATGTTCTCGCCGATGCTTTCGAGATAGCGGTAGTGCCAGACCTCGAAGGGGAAAGTGTCGGTGCTTCCTCCGCCCTCGTCGTATGGGCGCTGATAGGAGCCGCCGGAGGGGTGCGAATCGATATCGTCGGGCTTGCCCCACATGATGTAAATGCGACCGCGATCGGTTTTCCAGCCGGGCTTGCCGGCGGCGAAGTGCTCATTGGCATAGGCGATGCGGCGGTAGTGCTCTTCGCGGAACTCGTTTTCAGGGGAGTCGGGATTGGGATTGCGCCTCTGCCAGAAAGTCTCAATAAACGCTTCGCGCTCTTCGTCGTTGGTGAGGCTCTTGAAGGCTTTGCGCTCCTCGTCGGTGATGATGTAGGAGGCGTCCTGCTCCAGCCAGGTTTTGTAGGCGCCTTTCAGTTCCTGCCGGAGTTGCTTCTGCGCATTCAATTGTTCCTGATCGCTGCGCGGCCGCTTGAGGGGATCCTGTTCCTGGTCGGAAGCAGAAGAGGATGGAGACTGGGCAATGAGCCGGAGAGAGGGGATAAAAAGGAAACCGCAAAGTGTTGCAGCAACCAGGATGGGACGGCAAGTGGACATCATGAGAAAGGAACTCCTAGATTACCCTATTCTACGAGCCGTAGAAGCGCCGGGCAAGGGTGGAGACCAAGGTCCGGGACGCGCTGCTGCGCATTAGACGTGAAAGAGCGGGCGAGGGTAAGCCCAGGAGACGGGAAAATGGCGTAAACTGGAACGAGAAACTGCGACTAATAGCAGGCCGCCCACGTCCAACCGGCAGGCGGAATTTTCCAATTTGTCTTTTCTTTTCCCGTGGATACCGTGCGTATGAGAGCGGCCGGTGCAAGTGACTGTGCCCGAACTGGAACAGCGTTCACACTGCCGCGGTTGAATGAACGGGAGATGAAGAGAGATACGGAAGCCCTGGAACCACCCGGTAGGGAACCGGAGGACCGGGAGCTACGTAGAACAAGTTGAGATTTCCTGGGGAGCATTACCAGCAATGAAGAAAATACTTCTGATCGTATTCGCTATCCTTGTCGCCGCAGGCCTGGTGACGTTCATGGTGGTGAAGCAGCAGTCCGGCTACACCAAGGTGATGACGGCGAAGCTGAACAAGCACGATTTGTCCACCGTTGTGAGCGGCACGGGGCAGATCAAGCCAAAGACCTTTGCCGTTCTGGGCGCGACAGCCATGGGACGGATCACGCATCTTTACGTGAAGGAAGGGGATCACGTAAAGAAGGGGCAGGTGGTGGCCGAGGTGGAGAACGTGGCCCAGGAGGCCCAGGTAAGCGGGCAGCAGGCAGCGATTGCGGCGGCGAAGACGGACATCTCCTCTTACATAGCGGCGGAGAAGACGGCCCAGGCCAACGTGGAGCATGCGCAGGCGGACCTGGAGCAGAAGAAGCTGGACTGGGACCGTGCGCAGGGCCTTTACAAGGCCGGGATCCTGGCCAAGCAGGACTACGACGCCAAGAAGGCTGCCTACGACCTTGATGTGGCCAGCCTGGCGCAAGCCGTGGCGCAAGTGAACCAGGCCAAGGCGAATACCGAATCGCAGCGGGGGCATCTTGGCACGCAAGTGGCGACGTTGCGCTCTTACCAGAACGCGCTGAACCTGACGGAAGCCACTGCTCCCTTTGACGGCGTTGTGACCGATGAGCCGGTACGCGAAGGCGAAACGGTGGTGCAAGGCATCCAGAACACCAACGGCTCAACGTTCATGACGGTTGCGGACATGAGCGTGGTTACGGCCGAAGTGAAGGTGGATGAGACCGACATTGTGAACGTGAAGATTGGCCAGGAGGCGGACGTAACGGTGGACGCGATCCCCAACAAGGTGTTCAAGGGGCACGTGACGCTGGTGGGCGACCAGGCGCTGCTTCGTTCCACTGGCGTGGCGACGTCGCAGTCGACGACCGGAACGGAAGAGGCCAAGGACTTCAAGGTGGTTATCACGCTGGACTATCTGACCGACGACTTGCGGCCGGGTCTTTCCACCACGGCGAAGATCATGACGGCGCACAAGGCGAACGTGCTGGCGCTGCCGATCCAGGCGCTGACCATCAAGCCAGAGGACACCAAGGCCGTCAAGAGCGGCAACGTGGAGGCAGCCACCGCGGATTCATTTGGCAACAAGGCGCCGGATCAGCAGGGAGTGTTTGTGCTGCGCAAGGATGAGCACGGCAAGCTGCGGGTGAAGTTTGTCCCGGTAACAACCGGGATCACGGGAGCGACGGACATTGAAGTGCTCACCGGGCTGCAAGAAGGCGACGAGATTGTGACCGGCCCGTACAAAACGCTTCGCGGACTGAAGGACAACGCGCTGGTGAAGCGCGACACGGCGGCGCCGCCGGTTCTGACAACGAGCGGATCCGGGGCATCCTAACCGGTAAGACTTTCAGCACGGACGGGACCCGGGAACGGGGAATTGGGTACCATGAGGCAAGCGAACGAGGAGTTCGCTTGCCTGTCGCCGGAAGACGCGGAGAGCAGCCGGCAGAGGAAGATATGGGAATGGCCCTGGACAGCATCGGCGCGCAAGCGCAACAGACTCTGCCGCCCACCGGCGACGTGATTGTGGTTGAGGACCTGTGGCGCACTTACGACATGGGTGTTGAGCAGCAGGTGCATGCGCTGCGCGGCATCAACCTGAAGATCAAGCACAACGAATACGTGGCCATCATGGGGCCGTCGGGGTCGGGCAAATCGACGCTGATGAACCTGATCGGGTGCCTGGACACGCCCACCAGCGGCAAGTACTGGCTGAACGGGCAACTGGTGAGCGAGCTGGACGACGACCAGTTGGCGCGAATCCGCAACAAGGAGATCGGGTTCGTGTTTCAGACGTTCAATCTGCTGGCGCGGGCAACTTCACTGCACAACGTGGAATTGCCGCTGATTTACAACGGCACGCCCACGGCGGAGCGGCTGGTGCGTGCCAAGAAGGCGCTGGCCGACGTGGGGCTGGAAGAGCGCATGATGCACAAGCCCAATGAGCTCTCCGGCGGACAACGGCAAAGGGTGGCGGTGGCGCGCGCGCTGGTCAACAGCCCGTCGATCATCCTGGCCGACGAGCCTACGGGGAACCTGGACTCGAAAACCGGCATCGAAATCATGTCGCTGTTCGACAGCCTGCACGAGAAAGGCAACACCATTGTGCTGGTAACGCACGAGCAGGACATTGCCGAGTACGCGCATCGCGTGGTGCACATCCGCGACGGACAGATTTATTCCGACGAGCCATCGCGGCGGCGGCGATAGGACAGGGACAAGGGACCTTGCCGCGCGCTGCGGCCCGGGAAGTTGCAATGAAGATTCTCCGCTCCGTCACTCGCCGAGGCTTCAGTGTGGGTACTGCCGGATGGTTTACCGTGCTGAGGCCCAACACCTGGTTCCCCTCTTCGCGCTACCCGGAGAGACACCGCCATATCGTGGGACAGGCGGCGGCTTTGCCGGTGCCCATCCCGGGGCTGAAGGCTTCGAGCGGCGCTGATAGCCGGGGAGCGACGATGCCTCCGCGGATCGTGGAAATACGCCGGGAGAATCGCTCGCTGACGCATATGGGGTTGATTGTGATGGCAGCAATTGCGATCACGTCGGTTCTGCTGTGGTGGATTATTCGCGCCAAGTAAGAGATGGATTCATCCTCGCCTTTTATAATCGACACATGCCTGAAACTCAGAAGCCAGTGAACGTGGAAGCGCTGAAGGCGCTGGTGCGCACGGTGCCCGATTTTCCCAAGCCGGGCATCCTGTTTTACGACATCACCACCCTGCTGAAGGACAAGACGGGGTTTGCGCAGCTGATTGACGCGCTGGCGGCGCACTACCTGACGCAGCAAGTGGACCTGGTGCTGGGAATTGAAGCGCGCGGGTTCATCTTTGGGCCGGCGCTGGCTTACCGGCTGAATGCCGGTTTTGTGCCGGTGCGCAAGCCGCGCAAGCTGCCCGCGCCCGTGGCCCGCGTGACTTACGACCTGGAGTACGGCTCCGACACGCTGGAGATTCACATGGACGCGATCCAGCCCGGGCAGAAGGTGGTGCTGGTGGATGACCTGCTGGCCACCGGCGGCACCATGGAGGCGACCGTAAAGCTGGTGAAACAGCTCGGTGGCGAGATTGCCGGGCTGGCGTTTGCCGTGGAGCTGGATTTCCTGAAAGGGCGCGACCGATTCACGGAATACGACGTGTTCAGTTTGTTGCATTATGACGAGTAAAAGCTTTAAGCCGTCAGCCTTCAGCCCTCAGCCGTCAGCTTTATCTCCACCGAGCTGAGAGCTGAGGGCTGACGGCTTGAGGCTGTCTTTTCGCTTCTTCTTCCCCTCCATGACGCGGTATTCTAGTCGGACATGCCGTCCCTGCCACCCGAATCCGATTCCTCAAAAACCGTTCCAGGTGACGAGGCATTTGCTGCTTTCCATCCGGTGACGGTGGAGTGGTTCCGCGCCGTATTCGATGCGCCGACCGCGCCGCAACGGCAGGGGTGGCCGGTGATTGCGCGCGGGGAAAACGCGCTGATCCTGGCGCCGACGGGAACTGGCAAGACGCTGGCGGCGTTCCTGTGGTGCCTGGATCGGCTGATGCTTGAGAGCAGGGATCAGGGAACAGGGATCAGGGATCAGAAAGTCAGGGACAAGGGACCAGGGACCAGAGACCAGAAGGCCCGGCGCGGGACGAAGATCGTTTATGTTTCGCCGTTGAAGGCGCTTGCGGTGGACGTGGAGCGAAACCTGCGCTCGCCGCTGGCAGGAATTGCCAACATGGCTCGGCGCCACGGTGTGCCGATCCACGAGCCCACCATCAGCGTGCGCACCGGCGACACCCCGCAGCGCGAGCGCGAACGCTACCGCCGCGAGCCCTCAGATATCCTCATCACCACGCCCGAATCGCTCTACCTGCTGCTGACTTCGCAGGCATCCGAGGCGCTGCGCGATGTGGACACGGTGATTGTGGACGAGATTCACGCGCTGGTGCCCACCAAGCGCGGAGCGCACCTGGCGCTGACCCTGGAGCGGCTGGAAGCGCTGGTTGGACGACCGTTGCAGCGGATCGGCCTCTCCGCCACGCAGCGGCCGCTGGAAGAAGTGGCGCGGTTTTTGGGCGGAGTGGAGATACAGGGAACAGGGAACAGGGATCAGGGATCAGAAAGGCAAGGAGACAAAGCGGCCGGTGAGGATGAAGCGGATGAGTCTCCATCGGCGGCTGAGCTGCCGGAGGCGGTGATCCGCTACCGGCCGGTCACCATTGTGAATGCCAGCGCGCGCAAGCAGCTTCGACTTCGCATTGAAGTGCCGGTGGAAGACATGGCGCGGCTGAACACGATGGAGGAGATTCCCAGCGGGCCGGCCGCGCAGACACCGCGCCGCGTGTCCATTTGGAATGCGATTCATCCGCGGCTGCTGGAACTGATCCGCGAGCGCAACTCCACCATTCTTTTTGTGAACAGCCGGCAGGTGGCCGAGCGGCTGGCAGGCGCGCTGAATGAGCTGGCCGGCGAGCCGCTGGCGCGCGCGCATCACGGATCGCTGGCGGCGTACCAGAGGTCAGTGATTGAGGAGCAGTTGAAGGCCGGACAGATCAAGGCGTTGTGCGCGACTTCGACGCTGGAGCTCGGCATCGACATGGGCGCGGTGGACATGGTCATCCAGATTGAAGCACCGCCATCGGTGGCCAGCGGCATGCAGCGCATTGGGCGCGCGGGCCACCATGTGGACGCGGTGAGCGAGGGCATCCTCTTTCCCAAATATCGTGCGGACCTGGTGGCGTGCGCCGCGGTGACGCGAGCCATGCACGAAGGACAAATCGAATCCACGCGCTACCCGCGCAACCCGCTGGACGTGCTGGCGCAGCAGCTGGTGGCGATTGTGGCGCATCCGCCGAAGGCAGGGGACAGGGATCAGGGATCAGGGATCAGAAAAGCAGGGCCGCGGGGATCAAGGGAACGAAGGAACAAGAAAGCAGGCGCCGGGCGCCAGGCCAACCTCGAATTTTCTGACTCCGCTGGCAACGCTGACACCGCTGGCTCCGCTCTCCCGGAAGTTTCCGTCGACTTCCTCTACGATCTTGTCCGCCGTGCGGCGCCGTTCGCCGGGCTGACGCGCTCTGCGTTCGATGGCGTGCTCGATCTGCTCAGCGGCCGTTACCCGTCCGATGAATTCGCCGAACTGCGTCCGCGGCTGACATGGGACCGCGTGCGCAATGTGGTGACAGCACGCGAAGGCGCGGCGCGACTGGCGATTCTCAACGCAGGCACCATCCCCGATCGTGGACTGTACGGCGTGTTTCTCGCGCACAGCGAAGGCAAATCAGTTCGCGTGGGCGAGCTGGACGAGGAGATGGTCTTCGAGTCGCATCCCAACGAGACGTTCATTCTTGGCGCTTCAACCTGGCGCATCACCGACATTACGCATGACCGCGTGCTGGTGGAACCGGCGCCGGGCGAGCCGGGCAAGATGCCGTTCTGGAAAGGCGATGGGCCGGGCCGGCCGCTGGAGTTCGGCAAAAAAATTGGTGCACTGGTGCGCGAAATGCGCGCTTTGCCGAAACGCGCGGCGCTGACACGACTGGTCACGGAGCATGACCTCGATCCGAATGCGGCGGAGAACCTGCTTGAGTTCCTGGCCGATCAGGAGGCCGCCACCGGCGCGGTGCCTGACGACCGAACCATCGTCATCGAGCGCTGCCGCGACGAGCTGGGCGACTGGCGCGTGTGCGTACTGTCGCCGTTCGGCAGCCGCATTCACACTCCATGGGCCATGGCGGTGAGCGCGCGCATCCGCGCCGCCGGCGGACCCGAAGTGGAAACACTGTGGAGCGACGACGGCTTTGTGCTGCGCTTCCCTGACACCGACGAGCCGCCCGATCCGGACTGGATCATGGTGGAGTCGGGCGAAGCCATGCAACTGGTGCTGCGGCAACTGGGATCGACGGCACTGTTCGCTGGCCGCTTCCGCGAGGCCGCAGGGCGCGCGCTGCTGCTGCCGCGCCGGCGCCCCGATCAGCGTTCGCCGCTGTGGCAGTTGCGCAAGCGTTCTTACGATTTGCTCAGCGTGGCCTCGCGCTATCCGTCGTTTCCGCTGCTGCTGGAGGCGTATCGCGAGTGCCTGCGCGACGTGTTCGACATGCCCGCGCTGATTGAGACGCTGCGCGCCATTGAGCAGCGGCAGTTGCGCGTTCATGTTGTGGAGACGCGCAAGCCCTCGCCCTTCGCCGCTTCCCTGCTCTTCAGCTACGTTGCGAATTTCCTCTACGACGGCGATGCGCCGCTGGCCGAACGCCGCGCGCAGGCGCTCACCATTGACCAGGAGCAGTTGCGCGAGTTGCTGGGCGAGGCCGATCTGCGCGAGCTGCTCGATGCCGACGCAATCGCGGAAGTGGTGGAGACCGCACAATGCCTGGCGGAGAATTATCGCGCGCGGTCGGCGGATGGAATTCACGACCTGTGCCTCAAGCTCGGCGATCTAAGCCGCGAGGAGCTGCAACGGCGCGTGACTGAACCGGAGCTTCTGCAACACGTCGACCGGCTGATTCGCGCGCGCCGCTTGCTGGAGTTGCGCATCGCCGGCGAGCGGCGTTTGGTAGCTGCCGAAGATGCCGCGCGCTATCGCGATGCGCTGGGCGTGCCGCTGCCGCCGGGGCTTGCAGCGGCGCTGCTGGAGCCGGTGGCGCATCCGGTACTGGAGCTGGTGCGGCGCTACGCTCGCACGCACGGGCCATTCACCACGCGCGCCGCGGCGGAGCGGTTCGGGCTGGAGATGGAGGACGTGGAAGCCGTGCTGCGCCAGCTTGCGCATGAGGGCCGCGTGCTGGAGGGCGGCTTCATTCCCGGCGGCTTGCATCGCGAATGGTGTGACGCGGAGATTCTGCGCCAGATCCGGCGCAAGTCGCTGGCGCGGCTGCGGCGCGAAGTGGAGCCGGTGGAGCAACACACGCTGGCGCGCTTCCTTACCCACTGGCAGGGATTGCTGGCGCCGCGGCGCAGCGGGCCCGCGCATCTGGACGCGATGCTGGACGTGATTGATAACTTGCAGGGCGCGCCGGTGCCGGCATCGCTGCTGGAGTCGGCGATCCTGCCCGCGCGCCTGGCCGGCTACGACGCCGCCGGCCTGGACACGCTGATTGCAGCGGGCGAGGTGGCGTGGGCCGGCGTGGAACCGCTGGGCGAGCGCGACGGGCGCATTGCGCTCTACCTTGCCGACAAGCTGCCGCTGCTTTTGACTCCGCGGCCGCAGACAGAGCCGTTGACCGAGCGCGAAGAAAAGCTGCTCGCGCTGCTGGAGTCGACCGGCGCCAGTTTCTTCGATCCGCTGCATCAGGCCGCGGGCGGCGGCTATCCGGGAGAATCGATTGATGCATTGTGGTCGCTGGTGTGGCGCGGGCTGGTCACCAACGACTCGCTGCATGCGTTGCGCGCGTATATCCAGCGGCCGGATACGCGGGGCACGCGCCGGCCGCTTCTGACAGGCGCGGTATTCCGCTCGCGGCGAACCACGCCGCCGAATGCGCAGGGGAGATGGTCGTTGCTGCCGGTCCAATCACCAAAGGGCCTTGTAACAGGGCACGACTTCAGTCGTGCCGATAACAGCGCAAAAGTCACCAGGGCTTCAGCCCCTGCGGAGGGTCCCACCGGAACCGAGCGCAGCCACGCTCTCGCGATGCAACTGCTGAATCGCTACGGCGTGCTGATGCGCGAGCACGCCGCCGCGGAAAGCATCCCTGGCGGATTCAGCGCGGTGTACGACGTGCTGAAGGCTCTGGAAGAGAGCGGCCGCATCCGGCGCGGCTACTTTGTCGCGGGCCTGGGCGCAACACAGTTCGCGCTGCCCGCGGCGGTGGACATGCTGCGCCAGTTGCGCTCCGCGCCCGAAGCAGAGAAGCCCGAGTTTGTGCAGATGGCCGCGGCGGATCCGGCGAACCCTTACGGCTCAGTGCTGCGCTGGCCCGATTTGCCGGTGATGGACGAGGACTCGGAGAGCGCGCCGCGCGTGTTGACGCGTGCGTCGTACGCTGAGGTGATTTTGCGCAACGGGCAGCTTGTGGCGTGGCTGCGCAGGAACAACCCGAACCTGCTGGTGTTTCTGCCCGCCGAGGAACCGGAGCGCTCGCAGGTGGCCGCCGGCCTGGCGCACTTTATCTGCGCGCGCGGACAGGAGCGGATGCACGCAGACCGGCACCAGGGCGTGCTGATTACCACGATCAACGGGCAGCCGGTGGCGGCGCATCCCATGGCGCGATTCCTCATGGATGCGGGATTTCATGCCGGGCCACTGGGCATGCACCTGCGGCGAATTCCGCTGGCAATGGGCGGCCAGCACAACGCGCGCGATGCACATTCTGGTGAGGTTCAATGACCGCATGTCGCCAGTTCTCTCAACCGTGATACGCATCACACTCGCCGTGGGCCTACCCGGCTACTATTCTCCTTCGCGGACAGTCGTCTGGAGGGTGATGCCAGTGGGTACTGGACGCCGTCCGTGAAACGGTCGAGTGGTCTAATCAGCCACTAGGGTTCGACTCCCTTACCCTCCGTTCGCTGCTCGACCACAACCTGTAGTTGACGATTTCTGGGAATCTGCCGATGTGCTAATATGGTTACAGTTTCGCGGGCGGCGTCCAGCTACGGACACTCGCAGTAAGGCAAAAGGCTCCGGCGTGATTAACCGGAGCCTTTGCATTTTCGCTTCTGTTCAGCCGGTGATTCGCTGTTCTATAAATGGGCAGGAAGCCACCAGACGTGCCTGAAGGCGACACCATCTTTCGCTCCGCACGCGCTCTCACGCGCGCACTCGGCGGCAAAATCATTACCGGCTTTCGCTCCGCATATCCGCTGCTCACGCGCTTCCACGACGACACACCGCTCACCGGCCAGACCGTGGATCAAGTGGACTCGCGCGGCAAGTGGCTGCTGATGCGATTTTCCGGCGGCGCTACCCTGGCCACCCACATGCTGATGAGCGGAAGCTGGCACATTTACCGCCCCGGCGAGCGATGGCAGAAGCCGCGCTCTTCCGCACGCATCGTCATTGAGAACGCGGAGTATCACGCCATCGGTTTCAACGTGCCCGTGGCGGAGATGCACACCGACGATTCACTCAAGCGAGACCGGCGTTTTCCGCAACAGGCCAGCGATCTGCTCAGCGATGAGTTCGATGAGGACGCCGCGCTTGAACGCATCTTCAAGCACCCAGATGAGGAGATCGGCGACGTGCTGCTCAACCAGCGCGTAATGGCCGGCGTGGGCAACGTGTTCAAGTCGGAGGCGTGCTTTGTGTCAGGCATCCATCCGTTCGCCAGGGTTGGCACGCTAACGCGCGCAGAGGTGGCGCGCACGATTCGTGTGGCCCATCGCCAACTGGGCGCGAACGTGCTTGAGGACTCCGGCGACTCCATCGTTACCTGGCGCGGCGCCGGCCGCCGCACCACGAATCGCTCCAGTCCTGCGGAAAGCCTGTGGGTCTATGGGCGCAACGGCGAGGCCTGCCGCAAATGTGGGGCGCGCATCCGCAAGCGCATTCAGGGCTTTGACGCGCGGGTGACGTTCTGGTGTCCCGAGTGCCAGCCCATGCCGGATGGCTCGGATGTGGACGGGTAAAGACAGCTTTTAGCTTCTAGCCTCTAGCTTCTAGCTCTCGATCTCACCGCTGGCCACCGCGGAAGATTTGTGGCTGAAAGCCGGCTCTTCAGGCTCAATTCTGATTGTTGGCATTCATTTCGAACTATGCACCCGGGGCTAGAAGCTAGTAGCTAGAAGCTAAAGGCTGCTCTTCAATTCCCCGGCTTGGGATTACCGATTCCAAATATCTTCTGCAGAATATTGCGGTGATCCGGCGGGTGGTCGCAGGTATCGGTCGGCGCGGTGCCATCCAGGAACGCCGCGGTGTAATCGCTGGGACACGTCGCGTCGGCCAGCAGGTTCGTTATCCTATCCAGGTTCACAATCTCCACGCCTTCGGGCGGCGTGAATTCGTGCGTGTCGGAGTATTGCGGCAGTTGCACGGCCTGCTTCATGAAATCAGCCCAGATGGGCGCGGCCGCGTCGGCGCCCTCGAGCTTCAGATCGGTGTAGTCGTCGTTGCCCACCCACACCACGCAAAGCAAGTTTGTGGTAAACCCGGCGAACCACGCGTCGTGCTCGGTGCCTGTCTTACCGGCTGCCGGCGACACGAATCCCATGTTGCGCACGCCCGCTCCCGTTCCGCAATAGTCCCGGCCCCCAACTTTGCAGCCCTCTTTTCCGTTGCCTTGCAGGACAGCCTCCATCAAGTACGTAGTCAGGAAGCCCACGCGCGGATCCAGAACCTGCTTGGTGGTCGGTGTAATGTCGGTTACGATGTCGCCCGTGGAAGTGCGCACGCTGGCCACCATCCACGGATCGATGTGCATGCCGCCGTTGGCAAAAATCGTGTACGCGCCGGCCATCTCCAGCGGCGTCGAATCGTAAGCGCCGATGGCCACTGCCGGCGTGCCGCGCGCATTCTTGATTCCCGCATCGCGCGCCAGTTGCGCCACGCGGTCAAAGCCCACCATCGATGCCAGGGTGATAGTGGCATTGTTATCCGAACGCATCAGCGCGAAGCGCGCCGTGATATCGCCGTAGTACTCGTTGCCCATGTTATGCGGCGTGTATTCCTTGTCGCCCACTTCGTACGTGGCCTGCTCATCGTTCAGTATGGTCACCGGCGAGAACAGCTTGTCCTGGCCCGGCAGCTGCGTGCCCTCCACTGACGTGTTGAACGCCGAGGCGTACACGAACGGCTTGAAGATTGAGCCCGTGGGCCTCTGCGCCACCGCGTGGTTCAGCTGCGAGCTGCCATAATTGCGCCCGCCAACCAGCGCCAGCACCTGCCCCGTGTGCGGGTTCAGCGCAATCAGCGCCACCTGCGGATAAGAGTAAGAGTGTCCCAGCTTGCGGTCGCGCGCGTGCTTCCTGTCCACCAGCTCGTCTACCTTGTGAATCGTGCTGTCTACCGCCACCGTGGCCAGACGCTGCAGGTCGGGATCAAGCGATGTGTAAATGCGCAGACCTTCAAGGTTCACATCTCTCTCGCCCAGCCGCTGGATCAATTGATCGTGCACCAGGTCCACAAAATACGGCGCCTCGCTGGCGTCCACGCTGCCCGTGGATAGATGAAGCGGCTCCTGCTTGGCCTGCTCAGCTTCATCCTTGGTAATGGCTCCGGTCTCCACCATCGAGTCCAGCACCAGGTTGCGCCGGTCAATGGCGCGGTCCGCGTGCCGCCACGGATTGAAATAACTCGGCCTCTGGATCATTCCTGCCAGAAGCGCGCTCTCCGCCAGGTCCAGTTGCCGCATGTCTTTTCCGAAGAACACCTGCGCGCCTTCGCCAAATCCGTTGACTGAGAAGCTGCCATGCTCGCCCAGCGGCACCTGGTTGGCGTATAGCTCGAAGATCTGCTTCTTATCGAAACGATGCTCCAGGTGAAACGCCACCATAATCTGCGTCACCTTGTACTTGATGGTGCCGGTGTCCGCCACAAAAAGCTGCTTGGCCAGTTGCATGGTCAACGTGGAGGCGCCGCCGCGATGCTTGCGGTCCCCGATCACGTCATGCCATGCCCAACTGATCATGCTGGGGTAATACACACCGCCATGTTCAAAGAAGCGGCGGTCTTCAATGGCCAGCACCGCATGCACCAGGTGCGGGGGAATTTCGTCGTACGAGATCAGCCGCCGCTTCGTACGGTTGGCGTCCTCGCTCAGGCCCGTAATCAGCAGCGGTTCCAGCTCGTAGCTGG
>Ga0265314_10002724_pt1 | contig 17675 bp, 15 predicted proteins | sample 4126metaG_FD_203106 | JGI IMG/M metagenome (GOLD analysis project Ga0265314, IMG submission 203106) | Rhizosphere microbial communities from Carex aquatilis grown in University of Washington, Seatle, WA, United States - 4-1-26 metaG | ecosystem: Host-associated > Plants > Roots > Rhizosphere >... | reverse complement strand
AGCGAAACCAAGACTCTCTGCTGTTTTTTTGGTTTCTCTGGCGAAAGCTTGATTTAGGTCATACGCCCAATACTCGACCTTCGCGCGTGCTTGCTCTGAGAGATTCTTGCTAAGCGAGGCTATGATTTGCCCCCGGCCGCACGCCAAATCCAACCATGAAAGCCGAACTGTCGCGGGGGCGGACAAGCGCCCTTGCAACAAGGTCAACGCAGCCTGATGTTGAGGAAGGATGCGTTCGGCATTCCGAAAGGCATTGGAGTCAGCAATACTCGTCACGCTGGGCTCCGTGACTGGAAAATGCGACTTTAAGGCCGGAAATAATGGTGGACAAGCAGATTGTCCGTTTCCCTCCCAATTCATTGCCATTGGGTTTAAATATCGGCCACCAATGGCCTCGTCGTCACGTATCCACCTTCAGCGCGGCGATGAACGCTTCCTGCGGAATGTCGACCTTGCCGAACTGCCGCATTTTCTTTTTGCCCTTCTTCTGCTTGTCGAGCAATTTGCGCTTGCGGGTGGCGTCGCCGCCGTAGCATTTTGCGGTCACATCTTTTCGCAGTGCGCGCACGGTTTCGCGGGCGATGATCTTGCCGCCGATCGCGGCCTGGATCGGCACCTGGAACATGTGCGGCGGAATCAGTTCTTTCAGCTTCTCCACCATGCCGCGGCCGCGGGTTTCGGCGCGGGTGCGATGCACCAGCATCGACAGCGCGTCGACCGGCTCGTCGTTGACCAGAATCGACATCTTGACGAGGTCGGCCTCGCGGTAGTCGGTGAGGTGATAGTCGAACGAGGCATAGCCCTTCGACACCGACTTCAGCCGGTCGTAGAAATCGAACACCACTTCGTTGAGTGGCAGGTCATATTTCACCATCGCGCGCGAGCCGACATAGGTCAGCTCCTTCTGCGTGCCGCGGCGGTCCTGGCACAGTTTCAAGACGGCGCCGAGATAGTCGTCGGGCGTCAGAATGGTTGCCTCGATCCACGGCTCCTCGATGGTGAGGATCTTCATCACGTCCGGCATATCGACCGGATTGTGCAGTTCGATCTGTGAGCCGTCGCGCAGGTTCATCTTGTAGATCACCGACGGCGCGGTCGCGATCAGGTCGAGATTGAACTCGCGCTCCAGCCGCTCCTGGATGATTTCCAGATGCAATAGGCCGAGGAAGCCGCAGCGGAAGCCGAAGCCGAGCGCGGCGCTCGTTTCCATTTCGAAACTGAACGAAGCGTCGTTGAGGCGCAGCTTGCCCATCGCCGCGCGCAGGTCTTCGAACTGCGCGGCGTCGACCGGAAACAATCCGCAGAACACGACCGGGATCGACGGCTTGAAGCCGGGCAGCGGCTCGTCGACCGGATTGCGCTCGTCGGTGATGGTGTCGCCGACGCGTGTATCCGCAACCTCCTTGATCGAGGCGGTCAACATGCCGATCTCGCCGGGGCCGAGCTCGTCGACGATGGTCAGCTTCGGCGTGAACACGCCGACGCGGTCCACTTCATAAACGGCGTCGATGCCGATCATGCGGATGCGCTGTTCCTTCTTCAACACGCCGTCGACGATGCGCACCAGCACGACAACGCCGAGATAGGCGTCGTACCAGCTGTCGACCAGCAGCGCCTTCAGCGGCTTGTCGCGGTCGCCCTTCGGCGGCGGCAGCCGCGTGACGATGGCTTCGAGCACGTCGGGCACGCCCAAGCCGGTCTTGGCCGAAATCATGATGGCGTTGGAGGCGTCCAGCCCGATGACGTCCTCGATCTGCTGCTTGATCTTTTCCGGCTCGGCCGCCGGCAGATCGACCTTGTTGAGCACCGGCACGATCTCATGGCCGGCATCGAGCGCGTGATAGACATTGGCCAGCGTCTGCGCCTCGACGCCCTGCGAGGCGTCGACCACCAGCAGCGAACCTTCGCAGGCGGCGAGCGAGCGGTTGACCTCGTAGGCGAAGTCGACGTGGCCCGGCGTGTCCATCAGATTGAGGATGTAGTCCTGGCCGTCCTTGGCGCGGTACTTCAGGCGCACGGTCTGCGCCTTGATGGTGATGCCGCGCTCCTTCTCGATGTCCATCGAGTCGAGGATCTGCTCGCGGCCCGCCATCTCGCGCGCGTCGAGGCCGCCGGTCAGTCCGATCAGCCGGTCGGCGAGCGTCGATTTGCCATGGTCGATATGGGCGACAATGGAGAAATTGCGGATGTTTTTGATGGGGAACGCCGTCATGGGGGCGAGATAACACTCAGAATCGGCACCATCAAGCGACCGGCGCGCTATTCCCGGGTCACATGGACGATTTTTGCCGGCCGTGCGATAGAGGCCGGCAAATGAGTGTTTTCCAGCCTCTTCAAGCTGTTTCGCGGGCTGTCGGCCGGTACCGTGACGCCCTGACCGATCCGGCCCGCGCCGACCGCGCGGTGCTGATCTCGCTCGTTGTCTATGCCGCGGTGTGGGCGATCTATGGCACCATCGCCAAAGGCAGCCAGGGCTTGCACTACGATATGGCCGAGGTGATCGCGTGGTCGCGCGATCTCGGCCTTGGCTATTTCAAGCACCCGCCACTGGCCGCCTGGGTGGCGTGGCTGTGGTTCAGCGCGTTGCCGGTCACGGAATGGTCTTATTACCTCCTGGCGATGACCATGCCGGCGATCGCTTTGTGGTTCGTCTGGCTCGTGTCGGCGGATTATCTCAATCTCGAGAAGCGCGTCGCCGGTGTGGCGCTGCTGACGCTGGTGCCGTTTTTCAATTTCCACGCGCTGAAGTTCAACGTCAACACGGTGCTCATCCCGCTATGGGCGATGACCACGTTCTGGTTTCTGCGCTCGTTCGAGACGCGGCGCGGCATCGATGCGCTGCTCGCGGGCGTGATGGCCGCGGCCTGCATGTACGGCAAATACTGGTCGATCTTTCTGCTGGCGGGATTGGCGGTTGCCGCGCTGATCGACGCGCGGCGCGGCGTGTATTTCCGGTCGGCGGCGCCGTGGATCACGATGGCGGTCGGCGCCGCGGCGCTGGCGCCGCATCTGATCTGGCTGGTGCAACACGACTTCGTGCCGTTCAGCTACGCCATGAGCATTCACGGCGCCAAACCTTTCGGCAATACGGCGATCGCCGCGCTCGGCTATCTCGGCGGTTCGCTCGGCTATATCGCGGTGCCGCTCGTCATCGTTCTGGTGGCGGCGTGGCCGAGCCGGGCGATGCTCGCCGACATGATCTGGCCGCGCGAGCCGAAGCGGCGGCTGGCGGCCGCTTCGTTCTGGGGTCCGTTTCTGCTGCCGATCGCCGGCGCGCTCGCGAGCGGCATCGAGATCACGTCGTTGTGGTCGATGCCGGCCTGGACGCTGCTGCCGGTGCTGTTGCTGTCGCCGGACACGGTGACGCTGCGCGCCACCGATACGCGCCGCATCCTCATGGCCGCCGTCGCGGTGCCGCTGGCGATGCTGATCGTCGCGCCGGCAATTGCCGTCATCGTGCACCGCAGCGGGCCGCCGCCGGCCGCGGCGCAAGGGCGGCTTTTGGCGATGCAGATCGAGCAAATGTGGCATCAGCAGACGCCCCTGCCGTTGCACTTTGTCGGCGGCGACCCGGAAATCGTCTACAGCGTCGTCGCTTACGCCTATGACAAGCCGCGCGCCTTGCCGGGTCTGCCGGCGCACGACCCCAAAGAACTGGCGAAGGCCGGCATGGCGCTGGTCTGCTTCGCCGAAGACGCCAATTGTGCCGGCGCCGCGCGCGCCCAGGCGCCGCCGGACAGTCCCGTCATCTCGAGTGAAATATGGCGGCCGTATTTGGGCATGCCGGGCAAGCCGCAGCGCTATGCGATCGTGATCGTGCCGCCGCGGCCTTGAGACGAAAATGGCCGGACTTTTAGGCCCGGCCATTTGATCCGATCATAAAGGCGCTTGCGATTAATACCGATAGTGATCGCTCTTGAACGGGCCTTCCGGCTTGACGCCGATGTAGTCGGCCTGGTCCTTGCGCAGTTCGGTGAGCTTCACGCCGATCTTGGCGAGGTGCAGCCGCGCGACCTTCTCGTCGAGCGACTTCGGCAGCACGTAGACTTCCTTCTTGTACTTGCCGTCCTTGTTGTTGGCGAAGAGCTCGATCTGCGCCAGCGTCTGGTTGGTGAAGGACGCCGACATCACGAAGCTCGGGTGACCCATGGCGTTGCCGAGGTTCACCAGGCGGCCTTCCGACAGCAGGATGATGCGGTGGTTGTCCGGGAAGGTGATCTCGTCGACCTGCGGCTTGATGTTGGTCCACTTCAGGTTCTTCAGATGTGCGATCTGGATCTCGTTGTCGAAGTGGCCGATGTTGCAGACGATGGCGCGATCTTTCATCGCGCGCATATGCTCGATGGTGATGATGTCCTTGTTGCCGGTGGCGGTGACGAAGATGTCGGCCAGCGGCGCGGCGTCTTCCATGGTCACGACCTGGTAGCCTTCCATCGCCGCCTGCAAGGCGCAGATCGGATCGACTTCCGACACCATGACGCGGCAGCCGGCCTGGCGCAGCGAGGCGGCCGAGCCTTTGCCGACGTCGCCGAAGCCGGCGACCATCGCGACCTTGCCTGACATCATGACGTCGGTGCCGCGGCGGATGCCGTCGACCAGCGATTCACGGCAGCCATAGAGGTTGTCGAACTTGGACTTGGTGACCGAGTCGTTGACGTTGATGGCGGGCCACAGCAGCGTGCCGGCCTTCTGCATGTCGTAGAGACGATGCACGCCGGTGGTGGTTTCTTCCGACACGCCCTTGATGTTCTTGGCGAGTTCGGCGAACCAGCCCTTCGGCTTTTCCTTCAACAGGCGCTTGATCAGCGCGTAGAACACTTCTTCCTCTTCGCTGTTGTGCTGATCGAGGAACATCGTGTCGCCCTTCTCGGCGCGCAGGCCCTGATGCACGAACATGGTGGCGTCGCCGCCGTCGTCGAGGATCATGTTGGGGGTGCCGCCGTCGTGCCATTCGAACAGCTTGGCGGTGTAGTCCCAGTAGTCCTTGAGGCTCTCGCCCTTGATGGCGAAGACCGGGATGCCGGCGGCGGCGATCGCGGCGGCGGCGTGATCCTGCGTCGAATAGATGTTGCACGACACCCACCGCACGTCGGCGCCGAGCGCGACCAGCGTCTCAATCAGCACGCCGGTCTGGATGGTCATGTGCAGCGAGCCGGCGATGCGCGCGCCTTTCAGCGGCTGCTTCGGGCCGTATTCCTCGCGCGTCGCCATCAGGCCGGGCATCTCGGTCTCGGCGAGCGAGAGCTCCTTGCGGCCGAATTCGGCGAGCGAAATGTCCTTGACGATGTAGTCGCTGAATCCGGCTTTCGGCTTGGCTGAGGCGGTCATGGCAATCCTGTGCAACTGACAAAAATGAGGGCTGATAGGCGAGCCTATAACAGGCCACCGCCAGCCCCGCAACGATATATAAAGATTTCTTTATGTAGCGGGATACCGGATCGGGGGGCCGGTTAACGCATCCTTGGCCGAAAGGCCGGAATGCAAGCCTGCCGCGTGCGGCTCATTCTTCTTCGCCGAACTTGCTCGACACCAGCGCGACCAGGGCTTCCACAGCGGCGGCGGCTTCCTTGCCGGTAGCCTGGATGGTGATGGTGGAGCCTGTCGCTGCGGCCAGCATCATCAGGCCCATGATCGACGTGCCGCCGACGGTTTCATGACCGCGGGTGACGATGATGGCGGCGTTATAATTTTCGGCTGTCTGCACGAATTTGGCCGAGGCCCGGGCGTGCAGTCCCTTCTTGTTGACGATTTCGACTTCCCGCACCACCGGGACGGAGTGCTCGTCGGGGGCGTCCGCTCGAGCGGGCCCGCTCATTTACCGTTGAGCACCCGGCTCGCGATCGTACAGTATTTGCGTCCGGCCTCCTGGGCGGCGGCGACCGCATCCTCGAGGGGACAGGTTTCGCGCACCTTGGCGAGCTTGATCAGCATCGGCAGATTGATGCCCGCGAGCACTTCGACCTTGGGCTGGCTCATCACCGAGATCGCGAGGTTGGACGGCGTGCCGCCGAACATGTCGGTGAGAATGGCGACGCCTTCGCCGCTGTCGACGCGTTTGACCGCGTCGAGGATGTTCTTGCGACACTGCTCGACGTCGTCCTCGGGGCCGATCGTAATCGCCTCGATCTGACGCTGGGGACCCACGACGTGCTCCAGCGCCGAGCGGAACTCAATCGCGAGCCGCCCATGAGTTACTAATACGAGGCCGATCATCCCGAACTCCTCGCGGGCGCTTCGCTGCGCCGCACGAATGGGGGCGCATTCACGCCCATTCGAAGCCCCATTGCAAGGGGCTTCCTCGCTATATAGGCGTTCTGCTGCACTGCGGAAAGGCGGGACCACTAGAGGGCTCGAATGTCCGTTTCGGCGCGGGCGATCCTAGGCCCGTTATCGTTAATTTTTCCCAGCGGGATCGAGGCGCGGAGGTAGCCAACATTCGCGAGGCGGTCAATCGACCGCCCCGGTTGTCCTCAGCCATGCCAAAACCAGGGGTAAGGCCGATTTTCCGGTTGCAACGGAAAGTAGCGGTACTTCTATACTCTCAAGCACAGTTTTCCACTCCGCGGGGCCGGGTAATCTCGGCTGTTCGGGCCCACCGAGGTCGACAATGACCCCCACGACGGCCATCGGCTCATAGGCCAGCCGCCGAATGCCCAATCCTCGCACCTCGATGAGCCCGGCAAGCTGCTGCGCCGGCCGGACCAGCAGGCGGCCGGCCTGGGCCTCGACATAGACCCGGTCGTCGCCGACTAGGCGGGCGAAGGGCAGGGGGCCTTGCGCCGCCGCCAAGATGAGGTCGAGCGCGAGCCGCGATTTGCCCGCGCCTGAGGGGCCGCGGATCAACACGGCCTTGGCGCCGATCAGAACGGCGGAGGCGTGGATGGTAGAGCGCGCCATCACACCGCCGGCAGGCGGACGACGAAGCGGGCGCCGAGCACCTGTGGATCTGCTGCTTTTTCTTGGCGGCCGGCCGGCATGGTGCGGTTCTCGACCCGGATCGTGCCGCCGTGCGCTTCGACGATCTGCTTGGTGATCGACAGGCCGAGGCCTGAGTTCTGCCCGAAGCCCTGATGCGGCCGGTCGGTATAGAAGCGCTCGAAGATTTTCTCGAAAGCGTCGGGCGGTACGCCGGGTCCGTCATCGTCGACGACTATTTCGACCGCATCCTTCAGTTTGCGGCAGGTAACACGCACCGTACCGCCGGGTGGTGAGAACGAACGCGCGTTGTCGATGAGGTTGCTGACGACCTGGCCAAGCCGCGAGTCATGGCCCGGCACCTTGAAATCGCGCGGCGCGCCAGCCTCGAAGGCGAGCGTCACCTTGACGTCGGTATTGTGAACTTCGTTCGCCTTGACCAGTGCATCAAGCAGGCTGGCGAGATCGACCGGCGCGACTTCCTGGCGCTGCAATTCGGCGTCGAGACGGCTGGCGTCGGAGATGTCGGTGATGAGCCGGTCGAGCCGCTTCACGTCGTGCTCGATCACGTCGAGCAAGCGTTTGCGATTGGCGTCGGTCTTGGCCATCGGCAAAGTCTCGACCGCCGAGCGCAATGAGGTGAGCGGATTTTTCAATTCGTGCGATACGTCGGCGGCGAAGCTCTCGATGGCTTCGATGCGCGTGTACAGCGCGCTCGTCATGTCGCGCAGCGCGCCCGATAGATGGCCGATCTCGTCGCGGCGCCGCGTGAAATCGGGGATTTCGACGCGGGTGCGGATGCGCCGCCGCACGCGCTCGGCACCTTCGGCCAGACGCCGCACCGGACCGGCGATGGTGCCGGCGAGCAGCATCGACAGCACCACCATGACGACCGCGGCGACGAAGAAGACTTTGACGATGGCGAGGCGCTCGGCCTCGACCATCTCGTCGATGTCGGCGCCCTGCGTCGACAGCATCAGCGCGCCGCGCACGGCACGGAAACGCTGCACCGGCACGGCGACCGAGACGATGACCTCGCCGCGGTCGTTGACCCGCACCATGCTGGCATGCAGGCCGCTGAGCGCCTGGGTGATTTCCGGATAGCCCTTGCCGTTTTCGGGACCGAGCTCCTTATAGAGCGGCAGATCGCCGCGGCCGAACCAGCGCCTGATGGCGATGAAGCTGCGCTCCATCAGGCCCGGCGGCTCCGCGGTCGGCGACGGCAGATCGAAGCGCAGTACGTCGCCGCGGCCGTAGAGATTGCGGCTGTCGAGGATCAAGACGCCGTCGCGGTCGTAAATGCGCGCGCGGGTGTTGGTCGGCGACACCAGGCGGCGCAGCAGCGGCGCGACGCGCTCGGGATTGATCGGAAATTCGATGCCCGACAATTGATCGTCCGAGGGGCCGTAGCTTTCGCCGGCCTGCAATTCCAGCAGGCGTTCGGGATCAATGGTGATGGAATCGGTTTCGACGGTGGCGGAGGCGGCAATCGCGCCGGCGATGATTTCGCTCTGCACGAGAAGGCTCTGCACGCGGGCGTCGATCAGGCCGGCGCGGAATTGCGAGAGATAAAGCACGCCGGCCAAGAGGGCGATGAGGCCCGTGAGATTGAGAAAGACGATGCGGCGGGTGAGGCTGGAAAAACTCTGCGCGACGAAGAATTGCCAGGCCGACGCGGCGATCCGCCGCGGGCCGTCGAAGCGCCGGCGCGGCATGCTTGGCGGTTCCTCGCCGGGGCTTTCCGCCCCAGCTGTCTTTGTTTCGACTTCGGCGGTTCGATCGAGCACGTCGTTGATCCAGCCCGGTTGATGCGCCCCAAGACTATCGCAAACCTGCCGTTTCCGCTCTGGGTCCCCGCTTTCGCGGGGACGAGCGGGTCACATGCGTGCCTTACGCTTCCTTGAAGCGATAGCCGACGCCGTACAGCGTTTCGATCATATCGAAATCGTCGTCAACGACTTTGAACTTCTTGCGCAGGCGCTTGATGTGGCTGTCGATCGTGCGGTCGTCGACATAGACCTGGTCGTCATAGGCCGCGTCCATCAGCGCGTTGCGGCTCTTGACCACGCCGGGGCGGGTGGCGAGCGCCTGCAGGATCAGGAATTCGGTGACGGTGAGGGTGACCGGATCGTTTTTCCAGGTGCAGGTGTGGCGTTCCGGGTCCATGCGCAGTTGGCCCCGCTCGAGCGCCTTGGCGTCGACTTCCTTCTGGGTGAGCGCCGGATCTTTCGGGCTGGCGCGGCGCAGCACCGCCTTGACGCGCTCGACCAGCAGGCGCTGCGAGAAGGGTTTGCGGATGAAGTCGTCGGCGCCCATCTTGAGGCCGAACATCTCGTCGATCTCCTCGTCTTTCGACGTCAGGAAGATCACCGGCATGTCCGACTTCTGGCGCAGCCGGCGCAATGTTTCCATGCCGTCCATGCGCGGCATCTTGATGTCGAGGATGGCGAGGTCCGGCGGCGAGGTCTTGAAACCGTCGAGCGCGGAGGCGCCGTCGGTATAGGTCATGATCCGATAGCCCTCGGATTCGAGCGCCATGGAAACGGAGGTCAGGATATTGCGGTCGTCGTCGACGAGAGCGATTGTTGGCATAAAGCCCCTCTGTGCGTCACGATGCAGCTTCTGTGGCGTGTCTGGCGTGCCGTCCCGCAGGTTTGAAGCCTAAAAACGGGGTTCGAATTGTGGCCTCTTTGCAACAACTATGTGATTCTGGGGCGAATTCAACCCTATAGCCGTAATCTACCGCCGCATGACGCCGATTTAACCCGCAAAGCCCGGACGCCATGACACCCGAAAAACCCACCGATCCGCCGTTACCGGGGGCCATGCCGGGCCGAACGCCGGAAAACGCGCCGCAACCGGCCGATTTCGTGCCGCGCGACTGGGCCAGGGGCCTGTTGCGCACGATCCGCGCCGGCGCGCTGTCGACGCTCGACCGCAACACCGGCTACCCCTTCGCCTCGCTGGTGAATGTGGCGACCGACAACGACGGCGCGCCGCTGATCCTGGTGTCCAAGCTCGCCACCCATACCGCCAATCTTGAGCAGGACGGCCGCGCGTCGTTTTTGTTGGCCGAGACCGGCAAAGGCGACGCGCTGACGCATCCGCGACTAACGGTCCTCGGCATCTTGGCGCCGGTCGCGCGCGACAGCGCCGACGAGGTTCGTATCCGCCGGCGGTTCTTGGCGCATCATCCCAAGTCGAAGCTCTATGCCGGCTTCGGCGACTTCGCCTTCTGGAAGATGAGTGTGGTGTCGGCGCATCTCAATGGCGGCTTTGCCCGTGCCGCCGATCTAACCGCCGCTGACGTGCTCACTGATATTGCCGGCGCCGAGGCGCTGCTCGAGGCGGAGGAGGGCGCGGTCGCGCACATGAATGCCGACCATGCCGAGGCCTGCCGGCTCTACGCCACCAAATTGCTCGGCGCGCCCGCGGGCGATTGGCGCTGCACCGGCATCGATCCCGACGGCCTCGATTTGCAGAACGGGCCGTTGGCCCTGCGGCTGACTTTCCCGCAACGCGTCACCGGGCCCGGGCCGTTGCGCGCCGTGCTCAAGCAACTCGCGGAGGACGCGCGGGCGCGCTAGGCTGTCGGCGAAGCCAAGCTGGCCAAACAACAAAAGCTGGGGAGTGAAACGATGAAATTGCGGGGGCGCGCCGCCATTGCGGCGCTCGCGATGTGTTTTGCGGCCGAGGCGAGCGCGGCCGATATCAAGGTGCTGTGCATTCCCGGCTTGCGCGCCGCCATGGAGACCATGCTGCCGCAGTTCGAAAAGGACACCGGCGACAAGGTCATCTTCCACTTCGAGATTTTTCCGGGGCAGAAGCAGCAGATCGACTCTGGCGATTTCGACGTCGCGATCTTCGCCACGCCGCAAATCGAGGACCTCGCCAAGGCGGGCAAGGTCGTTGCCGGTTCGGCGACGAATATCGCCAGCACCAGCATCGGCGTCGCGGTGAAATCCGGCGCGGCCAAGCCCGACATTTCCAGCGACGAGGCCTTCAGGCGCACGCTGCTGGCGGCGAAGTCGATCACCTACACCAAGCAAAGCCAGACCGGCGTTTTCCTGACCAAAAAGTTTGAAAGCCTGGGCCTGGCCGGCGCGCTCAAGGACAAGCTGCAGCTTCAGCCGGGCGGCGCCATGACCACGGTGGCGGTTGCCAAAGGCGAGGCCGAGCTCGGCATCGTGCTGGTCAGCGATATTCTGGCGACGCCGGGCGTCGATCTGGTCGGCTCGGTGCCGGCGGCGTTCCAGAACAAGGTGATGCAGACCGCGGCGGTCGGTTCGACGGCAAAGCAGCCGGCGGCGGCCGCGGCCCTGGTCAAGTATCTGACGTCGCCGGGGGCCTCCGCGGCGTTCAAGGCCAAGGGGCTGGAGCCGGCGCGTTAATGCATGATCCCGAAACGTCGGAACCGGTTTCGGACAACATCATGCCCAAACAAGAATAAGCCCTAACGGGGCGCCTTCAGGTATTGGTCGAAGAAGGCGATTGAGTCGGCGATGACCTGCCGTTGCACGGCATCCGGCGCGTAGTCGCCTGTGTCGTTGCGATGCACGTAGCAAAAGCCGTGCTCGGCGTGCTCATAGGTTTCCCAGCGGGTGTCCTTGCCGTGCTCGGCCAGCAGGTCGTAGCAGACGCGGAAGATGCCTTGCAGTTCGTCGCTGTTGCGGCCCTGCACGAAAATCGGCGTATCGATCGGGCGAATGCGTTGGGTGGCGACGTCCTCGGTGATGCGCGGGCGCACTTTGCTCGCCTCGCGCATCAGCATCTTTTCGACGTCGAGCAGCCCGGTGGCCGGATTGATCCTGGCGGTGTCGTCGGGGCGCAGCCGCAGGAATTCGTGCGCCGCCGGCTCGTTGGCGATCATGGCCTTGATGCCATGATATTCCGACGCGATTTTGAGGGCCATCTCGCCGCCGTGGCTCATGCCCATGTAGCCGAGGCGGTCGCCGTCGATCTCGGGCAGCGTCTTGAGGAATTCGGCGATGGCGATGACGTCTTCGTATTCCAGCGGGCCGCGGTTGAGCAACTGACGGCCTTGTCGGATGTCGACGATGAGTTTGCCGATTTTGTCGTAGGCGTAATCGACCTCGGCGCGGTAGCGCAGCCAGACCACGGCGTAACCGGCGTCGAGAAATTGCTCCTGGGTGCCGCTGATGTTCTGCGTGTAGTCGCGCACCATCGCCATGCCGCCGCCGCCGTTACCGGAGGCAAACATCACCAGCGGAAACGGGCCTTTGCCCTTCGGCAGGCGCAGGCCGATCGGGGCGTAGACGCCGTCGGCGAGTTCGACATAGATCAGCCGCACCGGGATATCGGAGCCGCGCACGGATTCGACGATGGAAACGTGAGTGCTCGCGGGTGCATTCATGGATTGGCTCCGGCCTTTGCGACGAGGCGGACCTTAGCGAGCAGGTTCCGCCGCGCCAAGGCGGCCGACCTGACGGCCGACTTGGCGGCCCATCGCCGCCCACCCGATGGCGCCGGCCGTTTGGATTTGCCACAGTATCGGCAATTAAAAAATAACCGGGAGGCGGCGATGCGGAAAATTCTCACGGCAGCGTTTTTATGTGCGCTGGCAAATTCGTTGACTTGTGCGACTTTCGCCGCCGAGCCGATCGTGCTGCGCGACATGGGCTCGTTCCATATCGGCGGCCGCGTCATCGAGATCACCGGCAAGCCGGTGAAGGAAGTCGTGTTCACGCCGGGCGGCGTGCCGGCCAAGGTCGACCCTAACGGCAAGTACCAAGTCGAGCAGATGTACGTGCAGTACTTTCTGCCGCAAAACAAAAAAGGAAAGCTGCCGCTGCTGCTGTGGCACGGCGGCGGGCTGACGGCTGTGACCTACGAGACCAAGCCGGACGGCCAGCCGGGCTGGCTCAATTATTTCATCCGCGCCGGCTGGGACACTTACATCTCCGACGCCATGGAACGGGGCCGCTCGGGCTGGAGCAGCACTTTCAAAGGAGAGGCGATCGAACTACCGTTCGGCGATCCTTGGGAACGCTTCCGCATCGGGCCGATCGGCTCGTGGAACGATGATGCCGCCAAGCGCACGACCTTTCCCGGCGCGCAGTTTCCGACCGACGCCTATGCGCAATTCATGAAGCAGGGTGTGCCGCGCTGGGTCACGACCGACGCCGAAATCGTGCGGGCCTATATCGCGCTGATCGACAAGATTTGCCCCTGCATCGTGCTGGTGCACAGCCAATCCGGCACCTTCGGCTATCAGGCGCTCGAGGCCCGGCCGGACAAGATTAAGGCGCTGGTGGCGGTCGAGCCGACGCTGGCCGGCGACAAGGCCAAGATCGCATCGGTCAAGGGCACGCCGATCCTCACGATCATCGGCGACAACGCCAAGGATCATCCGCGTTGGAAGAACATCCGCCAGCACAGCGTTCTCTATGCCGAGGCGTTCAAGGCGGCGGGCGGCGACTTCACCTTGGTCGACCTGCCGGACGCCGGCATCAAGGGCAACTCGCACCTGATGATGATGGATAAGAACTCCGACCAGATCGCCGGGCTCATTCAGAAGTGGCTGAGCGATAAAGGCTTCACCGAATAAAGCAGGCTAGCCCTACCAAAACACACGTTGGCGGGGTTAAATCGCGCTCTAGCGAGGAGATGAATATGAGACGACGTCAGTTTATCGCCCTTCTCGGCGGTGCAGTGGCATGGCCGCTTGCCGCACAGGCACAGCAATATCCCAACCGCCCCGTGCGCGTCATCAGCCCCTATCCGGCCGGCAGCGCCTCCGACACCGTGACCCGTGTCGTCATGGAGCAAGTGTCGCAACGCATCGGTCAGCCGATGGTCATCGAAATGCGGCCGGGCGCGGGCGGCAGTGTCGGCTTCGGCTTTGTCGCCAAGGCCGACCCGGACGGCTACACGGTCGCGACCAGTTCGTCGTCGATGGCGACCGAAAGTGTGTTGCACCGGTCGCTGCCCTACGATCCCGTCAAAGATTTTGTCCACGTGGTTTTGCTCGGGACGTCGCCGAACATTCTGGTCGCTTCCACCAAGAGCGGCTTCAAGACGGTGGCCGACCTCGTCGCCGCCGCCAAGGCGAAGCCCGATGCGCTGACGTTCGCGTCGGCCGGCATCGGCTCCTCGTCACATATGGCGGGCGAGCGGTTCCGTCTGGCCACCAAAATCGACGTGCGCCATGTACCCTTCAAGGAAGGCGGTCTGGTCCAGGTGATGGCGGGCAATATCGATTACTACTTTATTCCGCTCGCGGCGGCGGCCTCGGCGATCAACAACGACAAGCTCGTCGTGCTGGCGGTCAGTTCCCCGAAACGCATGCCGCTTTTGCCGAACGTACCGTCGGTGGCCGAGCTCGGCTATCCGGACGCCGTGTTCCGCTTCTGGAACGGCATATCGGCGCCGGCCAATACGCCGCGCGATGTCGTCAACAAGCTTCATGACGTGACCAATGAGGCGCTCAAGGATCCAGGCCTGCAGGACAAGCTTGCCAAGCTCGGCGTCGAGCCGGCCCAGATGAGTGTCGAGGAGTTCGGCAAGTTCTTCCGGGAGGATATGGCCGCGACGATCGACCTCGCCAAGAAAGCGGGCATAAAGCCGCTCGATTGAGTTGAGGCGGCTTTACGACGGGAAGCGGCCGTCACTCCGCCTTGATGTTGGCGGCCTTGATGATCGGCCACCATTTGTCGATTTCGGCCTGCTGGAATTTGCGCAGCGCTTCCGGGGTGAGCTGATCGGGTGGGAAGATCTCCTGCCCGGTGTCGAGCAGCCGCTTCTTGGTCGCCGGATCGGCGAGCGCCTTGACCAGCGCGTCGTTGAGCTTGGCGACGATGTCTTTCGGCGTGCCCTTGGGCACCCAGAGCGCGTGCCAGAACGAGAAATAGAAGCCGGGCAGGCCGGCTTCGTCAGTGGTTGGAATATCGGGTGCGATGGTCGCGCGCGTCGGCGCCGTGACGGCATAGGCCTTCATGGTGCCCGCCTTGATCTGGCCCATCGAGATGCCGGGCACGTTCAACAGCACGTCGATCTGCTCCGAGATCAAGGCCTGCATCGACTCGCCGGCGCCGCGATAAGGCACCATGGTGAAATTCGCGCCGATGGTTTTCTGGAACAACAGGCCGGCTATATGGCTCGGCGATCCGACGCCGGAGTTGCCCTCGTTCGCCTTGCCGGCATTGGCACGCAGCCAATCGATTAGTTCTTTGAGATTATTGGCGGGCATGGATTTGCGCGCGACGATCAGGAAGGGTTGCGTCGCCACCAGGCCGACGGGCTCGAAGTCCTTCATCAGATCGTAGGTGAGGGGATAGATCGCGCCATTGGCGACATTGGTGCCCCATTGGCCGATGCCGATGGTGTAGCCGTCGGGCGTGGCGTGGGCGATGCGGCCTTCGCCGATGGTGCCGCCGGCGCCGGTGACGTTCTCGACCGCGATGTTCTGCCCGAGCACCTGGCTCATGCCCTGCGCGACGATGCGGGCGACCACGTCGGTTGAACCGCCGACGCCCAGCGGCGCGATCATGATGATGGGGCGCGACGGATAGACGTCGGCTCTTGCGCCAACCGCGCCCAGCAAGGTTGCAGCGCACCCGGCGGCGAGCAGCAGTTTCCTCATTTTCGATCTCCCTTTGATTTTCTTGATTTCTTTGGGCGGCAGTAGAGCCGCGGTATTCTTGTATCGCCCATTTGCAGCCATGGGCGCAAAAAGCTGCGTAACTAACGCGCAGGACGGTTCCGCCCCAGCGTTAAGCAATCCCCCGGTTCCCGTAGTCATTGATGCAGCGCAATGCGGGAACGCCGTGCTGCATGGCATTTAGCCTTGGCAATTCAGCGTGTTCGTGCATATGGTCGCGCGCTTTTGCGAGAGGGGCTATACTTACGTCTATAGCCGATGTGGGCCTGAGGGCTCGTTAAGGGACCGGCGGTTAAAAAGCCTGCCTGTTTGGGAGGACTACGCGTGCAAGAGACGGGTGTGCGGAACGGTGCCTATGGCGCCGACAAGTTCGGCTTGAAAGATCTCGCGGCCGTTCATTGGAATCTGACCGAAGCGCCGCTCTATGAGCATGCGCTGGCCAACAAGGAAGCCTCGCTGGTCGACGGCGGCGCGCTCTGCGCCGAGACCGGCCATCACACCGGCCGTTCGCCGAAAGACAAGCACACGGTCGACGACGACCTGACGCACGACGTCTTGTGGTGGGACGGCAACCGCAAGATGACGAAGGACAACTTCGCCAACATGCTCGCCGACTTCCGCGCCCACGTGAAGGGCAAGACGCTCTATGCCCAGGATCTCTACGGCGGCGCCGATCCGAGCTACCGCATCAAGGTCCGCGTCTTCACCGAATACGCCTGGCACTCGCTGTTCATCCGCCAGCTTCTGATCCGCCCCGAAGTCGCCGAACTCGCGAGCTTCACGCCGGAACTGACCATCATCGATTTGCCGTCGTTCAAGCCGGATCCCAAGCGTCACGGCGGCCGCGAAGGCTCCGACACGCAGGTGGCGATCGACTTCACCAACAAGATCGTCATGATCTGCGGCTCGTCCTACGCCGGCGAAATGAAGAAGTCGGTGTTCACGACGCTGAACTTTTATCTGCCGGCGCAGAACGTCGTGCCAATGCACTGCTCCGCTAACGTCAGCCACGAGGGCGAGAGCGCGCTGTTTTTCGGCCTGTCGGGCACCGGCAAGACCACGCTGTCGTCCGACCCGAACCGCATTCTCATCGGCGACGACGAGCACGGCTGGGGCCCCGAAGGCATCTTCAATTTCGAAGGCGGCTGCTATGCCAAGTGCATCAAGCTGTCGCAGGAAGCCGAACCGCAGATCTGGGACGCCACCAACCGCTTCGGCGCCGTGCTGGAGAACGTGGTGTTCGATCCGGTCACCCGCGTGCCGGACTACGACGACGGCTCCAAGACCGAAAACACCCGCTCGGCCTATCCGCTCGATTTCATCCCGAACGCGTCGCGCTCGGGCCGCGCCGGGCATCCGAAGAACATCATCTTCCTGACCGCCGACGCTTACGGCGTCATGCCGCCGATCGCCAAGCTGACGCCGACGCAGGCGATGTATCACTTCCTGTCCGGCTACACCGCCAAGGTCGCCGGCACCGAGAAGGGCCTGGTCGGCGTCGAGCCTGAATTCTCGACCTGCTTCGGCGCGCCGTTCCTGCCGCGTCATCCGTCGGTTTATGCCGACCTGCTGCAGGACTACATCCAGAAGCATAATGTCGATGTCTGGCTGGTCAATTCCGGCTGGACCGGCGGCATCTACGGCGTCGGTCGCCGCATGCCGATCAAGGCGACGCGCACGCTACTGACCGCGGCGCTCAACGGCTCGCTCAAGGATGCCGATTTCCGCACCGACCCCTATTTCGGCTTTTCGGTGCCGACCTCGGTGCCGGGCGTCGAGCCGCATCTTCTGAACCCGTTCAAGACCTGGAAGGACAAGGCCGAGTTCGACAAGACCGCACGCCAACTCGTCGCCATGTTCCAGAAGAATTTCACCAAGTTCGAAAAACACGTCACCGCCGACATCAAGGCGGCGGCGCCGGAAGTGCGCATCGCCGCGGAGTAAGCTTCGCTGCCGAAATATGAAAAGGGCGGTCCTTGGGGCCGCCCTTTTTGATTCCGCAAATGTTGCCCTTTCGAGGCGCTACGGCCGGGCGGGTTTCCGCTTCGCCTCGTCTTCCAGTTCTTCGATCTGGCGCAAGATGATGTGCCGCTGCGGCTCGTCGGAGGTTTCCGCCAGTTGCAGCCGAAGCTCGCGTAAT
>Ga0265314_10002721_pt1 | contig 17690 bp, 16 predicted proteins | sample 4126metaG_FD_203106 | JGI IMG/M metagenome (GOLD analysis project Ga0265314, IMG submission 203106) | Rhizosphere microbial communities from Carex aquatilis grown in University of Washington, Seatle, WA, United States - 4-1-26 metaG | ecosystem: Host-associated > Plants > Roots > Rhizosphere >... | reverse complement strand
ATGACAGCGCCAGCGGCAACGGCAACGAAGCCGGCCATCAAAGCGTATTCAATGAGGTCCTGACCGCGGGTGTCCTTGATCGCCTTCAATTTCAAAAGAAAGTTTTTCATGTAAGCTCCTAATTCCTCTCCCTAACTGATCGCGACAGGTGTCCATCGCTGAATCAAAGTTATCATCGGACGGGGGATAGAAGAATCAGGCGTTAGGCCTAAGGTGGACTAAGAAAACAACTCAGAAATTCTTCTTTTGAAGGAGTTGCGTGACCTTAGTCCCAGTACTACCCCTGGTAAAGAAGGGAAAACACAGGCGCAGGGCCGCCAGTACTAACCTTTGATCGGGCGGGGTCCGATAAGGCTATAGAATGCCGCGCCGAGTTGGGATCGTAATCGCTTTCCTTTTGTTGCTGATCCCATCGGCGCAATTTGCCTGGCGCAACCGCGACATGCCGGACTTCGGGCGGCTGCACGACGACGCCTTGATGTTCGTGTCGGCGCAAGGGATCGCGCAAGGGCATGGATACCGCATCGGGAGCTTGCCGGAGAACCCGTATCAGACCAAGTATCCTCCTCTGTTCCCGGCTTATTTGGCGCTGGTCTGGCATTTGAACCCCAATTTTCCGGAGAATCTGGCGACGGCCACCTTGTTTACTTGGCCTTGGCTGGCGCTGTGTCTCGGTCTCGCGTGCTGGCTGTACCGCGAATATGGGTTTTCGGAGCCACGGGCGCTGTTGTTGACGGCGGCGCTGGGGCTGAGTCCTTATATGGCGCTGTTCGGCAGCATGATGCTGTCGGAGGTATTCTTCACCTGCTTTGTGCTGGCGGCGTTGATTTTGGCGCGCCGGCCTGGAAATGCGGCGATTGCCTTGGCCGGGCTGGCGGTCGGGTGCGCGTATCTGGCGCGGACGGCTGGGATCGCGCTCGTAATTTCGATTCCGCTGCTCCTTATGTGGAAGCGCGATTGGCGCAGGGCTGCGTTGTTCCTGGCCACTTCCCTGCCCGCCGTGGGCGCGTGGACCTGGTGGATGCGCGAACACTTGTCGCAGTCGAAAGACATGTCGCTGCTGTATTACGTCGACTACATGGCGTTCGAAAAGGCCACCGTCGGCTGGGACAACTTCGCCGTGGTGCTGTGGAAGAATATCGATCAGATTCTGTACGGCATCGGCTCGCTGGTGGTGCCCAAGGTGACGGCGTTCTTGCCCCTGAAGATTTTGACGCAGGTGCTGGCGGTGGCGATGCTGGCCGGCATTGTCAGGTTAGTCCGCCGTGGAAGCGCGATGGATTATGCGCTGTTTGGCCTGATCTCACTGGCGATTCTGGCGGTGTGGCACTATCCGCCTAACGAACGTTTCGTATTGCCTTTGTTTCCGCTGCTCTTGCTGGGATTGGTTACGGAACTCGAGCACTTGTGGGACATGCTCAAGAAAGCGTTGCGTCACAAAGACGCGAGCCAGCGCGCCGTAGCGGTCGTTTTCGCAGCGGGAATGGCAGCGTTCTTCGCGGCGGCGATCGGGCTGCAAGCCTACATGACGTTCAGCATGCTCAACCAGGTGGCGGCACAGGAGCGTCCCAAGGTAGCCGAGCGGCGCGCGGCCTATCGCTGGATGCAAGAAAATCTGCCCGCCGGAGCAAAGGTGTTATCGAATGACGACCCTCTGCTCTACCTTTCCTCAGGGCATCGCGGCAATTCGATTCTGCTCATGCCGCGCTGGTGGTACGCCGACGACCAGCAAAGCATCATCAACGCCTATCGCAACGCGGCGGCTTACTGCCAGGAGCGGAATTTGCAGTATCTGTATTCCACTCCCGACGATCTGTCGCGTTTCACCGAAGGCGAAAGCATCGACCAGGTGCTGGCGGCGGTGCGCAACGATCCACACTTGCGTCCAGTGTTCACGGACGCTGCCGGCACGCTGTATCAAGTTTCCCCCTAACGCCATCTAAGGTGTTTCGCGGAGGGTTTTGAGCATGGCGCGCTCGTATGCTCAAAGCATGGGACTTCTACTCGCGCTGCTACTTGCAGTGAGTGTTAAAGAAGACAACACCGCTCTGCGCTCCGGCTGTTCCGGGGATGCGCCGCTAGTGGCATCGCTGCCTGCTGGCACTCCGTTGCAGTTGCGCTTCGCGCTCTCGGGCGAGAGCGTTCCCTGCTACAAGATCGCGGCTCAATTGGGAGGGCGGCAGATAGACGGTTATCTGCCGGCTGCCGCGATTGAAGGATTGGATTCCTTCGACAAAGGCCGCCGTGATGCGTCTTGGGTGACTACAAGTGAGGTGCTGACGGCGGTCCGCAACGCGTCGGGTTTGGATGCGCTCAAAGCCCCAAGCGGACTGCGCATTTCTCTGCCGGCGTCCGCGAAAGTTGTTTTGGCGCAGGCCGAGCAGTTGATTAACGCCAACCAGCCTGGCAAAGCACTGGAGATGCTAGCACCTGAGATGCAAAAGCGCCGCGATCCCTCGCTGCTGGCGATGGCCGGCTTCGCCGCGTGGCGCGCGGATGACGCCAAGCAGGCGCTGGAATATTGGCGCACGTCACTGGATCTTGCTCCGAATCCGGACTTAGAAAGCTTGATCAAGCGCGTGGAAAAAGAACGCTCCAGCGACCAGAGCGGCGACAAACTCTACGGCATGCGCGTGGTCTTGCGCTATGATTCCGCGACGGTTCCAACAGACACTGCGCGAGCGATGGTGGGTGTGGTCGACAGCACCTTCGCGCGCGTGTCGCAACAATTAGGCTGCAACGCGGAAGAGAAAATCGTGACGATTATTCAGAGCCGCGACGCCTACCAGAAAGCCACCAATGCGGCGGAATGGAGCGGCGGAGCGTACGATGGGCGCATCCACGTTCCGGTGATGAACGGGCAGCAGATGGATGCCCGGCAGGAACAGGTGCTGGCGCATGAGACCACGCATGCTTGTCTGGCGATGTTGGGGGAGTGGCCGTCGTGGCTGCATGAAGGCATGGCGCAGAGGCTTTCGGGACAAACGCTCGCTCCGCAGAGCCGCAGCGAACTGGAACAACTGGCCAAGGCCGGACAACTGCCGAAGCTCGAAAGTTTGCGTCAGGGATGGTCGGGACTCGACGCGCAGCACGCGCGGCTGGCGTATTCGCTGGCGCTCGAAGCAGTGGACGCGCTCTTTGAAAACTTCGGCAACGACGGCGTGCGCAATTTGATGCGCAATCCGGAACGTTTGACCGTTATTTCCGCGGAACTAGATAAACGCCTGGGCCTTTAAACCGGCATTATTTGCAGAAACAAGTCCGCATGCCCTCGGTCTAACAGTGCGAGGTGAAATACAATGCGTACAGCTAAATTCGTCTTGTTCGCTGCAATTGCTGGATTTATGTTGATCGCCACCGCTCCTGCGGCGCAGGCTCAGGTGGGTATCAATATCGGGGTTGCGCCGGACTGTCCCTATGGTTACTACGACGTCGCTCCATACGCCTGCGCTCCGGCTGGTTATTACGGCCCGGAATGGTTTGATGGAGGCGCTTTCATAGGCGTCGGCCCTTGGTTCCACGGGCGTGACGATTTCCGCGGTTATGTGGACAACCACTTCCATCCGGACCACGGTTACAAAGGCCCGATGCCGCAGCGCGGCGAGCGTGCGGAACCAGCACGGCGCGTCGATGCCGGGCATTTCAAAGGCAACGAAATACGCGACGGCCGGGGCCACATTGCGAAGCGTTAACCGCAGCCCGCGCCGAGTTCGTTATCCTGGAGGTGATGCCCTTTGCGTCCATACCTGAAGCCATCGAGGAGCTGCGCGCCGGGCGCATGCTGGTGGTTGTCGATGACGAAGATCGCGAGAACGAAGGCGATCTCACCATGGCCGCGGAGTGCATCACTCCGGAAGCGATCAACTTCATGGCCACACACGGCCGTGGACTCATCTGTCTGGCGCTGACTCCGGAGCGCTGCGATACCCTGCATCTGCCACTGGTGTCGCCCAAGAACACTTCGCGCTTCGGAACGCCGTTCTGCGAATCGATCGATGCCAGTGAAGGCGTGACCACCGGAATCTCTGCGGCGGACCGCGCCCATACGATTCTGGTGGCCATAGGACAGAACGCGAAGCCTGCCGATCTGGCGCGGCCCGGGCACGTTTTCCCTCTGCGTGCGCGCGAAGGCGGCGTGCTGGTGCGCGCAGGCCAAACGGAAGCGTCGGTCGATCTGGCACGCATGGCGGGATTCGAGCCCGGTGGCGTCATCTGCGAAATCATGAATGCCGATGGGTCTATGGCGCGAGTGCCGCAGTTGACGGAATTCTGCCGCCTACATGGGCTCAAAATGATTTCGGTGGCGAGCCTCATCCGCTACCGCCTTGAGACGGAGCACCTGGTCGAACGCCGCAGCGAGGGCTGCATCGACACCGAATTCGGTTCCTTCAAGACTGTTTCCTACGTCAGCCCGATCAACGGCGAAGCGCATTTGGCGCTGGTGCGCGGCGATGTGGCGCGCAAGTCGAACGTGCTGGTGCGCATGCACGCACGTTGTTTGCTGGGCGATGTGTTTGGCTCGGCGCAGTGTGATTGCCGGCAGACGTTACGGGGATCGCTGGCGAAGATCGCGGAAGAAGGCGCTGGGGTGCTTGTCTATCTGCACCAGACCGGGCTCGGCGCGCGCAAGCACTATCAGCCGATGGAAAGCCACGCTCCGCCGCAGGACGAGACGGGCATCGGCGCGCAGATTCTTTCCGATCTGGGGCTGACCACCATTCGCTTGCTGACCAACCATCCGCGCAAGGTGATTGGCGTGGACGCCTTCGGCATCGAGATCGTCGAGCAAGTGCCGATCGCTACTTCAGCGGAATAAACTGCGCGCCACAAATAAGACATTCGCGGGGCGCTCCGATAGGCGGCGCATGAAATACGGATACCAGGCGGTGCCGTAGGGCACGTAGAGACGCAGGCGGAAACCTTGCTCGATCACGTGGCGCTGCAGGTCGCGGCGGATACCGTAGAGCATTTGGAATTCGAAGCGGTCCGGCGCGATTCCCTGCTCCCGTGAGTAACGTATAGCTTCTTGGATCATGCGCGGGTCGTGGCCGGCGATAGCGGGGTCGGTCCCATGGTCGAACAGGCGGTGCATCAGGTCGACATAGGCGCGGTCGACGTCAGCCTTCTTGGGAAACGCTAGGCTGGGCGGCTCATTGTAAGCGCCCTTGGCGAGGCGTACGCGGATTCCTTGCCGGTTCAAGTTGTCGATGTCGGCGGGACTGCGGTGAAGATAGGCCTGGATGCAGATGCGAATGTCTCCGACCTTTTGCGCGACAGCGGATGCCAGCGCGATGGTGCGATCGGTATAGCGCGTGTCTTCCATGTCGATCTCGACGCGTGTGCCAAGGTCCTTAGCGCGCGCCGCAACCCGCAGGACATTGTCATAGCAGGCACTCTCTGAAACATCCATGCCGAACTGTGTAGCCTTGATCGAAACCGACGCCGGCAATCCGCGCGCCGCGATTTGATCGAGTGCATCGAGGTACGCGGCGGCGGAGGCCGTGGCTTCATCGAGCGTAGTCACGTTCTCGCCCAGATGATCGAGCGCGGTGGCGATTCCCTGCCCCTGCAGTTCGGCGGTGACGTTCAATTCGTCGGCCAACGTCTCGCCCGCGATAAAACGGCTGGTGAGTTTGCGTGCCGTGGGTGAAGTCTCCATCCAACGGCGCAGGCGCTGTTGCCGCGAAAGGTACAGGAAGAAGTTTCGCGTCATGCTTCCGGCAGCCGCGTTTCGGGCCCGATGGATTGCGGTGTGCGAGCCGCGCCATCGACGGGAAGGATCTGCGGAGGCTCTTTGCCGCCGCCGGCGCCGAGTTCGCTCATGCGCCGCAGCGACGGCAGCAGGCGCGCATCCCAGGTGCCGGCAGAGCGATTGTAGGAATCGAGAGCGCGCGCCAGATGGCGTCCCGAGTCCGCGTACACTTCGGAGAAGCTGCGGAGGCGGTCATAGAACTCCGCTCCGATACGGCGCAGTTCTTCCGCATTCTTCGCGAGTTTTTCCTGACGCCATCCGTAGGCGATGCCTTTGAGGACGCTGATCAGCGTTACCGGCGTCGCGATCAAGATTTTTTTAGTCAGGGCGCGATCGAGCAGGTCAGGATCGCGCTCCAGAGCTGCCGCCAAAAAGTGATCGCCCGCCAGGAACAGCACGACCATTTCCGGGGCGGGCTGAAACTGCATCCAATATTCCCGCGCGCCCAACTGCGTTACGTGACGATTCAACTGCTGTGCGTGGCGAGCAAGAGCGGCTTCGCGCGCGGGCGCATCGGCGGCCGCTTCGGCGTCGAGATACGCGGCCAAAGGAACCTTGGCGTCGACAGCCAGGGTGCGGCCGCCGGGCAGGCGCACCAGCATGTCCGGACGCTGTGCCGCGCCGGATTCCTGCTCGTAGAAATCGCAATAGGGGACCATGCCCGCCAGTTCCGCCACGCGGCGCAGCGTAAGTTCACCCCAGCGCCCGCGAGCGTTGGGGACGCGCAGAGCCTGCGATAGCGCCACGGTTTCCTTGCTCAGGGCGCCGAGTTGCTGTTCGATCCCGCCCATCATATGCTGGCGCTGGGCTTCGATATCGCGGATGTGGGTTTCGATGCGCGCCAGCGTATCGGCGATGGGGCGCGTGGAGTCGGTCGCTTCGCGCGCCGCTGCCGTGGCCGACCGCGCTCGGAACCACAACATAGCCAGAGCAGCCCCCAGCGCCAGCGCCACAACAAAACCGGCTATAAATGTTCCAGCCGTACTCGGCATCTGTCATCAGTGTGGCACAGATACGGTTGACGCAGACCGCCCATTAGGCGCATGATTATGGGCAGGAGCACTCGCATGGCCAACGCCCGGGCAATTGTCTGCGCCACAGTTTGCAGTCTGCTTTTCGCGGGCGCCGCGCCGGCGCAGTCGGTCATCTCGGCGCATTCCGGAGTCATCCACTACGTCGAAGGCGATGTCACCATCGACGGAACCGCGGTGCATCCGAAATTCGCCGAATTCCCTGACGTGAAATCCGGCCAAGTCCTCGCCACCGAAGAAGGTCGCGTCGAAGTCCTGCTCACCCCGGGCGTTTTTCTGCGCTTGACCGAGAACAGCTCGGTGCGGATGATTTCGAACGCACTGGCGAATACGCGCTTGGAACTGGTATCGGGATCGGCACTCGTCGAGGTCGCGGAATTATTGGAGCACAACGCCATCGCCTTCGACGCTGCGGGCGCGCACATAGCGCTGGCCAAGAAGGGGCTCTATCGTATTGACGCGAGTCCCGCGCAGCTACGAGTTTATGACGGGCAGGCTGGTGTCGCGCTCGGCGCCGACAGCCTGATCGCACGCAAGGGACATCAGATCGATCTCGACACGGCGAAGTTGGTCGACGCTCGTTTCGACGTCAAAGATACCGATCCGTTTTACCGCTGGAGCTCGCGCCGCGCGGATTACGTGGCGGCGGCGAACGTGATTTCGGCCCGCGTGGCGTCTAACTCGGACTTTAGCTCCGGCTTCGCCAGCGGCTCGAGCGGCTGGTCGTGGAACCCGTATTTTGGAATGTACACGTTCCTGCCCGCGAATGGAGTTTACTATAGTCCGTTCGGAGCGGCGTTCTACAGTCCCGGCGCGGTGAATTATTTTTACATCCCGCAGCAGCGCACCGCTTGGTATACCACCCCGTACGCCGGCACTCCTGCGGCCTTGGGGACAACAACCAGGGCGGCGTTTCCATCGTCCAGCCCGAGCAGCAGTTTTTCAGCGGGCTCTTCTCATATCAGCACTCCGCCTCCCACCATCACCCGCACTCCCGCGCACATCGGGAAGTAGCGCAAGGGTGTACCATAAGCGCTGAGGAGCGCCCATGGACACCCGCATCACCAGACCGGTTTGTCTCTTAACTCTGCTCACGGCGAGCTTCGCGGCAGCGCAGAACTCCACGCCCGCTTATCCGAAAGTCGACAACACCATCGGCTACAAGGTGGATGCGAGCTGGCCTAGCGAACGCGTTCCCGGCGGCGAGTGGGGCGCCATGTCGAGCGTCGCAGTCGGCCCCGACGGCAACGTGTGGACCTTCAATCGCGGCAAGATTCCGGTGCAGGTGTTTTCGCAGGACGGCAAGCTGGTGAAGTTCTGGGATCAGGAAGGACTGTTCAAAAATCCGCATACCATTCGCTTCGATCGGGCCGGAAATTTGTGGATCGTCGACCGCGATCTGCACACCGTGCGCCACTTCACCACGGACGGCAAGGTTCTGCTGACCGTAGGGACTCCCGGCGTCCCCGGCGAAGATCAGACTCACATGAATCAGCCGAACGACGTGGCCATCGCGGCGAATGGCGATCTATATGTCAGCGACGGCTACGGCAACAATCGCGTAGTGGTCTTCGACAAGAACGGAAAGTTCGTGCGCGCGTGGGGCAAGCTCGGCACCACTCCCGGTGAATTTAGCCAACCGCATTCGATCGTGCTCGATTCCAAAGGCCGCGTGTACGTGGCAGATCGCAACAACGTGCGTATTCAGGTTTTCGATTCCAAGGGCAAGTTTCTGACGGAGTGGAAAAATATCATCACGCCGTGGGCCATGGAGATCACGAGGGACGACGAGATCTGGGTATGCGGCAGCTCGCCGATGTTGTGGTCTGAAGTGAGTCCGCGGGCCGCAGCGCTGGCCACGCCTCCCAAGGATCAAGTGGTGATGAAGCTCGACACCGAGGGTCGCTTGAAGCAGATGTGGATCGTTCCGAAAGGCGAGAACGGCAAGGAAAAACCGGGCGACTTGAACTGGGTCCACAGCATGGCAGTGGGTCGGGATGGCAGTTTGTATTTCGCCGACGTGCAGGGCAAGCGTGCGCAGAAGTTTGTACCCGTGGGAGCGGCAGCGGCGCAAACATTGAGTTCAGCAAGGTGAAACATGCGACAGATAATCTCTTTTTTGCTGGTAGGCCTGTTGGTGGCGCAGTTGAGCCCGGCAGCCTTAGGCGCGGAGGACGTTGCTAGCCAGATCACGGGAATGTCGGTCGGAACGAACATCGAAGTCCGCCTCAAGGACAAGCGGACACTGCGGGGGGCTCGCGGCGAGGTTTCGGGTTCGGGCTTTACTCTCGTGAATCCTAGCGGGGGCGATCGCAGGCTTGCTTTCGACGATGTGAGTTCGGTTAAGCAATGGAACAAGAAATCGCACACCGTTCGCAACGTTCTAATCGGCGCGGGAATCGGGCTTGCCGTTGTGACGGTCGTGCTGGCGGTTTTGGTCTCAAACGCCCGGTACTGATGAGACTCACTCAGCCTTGAACGCCAGCAGTACGTTGCCCGGCATCCCAGCCTGGCGCGAGTAGCCGGAGTTCACGAACACCATCCCCTTCACGACCACGGCACCGGGTCCATCGATGGAACCGCCGTTACCTTTAACCCCGTTGACGGTTTGAAATTCGCGGGCGGTGTCGAAGTCCCACAGAACCTTGCCGTCCTCCGACGAATAAGCCCGCAGGTGGCCGTCGACGGAACCCGAGAACACGACGCCCGGAATCGCCGTGACCGCGGAGGGCTGTGCCGGGCTGCATCCTGGCTTGGGCGTTTCGCACCGGTGGCCGGGTGTATACCAGAGCTTGCCGCCGTCACTCAGGCGAATGGCAGTGAGGCCGCCGCCGATGTTGGGGTCGACGTCACGGTCGCGCAGATCGGCAAGGTCGGTGCGCTTCCGCGCCACGCGCGCGATGTCGGACACCGCGGCGTAGACGTTTTGCCCGTCGGTCGCCATGCCCCATTGAACTCCGCCGTTGGTGCTTCCCTTCCCCACGCGAAGTTGCCATAATGTTTCGCCGTTGTGATCCGGGTCGAGCCCATAAACGAGTCCGGATTTTTGTCCCGCGACTAAAACTGGTTTGGCACCCGACTCGACTAACATCACCGACGAGCCGAAGTCGAAGTCGGGTCCGCACTCGGGAGTCCCGGTGCAAGCGCCACTGAAAGTATCGCCCGGAGTGAACTGGCGCGACCATTTGACCGCGCCCGTGCGCAGATCGAGAGCCACGACGGCGTCGCTGAGTTCCGTAGCCGGAGGCGAATAGTTATCGCCAGTCGCGACGTACAGCACGCCGCGCTTGCGATCGAGCGTCGGCGCGGACCAGATCGGCGCGCCCGACGGTCCATATTTCGCCACGCCGGCTTTGTTGGTGCCCGTCTGCTTGGGCTCGCCCACCATGTAGGACTTCCAAACCTGCGAGCCGTCGCGGACGCGCAGCGCGACCACGCTCCCACGCATGGTGCAGCAGGCGTACTTGGGATCGGACGCGCGATTCTCTTCCCAGCTCGCAACAGGAACGTAAACTGTGCCGTCGTAAGCCACGGCCGCGCCCGTTAAGCGGGCGGCGTCGTGCTCGTCCACGCGTTTCTTCCACAGCAGCTTTCCGTTGGCCGCGTCGAGAGCGTAGAAGGTGCCGATCTGGTCGCCGAACAGCAGCACGTAGCGCCCGCCTTCGCGCACGGCCACGATCGACGTACGCACGGGGCCGCTCGCTTCGTATTCCCAGCGCACGCATCCCGTTTCGCGGTCGAGTGCGTGGATCACGCCGCCCGCGCTGCCTACGAACAATTGATTATCGAGAATCGTAGGCTGCGCAAAGGCGGTGAGATCGCCATCGAAAGCAAAAGCCCACTTGAGTTTCAAACCCTTCACCGCGTCGAGCGAAAGCCCGGCGGCATCGGCAGGTTGATAGCGCCAGTTGTCGGTTCCCGGACTCCAGCCATTCCACTGAACCTTAGGATTCGCCGCGATTTTCACGCCGCGGTCGCGGCAAAACGCAGTCGCCGGAGGCGGCGCATCCCCACCCGCCGTCCCGATGTACTTGGCCACCACCTCGCGCTCCGCGAGAGACATCGTATAAGCCACCTGCATCATCGCGCCGTGATTCAACGTCCGCAGAATGCGCGTCGCCGGCAATTTTTCCAGAGACTCACGAGTGGGAATGCGTGGATTATTCGATTCATGGCAGCCGGCGCAGCGCTGCTTGAACACAGCTTCGCCCGCAGGACTCTGCGCGACCAAGACCGACGCCGTAGCGCCAAGAAAAAGCCAGAGCTTTAGATTCACCCGGCCAGTATAAGGGGATTCGCCGGCGAAATTAAAGGGGGACGGCGAATGTTCACCGCCGGTCTTGGGGGCCCGTCTGAACAGGGTCGAGAAGACCGCGAATTGTCGGAGGAGAAATTCGCCCCCTCATGCCTACTTAGACGCTGAAACGCACGCAAGGTTTCAGAAGGTCGGCTGCAGAAAAACAACTTCGCGAACGCCTTGGGCCAGAGCCGCCTCTTTGGTGCAGATCCAGTACTCGGGCTGCCAGTGCTCTTCGCGATCGTAGGGCGGCCTGTACACGTAGAAGTCCGCACTGCGTCGGCTGATCCGCGGCTCGAGACGGGTTTCCTTGCCCAGATAGCGAGCTTCCTGGAGCGCTTCTTCGTAGGTTTCGAAGGGACCGTCGATATAGTCCCGATTGTTGATAATGTGCCAATTCATATGGGCTTACGGGGGAACGCGCCTCCCGCCTAACTGTTAGATGAACGAAATCGCAAAACGGTTGCAACTGGGAGTGCTAATGTTGCGCCTTCTTTTGAGCCTCACCCCATACCCTCAAGAAGTTGCCGCCCCACAGCTTGGCGATCTCTCTTTCAGAATACCCCGCCCTGAGCAATTCCGCAGTAACATTTTGGCACTCGCCTTCGTTGTCCCAGCCTAGTACTCCCCCGCCGTGATTGAAATCCGAAGCGATGCCGACATGGTCGATCCCTATCTTCCTCGCTGCGTAAGTGATGGACTGGACCAACTGCGCCACCGTCCCGCGCGGGGCGGAAGCCGCAGGTGTATCTGCGGGGAGCGGACGCACATAATTAGAGAAAGCGACAATCTGGATAACGCCGCCGTTCTTCTGTAACAGCATGAGTTCCTCATCGCTCAAGTTGCGGGAATTATCGACGACTCCTTTCACGCCAGAGTGGGTTGCCACCACGGGAGCCTTGGTCAGGCTGAGCACCTGCTGAAAGGCAGGGGAGGAGAGCTGCGAGACGTCGATCAGTATTCCCAGTTCGTTCAGCCGCGCGACCCCTTTCTTGCCCAGCTCAGAGAGTCCGCCATGTTCCTGCGGTCCGTCGCCAAGGGTTTTGCTGGGGCGCGAGGAGTCCGCCCAAGCGTTATGCCCAGCATGGACGAAGCCGAAGATGCGGACGCCGCGCTTGAACCACTCGTCGATCTGCCCCAGGTCCGAGCCGAGCGGATATGCATTCAGCAAACTGATCGCGACCGCGAATTTGCCCTGCGCGGCGAGGCGGCGGACATCGGCCGGCGAATAGGCGAGCGCGGCGCGTTCGGGATTTTGCTCCGCGATGCCCTTGATCAAAGCGATTTTCTTGTCGGCATCCTGCCGGGCTTTGGCGTAACCTTCTGGAGTCCGCGGTCCCATCGGAACGAAGACAGCGACAGCCGCGCCTTTGAGTTGGCCGCGCTGCACTTTGGGAAGATCGAGCTGCGTTTTGCCGTCTTCGGCCGCGCCAGGGTAGTCGAAAGGAAGATCGACATGGCTATCGAAGACGATGATGCGTTTGTCGATCTCCTTGGCCTTCTGCAGCAGCTTGGCGTCGGCAGAGTCCTGGCCCCGCACCGAAAGCGTAAGGCAAACGAAAAGCGCGAGCAGGGAGAGGCGCATGGGAATTCTCCAGTACCAGGAATTTTACTCGATTTAGGTCAGGCGTGCGCGGACTTCGCCTTCGGTTTTTTTTGTTTCGCGAGAACACGCTCGAGTTCCGGCGTCATGCGCTCCATGACGCTGCGGCAACTGGGCGAGCCGCACGCGCACGACGTTCGATCGCCGACGTATTCGAAGTTGTAATCGACGGTGAGCTCTTCGCCCGGTTTAATCACCCGCAGGCTCATGTAAATGATGTGGCCCTTCATGATGCGCGCGACCACGTTGGGCTCGCAGCTATGATTGATGATCTCAGCGCCGCTGCCGCCGAAGGCGCCGTCAAGGGTCCAGTATTTATCGAGCGTGAACAGATAGGTATACTCGCCCTCGCCGCGCTTCTTGGTCTCGCGCCGGTTGAGGCGCTCGCCGGTGTACTCGATCACCTTGCGGTTGGCCGGGATGCGCTCTTCTGCATACACTCCGAAGCGGTGAATCTTGGATTTACGAATGGCTAGTTTGTAGCCGGCGTACTTGGGATTAATGCGGGGACGACTAACAAGAGTATCCATGCTGGCGTGGGTGACTCTTGCATTGTAGCGAACGAAGGTGTGCGATTGCGCTGGCCACGCTAATGGTTCAGCGCCGTCGACGATTGATCAGTTCTGCCGACAAATCGAAAATTATCTCGAACAGGAATTCGCCGAAGATCTCTAGTAAGGCCGCAATTAGATCCACCACAACTGCGCTTTACGTAGAGTTTGAAGAATTTGTTCCCGCCAGACTGGATCGGGACGCCAGGGCGTGAGATGAGAACGCGGACTTCGTTCGCAGTCTATTGCGGCGGTGGTGGGAGTCGTAAGTTGAGATTGCGCGCTTGATTTAGTTCCCGCGTTGCCGTGCGGTCCACGTCCGCGAGCGGTACGCGGTGGTTCAGGTCGTCGGCGTCCACATAACGCACGTCATTACCTTGCACCCACACGGCGGCCGCGTCGAAATGCGAACCGTTCTTGAGCGCAATGACATAGAACGCGGGAGGTGCGTTGCTGGCCAAAGGCTTGAGGTCTTGAATCGAAGAGTGAATCGGCTCGGGAGGCGGCAGAATCACCGGCGGCGCTTCGAACACGATGTTGTTGACCACCGGAGCGGGTTCTGCATACGCGGGCGCATACCCGCCGTAACCATATCCGCCCCAGTAACCTGTTCCGCTCGAAACGTGATGATTTCGTGGAGGCGTCGCGCGCGGCGCCGTCTGTTGCAATGGCGGGAGTGGGGAGCCTAACGCGGCCGGGAAGTGGCGATCCTGTGCCAGGGCAGCGCTGGCTAGCATCAAAACGACGTTGAAACTCAGGGTTTTGCCCACTGCTTTGATCCCTACCCAGTATAATAGCTCCTTTGATGGCCACTGCTAGCGATACACCTTCCGCGTCCGGAACGACGCACTACCCGGCGCCCGACTCCAGGCGCTTTCTGCCGCTGCTACTGCTCCTGTTCGCCGGCAGCGGATGCTCGGCGCTGATCTACGAGATCGTTTGGTACCAGTTGTTGCAACTCGCGATTGGGTCGACGTCGGTGTCGCTGGGCATTTTGCTCGCCACCTTCATGGGTGGATTGTGCATCGGCAGCCTCGGTCTGCCGCGCCTCCGTGGAAAGTTTGCCCAGCAGCATCCGCTGCGTGTGTACGCGTGGCTCGAAGTAGGCATCGCGGCTTGCGGACTGCTGGTTCTCGCAGGCATTCCGTTAGTGAGCGGCGTCTATTTCGCGGGCGCGTCCAGTGGGCTCGCCGGAATGCTCTTGCGCGGATTAGTAGCCGCCGTTTGCATGCTGGTGCCAACGGCGCTGATGGGCGCGTCGCTTCCCGCCATCGTGCGCTGGGTGGAATCGACGCCGCGCGGTGTCGAGTGGTGGGGATTGCTCTACGGCGGCAACACCGTTGGAGCGGTCTTCGGTTGCCTCTTCGCTGGATTTTATTTGCTGCGCATCTACGACACTGCTGTCGCCACCTACGCCGCAGTGGCGATCAACTTGATCGTGGCGGCGCTCAGCTTCTGGATGGCAACGCAAACGCCGGCGCGCGCGTCGATCGAGAGTGCGGAGCCTTCCGGTCCTGCGCCGCTGAACCGCTGGCCGGTATATACAACTATCGCCGTCTCGGGAGCATGCGCGCTCGGAGCGGAAGTAGTCTGGACTCGACTACTCGGCATGCTGCTGGGCGCGACCGTCTATGTGTTCGCCATCATCCTCGCGGTGTTTCTGATCGGCTTGGCGCTAGGCAGCGGCGGCGTGGCGTTGCTGTTGCCGAAACTGCGTCCGCGCGAGGCTCTCGGCTGGTGCCAGATCCTGTTGACCCTCGGTATCGCGTGGACCGCTTACATGATCGCCGATTCCCTGCCCTACTGGCCCATCGACACCATGCTCACGCGCGATCCCTGGCAGTTGTTTCAGCTCGACATGGCGCGCTGTCTGTGGACCATCCTACCGGCGGCGTTGCTGTGGGGAGCGAGCATGCCCTTGGCGCTCGCGGCGGTGACTAACGGCGGCGAAGATCCCGGTCGCGTCGTCGGCGGAGTCTACGCGGCCAACACACTCGGCGCGATCGTAGGAGCGCTCAGCGTGAGCCTGGTTCTGGTCCCGTGGATCGGCACGCAGAACACGCAGCGCTTGCTGCTGGTGGTCTCCGCACTCGGCGCCGTGTTTGTTCTGTTGCCGCGCGCGAAAGAAGTAGTGGCCGGTTCGCTGATCGTCGCCGGGTTGCTGGCGTGGGGGATCGATCCCGTCCCCGGCGCGCTGATCGCCTACGGCCGCCGCATGCCCAGCTACATGAATAATTCCAAGATCATTTATACCGCCGAGGGCCGCAACTCGTCGGTAGCGATCGGCCGCTTGAATGACGGCTCGACCGAGATTGACGTCAACGGCCACGTGGAAGCCACCACGCTCCCCTTCGACATGAAGCTGCAGCGTATGGTCGGGCACCTGCCGGCGCTGCTGCATCCCGATCCTAAATCCGTGCTTGGCATCGGCTTCGGCGCGGGAGTCTCGGCTGGCACGTTCACGCGCTATCCGGGGATTCAAAAGATCACCATCTGCGAGATCGAGCCCATCATTCCGCCGATCTCGACGAAATATTTCGCGGCGCAGAACTATGAAGTCTTTAAGAACCCTAAGACGCACGTCCATTACGACGACGCGCGGCACTACCTGATGACCACCAACGAGAAGTTCGACATCATTGCTTCGGACCCTCTGGATGTGTTCGTCAAGGGAACAGCAGCACTCTACTCCAAAGAATATTTCGAGGCCGTGAAGCGCCACTTAAACCCCGGCGGCATGTTCACGCTCTACGTGCCGCTCTACGAGAGCGACGAGGCGACCGTCAAGAGCGAGCTAGCGACCTTCTTCGACGCGTTCCCGTACGCCACCGTGTGGGCCAACAATCAAAGTGGGCAAGGCTACGACACCGTGTTCATGGGGCAAGTGGAGCCGCTCCAGATCGACGTCGCGGAAATCGAAAAACGCCTGCGGAGACCGGACTACGCGCCGGTGGCGCAGTCCCTGGCGGATCTGGATGTGTATTCGGCCGCCAACTTGTTTTCCGTCTACATGGGTCGAAATACCGACTTAGGTGAATGGACGAAGGGCGCTCCGCTGAACCGCGACCGCGACCTGAAGTTGATGTACCTGGCCGGCTGGGGCATCAATTCGTCGATGGCCAACGACATCTATCTGAAGATGATGACCTACCGCAAAATGGATAAAGCCCCCTTCAAAAATTAGTACCTCTCTCCGTTTCGTTCTGGCAAAATCAGGGACAGCCACCCCTTCCTCCGATTAATTCGCTCGCTGGCATACGCGCCCAGGAGCCGGATAGTCCGCAAGTCCAGGTCGTACAAGCTCCGAAAATTGGAGGAAGGGGTGGCTGTCACTGATTTCACTGATTTCAGGCTCTGGCACTTCGATTGCTCGTATGAAGTCGTGATCGTCGGAGCCGTCATCGCCGGGTTTGTCATCGTTTCCCTGCTGCTGGAAACAATTTCGTCGTCCCCCAAGCCCGAAGAAGTTGAGCGAACCGACGCCGCCATCGCCCCGCAGTGACCCGCCGCTGGGTCAAAATGGCCCACTCTGTCCGAACTCTGGACATCTGTTGCTACCATAAGAGATTCCATGCTTCGCTTTGAAACCGCAGGAGAATCTCACGGGGAGTGCCTCGTCGCCACTCTCACCGGACTGCCCGCTGGAGTCCCCGTCTCCATTGCCTCTATTGACCGGGAATTATGGCGCCGCCAGCAGGGCTTCGGCCGCGGCGGCCGCATGAAAATCGAGACCGATCACGCCCACATCGTCAGCGGAATCCGGCACTCGCACACCATCGGTTCCCCCATCGCCATCCTGATCGAGAACAAAGACTGGAAGAACTGGACCGAAGCGCTGCCCGTCGAAGACATCGACGGCGCCGAAGATCACAAGAAACCTGTGACGCGTCCGCGTCCCGGACACGCCGATCTAGCAGGCGCCATCAAGTACAATTTTCACGACGCCCGGTATATTTTGGAACGCGCCAGCGCGCGCGAAACCACAGCCCGCGTCGCCATTGGCGCACTGGCTAAGTCGTTTCTCGTAGAGTTCGGCATAGGCGTACTTAGCCACGTGATCGCCGTCGGTGAAGCCAAACTCGAGCGCCCGGCAACGTGGGAAGAATTGGTCGCTCTTAGTCAGCGGGACGAAGTTCTGCTAGGATGCGTCGACCCGGAAGCCGAAAAGCGCATGAAAGCCGTGGTCGATCAGGCGTATAAAACCGGAGACACCGTCGGCGGCGTCTTCGAAGTGGTCGCGCGCGGCGTGCCGCCAGGATTGGGTTCGCACATCGCCTGGGACACGCGCCTCGACGGCAGACTCGCTCAGGCGATAGTCTCCATGCAGGCGGTGAAGGGCGTCGAAGTCGGCTACGCTGCCGAGGGCGCGGCGGCCTTCGGCTCCAAGGTGCAGGATACCATCCACTACAGCCGCGAAAAGCACGAGTTCACCCGCGGAGCCAATCGCGCCGGCGGC
>Ga0265314_10002720_pt1 | contig 17691 bp, 8 predicted proteins | sample 4126metaG_FD_203106 | JGI IMG/M metagenome (GOLD analysis project Ga0265314, IMG submission 203106) | Rhizosphere microbial communities from Carex aquatilis grown in University of Washington, Seatle, WA, United States - 4-1-26 metaG | ecosystem: Host-associated > Plants > Roots > Rhizosphere >... | reverse complement strand
TAGCTTCGGAACGTTCTGCCGAAGAGACGACCGACGACATTTGAGCGACTGGGACAATCCAGCGAGGCTGCGGCCAGTAAGCTCCGCTGGACTGGTATCATGAACGGTGCAAACGAAGGTCGCTATCGGAGCTGATCGAATGAACATCCGCATCATGATCGTGGATGATCACAGCCTCTTCAGGGAGAGCCTCGGCAGGATGCTCCAGGCTGAGCCAGGCCTTAACGTGGTTGGCGAGTGCAGAAGTTTAGCTGAGGCCCTGGCTGCACTGAACTCGGTTGAAGTAGACGTCATTCTCCTCGACTACGATCTCGGCAACGAACATGGGACTTCGTTGCTTCCGGAGCTCAGGAATCGGCAGGCCCCCGCCGCCGTTCTGATAGTCACTGCAGGCATGCCGAGCGACGAAGCTGTTCGTGGGCTTGATGACGGTGTATTGGGAATCCTCCTCAAGCACAGCAGCCTTGATCAGTTGATCGCCGCAATTCGCACAGTCGCTGCTGGTGAACGCTGGATGGGAGACGGCGCAGTACAGGCGCTTTTGTCGTCAAGATACGGCCGACCCAGCGTATCTGAAACCGCCAGACCCTTGACCGCACGCCAGGGCGAAGTGATGCGTGGCATCCTCGACGGCTTGACCAACAAAGAGATCGCGTTCAACCTCAAGTCGTCCGAGAGTTCCATTAAGGCAGTCATCCAGGAACTCTTTCAAAAAGCCGGCGTCAGAACAAGAAGCCAGCTTGTACGCATAGCCATCGAAAAACATTCTTCCGATTGGCTCAGACAGCGGCGTGCCACCGAAACAGCGTGGGATCATTCCTCGCGATCGGGGCTTTGAGAGTCTACTTCTCCGCACTATCAACCGCATTGAGTGCGCGCTTCATCTGGTCGATGCGTTTTTGCACACGCGCATCCACGTCGGCGGGCTTATTCTCGTCTTCGACCTCGTTTTTTAGGTATTCGTCGATACTTTTCTGGAAGCCGGGCTGGATGGCGTGGATAGACGCCTGGGCCTTGGGCAGTACCTCGTGGAAATGCGCAATTTCAACAACTGCGCTCTCGGGGTGATAGCCGAGCCGATCGCCGGTTTGCATTGCATCCACAAGCGCATCGGGCGGAACAACGATCGGCGACGATTGTTGCAAAGCATCGTAGGCCGCCCGCAGACGAGTCATTGCGCCATTGAATCCGTCGAGTTCACCGCGGCGCGCCGTCAGGCCAGCAGCGCGGCGAACTTCGAAAATAACTTTAGTTGAAGTGCTGAAGCTCGGCGTAGGAATGATCGTTGTAAGAGTGTTCCCGACGAAAGTCCAGCCCGGCTTGCTCACTCCGCCCTGCGGCACCGGCTTGCCATTCACGGTGACTGAAGCCGGCGGCCAGTCCGCGGGCAGGCGCAACTCGTAGCTCCGATTCTTCAGCATCCCGGCGAAGCTGCCTTCAACCGGGCCAATCTCAACTCGTAAGGTGTCCGTGGACTGCGAAGCTTTTATCGGCAACCGCGTAAAGACTCCGCGCTGGTACTCAACCGAGATGCCGGAGTCCTCGTAGACCGAGTAGCTGGTGCTTGCTCCCAGCGCAAGCGGCCACACATTTACTATGAGCGGGTCAACTGGTTTCTGCCCCGTGTGCAGCATCGGTGGCTGCATGGGCACAATGGCGCCCGCGCGTACATATATCGGAACCTGATCGATTGAGAAACTGCGCTCGACCGTCGCCGGCCCCGTGAAGTGCTTTCCGGTTGGCCACTCTATCCATTCGCCATCAGGAATCCAAACCTGCTCCGTGGCCAGATTGCTGACCTTGTCCACCGGCGCAACCACCGGCGCAGCAATCATCTGGCTGCCGAAAATGTATTCGCCCTTGCTGGTGTACGCAGCGTCTTCTTCAGGCCAGTCGTAATAGAGCGGGTGGAAGAACGCAACGCCAGTATCGTAGGTGCGGCGCGCCTCAGTGTAGATATAAGGTTGCATGGCGTAGCGAGTTTGGAACGCTGTGCGCAGAATTGCGGAGTAAGGCTCGGGATACGCCCAGATGCGCCGCTCCGAATCAGGATTCTTAGTGGTGTGCGTGCGAAGTATGGGACTGAACCCGCCGAACTGCACCCAGCGCGTAAACAGCTCGGGATCGACCGCGCCCGGCATGTGGCCGCCGATGTCGTGACTCCAGAACGCATAGCCAACATTGGCTGCGGTTGCAGTAAACCATGGCTGGAATGCGAGCGAATCCCACACCGAAACCGTGTCGCCTGAAAAACCAATCTGATAGCGATGATTCCCAAGCCCGCCCCAGCGGTGGAACAGCAATGGCCGCTTGCCCTCGCGCTGCTGATCGGTAAAGTGAATGTAGTTCAGCCACCAGGTATTGTTCACTCCCGGCAGTTTGGTGTCGGGCCACTGCTGCCAGTCAAGCCACCAGAAATCGATGCCCTGTTTCTCAAGTGGATGTAGAACGAGGTTGAGGTAATTTTCCGCCCAGCGCTTATCGACAGGATCGAAGGGAATGTATTTCTTCGTGGCCGGGTCGACGCCCATGGCGCGCGCCATCGCCGGATACGCAGTCTCCCACGGCTCAATGCCCGCAGCTGGATGCAAATTAAGCGTGGCTTTCAAACCCTCGTCGTGAGTCTTCTTCAGAAATAGATCAGGCTCAGGGAAAAGCATCTTGTTCCACGTGTAGCCAGTCCAGCCAATGTCCTCACCTGACTGATCGTGCAAGCCCTGGGCCTCAAGCTGCTCGTGGCTCAAGTGCCAGTCCATGTCGATCACCAGCACATCGAGCGGCGTATCGTTCTCGCGGAAGCCCTTCGTTAATTCGTCCAGTTCCTGGTCGCTGTACGCCCAGTAGCGCGACCACCACGCGCCAAATGCAAACCGCGGCGGCAGCGGAATGCGACCCGCCACGCGAACATAGTCCCCGAGAGCCTTGGAGTAGTCGTGGCCGTAGCCGAAGAAATACCAGTCAACATACGAGCCGAGCTTTTCGTTCGCGGGGCGCTCCATCACCCACGGCCACGGGCTCTTTTCGCCGTCAACGAATCGAAAGTCAGAGGAGTCGAAGAGTGGACGCGTGGAATCATCAACCAGAGCCCAACCCGAGCGCGAGACAAGGCCTTGTCCAATTGGTTCATCGGTCTTGTCGCCGCGCGCACCGTCGAGCGTGCGCGTAGTGCCTTCGAGATTTTCAGGATCGGTCATGCCCGGATGCCAGACAATTTGTTTGCCGTTGACGGTGACGGTGATATCGAGGGTATCGTTAGTGAAACCGCAGCAGCCATGTGGATACGGCTTGCCCTCTGGCATATCGGTGTACCGCAGCGTCAGTGCGTCAGTCTTGATCGTCACGGTGTTTCTGCCATCGGTTGATACCGTCTTCTCAAACTTCGGCATCGGCAAGCGCCGATTCAAAAACACAAAAGACGCATGATCTTCGAACTTGCCGTCAGCTGACCACTCCATGCGGATAAGCTGCGGCGTGAGAATGGTGAAGCGCGCATTGCCGACGGTGATCACAGCCTTCGGATCGGCAACGGGATTGTCGGCGGCAGGAACGGCTTGAACCGATGAAGCCGTCACCGCAGCAGGAGCCGATTTTAGCCCTGCCGTCTGCTGCGCGCTCGCAGCCACACTCCATGCCAAAACAAGCGCCATCGGCGCAAGGTACAAAGAAAAACGCATCATCAGCTCCTGTTCATCACTCCGCGGCACACGCAACACTGTTCACCGTCCAACGTTCGCCCGCTACTTCGCCAGCGCAAGCTGCGCATTCAGCCGCAGATCGCGTTCCGATGCGCCGACCGAGACCGTTCTCTCTCCCAGCGCATCCTGCCAAGAGTTTTCCTTTGTCGACCAGTATTGGAATCTGTGCCGATCGAGATGAACGCTCACCGTCTGTGATGCACCGGCAGCGAGGTGAATGCGCGTAAAGCCTGCCAGTGCCTGCACGGCAAACTCTGCCCCGCCCGGCGCGTTCGCCGGCGCACTGAGATACACCTGTGGCACTTCGTCCCCGGCAACCGCGCCCGCATTCTTCACCACAAAACTCACGTCGGCACTCCCGTCTTTCGAAGGCTGAACCTTCAGGCCGGAATAGGTGAAATGCGTATAAGAAAGACCATATCCAAATGCATAGAGCGGCTCGATCCCCTGCTTATCGAACCAGCGATACCCAACAAAGATTCCTTCAGAGTAAGTCGCGGTGTGGTTAATTCCCTGGTTATCGCGCTCGGGATAAGCCGGATCGGCGGCAGGCATATCCTTTGCGAGATGCGGCCATGTGAACGGCAACCGCCCCGCGGGGTTGGCGAGGCCCAGCAGCACGTCTGCCGTGGCCCATCCGCCTTCGTCGCCAGGCCACCACATTTGCAGCACCGCCTTTACTTTGTCGAGCCACGGCATGGCAACCGGCTGGCTCAGATTGAGAACAACAATCGTGTTCGGATTCACCGCCGCAATGTCTGCAATCAGCTTGTCCTGATCGCCTGGCAGTCCGAAATCTGGTCGCAGACGACTCCACGCAAAAACAATTGCAACTTTAGCCTTGCGAGCGGTGTCGATTGCGGCCTGGTAGTTCTGTTGCTGCTGCGTGGGCGTGACCCAGTTGAACCGCACCTGCTCTGGATTGTTTGAGCTGTCGGGGTTGATCTCGAGATAGAAGCGATGCTCGCCAGCAGTGAGATGCAACTGTGCCCGCAGGTTGTCGAGGCCATCAGTCGTCGGAAAAATGTTGTCCTGCCCGGCCTGCGTAATGTCGCCGTGAATCCAGTTGTAGTTGACCGACGCAACTACCTCGTCGTCGATCTTGAGTTTGCCGTTGCAGCCAAGCAGTTGGAGATGCAAACGGTAGTCGCCACCCTCGGGCACCGTCAGCGTGCCGGTCCACACAACGCTCTCGCGCGGGGGCAACGCGGAATGCGCCTTGTTAGTGAAGTCAATTGAAGGATCAATGTGGACACTGAATTCCTTAAAGGTCCGGCGCTCAAGCCCAGGCTTGCCAAAGTGCGAGAAGTACTGCGCCGGCACCGGTGTTCCGTCCATGTCGTTTGCGGCAGCATAGGTCACATGCGCATTCACCCCAGCGAGCTGCTTGAGTGCGGCGAGTGGCGACACTTCCCGTTGCGGCAGTCCCACCGCTTTTTCGCCGGTCATGCCGACCGCCACAAGCTGCCCCGCGCCTGGACCAATCAGCGCTACACTGCTCTGCAGCTCAGTCTTGAGCGGAAGCATTTCGCCATCGTTCTTCAGTAGCACCGCAGCTTCGGTGGCCGTTCTGCGAATGGCAGCCTGGTCTGTGGCTAGTTCCGCAGCGGTAGGCTTTCCAGGCTTCTTGCCGTCGAGCAGTCCAAACTTGTCCATCTCGTATAGCACGCGGCCAGCGGCATGATCGATGGTGCTTTCGGAAACCACGCCCTGCTCGATCAGGTGCTTCAAGTCAGTTGTGACCTTGGGCTCATCGACTCCGTGCCACGGCCCGGCTTGAGGTTCTTCGGGCAAACCGCCGGCGGTCAGCGCCGGCCCGTCATTCGATCCACCCGGTTCCGGCTGACGCGGCGGATTGTTGACGAAAAACGATGGACCGTTCCACGAAACCGGCAGCGGGCCGGGCATCTCCAAATCGAGTCCGTAGTTGATAAAATCCGTGCCGTGCGTAGCGCCCCAATCGGAAGTCACAAAGCCTTTGAATCCCAGTTCGCCCTTCAGAATTCCGTTGAGCGTATCGTTATTGCCGCACGCGTATTTCTCATTGATCTTGTTGTACGAACACATGATTGACGAGACGCCGGCCTTGACCGCATCGGCAAACGGAGCAACATAAATCTCGTGAAGTGCCTGCAGATCGGCCTTCACAAATGGTGCGTCCGTGTCGTAGGCAACGTAATGTTTGGCCTGCGACATAATACCCTGCCCCTGCACCCCCCTGATGAAGTCAGCGCCAATCAGGCCAGTCAACAGCGGATCTTCACCATAGGTGTTGTAGCCGCGCCCCCAGCGAAAATCGCGATCCATATTAATGAAGGGCTGCAGCACCACATCGATGCCGCGATCGCGCGCCTCATCCGCAACCACTTTGCCGTTGGCCCGCGCGTCCTGCACGCTGAACGTTGCCGCCAATCCCATTGTCGCCGTCGGCGCTTCGGCCGGAATCCGCGTTAGTACCCCCGGGGGGCCATCGGCCAAACGCAATGAAGGAATTCCGAGACGCGGAATTCCCTGGAGATAGCCGGCCTGCGCCGGACCGGTGAGCGCATCTTCGCCGGTTCCGTGCACGAGCTGAATTTTTTCGTCGAGCGTCATGCGGCTCAATAGCTGGTCGACGCGTGCATCGCCGGTAACTACTGGCGCCGTGGTTTGCGCTTGAGCTGCGAGCGCAGACAGTAGGAGCCCCGCAAAGAGCAGCAGATTGATTGTCAGTGTGGATCGCGAAGAAGTGCTTGCTTTGCGTTCGATCGAACTTGCCATTAAGTATCCCCGATTCGCGGCCCCTCTTCATCTCCATTCAGCGACACGTACGCGGGCAACCGCGTTCAGTTCAGCTCAAAGTGCGTTGAGGTGCTCCCCAGCATCCTACAACTCGCCAATCGGGTCGCTCAAGCATGAATTGAATTTATTTCAATACCGAAAGCTCTGAAAATATATATGGCAGGTCTTGCAGTTAATTTCCGCTCTCTCCGGTAAATTGAATACGGGGTAGGCTAAATGATCGCAGAGCCCCATCCCGACTGCCGCAATAACAGAGCCATAACTTACTATTTATGAAGACTTTATGATCTAACTTCTTTATCTGCACTATTTTGCGCCGGTTATTGCAGAAAGCGAAAGGTGTAAGTGTAATAAAAAGTGTAAGTTAACCTCGAATTAGGGGGAGGGGGGGTACCCCCCGCCGCGCTCTATGCCTCGCTGCCAGGCAGATGGGTTTGTCGCCTTCGCACGATCCACAAAAGAATGCCAATGCAAGCCCATACAGACCCGACAATCTTGGCCAACGGTCCAAGGTTCCACCAGAGAAGCGCGCAAGTTAGGAATCCGCAAATAGCAAACAACTGCGCATACCAGAGGCGCAATTTGCCCTCGTGCCATGCCTGCAGCAACGCCGCGGCGTTCACTCCCATAAAAGCCAGCAACGCGCCAAAGTTCAGCAATTCGGTGCCCAGTTGATAGCTCATCAGCAGAGCGCCCACCAGGCAGATTCCGCCAACCAGCAGAACATTGTTCCGGGGAATCCGGTTCTTGGGATGGACAGCTCCAAAAAAACGCGGCGGCAGAGCGCCGTCCTGCCCCATAGCCAGCATGATCCGGGCGGCGCCCAGTTGCGAGGCCATTCCAGAACCGATGGTCGCCAGAAGCAATGCCGCGTTTACGATTGCGAAAAGTGTGGGTCCGCCGATGCGACCGGAGATGAAAACGTATGCCGTGTCGATGTCTGGAAACGTGCCGCCATGCGGCCACGCAAGCTGGGCAAGATAAACTTCAATACTCGCCAGTATGCCGGTCACTATGCACGTACCCACAATGGCGCGGGGAACATTACGTGTCGGGTCCTTAGCCTCATCGGTGAGTGTCGAGATTCCGTCGAACCCGATGTAAGTGAGCACGGCGATCGATGTGCCGCGCAGCAGCCCTGAAGATGAGTAAGTGCTGCGATCGTAAAAAGGCAGCGTAAAGAAGCCAGAAGGGTAGGAGTGCAGACCAAAGATGTAGCGGATCGCCGCCACAATCACCAGCAGGATAACTACGCCGAGAGCCGCTGCCATGACCGCATTGATCTTTGCCGAGGTCTCAACGCCATTCAGGTTGAGCATCGTAAAGAGAAGGGCAAATGCGACCACATAAACAACGTAAGGAATCTCAGGTACAAAGTTGATGGCGGCGCGGCTGCACCAGATAGTGCAGATAAGTGGGTTGAGAACGTAATCCATGATCAGGCACCAGCCAGTGAGATAACCCAGGCTGGGATGGATCTGCTTGCCAACATAAAGAAACGCCGATCCACCATGCGGATAGACGCGCGCCATGCGGCCATAGCTTATGGACGTAAAAAGCATGGCGACCATCGCAAGCAGGATGGCCGTGACCACGTGCCCGCGCGCAACGGTCGAGATCACGCCGTAGCTCGGCATCGGGGCCGTTGGCTGAATAAGTATGATGCCGTAAAGAATCAGATCCCAGAAGCGGAGCGAGCGCCGGAGGCCGACTGGCTGCTGAACAACGCTTTCCTGATTCGAGGACATTAGGATCCTTGCCGCGCAGATTTGATTGCTCGATTGTAAGCCGGCCCTCTTGCATTTGCGTCTTCAGCAAAAACAAAGGCCCGGCTTCGGCAGGCTTTAGAACGTAAATCGAGACCCGAACTGGAACTGGCGCGGCGAATTAACTGTGGATGTAATCTGACCAAAGTTCGCCGCCACGTCCGGATCGGTAAGCACGCCGGTAATGCTTGGCACGCCCGGCATTCCGAGTTGTACCTTGTTGGCGATGTTATACGACGCGATCTCGATACGCAGGTTTCTTTCCCCGCCCAGAGTGAAGTTCTTGTAGAGCGAAAGATCGAAATCCTGCGCGCCCATGGTGCGGACGTGATCGAGATACGCAGGCGCGGTACCCGCAATAAATTGGCTTGCCGGAAGCGCAAAGCAGTTTGCGTTGAACCAGGCTGCAATGGTGTGGGGAGCGCCTTTGGACGGATCGCAGGTAAGATCGGGCCGCTGGTTGAAGTAAGATACATCGGCTCCCACGACAGGCGAGGCAATCGGAACTCCAGTGCTCAAGTAGGAAATGAGGTTGGCCGTCCAACCGCCCAGCGCTGCATTCCCCACCCCATGCATGTTCATTGCGCGTCCCGGGCCAATGGGCAGGTCATATGAAGCCTCCCCAGTGAACTGGTATTTCACATCCTGCGGACTCACGGAATGTTCGAAGCGCAAATTTTTCGCGTCCTGCGGTGCGCCGTTATGGGCACCAACAAATCCCAGCGGCGGATTGCCGTCGTCGGTTAACAATTTGGCCCACGTGAAGCCAGCCAGCGCGGTGAAGTGATGCACAAGGCGCTTCTGAATCTTCAGCTGCATCGAGCTATAGTCCGAATCGCCGCCCGGATAGCCGTTCACGTTTATGCCGTTTCCCGCACCGTAACTGCCGTTGCCGTACTGTGGATACTTTTGCAGTGACACCCATAGCGGCACGGTCGAAGAGCCATTGTTCGAATTAGTCGGGGGCTGAATCGTGGCCCATTGGTTGGGCACCATAACGCAGCTCGGGTCCGAAGAATCCACGCAGAGTGAAGCGCCATTCGCACCGATGGTGCCGAGGTCCAGCTGGTTCACATCGAGCCCGCCCAGCGGCAGGAACAGCCCACGGCTGCCAACGTATCCGGCACTGAGCACCACGTCACCCGGTAGCGCGTACTCCAAGCCGAAGTTGAAATTGTATGCGGTAGGCGTGCGCTGCGAATGCAGCATGGTGTTCAGCGTCGTCCCCAGCAGCGCTCTCGGCACGTTACCGCTCAACCCCACCACGCCGTTGGGAAACGGATTGCTGAGTGAGTAGGGAACGGTGAAGTTGTCTGGCGTGCTAACGCCGCCGCTGCACGCGGGATCGCCGTTGAAGACAGTGTTTCCATCGGCGTTGAGGCAGGTGGCATCCCAGTTCGTTACGGAGGAATAGCCGTCGCTGTCGAGAGCGGGATTACTCACCATCTGCGGGCTGGGGCCGTAGTAGAAACCGGCACCGCCGCGTACAACCAGGTGAGGCGCCGCTTCCCAGGCAAAGCCGACTCGAGGGCCGAAGTTGGCAAGATTCGTCGCGAATGGCGAGCGGTTGTCGCCGCCAACGAAAACTTCCTCGCCAGTATAGTGGACGCCGCTAGACGTCTTCGACAGCGCCGGATTGAAGTATTCCAGCCGGTTATGCCGCTCGGTGCGCCCGCCGAAGATATCCCACCTCACCCCGGCTGTGATGGTCAGCGTCGCACTTGGACGGAAGGTATCTTCAATAAACGCAGCGTAGTAGGGACTGACTTCGGCAGCGAAGATGTCCTTGGTAAAGTTGTAGCTTTCACTGCCCGGCGTCCCTCCCATCCCAACCAGGAAAGAGGCAAAATCGCTGCCGCCCGACGGGTTCGACACTGACTGTGTCGTAGCCGTCATATCAAAGATGTAATTTCCTGAAGGAGCGGGCGGCTGGCCGACATTCAAAAAACGCTTCATGTATTCGAAGCCCGTTGATATCTCGTGCTTGCCCAATGTTTTGGTGAGGGCCGCATTCGCATCGCTGTTCTCGCTCGCATATTTAAACGTGTTCCAGTTCGCTGTACCGCCGACACCGCTGAAGTTCCACGTGTCCGCAAATTGCACGTAGGGCAGCGTCTTGTAGACCTCTTCGCCGGCAAGCGAAGAAGGGAATCCCAGCTGCGTGAGGTCAAAACCGTCCTGTGCCGGATCGCCCCCCTGGTTCTCATAGTGGCGCGTAAATGAGTACCGCAGTTGCAACACCGTAGTGGGATTTAAAGTCAGATCATCCGCCAGCAGCACGTTGCGCCCATTGGTTACGTTCTGGGCGTAGTAGAGGTCCCACATATTCCCGTAAGCGTTCACTAATGAACTGTAGAGTCGGTCGAAAGAGAAGCGTCCGAAAATACGCTGCTTCTCGCTTTTCATCCAGTCCATTCGAACGTCGAAGCGCTGCGCGGTCATGGGATCGGTGCCGGGCTTGAAAAAATTGTTGCTGACGTCGTCTGAGCTTTGGTCGCACGAAGTTGGATCAGGATAGTTGCACTTGGGAAACTCCGAGAGAAACTTCAGGGCCGTCGGATTGGGATTCGTAATCTTGTTGCCGGCGAACGCCTGACGGGTTCCGTCCGGATTGTCGGGCTGCGTGGGATCGTAGATTGTGAAGTTGTCGGCGGAGAAATCGCCGTTCCGCTCGGCGCTGGTGGGCACCGTAAAGACATTCGATCCGTCGTACAGTTGTTGCTGCGTGGCCTCGTAGTCGCCAAAGAAGAACAGCCTGTCTTTGTGGATGGGCCCGCCGAAGGCCCCGCCTTCTTGATAGCGGTGAAATGCAGGCGGCGTGTTGGCTGTTCCACCGACAATCTGGCTCTGCTTGTTGAAGTATTCATTTGATGCAAGTACGTCAGGACGAAAGACGCCGAACGCGTCGCCATGGAAAGCATTTGAGCCCGACTTGGTCACCAGGCTGATAACACCCGCCCCGCCGCTCTGATACGAGGCCGGCGTGTTCTGGGTCTCAACACGCGTCTCGTCGACCCCGTCTTCAGGAATCTCGAGTGCAGGAAGTATTGCTCCTGCATTGTTTTCAGCAAGCCCGATGGGGCTGCCGTCAACCATGTAATAGACGGAACCGATAATCGCGCCGTTGATGGTGTACGAGGAGACGTCGATTCCCGGCCGGCCGCTCGAGATGCTTGCAATGGTCTGCGAACTGGACGAGTTCGGAGTTCCATTAGCCGGCGTTACGCCGGGACTCAGCTGAACCAGGTCAAACACATTTCTGGTGAGCAAAGGCACACGGTCGATAGTCTCAGCCGAGATGAGTTGGCCAACGGTCGAGTTACTGGTGTCGACCAACGACGAAGTCTCTGTCACCGTGACCGTCTCCGAAGTACTGCCTACTTTGAGGGCGGCATTAACTGTGGTCACCTGGTCGACCGTGACCGGAATGTTCATGAGCAACGCTTTTTCGAATCCCTTCATTTCGAAGGTGAGTTCGTAAGTGCCGGGCGAAAGCGAGACGAATGCGTAAAGACCGGCGCCCGAGGAGACAGTCGATTGCTTCACGCCGTTGGCCATATCCTGGGCCGTGACAACTGCGCCGGGGACGATGGCGCCGCTCTGGTCGGCCACCAATCCACTGATGCCACCTCTTCCGGCCTGGGCCAGGGCGGCAGCGGCAGAACAGACAAGAATGATAATGGCAAAAAAATTCCTGAGCCCTGAAATCGCGCCTTCATTTTTGTGTGTCATGGCCAATCCTCGCATCAAATGTCTCTATTCAAACGTTTGAATAGTTATGCTATAGTAGGTGCACCTTGATTGGCTGTCAAGCGAAAAAGTGGCCTTGGTAATAGATGACGCAGCCATGTCCCCGCCCGCAAAAAGTTGCCGTGGAGATGAGAAATTGGCTCAAAGAAAGTCCGGACACGTAACACTGCTTGATGTTGCCCGTGCCTGCGGATTCTCCGTATCCACGGTTTCGATAGTCTTGAGCGAAGCGCCACTTTCACAAAACGTGGCAGCCAAAACCCGGGAGCAAATTCGCACCATGGCGCGCAAGTTGGGATATCACCCCGACGCATTCGCGCGCTCTCTGCGCAGCCGAAGCAGCCGGACAATCGGCGTATTGGCATTCGACCTTTCAGACCCTTTCTGCATTCCGGTGGTGCGGGGAATCCAGGCCGGACTTTACCCCGCGCGTTACCTCCCGCTGCTCATCGATGCCCAAACCCAGCGTCGGCTTTTCGACAGCTATGTGCAAATGATTCTCGAACGCCGGGCCGAAAGCCTGATCGTCATCGCAAGCTGGGTGTTTGAGGAAACCAACTTGCTCGCGGACTTGAAGAAGAATCATGTACCCATTGTGATTATCGGGCGCGACCTTTCAGAACGCGGAATCAATTCAATATTCGTGGATAACGAAGCTGGGGGTGCGCTGACCATGCGACACCTCACAGAGCTTGGTCACAAAAAGATTGCGGTTATCCGCGGGCCGGAAGAAATGTTCGACAGTGAACCGCGCTGGGCTGGAATCGTGTGTGCGGCAGATGCAGCCGGTATCAAACTGAACTCGAAACTGATATTTCAATTGCCTGGCATGGTCGATCCGGCCTCGGGATTCGAAGGAGGCGTGCGGCTTGCCAGGGAAATGCTGGCCGCCGGACGACCATTCTCCGCCGTGATTGCATTCGACGACCTAACCGCGCTGGGAGTGGTGCGCGGACTAACCACCGCTGGTATGCGAATTCCACAGGACTGCTCGGTCGTCGGCTTCGACGGCGTTCTTCCCGCCGAAGTGGCTACACCGGCGATCACCACCGTACGCCAACCGCTTAAAGAAATGGGCATGCAGGCGGCCGAGTGGGTGATGCGAGCGATCGCAAAGAGAGGGCGCGGTATGGATGAGGCTCCGCGGTTTTACAAGGCACAGCCCGAATTAGTGGTCCGGGACTCGACCGGTGCCCCGCCGCAACGGAAACGAAAAGATCCAGCTCAAAACGGCATAGAACCTTGACAAAGTTCGCAGGCGGAGCAGATAGTGCCCTTATTCAAACGATTGAATTGAAGGTTTCCCAACAAACGTAATGCATAGAAGGTCTATGAACATGAACACCAAGACAGTGTTTTCGCTTTTCATATTGATGGCGACCCCCGTGAGCGCCAGCGCCGCAACCATGACCGCTCTGCACGACGGTTGGCGCATTCAATCGGCATGCAAGGCTGACGCGGACCCCGCGAAGATCTCCATGCCGGGGTACCCGGTAACCCCCTGGTTGAAGGCGGTGGTGCCTACTACTGTGCTGGCTGCGCAGGTGGCGGCGGGGGTGTTCCCCGATCCCTACTTTGGCACTAACCTTCGGCAGATACCGGGGACTAGTTATCCTATCGGCGAGTTGTTTGCGAATCTGCCTATGGCTAGCGATAGCCCCTACCGGTGCGGGTGGTGGTATCGCACGGAATTCAAGACGCCTGCGAAGACTGATAAGGATGGCAAGGTCTGGCTGCATTTTGGGGGCATCAACTATCGGGCCGACATCTGGGTTAATGGGCACCAGGTGGCCGACAAGTCCGCGGTTGCAGGGGCCTACCGGACCTACGACTTCGACGTGACTCAATACGTGAGCCACAGCAGCGACAATGCGCTTGCTGTGGAGACCTTTGCGCCGACTGAAAAGGACCTCGGCATCAACTGGGTGGATTGGAACCCCGCGCCGCCCGATAAGGACATGGGACTTTGGGGCGCGGTTGATCTCGAAACCACCGGCGCTGTAACCGTCCGGTCGCCAATGGTGGCTACACACTTTGAAGATGACTCGCTCAACGTGGCCGATCTCACCGTCTACGCTGAACTGCACAACGCAAGCGCGAGCAGCGTGAAGGGCGTGGTTTCGGGTACGGCTGCGGGAGTGAAATTTGAGCAGACCGTCGAGCTGGGTCCCAATGAATCGCGCTCCGTAGCATTCTCGCCGGAGCAGTTTGCGCAACTGCGTGTGCGCGATCCAAAAGTCTGGTGGCCCTGGCAGATGGGCGATCCGCATCTGGAGCGCGTGACGGTGAGTTTTTCAGCAGAGGGAGTGGTCAGCGACGAGCGGAGCGTGGACTTCGGCATCAGGGAGGTTACCTCTGAGCTGACCGCGAACGGAAGCCGCCTGTTTCGCGTTAACGGCAAGCGGATTTTGATTCGCGGCGGCGGCTGGTCGCAGGACATGCTGCTGCGTACCGATGAAAAGCGGCTGCGCGATCAGTTCAAGCTGGTACGCGATTTGGGGCTGAACACCATCCGGCTTGAAGGCAAGCTCGACACTGAAGACTTTTTTCACAAGGCTGACGAGCAGGGCGTACTGGTGTTGCTGGGCTGGTGCTGCTGCGACCATTGGGAACATTGGCGCGACTGGACGCCCGACGATCTTGAAATTGCAAAGGCATCGCTGCGATCGCAGATGCTGCGGCTGCGCCAACATGCCAGCCTGCTGGTGTGGTTGAACGGCAGCGACAATCCTCCGATCCCAAGCGTCGAGAAAGCCTATCTGCAGGTTGAGAGCGACACTCATTGGCCTAATCCAATCTTGTCGTCTGCAACGGAGAGGCCGACCACGGTCTCGGGCGAGACGGGCGTAAAGATGAGCGGTCCGTATGACTACGTTGAGCCGAGCTATTGGTATGTGGCAATCCACTATGGTGGCGCGGTTGGATTCAATACTGAGACAAGTCCAGGGCCGGCCGTTTCTTCGCTTGCTAGCCGGAAGAAGTTTCTTCCCGATCCTGAAGCGTGGCCGCCTACTGCCAACTGGACCTACCACAATGGCGGCGGCGAGTTTACCAACCTCAAGGTATTCGGCGACGCGATGGACGCTATTTATGCGAAGCCTAATTCGGCGGCCGACTTTGAGCGCCTGTCGCAAACCATGGAATACGACTCGGAACGCGCCATGTTTGAGGCGTATTCGAAAAACAAGTACTCATCGACAGGCGTGATCCAGTGGATGCTGAACAACGCATGGCCTTCGATGATCTGGCATCTGTTCGACTACAACTTTGACGCGGGCGGCGGATACTTTGGAGCCAAGAAAGCGTGCGAGCCGCTGCACATCCAATACTCCTACGACGATCGCTCGGTGGTAGTGGTGAACAGCACCTACAAGCCTGCGACCGGACTGGTTGCCGATGTTGTGGTGCGCGGCCTGAAGTGGAATGAACTTTTCCGTTCAGAGAGCACAATCAATGCGCAAGCCGACAGCACTCAGCGCGCATTCGATTTTCCCGACAGCCTTTATTCGAGCGGCGAGAGAATCTTCTTTGTCGATCTCACACTGAAGGATTCGTCGGGAAAGCTGGTTAGCAGGAACTTCTATTGGGTTCCTGGGACGCTGACTACGTTTGATTGGGACAAGACCGACTACACGCACACGCCTGCCGAACGATATGAAGATCTGACAGCTTTGACAACGCTGCCCGCGGCCACTGTGACTGCGCACGCTGAGATTGGCAACAGTGCCAACGGCCGCAAAATCACACTGCATCTCGATAACACCTCGAATGGACTTGCGTTCCAGGTGAATGCGGCAGTGAGAAGGGCAAGCGGCGATCTGATTGCGCCGGTCATCTGGTCAGACAACTGGATTGAGCTCGCACCGGGAGAGCAAGAAACGCTGACTGCGCTTCTTCCGGAAGACGCGCCAGCCTCGCCAGTGGTGAACATAGAAGGCTGGAACGTTGCAGCAGCGAGGGTTACGCCAACTTCTGAGGCGCACTGAGTTCTGCTTCTGCGCGGCGCGCCTCAAAAACCCCGAAAAGGGGCAAAAACGGGCTTATTTGGGGTCCAATGTAACAAGAATTTGCTTGTTACATTTTATAAACTATTGATTTATTTATGCTTATTGCCGACCCCTTTCCCGTTTGGCACCGCAGATCGGGGGGGGGGAGGGGGGTATCCCCCCTATGTAGCAGAAAAACGGCCAAAAATTATCACAATAGTAGTGGTTTGCCGGGGAGTAAGCAGGCGGCCGGGCTGGGTTGGAAGCTCATGTATTTCAAGTGTGGCATAGATGGTGGTAATTGCACGCAAACGGCGGCGGGGTTGGCGGAGCTAGCGGGGTTAGCGGAGTTAGCGGCGCGGCGTTAGTTAATGGGCGGTAACTTGCCCAATTGGCGCGAGCCAGTTCTCCGAACTTGGGCCGATCGTTGAACGATAGGCGACATTCCGTTAGGAATCTTCTTGTGGAAGGTTCGGGCGCATGCATCCCCGGTCCCCAAGTGCGAGGGTGTTCAGTTCCATGACATCCTTTACACATTGTCTCTGGAGATCCATTACGTTTCCGCGCGAGCGTGAGCGAACGCGGTGGTGCGGAGACGATGCCTTGGAAGAGGATGCAGGTCCGGGAACAGCGCGTGGAGTTTGTGGTGCGGGCGCTACGGGGCGGCGAGCCGCTGAGCCGGTTATGTGTTGAGTTTGGCATCTCGCGACCAACGGGGTATTGCTGGCTGGCGCGTTATCTGGAGGGCGAGTTTGCGCATATACTGCGAGCGTAAGCCCTTTCCGTTTGTGCCCATCATGAGTCCTTCTGGAGTTCCTGAATCCGGACCGCCGAACAGAATTGTCATTCACCGATGGATGGCTGTCCTGCTGGCGCTATTTGTCTGTCTGATTGTGATACCGCTTGGGCATGGAGCGGTTCCGTGGGCGATCTCCAGGCTGACACTTCGCCATGGCTGGGTACACGGGTCGCCCAGGTTTTGGAATTTACTCGGACTGATCCCGGTTGGCGTTGCCACGGCTCTCCTTATTTGGACACTAATCACAGGAATTGCGCATGCACCAAAGACCGTGAGGCTCGGGCTGGTGCCCTCGGTCTTGATCACCGATGGACCTTATCGATTTACGCGGAATCCGATGTATGTCGCGGAACTAGCATTATGGCTGGGGTGGACGCTGTTCTTTGGAAGCGTGGCAGTTTTTCTGGGATGTGTCGCACTGATGCTGGTTGTGAATCTCGTACTTGTGCCTCGGGAAGAACGGACTTTGGAAGCAGTATTCGGTCAGGCCTATCTTATGTACAAGCAGCGGGTGCCCCGTTGGTTGGGGCAGGTGCCTCTCTTGCTCGTTTGAGAGAAATCTGCGCACTCTCAGATGGAAGATCCGGATTCGCCTCTAGCTAGCGACACCACGAAACTAGAACGTCAATTGGCGATATCAGGCCAAAGCGCTCGTTGAGCGTGTCTTTTGGATAATCGCGAGGATTAATCCTCGGAAACGCCGTTCGCTTCAGTGATGGGGATGGGGAGAATTTGCGCCCGGCTTTTCGGCTTGGACTCGTAGCGGGGGCTGAAGCCCGCGTCAATTCGGCGGGGGTTACGGCCCGGCTGAAGCCGTGCCCTTATTACAAAACAGAGTTTCAGTGGGGCTTCGTAATGGACCCTTGGAGGGCCGGGCTTTACGGCTGGCCCTACTTTGTTTCCTTGAAACCTAG
>Ga0265314_10002718_pt1 | contig 17705 bp, 7 predicted proteins | sample 4126metaG_FD_203106 | JGI IMG/M metagenome (GOLD analysis project Ga0265314, IMG submission 203106) | Rhizosphere microbial communities from Carex aquatilis grown in University of Washington, Seatle, WA, United States - 4-1-26 metaG | ecosystem: Host-associated > Plants > Roots > Rhizosphere >... | reverse complement strand
AACCGGGAACAGCAGACCTTGAGGGGCGGTGTTCTGTACCTGGATACGGCAGCTAACAACCACGCCGCCTTTTACATCAACAATGTGGTCAATATCGAGGGAACGGCCAACCTAGCGGATGGAGCCTGGCATCATCTGGTGGGGACGTACGACGGAACAACGATGAAGCTGTACGTGGATGGAGCACTGGTGGAGACCGGCTCAAACGGAGGGTGGTTCGCCGGATTTATGGGCGGAACGATCTATCTTGGCCGGGCCGCCGCTTCCTCGGTGTACACGAATGGTTTGGTGGATGAGGTTCGTGTGTCCAATCTGGCCCGTTCGGCGGACTGGGTGGCGACGGAATATAGCAACCAGAACAACCCTTCGGCGTTTTATACGGCCGCGTGGGGGCAGACCTCCGGTCACTAACCCCCATCGCGAAACGGTTTGTGCCCGCGATAGTAGTGCTGGAAAGTTAGCAGCTTCCCAGTACGGACGGAACATGAGCCCGGATGGAACCGACCTTGATCCACGGCCTCCGATGGAATCACCAAGGTGTGGGATAGCAACCACAAGTTGAAGTAGCATCTGGCCGACGGGACCTCGCTCAGCGGCGCCGCCGCCAGGCATGCTGCTCGTCGATGGATGCGCCATTTCCACTCGAAGTCGCCCCCGGTTAGCCGTTTCGCCTTCCGATATCTGCTCACTCACCGGAATTTGAAGCTTCTCTATTAAACAGTTAGCCTGTCCGCCCGGGGGCTCGAACCAGACCTTCGTGAAATCCTTCGGACGGAAGGGCCCTTGTTTCCAGAGAGAGGTACACAAGGGGCGCAGAGGAGGTTCTTGGAAACGCCATGATCCGGTCGAGCGTACGATTGATATGGGCGGCCTGCTGGAGCATCCCGCTGGCGGCTCAAACCCAGGTCGACTTGCGAACTCAGTCGAAAGCCGTGGATTTTCAAGCGGCACCATACACGAAGCCGTTCAAGAGCGGCTCGGCACTGCCCTTAACATGCACGCAGGGCGAGATGTTCTTTCTACTCACGGCCTCCCCGGGAACCAATATTTTCGGCTGCCCGAACGGCGGTTGGGTCTCGGAAGGAGGCGGAGGTGTTACCACAATCAAGAATACTGGCACGATAGTGGGCTCACGATCTATCCTTGATATATCCAGCGGACCGGGAGTCGTGTTATCGACCATTGACACGGGGCAGAGCATCCTCATTCAATCCAGCTTGGACACGGCGGTCGTTCAGACGCGAAGTTCGGAACAATCGGGCGGAACCCTCTTATGTGCGTCAGCCGGCGGCTCCGCCTCGACATATACGTGTTTCCTTTCGCCGACATTGTCCACGTACACGGCCGGAATGGTCCTGCATTGGAAGCCCGACACGAATGGAACTGGAGGACCTACCACGCTGAACGTGGATACGCTCGGTCCAGCGGCGCTGAAACTGGCGGATGGAATCACCGATCCCGCGGCGGGAGACATCATGGCGGGACGGGTTTACGAGACCTGGTATGACGGAACGAGCTTTCGCTTGCTGAATCTGGCTGTTACCGCCGGTGTTCTGGGCGAAGTACAACCTGCTTGCGGCGCGGCGGTTCGCGGCCGGCAGTGGTTCGTCGCCGGAACAACGGGGGTAAAAGACAGCCTAACGGTGTGTGCCAAGGACGCTTCGAACGCGTATGCGTGGAGGACGTTGTACTAGCATGGCGACCTCAGTCACGCTTGAATCCCACAGATCATCTATGTTTCGACTCGGAATGGAACGATTGAACACGGGTGTAAAGATCTCCGCAGTCTGGGCCCTACTGACTTTGCCGCTATGGGCGGGGCAATCCCTTCGCTTAAACGGGAGCCAGACCGCAAGCAACAGCTCCGTTGCGGCGCAAGGCATTAATGCTCCGTGCCGGGTGGAGTTCCAACTGACCTTCCCTTCGAATCCCGCGCTGGCGAACGCGGCGCACGTCAACGCTTGCGATATCTTCATTCAGTACACTGGCGATAGCCTGGCCGTTTTTCCCAGCACTGATACCGGCTGGACTTGTTGTGTAGTTATTCCGGCCAACCTCTTCGCATCCAACTGGTTGATCCTGCGCTTTCAGCAGATTCCATCGGGAGCAGGCGGCACACTCGTTTGGGAAGCTTGGGACATCAACGGCGTCCGCCAATTCTCTCGTGCTGTAACCTACACCGGCACCAGCGGTTCGCACTCAAACGGCGCGAGCGTGGGATCGTCACCCGGTCAGGACTCCTCCTGGGGATTCTTCCGCCTGTACACCACCACGGTGTCTATCGGTTCGACTGAGCCAACGTTTGCCGATCATGGAGACTTGCTGGACTGGCAGTTCAACAGTAGCTTGAGCGACTCCAGCGCGCATCATTACGATGCCACCGGAGTCTCTCCCTCCAACACTTGCGGCACCGCGCCTTGCTATGAGGGAACCGCGGGGCAAAACGTGGTCGTCCCAATCATCAAGACGAACCCGGCACCCGTTTGGAGCAATTTTCAATCCTGGCGGGCTGGAACCACGGTGGGCCTCGATGGGTCCGCTAGCATTTCCCTCGAAGACTCCACTAGCACGCCGGCACTAACATGGCAGATTCTTTCTGGTCCCTCTAAGCCGATCTGGTCGAGTCACACGGCTGTGAAGCCCACGCTTACCGGAATCGTATTTGGAAATTATCGTGTGCAGCTCGTAGCGACGAATTCCAGCGGCGTATCGGCTACAGCGGTACAGGACATTGGCGCGGTGGCTTACGACGATAACGGAGTGGTGATGCCGGCGGACCCGAGAGTTACTGAGATCTTCGGCCCACAAATCGCATTCGGACAGAACCCTTGGGGCCGGGAGGACGAGCGCAATCTAAAGGCGATCCTACTGCAAACTGCCTATCAGGCGGCAAACTACGATACGACTTGGTACACGACGGGTCAGGGCACCGTCAGTTACCCTTTCGCCGGGAAAGGATTCGCCCCAGGATCTGCGTGTACCACACTGACTAGCGGAATCACCGCGACCGCTACCAGCATCGCGGTCGCAAATGCGAGTTGTTTGAGCTTGAGCGGACTTCCCGCCGAGCCGACGTGGATACTGGTAGGAACGGGCCTGGGCGCTTATGAGTTGATTCGCATTTGTTCAGCCAGTGCGACATCCGGCGCGGCCACGCTTACTGTCTGCTACGACGGGCGCGGGGTTTCCGGGAACGCCACGGGAAATTTTAGTCCAGGAGGGGCACAAGCGTGGAATAGCGGAGCGGTGGTGGGAGAGTTCCGAATCCAGGGCACCGGGACGCTATTCGCTACCGACCCCGCCCGAGCGATCTGTCCAGCGGGAGTCCCAGGACCTCCCGGCTTGGTGAGATATTCCACTGGAACGGTCACATTGACGGCAGGCAGCACAACAGTCACCGGTAGCGGCACTTCCTGGACCGGGGACAATGGTGTAAGGGTCGGGGATTATATCCGAGTGCCCGCTACTCATGGGGGCGGCACCTCATTCATCTTTTGGGGTCAGGTCGTTACTGTGACCGACCCGACCCATCTGGTTCTGAATCGCCCTGCTCCCACCGGCGTGGATGGAAGCGCTTTCAATTACAAGGTCACCAGCGTTGGGGATGGTTCTCCGACCGACCCCACGGGGATGTACCTCGTTCTGGAATTCACTGCTCCAGACAGCCATGTGGCGAGACTGATTTTTAATTCTTTCGGGTGCGAATCTGAAACCGCCATGTTCTCGACTGCAACCCGAGACATTCCAGTGCTTGACTCAACTGTGATGTCCGGGGTGAAGTACACTTACAAGAAATTTCTCGGCGCCTATTCCGCATTCGGCCCATTCTTCTATGGAATGGGAATAGCCGCAAGGAACTTCTACTATCGGAGCGGATACGGCCCAGCACTCACGCTTGCAAACGCGATTGATGAGTATGGGGTGCGTGACCCGGAACTCGGAGATGGCTTCGTTGGCGGTTCACCATTATTTTATGGGGCCAGTGTCATCGGGGGGATCATCGACCTGGTGCTCAACCCTTCCACGGCTCTGACCTGGGCCAACGTGGAGCAGAATGCGAGGAGCACCGTGAGTATTTTTGGCTCATATCCGGCGTGCAACTCGACCGACACTCGTGATGGCGGATACATGGCAGCGTTTCTGACGCTGGAGGCAAACTACGATCCCAACAGCACCAATCGGGCGGCGTTCAAGAATTTTCTCAGTACGTTGCTTACGCGCGATCAAGGATGCAAGCGCAACGCCGCCGATGGGTACACGGGCGGTGAAGTGAACTCTTTCGCCAACTCTTTCGACTGGGGTCCACAGGGCCCATTGACGCTCACGAACGGAAGCGCCTCCGTTACAGGATCGGGACTCAGCTCCGGCCTCTGCGCGGGAGTGGACATCGGAACGATCACAGTTAACAAAGGGAGCAGCACGGCTACCGTCGCGTCCGGGACCCTGACGCAACAGAACAAGGTCTACATCTGGGATTCGACGGGCAGCTATCTCGGCGTCTTTGCGTACTCGGTCTCTGGTTCCGCGGTGCAACTGGCCGGCGTTTGGCCTGGAGCTTCGGGTACCTTCAGTTTCATGAACGAGAACACCGAGACTTTTTCGAGTATCTGGACCGCCAACACTGACGATCTGGCTCACAACCAGGCGCTCGAAAAGAATTGGGCCTGCAAGTACAACTCACCGTCATCACTGACGCTCAATCGCGCGTGGGATGCGGCCAGCGGATCGGCCTACTACATCTCCACCTTCACTGGAGCGGTATTCTTTCAGCAGCCCTTCATGCTGGGTGTCAAAACAAATCAAATGAACTGGGCGAGCAAGAACGACGATGCTATGATTTCGTCCGGCTACAAAACGATTCTTCCGCTCGTGGGCGAGTGGTACAACTCCTACGGATACGACTCCGTTAACACCCAGGGGTCGTTTTATCTTACTGTTCAACAAGCCTGTTCGCCGCCTACGGTCGTGGCTGCCGGCTCGTTCTACTCGATCCACGGAGAAGGTTGCGGCGATTCAGGTGTTCTGGGAAAACCATTCGAGCGGGTTAATTCGATCGAGGGAGGGTCGGCGATGATCCAGTACTATTTGGGGACCCCAACGCCGGCGCGCGGGGCTACCGTGGATAGATTCTACGGCGCGATCTTCGGAGACCTGTACTGTGCCGCGAGCGTATCGTCGACATGTGATGGCATTCTTACGAGCAACATGACCGATGGCGACCTGGGGTCTTACAAGTGGCCCGGGTTCTTCTTCGGCATGGGGGGATTTTTTGCAAACTCGTGGCCCGCGGTGCGTCAGGGCGGAGCAGCGCCGCCAATGCCCCGAACATTGAATGTCACCTGCAACATCTCCAGTGTGGCCAACGCAACCAAGTGCCGGGTCACGCTCACGAAGCCGGATGGTTCGTCGGTGACCAATACATGCACGACGAGTCCGTGTCCCGTAACGGCGGACGGGCGCGAGGGGGACCACCTGCTGGAGGTGGACTATCTGAGCGCTTCGAATGAAGTGCTGTCAGCCGGGGAACCGGTACCGGTGAGAGTTAATTGATGAACCGAGACAGGATGCAGTTGGCGCCGCACTCGCGGTGCGCCTACTGCTTCGCGACGGCAGAACTGGCGCTGGCCGGATCGAAAAACAGGCCACTGATAGTGGCGTTGACTGATCCCGCGTTGGCCACCTGGAGGATTACGTGACCCATCAGGTTCCACACTACGTATTTTCCGTTTTGGAAGGTACTCACGGTCTGACTGTCCAACACCGCGTTGGTGGTGCCATCCAAAATGCTGAGCGTCTGCCTTCGCCCGCCTCCGGAGTCCCAATCCAGATTGTAGACCGCTAGTTGGTGTTGAGCGCCATCGTTGAAGTTCAGGTCGATTGTGTAGCTACTGGAGCTATACCAGGTCGCTGCGAGTCGGTCCGTGGAAGACAGCACCTTCTGTAGCCCCCGCACATCGCTCGTGGAGCTAGCCCATATGTAATTCAACTGACCCACAGGCGTCACGGTGACGTACCCCGGGTATGACACTGTGTCGTCGAAGACGTTGTACCCGTTGCTCCCATACACGCCTTTCCAGCTGCCTTGCGTGGCTGTGTCGGTTCTGACGAACGCCGCTGAGTTGCTTCCGGAGACGGTGATGGTGTAAGCGGCCGATGACACGGCGCTGTCCGTTAACCCGGCCCCGTAGGCGATGGCTCTCAGTGTGAGGCTGCTGCTGACCGAAACCGCCCCGCTGTACGGAGTCCCGAAGGTAGAGGAGGGCGTGGATCCATCGGTGGTGTAGCGGATGGATGCGCCGGCCGTGGTGGTGCCGATGGTTACCGATTGCGTCGAGCTATAGCTCCCGGCTGGCGGGTTGAAGGTCGGCGCCGCCGCCGGGATCGTGATGGTGTAAGCGGCCGATGACACGGCGCTGTCCGTTAACCCGGCCCCGTAGGCGATGGCTCTCAGTGTGAGGCTGCTGCTGACCGAAACCGCCCCGCTGTACGGAGTCCCGAAGGTAGAGGAGGGCGTGGATCCATCGGTGGTGTAGCGGATGGATGCGCCGGCCGTGGTGGTGCCGATGGTTACCGATTGCGTCGAGCTATAGCTCCCGGCCGGCGGGTTGAAGGTCGGCGCCGCCGCCGCGGAACCGATATTAGCCGGATCAAAGAGCAGACCACTGATAACCGCGTTAATTCCTCCCGCGTTGGAGACCCGAAGGATTACGTGACCCGTCAGATTCCACACCACGTACTTTCCGTTTTGAAAACTGCCTACGGTCTGGCTGTCCAGCACCGCGTTGGTGACACCATCCAAAATGCTAAGCGTCTGCCTTCGCCCGCCCCCCGAGTCCCAATCCAGACAGTAGACCGCCAACTGGTGTTGCGCACCATCATTAAAGTTCAGATCGATCGTGAAGGTGCCGGAGGTATACCAAGTGGCCGCGATCCGATCGGTGGGAGAGAGTGCTTTCAGCATTCCTCGCACATCGATCGTCGAACTGGTCCATACATAGTTCGACTGGCCAGCAGGCGTCACTGTGACGTATCCCGGGTATGACACCGTGTCGTCGAAGATGTTGTACCCGTTGCTCCCATAGACTCCTTCCCAGGTGCCTTGGGTGGCCGTGTCGGTCTTCACGAACACCGCTGAGTTGCCCCCGACGCCTCCGATGGCGTAACTGGCAGTTGTAATCGAGCTGTCCGTCAGGCCAGCCTTATAGGCGATTGCCTTCAACGTCAGGCTGCTGCCTACCGAAAACGATCCGCTGTACAGAGTCCCCACAGTGGAAGAGGGTGCGGATCCGTCCGTGGTGTAACGGATGGAGGCGCCGGCAGTGGTGGTGCTGATGGTCACCGATTGCGTCGAGCTATAGCTTCCTGCCGGGGGATTGAACGTGGGAGCCGCCACGGTAGACGCCATGGTAAAGTTCACGGTGGTGGTGACGTCCGCCGAAACTGAAACTCCGTTCTGGGTCGAGTTTGGGAATCCGGCCGCGGAAGCTGTGGCTGAGTACGAAGTTCCCGCAGGAACCCCAATTAGCGAATAGTTGCCGCCACCGTCGGTGGTCGCCGCCGTGCTGAAACTGCCTCCCGTGACCATCACTTGGGCATTTGCTACCGGATTCTGGCTGTCATCCCGGACACTTCCCGCGATGGTCCCCATACGCGGCAACGTCAGATTGGCCGAAGTCGTTCCGCCAGTGCCAACAATGAGCGCGGAAACGGTTGTCGTCACTCTTCCGATCGCGGATGCTCGAACGTCATACGTACCGCCCGGCACCCACAACGTATACTGGCCGTTCTGATCCGCGACCGCTACGCCTGCGATGAGACCGGCGGACAATCCTTGCACGATCGCGCCGGCCACTCCTACGCCCAGATCCGTCACGGTTCCAGTGAATTTGCCGTAGGTCACACCCATTGTGACCGTGAAGGACGTGTCCGCTCCCGGCGCCACCGTCGCGCTGAGAGATTGAGTAGGGTAGCCGGTGGCCGAGACCGTGACCGGGTAGGTCCCTGCCGGTAAGGTGCCCAACCGGTACAAGCCCGTCGTGTCCGTGGTGATGTTCTGGCTGTTGATGGTGATCTGGGCTCCGCTGATAGGGTTACTGAACGTATCGACGATTTGGCCGGTAATCGCTCCGTTCGTCGCGGCCCGCAATGTGCCGGCGACGGCGCCTGAGGCATTGATGAGTCCGAACCCGAAGTTCTGGCCCCACCCTCCGCCGGTCGTGGTGGAACTCGCGGTCTGTTCCATACGCTGCAGAATCGACTGGGCCGTGGCGTTCGGCGTGGTCATGGCCACCAAGCCGGCGAGTGCCGAAACAAATGGTGTCGCCATGGAAGTTCCGGAGGCTGAAGCGTAGTTTAATGGCCACGGAGTCGAATACGTAGGCGACGTAGAAATGATTCCCACACCGGGAGCCGCCAGTTGGACAGAGTTTCCAAAATTGGAGAAAGAGGCCAAATTGTTCCCGGAATCCGTGGCCGAGACGCCCACTGCGTGGTTCGCGCCGGCGGGAAAGAATAATTCGATCTTTGCGTCATTCCCGGCAGCCGCGACCACCAGCGTGTTGTGCTGCCAAGCGTAATTGATCGCGGTTTGGAGAGATGACGAATAACCGGCTCCGCCCAGGCTCATGGATACGACTTGTGCGCCCGCGTTCGCGGCGGCCTCGATCGCATTCATAATGTCGGTATCGCTCCCCGATCCCGCAGAATTCAAGACCTTGAATTCCATCACCTGCACCGGATAGGCGAGGCCCGAGACTCCGACCGCGTTGGAGGTAGCCGCCGCCACGATTCCAGTTACGTGGGTTCCGTGCCCATAATCGTCCTGCCACGCGCACGCCGGATTGGCGATGGTGGTCGCAACGATAGCCTGGCTGGCGCTGAACATCAACTGCCCGCCCTGCGCCGAGTCGGTCGAACTGCCGCCGGTATTGATGAAGTCCGGATGCGTGCAGTCCGCGCCCGTATCGAGAACGGCCACTTTCACGCGGCCAGTGCCGGCGGTTGCAGAGGTCAAGTACTGGCCGGGCAACAGGCTCCAGCCCTGCAATGCCTGGACGGCCGGAAACCACCAGGAGGAGGAATAGTAGGGGTCGTTCGGCGCGGCCACCACCGCGTGCCGAATGCGGTTTGGCTCCACGAAATCCACCTGCAAGTCGGCCGCGATCTGAGACGAGACGCCGCTCGGAAGACCGCCCGGGATCCTGATCCGGAAGAATCCCGCGTGCGTCAAGGCTTGGATTTGGGCGCCGGGAAGATATTTGGCAATCAGCGTAGCTGCTGTCGCGCCCGGCATCAGGTGGATGATGAGTTCGTTTGCGACGACTTCCTCACCCGGTTTGGCCGGGTACTCTTTGCCAGCTTGAACATCGAGTCCGGCAATCAGGCAGACAAAGAAAGCGATCGCGCAACGCCGCATATTTCCCTATGAGGGCAGGAATCTATCCTACCGCACTTAGTCAGGTTTGATCCCGGTACACCCGGATTAAAGTGCTACCTTAGGGCACTAGACCTGGGAGCTTAGATTCAGGACAGATCCTCCAATTAGTTTTAGGACGAATCCTCCAAAAGGATGGAGCGCGCAAGCAGGTGGGCCGAGTATAATACCAGTTCAAGCGCGTTTCCACGGGTATTCCCAAGGTGAAGACGTTCTGGTCAAAGGCGAGACGTGCAGCGACTTTTCCTCTTTCTACCGTGCGTAGCGTTTGCGGGGCAATCCTTAGTACTGACTCCTGGGGTGACAGGAAGTTTTGCGGATCCAAATCTGCCGGGGAATCCGTCGTGGCGAGTTGAGTTCCAGATCCACAATTGGACCCTCCCGCCGCCAGGTTCCACCGCCAGCATTTTCCACCTCAACGGGAGCGGGGCGGAGGCCATGTTTTACCTGGACGGGAGTGTGGCTCTCCTGGACTGGCGGGATTCGATATCTTGCTTCGTGCCCTTGAGTGGACGCCAAAATGTGGTGGTGCGATTCCAGAGAGACGTCTCGAACATGCGCATCGTGTGCGAGGTCTGGAATGCAGATGGAAGCGGGTATCAACAGCAAAGTAATAAGATTGCTGCGATCAAAACGTGGGCGCCGTCTAACGGTGGAACACTCGGCAGCGCCAATACGAGTACCGCGTTAGCCTTCCTGCGGGTATTTAGCACTATCGTTCCGGATGGCAGTCGGCCGCCGGTGACGGCGGATTCTGGGGATTTGCTGAATCTGACGTTCAGCTCCGGCGTAGTTAGCTCTCTTATTTCGGTGGCAGGCGCTTCCTACGTATCCACGCCGGGCCAGAACCCATTAGCGTTTGTGAAGACCGCTGGAGCACCCGCCTGGAACAACTGGGTCTCGCTGCGAGCGGGGTTCCCGGCGCAACTGGATGGTTCTCAAAGCTACTCTATGGCCGACGGCAGCTCTCAAGTTACTTATCAATGGGGGCAGGTAAGCGGGCCAACCACTGTTCGGTGGTCGGACCCGACCTCCGCCACACCGACGATCGAAGGTCTGATTTTCGGCACGTATTCGTTTCAGCTGACGGTCAAGGACACGGCCGGAAAAACGGCCAGCGCGACGCTGCAAGTAGGTGCAGTGGCAACCGATGGGAACGGTGTGGTGGTCCAGGCTGATCCGAATGCGGATAAGCTGTTCGGGCCGATGATCGCGTTCGGGCAGAACCCCTGGAGTTATGCGGATGAAAGGGCGTTGAAAGCGACCACGTTACGCAGTGCCGTCTATGACGCGCAGGGTCTCACAAACCCGCCTTGGGAAGTACCTCTGGCAGGGACGGTCACCTACAATTTGTTGCCGGCGTCCACGTCCCTGGCTGCCGCCGTATCCTCCGATGGGATGTCTGTACAAGTAAGCGACATTACGCAACTCGACCTGACGACGTTCCCAACCCGGATCTTGGTGGGATATATTCCTTTCGAGGAAATCAGAATCTGTTCCGCCAGCGGAAACACATTGCAAGTCTGTTATGACGGTCGAGGATGGAGATCCGGCACCGGGTATCACGTGGGTGCGAGCGCCTGGAACCGTGGAACACCGATGTACCAAACCAAGATTACAGGCACGGGCTCGCGGTTTTTGACGGATTTCTGTCCTGCCGGGTCCGGTTGGAGTGGTCCGATTGCTTATCAGGACGGAACCGTCACGGTCTCGCCAGGGTCCGCCTCGGTGACTGGGAATAGGACGTCCTGGACGAGCGCCAACGCCAGCGGCAATGCCATCCGCATCAACGGAACCCACAACGGCGGCACCCCGTTTGTATTCCAAGCTTATGTTTCAGCGGTGAACGGAGGCACTGCGCTTACTTTGACGCGCCCCTGGCCATCCGATGCGGATGCCGGGAGTTTTGCGTATTCCCTGATCAATCCCGACACGCGCAACATAGCGCCGCACTATACGCGGGCAGACGGAACGGACGGGATCATTTACTTCTTCACTTCCGGGTGCGAGTCGGATACGGCACTGTACCTGTACCTGTGGTGGGGCACCGGCATCTCGGGCCAGCAGACCGATAAGCCGTACGGGTTTATGGATGGATTCGGCTACGCCGGCGACTATGGCCCGAACTTCTACGATGAGGTGCTTGCGCACTATGCTCTCTACTACCGGTCTGGCTGGACGCCGGCGCGCGATGCTGCCCGAAAGATTGGTGACAACTGGCTGGATTATCCCGAGATTGCGAATGGCGATCTTGGTGGGATTCCCCGCAGAATGTCGATCACAGGGGTTTATGCCAACACGGTTTTGGATGGACGGACAAAGAACTGGAGTGGCTTACGAGAGATCGCGAGTGAAGGCGCTCGTGGGATATCAGAGGATTGCAATAATGATGTCCGGGAGAATGCCTATGAACTCTCCTGGGTGACGTTGGCGGCGCTATTCGACCCCGTGGATACGGGCAATCCCACGGAGCCCAATCAGAGATCCTACTGGAAGAGCCAACTGGCGGCTGCCGCGGCCCGCGACGCAGCATGCGCCAGTTCGGATCACTCCTTTAAGACCGGATTCTACTGGAATCCGACCCTTTACCCGTCGTTGAAGGTTACCAACGGAAGCGCCGTGGCCACGGGAACGAATCTGCCCCCTTCGATGTGCCCGTATGTGGCAAACGGCACGGGAATCGCGACGGCAAACTCAGCAGTCATTTCCGGGAGCGGTTTTCAAGCCGGCAGCCAGATCCAGATCACCGGAACCCGGTTCGGACAACCGTATACAGGAGCGTTCGAGTTCCACGTGGGCAGTCCCAATCAAATTACGCTTTCGGTGTTGTGGCCGGGCGATAGCGGCTCGATCAGTTGGATGATTGAGAGCAATGACTCCATCGGGCCTGCGACGATCGCGACTGACAATGTGACCGATCCGCGCTTCGGACAGATCTGGTCGTGCCGCTGGGACAATGCTTCGCAAATCACGCTGAGCCGTCCATGGGTAGGGAACGGAACGGAAACGGTGGGTTTTTCGCGGTACAACCTGATCGGCCGCGGCGTGCAGCCATTTATGCTGGGGATCAAGACGTTCCAGATGGGCTTGGGTTCGCTGATTGACGATCCTGCTACGGCATCCAGCTACCGGGACCTGGCGAGCGGAGCTGCGAGCTGGCTTCTCAACGTCGGCTACGATCCGATCTTGAAGGCCATCAGTTATGGACGCATCTTTCCACAGTGCGAGCCGCCCATGACGGAAACGGGCGATCCGAGCTTTGTTTTCCGGACTCCTGGTTGTATTGAAAACAGCTTCAATGCGGACGCCGAGAGCCAGGCCAGAGCAAGAAATGCGGAGGTGCAAAACGCGGTTCGAGTGGCCTACCAGACCAATCCCAGCGGCGACGTGAAAGCTCTCGGAGACCAGATGTACTGCGCCCAATGGGGAAACGCGGCTCTCACCCAACCGGGTTACTGCACCGAAGCGGTTACCGCGTCGAATCTGGACGACGCGTCCCTAGGAGCCTACAAATACACGGGCTTCTTCTTCGGCATGGGCATGGCGCATCAGTGGCCGGCGGTGCGACTGGGGGGCGTGAGCCCGGCGATTCCGCAGACGGTATCAGTTAATCTCGATTTATCGCAGGCCGCCAGCGCGCGTGTTACCGTGACGCAGCCATCCAGTGCGACCACACAATATCTGTGCTCGTCCTCGCCTTGCCCAGTGCAGGTGGACGCGCGTCAGGGCGCACACTGGGTGCAGATCGATTATCTCTCGTCCACCGGCCAGGTCCTTTCGACGACGCAGCCCGATTTGCTTTCGGCAACCGGGGCCGTTGTCACGCCGGCGACCATCGTGTTGAAGCCGTCTCAGACAGTGCAATTCACCGCCAGATTTGGTGATACCGGTAATTCAGGTGTTGCCTGGTCGATCAGCCCCGCCGTGGGCTCCATCTCCAGCAGTGGACTGTACACGGCGCCGGCAGATTCGACGATGTCCCAAAGCGTGCTTGTGAAAGCGACCAGCCTGGTCGACAATTCAGAATCCGCAACAAGTACGATTGTTCTTTTGCAGCGACTCCGAGGCCCGATCCTTTAGCATTTCTGTGCTCCCAATGCCACCACAGGCTCCGGGCAAACCTTCACCTTCATTTTCTCCTATGGCAAAGTGCAACCAACTCTCGCCACTGCATTAGCATTCGCGGCGCTTTCGTCGGCTTCAAGAACATCTACATGAACGGCGCCTTCCGTTCGGACCCGGACACGGTTACTTCGTCCTTGAGCGAGCCAGATATTACTCGCAAGATGGCTTCGCTCACCCGTCCACGTTGGATAAGTGTAATTGAAGCAGGTCATGATATGCTTACCCCTGGAGGCTCCTAAAACTGCTGCCGAATCGATGTTGGTGGATGGTGTTACGCTCGTCGGCTCACAGAAGCATCCAAGCGGATCATGAGTAATACACACCATCTGCTCACACCTCGCCCGGAGCCTGAGCTGCTGTCGCTGGTGATCCCGCTGTATAACGAGGAACTGGTGGTTCCGTTTCTTATCGCCAGACTCCGAAGCCTGATCCAAACTCTTCCTTGCGCCGTGCAAGTTGTTTTGGTGAACGATGGCAGCTCCGATGCGACCATTGTCAAGCTTAGAGAAGCAGCTTTGGAAGATTCGCGTTTTGAAGTTCTGTCTCTGGCGAAAAATTTCGGCCATCAGCTCGCCGCCACGGCGGGGTTGGACGCGGCGCGCGGAGATGCGATCGTGCTGATGGACGCCGACCTTCAAGATCCTCCGGAACTGGTGTTGGAGATGATCACCCAATTCCGCAAGGGTTACGACGTGGTATACGCGCAGCGTACCCACAGAGAGGGAGAGACGTTCTTTAAACGCTGGAGCGCTTGGTTTTTCTATCGCCTGATGCGATCCCTGGTATATAAAGACCTCCCGGTGGATGTGGGGGATTACCGCTTGGTGTCCCGCCGCTTCCTGAAGGCCTTGAACCAAATGCGGGAAACCCATCGCTTCCTCCGTGGAATGGTAACTTGGGTGGGCTTTCCTCAAACCGCAGTCACTTACGTGCGTGCTCAGCGGGTGGCGGGTGAAACCAAGTATCCCTTATCCAAAATGCTACGCTTTGCGTGGATTGCGGCGATCTCCTTTTCCCCTCTGCCTCTGCGCCTGAGCTTCATCGTGGGCGGAATCTTTTTCGGAATGGGCTTCATTTATGCCGTGTATGCCCTGGTCCGCTGGATTTTTGGATTGTATTTAGTCCCGGGCTGGACTTCGGTGATTTTGGTGACTTCTCTGGGCACCGGCGGAGTGATGATCCTCATTGGAGTGCTGGGAGAATACGTTGCCCGGATTTACGAAGAGATCAAGGATCGTCCGCTATACGTCATTGCGGATCGATTCAACGGTCAGGGCGAAATGGAAGAACCGGCATCGGTCCATTCGGGTGACGGACGGGAAGCGCTTTAGCTCTCGGCTCTATTAAGCCCGGCGAGTTCCGCTCATCACCACGTTCCACGCCCACCAGCGCAATCCGGGCACGCTCGTCAGAATTGAGTCGAGCGCGAGCAAGGGCCGCCACCACCAAAGCGATGAGGGAGTCTCGAGCAGAATCCGCTTCCAGTAGCGGTCCGCGTTCGGGTGTACCCGGTCGATCAGATAATACTTGGCGAAGAGTGAAAGCGTCGTGATCCAGAATGTCTTGTATTCGACACCCGTAAAATACTGGCGGGCCAGCGCAATGTCCGCGCGATTTAAGGGAGCCTCGTCCTCGGTCCGCACATCGGTTGCCATGCGGCGATACACGTTGATGACGGGGTTGTAGGCGATGGGATCGAAGGAATAAAACTTGCCGCCCGGCTTGAGTACTCTCCTGATCTCGGAAAAGAACTTCGCCCGGTCTGTGACATGGTGAATGGTGTTGGCGGTATAGACGATATCGAACTCGCCATCGCCGACCGGAAGATCCTCTCCGACAGCCGGCAGCCCGTCCACTATTACGCCATGATACTGGCCTACTTTTCTTGCTTTTTCGATCATCCCAGGCGAGATGTCGACCATCATGACGCTTGCACCTTGCATCGCCAGATAGACGGATGACTCCCCCAGACCGGAGCCGACATCCAGGATCCGTTTCCCTTTGAGCGGACCCATCTGGGTCAGAATAAAGCGATTCTCCATCGCGGTCAGGGCTTCGAAGCATTCCCGAACGCGCACCTCTTGTTCCGGGATGGAAGCCGCCCATTCATCGTGGAAAACGGTCTCACGCTCGTGAATGGGCGCGGCATCATTCCGATCGCGGTTATCCGGCAAAGTTGTGCTCATTGTATCAAGAGGGAATCTATAATCGTTTGTCCAGCAGCCTCTTCAGCCGCGCTTCGGCATCTTCGGCGTCCGCCGTCCTGCCGCTGGCTTTATACGCATCTGTCAGCGCTCGCAATACGTCCCGGTCTTCTCCCATCGTCTCCACGCGTTCCAGCATCTGAATCGCGTCGGTGGCCTTGCCTTCCTGGATTAAATTCGTGGCCCTAACTGCGGTTTGCTTCTGTCGCCGCACTTGGAGCAGGTGAAGTTTGTCACCAAAGATTTCCTTGGCCGTCAGAGTCTCGTTTTTAGGAATCAGGTCGAGCCGGAACTGGGCGGCGAATAAGAGCGCGAAAATGCAACAGGGGATGGCCAACGCCACCACGCTTCGTGCCACCAGCTTGGGAGACTCGCACAGCAATGCCGCCAATCCCAAGGCGACCAAGGGAGTAGCCGACAGCATGTATCGTGCGCTGAACGAATCCATTCCATGCCACACATTCATCGAGCCGATGACCGCCAGCTCCAGCACTGCAACCACGATCCAGGGAAAGAATTCACGGGCGTGTTTTCTGAGCGCAAAGGCAACACCCGTCACGCCAACAAGAATCAGCGGCGTCCACACAAACCACCCGTTTCGGCTGGAAAGCAGCACATGCAACATGAATGCCGGGGGAAAATAGAATATTCCGCCGCCCTGGGGAATGGTCAGATACTTGCCGTAGATGACCTTCCACTGAATCATCTGCGGGATCCAGCACAACAGCACTCCCACGCAGTACAGCGATCTGGCTCGGAGCCACGGGATCGGATTCTTGAGCCATTCCTTGCCCGCCAGATCAAACAGAAACGGCCCGCCGATGTAAACCACATCTTGCCAGCGGCAGATGGAAAGGAATCCGCCGAGAAGGCCCAGCACAAACCAACTGCGGAGTGTGTTCGTGAAGCGGATGTTCCACCAGTGCGCCACAAACATGCAGCTAAACCAGAACGTCGCGGCGTGAGCTATCTGTGAAAAGGTGTAATACCCGACGTTGCTGCCAAAAAAGATGGCGAAGGTAATAAACAGGCTATAGCGAACCGCCTTGCCGGATTCCACGCCCCACGATGTGGACGCTCTGTGCAACAAGGTGAACAATGCCATCAGGCCGAACCCGCCGAAGAAGACATTGCCGATCGCATAAAAGAATCGAGCGAATTGCGCATACCCATCCGCCGGATTGCCGGCGGCCGCATCCACCATGGTCCCGACAGCCAAAAATGGAATCTCGAGAATGGAATACCCGATGCCCCAAGGACTGCCCGGAAGCCCAGTTTCAGGACGGATTCCGGTCCATTGCGGATCCTCCGGCCGGATCCGGGTGTATTCGTTGGTCAGATTGAAATCGTGATCGAACAGCAGCGAGTGCGTAGTATTGAAATAATTGGCCTTGTCGACTCCTGCAATGGTCGACAAGTGGCGTCCCGAAGGGGCAACATAATCTAGCGCGCTGAAGGCTATTAAGAGTAGGGCCAAGAAACCCGCCAGGATGTAATAAGCGGAGCGGGGCGTCAGTTCAAGGAACCCCGTGTTTCGGCTCCGGGTCTCTCCGGGCGAATCAGCCATTGTTTTCATGGTCATAGTGCTAGTTTGGGTGATCTTCAAGGGGCCCACGAGTCCATATCGGGTCGCCGACTATAGGGTAACGCGCGGGAGAAGAGCGCGGAAGAGTGCGCTCAGTACTATAAGTACTAGAATGCGGGAGGGCCTTTGGGGCCACTCCACACTTCAAGCCTAACCTGGACGGAAGCAACTCATTGGACTCCGGCGGGAAAAGGGGACAGCAGGCAGCATGTTACCGAGGCGCTGTTTGTGAATCACCCTTTTGGATTCGATAACTGTCGGTATCAAAGTGCTGACTCGATACCTCGAAGATGGTCCCTTCGGTCAGTGCCTCAACCTGATGGGGTTGACCGGACACATGCCGGACGACATCACCCGG
>Ga0265314_10002717_pt1 | contig 17705 bp, 15 predicted proteins | sample 4126metaG_FD_203106 | JGI IMG/M metagenome (GOLD analysis project Ga0265314, IMG submission 203106) | Rhizosphere microbial communities from Carex aquatilis grown in University of Washington, Seatle, WA, United States - 4-1-26 metaG | ecosystem: Host-associated > Plants > Roots > Rhizosphere >... | reverse complement strand
CTGGTTCAGCCGGCCGGTGTAGTCGTTGATGCTCTCGCGCCAGATCTCGGCGCAGGTCGGGATGTCGGCCGCCGTCGCGGCCCTGATCGACGCCTCGATCACGAAGCCGGCTCGGACGCAGCCTCGGAGGTGCCGCCGGTCGCCAGCCGCTCAAGCTCGGCCTGCATGAACGTGTCGAGGTCGCCGTCGAGGACGGCGCCGGTGTTGCTCGTCTCCACGTTCGTCCGGAGATCCTTGACCATCTGGTAGGGGTGGAGGACGTAGCTCCGGATCTGGTTGCCCCAGCCAGCCGTGACGTGCTCGCCCTTCAGCTCGCGCAGCTCGGCTTCCTTCTCCTCGAGGCGGCGCTCGAGGAGGCGGGCCTTGAGGACCTTGATCGCGGTTTCCTTATTCTGGGTCTGGGACCGCTCGTTCTGGCTCTGGGCCACGATGTTCGTGGGCAGGTGGGTCAGCCGGACCGCCGAGTCGGTCTTGTTGACGTGCTGGCCGCCGGCGCCCTGGGAGCGGTAGGTGTCGACCCGGATCTCGTCCCAGTTGAGCTCGATATCGGGATCGTCCTCCTCGACCTCGGGCAGGACCTCGACCAGGGCAAACGTCGTCTGACGCCGGTTCTGGGAGTCGAACGGGCTGATCCGGACGAGCCGGTGGACGCCCCGCTCGGCGCGCAGCCAGCCGTAGGCGCGGCGCGCCTCGACGGCCAGGGTCACGCTCTTGAGGCCGGCCGACTCGCCCTCCTGCTGGTCCACGATCTCGGTGTGGAACTTGTGGCGCTCGGCCCAGCGCAGGTACATCCGGAGGAGCATCTCGGCCCAATCGGTGGCCTCGGTCCCGCCGGCGCCGGCGCTGATCATCAGCAGCGCGCCGCGATCGTCGTACTCGCCACTGAACAGCAGGGCGGTCCGCTCGCGGTTGAAGTCGACGGCCAGTGCCTCGGCGTCCTGGGCAAGGACGGTCTCGAGCTCGGGATCGGGTGACTCCTGGAGGAGGTCGACGAGCTCGGCCAGCGAGGTGGCCCGGGCTTCGAGCTGGCGCCAGGTGTCGATCTCGGTCCGCAGCCCGTCGGCCTCACGGAGGACCTGTTTGGCGGTCCGGCCGTCATCCCAGAAGCCTGGGGCGAGGGTCAGCTGGTCGAGAGCGGTGAGTCGTGCTTCCTTGACGCCGAGGTCAAAGACGCCCCGAGGTCGACCGGATCCGTTCCGTCAGGTCGCGCAGGATGGCGGCTTCCACTAGCCGCGGCCCTGGACGTCCTGGAGGAGGATCGGACGGAGCTCGATGATCCGCAGAGCGGTCTTGCTCCGGGCGACGACGGGGTTCACGCAGGGACAGTAGCCGTTGTGAGGGCAGACACCGCAGTTGCCGTCGCAATCCAGCGCCGCAGCGTAGCTGCACGTCCGGCAGTCTCGCTCGCAGGCGATCAGATCAATGAACGACGCTTCCTCGGCCTGCTTCACGGGCTCCCTCTCTCGTGGGCTGGGGAAGGGTTTGGCGCGGGCAACCGGGAGGTTCGATGCAAACGAATTCGCAAACGAATTCGCGGACGGTTTCGGCTTCCTCCGGATCTCCAGCCCCATACCCCGTGGGCTTGGCCCAGTGTACCGGCGCAAGCCGATTTCGCCAAGAGGGTAAGTGCGAGATTCGTGCCCAAAATGCCGGATTCCGACGTATAAATCCAGTACTTGTGGCGACGCCGCCCGGCTAGGTCCTGGGCGCCCCGGGAGCCAGTGCCGCGCGGAGCGAATCCTCGAGCCGGGGACGCTTGAAGGCGTAGCCGGCGGCCAGCGCCGCAGTCGGCCAGACGCGTCGGCTGCCGATCGCCAGGGTGGCCTGGTCGCCCAGCAGGAGCCGGATCATGAATGCCGGCGCCGGGAACCAGCTTGGCCGGTGGAGGACCGCGCCGAGGGCCCGGGCGAAGTCGGCCTGCTGGCGCGGATCGGGCGCCGTCGCATTGATCGGACCGGCGACGCGTTCAGTGGCCAGGGCCCACAAGTAGATCCCGACGATGTCGCTGCCGTCGATCCAGCTCCACCACTGCCGCCCGGAGCCCAGCCGCCCGCCGAGGAACAGGCGGAAGGGCAGGGCCTCGATCCGCAGGCTCGCGGCGCCCGGGGTGATGACCGGGCTCGTTCGGACGAGGACGACTCGCAACCCGAGCTCGGTCGCTTTGGCCGCCTCGGCTTCCCAGGCCAGGACGAGCTGGCTCAGGAAGGTGTCAGCGGGCGCGGTCGTCTCGTCGGCCGGCGTAGCGTCCCGGCCCTCGTACAGGTCCGTGCCGGAAGCGCTCAGGAAGACCTTCGGTCGATCGGCCTCGGGCAGGCTGCGGATCGCGTCGACCAGGGCCCGGGTAGCCGTCACCCGGCTGCCGACCAGCTCGGCTTTGCGGGCCTTCGTCCACGGCCAGTGGCCGATGCTCGCGCCGCCCAGGTTGATCACCGCCCCGGCGCCCGCGAGCTCCGTGGTCCAGTCGCCGGGCTGGGCAGGATCCCAGGTCACATGGCGGATCGCCGCAGTGCCCCCATTGCTCGCCGGGTTGCCGGCCCGTCGCCCGTGCCGCGACAGGACGACCGGGTCGTGGCCGGCCTCCAGGAGTGCCGTGGCGAGCGCGCTGCCGATCAGTCCGGAGCCGCCGGCGATGATGACCTTCATGGCTGCGGCCTCCCGGCCACTAACGTGTTACTCACAAGTATCACGATAGGGCGGGGATCGGAGAGCGTCAAGCCGTACCTATTCCGGCAACGTCCATGGCCGATGCTCGTGGCGGTTGAGCCTGGGAGGTGGCGATCCCGAGCAGGACGGCCAGCGCATTCAGCTCGCCGTGGGTCCGGATCATCGTGTCGAGGTCGAGGAATGGCTGGTCGGTCAGGATCGCCAGCGACCAGGCGATCGCCAGGGGCATGCTGATCAGCAGGGCGGCGCCCGCGAGCCGGGATGCCCAGTGCCACCGGCCCGGCGTGGTCTGGGTCAGCAAGGCGAGGCCGACGCCGATCCCCGACAGGCCGACCAGACCGGCGCCGATCGAGTTCACCAGGTTCGTCGCGAGCACGAACCCGACGGCGGTCAGGGGAATGCCCACGATCAGCCCGACGACCGAAGCGCGCAGCCAGGGCCGGGAGCGGGCTAGCAGGCTGGCGAGGCCGAGCAGGCCGAGACCGGCGAAATGGAAGTGGGTCGCGGTCAGGAGCACGATCACGGTCGGGAACGGCGTGGCGATCCCCAGCCGGTCGACGACCACGAAGAGTGCCCCGACGGCCCAGAACGCCAGGGCGGCGTCGACGCCCAGCTCTGGGATCGCCGCCGGCCGTCCAGGGGTAAGGACGCGACCGAGCCCGTCGAGAACCGCGCCGAGCGCGACTACGAGTGCGATCGCCAGCCAGGGCAGGGTGAGAGAGCCGGCGAGGGCGCCGGTCGGCAGGCCGAACGCCGCGACCAGGGGCAGGGCCACCAAGAGCGCTGGCCAGCCGGCGAGGCGGGTCACCCAGCCGCGGTCGGGAAGGAGCGCCAGCAGCCGGGGCACGATCACCAGCGGTGCGAGCAGGAAGACCCGGGCCGCGAGCGGCGCGGGCAGCAGTGCCGCGGCGATCGCCCAGACGACGAAACCGCCGAACGAGGTAACCACGTTTGGGCGCAGCTCTGCCGGCCGCCTCAGCCAGGCCATGGATAACGTGGTACTCACAGGTAGCATAATATGCCCAGGAGCACTGCGGGTCAAGCCGGACGTTTGCGTGGCGCGGCCAATGGCCGCCCGGAGAGCCCGTCGGCCCGGATCCGTTGTCAGATTCCGCCCTGAGCCACGCTAGGGTCGGATCACGCTCGATTCCGAAGCTGCGGGCGCGGAGTAGGCGTCTGGACCTGGTCGCTTGTGCGTGGAATCGGCCCAGGTCGCGCGGGATCGCGGGTCGAGACCCCGAATCCCAGCCATAGGGCGGCTGGCGATGGTATTTGTCAAAGGCGTCGCGACGATGGCGCGAGACCGTGCGCCATTCGCCATACGGCGCCCGGCCGAGGCTGGACCCGCTACCCAGGGCGCGCCACGTAACCTGGCTCAGTCGGGCGGGCTGTTCCCGGTCAGGAAGTACTCCGCCAGGCCACCCAGCTCGTGGAACGTGATCTCGACCACGTGGAGCGGGTCGCTGTCGCCGGGGCTGTCGGTGGCCGGCGAGCCGTAGGCTTCGATCCCCAGGTCAGCGGCGATCCGCAGGACCCGCAGCATGTGGCTCCGATCCGAGACGAAGACCGCATCGTTGATCGAGTGAGCCGCGAGGGTCGACTTGACCGCATCGAGCGATTCAAGCGTGTTCCGGCCCTGGTCCTCGCTCAGGATCCGATCGGCCGGGACGCCCTGGGCGATCGCGTACTGGCGGGCGACGGCCGCCTCGGTGGTCCGGTCGCCGGGCTGCTTGCCGCCGGTCACCATCAGGAACCGGTAGTTGCCCGTTTCGAACAGGGCGACGGCGTGCTTCAGGCGGGCGGCGAAGATCGGCGAGGGAGTGCCGTCGTACTGGGCGGCCCCCAGGACGACGACCGCGCCGGCCGGCCGGGTTTCATCCTGGAGGCCCTGCTGCCAGATCCGGAACGCGCCGTAGATGGCCACGCACAGCACGCCGACGGCCGTCGCCGCCGCCAGCCGGATCAGCGCCTGGCGCATGCCGGACTGGTCACCGGCCGTGGCACTTCTTGTACTTGAGCCCCGAACCGCAGAAGCAGACGTCGTTGCGGCCCATCCGCCGGCCGTCGGGGGCGAAACCCGGCCGGAGCGCCCCGGAGCCGTTCCTGCCGGCGGGGGCGCCGATCACCTCGTCGCCGAGCTGCTCCTTCACGGCACGAACCGCGGGCGCCGGTGGCAGGCCCCGGGCGATGCTGCCCAGGATCGCGTTGCCCGCCGCGGCCTCGCGGCCGGCCCGGCCCGTCGCCGCGACCTGGCGCGGTTCGGCGGTCTCTGCGGGCGAGCCCGGCTGCCCGGGACCGGGCAGGGGCTGCGGCGCGACTGGCTCCTGGCGGGTGATCTGGACGCGCAGGATCGACGAGGCGAGCTGGTGGCGGATGAAGCCGCGCAGCTCGGCATACAGGTTGTAGGCCTCCCGCCGGAACTCGACCAGCGGGTCCTGCTGGGCGTAGCCGCGCAGGCCGATGCCCCGGCGCATGTCGTCCAGCTCGGTCAGGTGCTCGACCCACAGGCTGTCGATCGTCCGGAGCAGGACGACCCGCTCGACCGACGGCCAGTCGGCCTCGCCGATTTCGGCTTCCTTGGCCGCCAGCTTGACGTCGACCAGCTCCCGCAGGTGGTCGCGGATCCCCTCGCGCGAGCCGACCTCCCAGAGGTCGTCCTCGCTGGCCCCCTCGCCGTCGAGGCCCATCGCCTTGATCGCGACGACCAGGCCCTCGATGTTCCACTCCTCGGGCAGCTCGTCCGAGCAGTACTGCGCGACCAGGGTGTCGATCTCCTCGTCGAGGAAGCTCCGGACGGTCTCCCCGAGGTCCTCGTTGCGGAGGACCTTGTCGCGCTCGGCGTAGATCGTCTCGCGTTGCTTGTTGATCACGTCGTCGAAGTCGACGACGCGCTTGCGGATGTCGAAGTTGAAGCCCTCGACCCGGGTCTGGGCGCTCTCGATGGTCTTGCTGACGAGGCGCGATTCGATCGCCACGTCGTCCTCGAGGCCCATCCGCTCCATCAGCCCGGCGACCCGGTCCGAGGCAAAGCGCTTCATCAGGTCGTCGTCGAGCGACAGGTAGAAGCGCGACGAGCCCGGGTCGCCCTGGCGGCCGGCCCGGCCGCGGAGCTGGTTGTCGATCCGCCGGCTGTCGTGGCGCTCGGTGCCGATGATGTGCAGGCCACCGGCGGCAACGACCCGTTCGTGGTCCTCGTCGCAGATCGCCCTGGCCTCGGCCAGGACGGCGGCGTAGGTCTCCTTGTCGACCTCGGCCGGGTTCAGGCCGCGCTGGTGGAGGAGGTCCGAGGCGAGCCCGGCCGGCTCGCCGCCGAGCTTGATGTCGGTGCCCCGGCCGGCCATGTTCGTGGCGATCGTGACCGCGCCGCTCCGGCCGGCCTGGGCGACGATCCCCGATTCCTTCTCGTGGAACTTGGCGTTGAGGGTCTCGTGCTTGATCCCGCGGCGCTTGAGCATCTCGCTCAGGACCTCGGACTTGGCTACCGAGACCGTGCCCACGAGGACTGGCCGGCCGGCCTCGGACATCTCGACGATCTCGTCGATCAGCGAAGTGAACTTGCCCATCTCGTTGCGGAAGACGAGGTCGGGCTCGTCATCGCGGACCATCGGCCGGTGGGTCGGGATGGCCACGACCTCGAGGTTGTAGATCTTGTGGAACTCCTCGGCCTCGGTCATCGCCGTACCGGTCATCCCGGCCAGCTTGTCGTACAGCCGGAAGTAGTTCTGGAAGGTGACGGTGGCCATCGTCACGCTCTCGCGCTGGACCCGCAGCCCTTCCTTGGCCTCGACCGCCTGGTGGAGGCCCTCGCTCCAGCGCCGACCCGGCATCTGCCGCCCGGTGAACTCGTCGACGATGATGATCTCGCCGTCCTTGACGATGTAGTCCCGGTCGCGTTTGTACAGGGCGTGCGCCCGGAGGGCCTGCTCGAAGTGGCGGGCCAGCGCCGGATCGGCGTCGTACATGTTCGGGACGCCGAGCCAGCCCTCCATCTTGGTGATGCCCTGCTCGGTCGGCGAGACGGCCCGGTCCTTGAGGTCGACGAAGAAGTCGCCGCCGTCCTCGGCACCCTCGGGCCGCTCGGTCAGGCGGGGCACCAGCCGGGCAAAGGTGTAGTACTTGTCGGCCGACTCCTCGGCCTGGCCGCTGATGATCAGCGGCGTGCGCGCCTCGTCGATGAGGATGTTGTCGACCTCGTCGACGATCGCGAAGCTGTGGCCGCGCTGCACGCGCTGGCCGAGCTCGACAACCATGTTGTCGCGCAGGTAGTCGAAGCCGAACTCGTTGTTCGTGCCGTAGGTCACATCGGCGGCGTACGCCTCGCGCCGCTCGACCGGGCGGAGGTTGATCAGGCGCTCGTCGTTGGTCGGGTAGCCGGGCTCGAAGACGAAGCTGGCGTCGTGGGTGATCATCCCCAGGCTGACCCCCAGGAAGTGGAAGACGGGGCCCATCCACTGCGGGTCGCGCCGGGCCAGGTAATCGTTGGGGGTGACGACGTGGACGCCCCGCCCGGCCAGCGAGTTGAGGATCGCGGCCAGCGGCGCCACGAGGGTCTTGCCCTCGCCGGTGCGCATCTCGCTGATCTTGCCCTGGTGGAGGACGAAGCCGCCGATCAGCTGGACGTCGAAGTGGCGCATCCCGAGGGTCCGCTTCATCGCCTCGCGGATCATCGCGAAGGCCTCCGGCACGGCGTCGTCGAGGGCGGCCGTGATCCGCGCGTTCTCGACCTTCCTGCGAGCCTTGGTCAGGTCGCTGCGCCGTTCGCGCTCGGGGTGGTTGAGCTCGTCCTCGCTCGGTTCGTCGGGCTCGGCGATCACCCGGATCTCGTCGCGGAGCGCGTCGAAGCGCGCCCGGATTTCCGCGTCGGACAACGCCTCGAACTCGGGTTCGAGGGCGTTGGCCTCGTCGATCAGGGGTTGAATCCGCCGGAGCTCCCGGTCGTTGGAGTCAACGAACCGGTTCAGGAAGCCAAGAACCATGTGCTCAGAGTATAGGCGAGGCTGTCAGGCGCCCCCGCAGGAGCGATCCGGGCCGGCGGCGTGGCCTACTTCCAGAAGCCCGTCCCGTAGCCCGCGACGAGGAGCACGAAGGTCAGCGCGGCGAGGGCCAGCCAGAACAGGATCGAGCGCAGGGTGGAGGTGGGATTCATCTCCGCGTTGGCCAGCCGGGGTGGCTTGCCCCCGCGCAGGGCCGAGCCCCAGCGCGGCGAGTGGAGCTGGGTTCGCCAGTCCTCGGGCTGGGCGGTGCGCTGCTCGAGGCCGCCCTTGCCGTCGGGCCGGTGGAGCTGGAGGCTCATGCGGCGTTCACCGGTGCGCCGGCTCCTGGATCGTCGTCCTCGTCATGGGGCTCATCATCGCTCAGATCAAGGGTTCGTTCCGTGCCGTCGTCCCACATCAGCATCTGCTGGGTCAGGGCGACGTCACTGCTGAACAACGCGCCGACCGACTCGCCGCGATGGATCCGGCGAATCGCCTCGCCGATCAGCGGCGCGATCGAGAACGTCTTGATCTTGGCGATCCGCTTGGCCGGCGGCAGCGGGATCGAGTCGGTCAGGATCATCTCCTTGATGCTCGAAGTCCGGATCCGGTCGACCGCCGGGTCGGACAGCACGCCGTGGGTGGCCGCCGCGTAGATCTCGTGGACGCCCTCGCGCTCGAGGGCCCGGACGATCTCGATCAGGGTGCCGCCGGTGTCGATCTCGTCATCGACGATGATCGCCCGCTTGCCGCGCACCTCGCCGATGACGTTCATCAGCTCGGCCCGGTCGAGGTTGCCCACCCGGCGCTTCTCGATGATCGCCAGCGGGGCATCGATCAGCTCGGCGAACGTCCTGGCGCGCTTGGCGAAGCCCAGGTCAGTGACCACGACCAGGTCGTCGAGGTGCTTGGTCCGGAAGTAGTTGCTGAGGATGTGGACGGCGGTCAGCTCGTCGACCGGGATGTTGAAGAAGCCCTGGATCTGGCCCTGGTGGAGGTCCAGGGTCAGGACCCGGTCGGCGCCGGCGACGGTGATCATGTCGGCGATCAGGCGGGCCGTGATCGGGACCCGGGGCTGGTCCTTCTTGTCCGAGCGGCCGTAGGCGTAGAACGGGATGACCGCGGTGATCCGGCCGGCGCTTGCCCGCTTGAAGGCGTCGATCAGGATCAGCAGCTCCATGATCGACTGGTTGACCGGGTGCGAGGTGGGCTGGATCAGGAAGACGTCCTTCTCGCGGACGTTGTCCAGGATCTTGACGAAGATGTTCTCGTTGGCGAACTGGAAGACCTCGGCCTTGCCCAGCTCGACATCGAGGTAGCGGCAGATCTTCCGGGCGAGGTCCGGGTTGGCATTGCCCGTGTAGATGTCGAAGTGATCCGAGTACACGGGAGGCTCTCCTCCGCCCAGGATCATCACCGGGCCTGGGTTCAGGACGCCGGTGCGCCCGTCGGTGGCGCGCCGGTCGGGTCGTCATTGTCGTCCACGCCGTCGCGCTCCGCCAGCCCTTCGCGGAAGGCCGCGATCGCCACCACCCGGTCGCCCTCGGCCAGGCGCATCACGATCACCCCGCGGGCGCCGCTGCTGTAGCGGTTGATCGTGTTCGTCTCGGTCCGGATCACCTGGCCGCCGGAGCTGATCAGGAAGAGCTCCTCGTCCTGCTCGGTGACCTGCTGGACGGCGGCGACGTTGCCCGTCTTGCGGCCCTCGAGCGAGATCAGGCCGACACCCTGTCCGCCGCGATGCTTGACCCGGAACTCGGTCAGCGGGACCCGCTTGCCGTAGCCGGTCTCGGTCAGGACAAGGAGGTCGGCGTCGGGCTGGACGACGCTCATCGAGATCACCTCGTCGCCCTTGCGCGCCAGGCGAATGCCGATCACGCCGCCGGCCGGGCGGCCCATCGGGCGGACCTCGGCCTCGTGGAAGCGGGCGATCTTGCCCAGGGCGGTGGCGATGATGATGTCGTCCGAGCCCGAGGCGACATCGACCCAGGCCAGCTCGTCGTCCTCGTCGAGGGTGATCGCGATGATCCCCGACGAGCGGACCTTCTCGAACTGCTCGAGCGGGGTCTTCTTGATGATCCCGTGCTTGGTGGCCAGGACCAGGTACTTCGCCTCGCGGAAATCCTTGAGGGTGATCGTCGCCATCGGGACCTCGCCCGACTCGACCTGGACCCCGGGCAGGTTGATGATCGGGATGCCCTTGGCCTGCCGGCTGGCATCCGGGATCGTGTGGACCTTGCTGCTGAAGACCCGGCCGCGGTTGGTGAAGAAGAGGGCCCAGTCGTGGGTGTTGGCCACCAGCAGGTGCTCGACGGCGTCCTCCTCACGGGTGACGTGGCCGATGATCCCCTTGCCGCCGCGGTGCTGGCGGCGGTAGGTGGCGATCGGCTGGCGCTTGACGTAGCCCCGGCCGCTGACCGTGATCACCACGTCCTCGTCGGCGATCAGGTCCTCGTCGGTCATCTCCCGGCTCGAGTCGTCGACGATCCGGGTCCGCCGCTCGCCGGCGTACTTGCGCTTGAGCTCGGTCAGCTCGTCCTTGATGATCGCCAGCACCCGGCCCGGATTGGCCAGGATGTCCTCGAGCTCGGCGATCAGCTGGATGACGCTCAGGTACTCGTCCTCGATCTTCTGCCGTTCGAGGGCGGCCAGCCGGGCGAGGCGCATGTCGAGGATCGCCTGGGCCTGGATCTCGGACAGGTCGAAGCGGGTCATCAGGTTCGTGCGGGCGGTCTCGACGTCGGCCGACTCGCGGATCGTCCGGATCACTTCGTCGAGGTGGTCGAGGGCGATCTTCAGGCCCTCGAGGATGTGCGCCCGGGCGCGGGCCTTGCCCAGGTCGAACTCGGTCCGCCGCCGGATCACCTCGCGGCGGTGCTCGATGTAGTGCTGGAGGACCGACTTCAGGCTGAGCGTCTGGGGCTGGCCGTCGACCAGGGCCAGCATGTTCAGGTTGAAGGCCGATGACATCGGGGTGTGCTTGAACAGGTTGTTGAGGACCTTGTGCGGGTTCACATCGCGCGACAGCTCGATGTACATCCGCATCCCGTCGCGGTCCGACTCGTCGCGCAGGTCGCTGATCCCGTCGATCCGCTTGGTCTTGACCAGCTCGGCGATCTTCTCCATCAAGGTCGCCTTGTTCACCTGGTAGGGCAGCTCGGTGACGATGATCGCCGTGCGCCCCTTGTTGTTCTCCTCGAAGGCGACCTGCGCCCGGACGACGACCCGGCCCCGGCCGTGGGCGTACATCTCGCGGACCGCGTCGACCGTTTCCATCTCCCCGGTGATCGGGTTGCGCCGGGTCTCGAAGCGGAAGAGCGTGCCGCCGGTCGGGAAGTCGGGCCCCAGGACGAGCGCGCACAGCTCGTCGATCGTCTTCTCCGGGTCGTCGATCAGGGCGATCGTCGCGTCGACCACCTCGCCCAGGTGATGGGGCGGGATGTTGGTGGCCATCCCGACCGCGATCCCGGACGAGCCGTTGATCAGCAGGTTGGGCAGCTTGGCCGGCAGGACCGAGGGCTGCTGCTGGGTGCCGTCGTAGTTGGGCTCGAAATCGACCGTCTCCTTGTCGATGTCGGCCAGCAGCTCGGCGGCGATCGCGGTCAGGCGCGCCTCGGTGTAGCGCATCGCGGCCGCCCCGTCGCCGTCGACCGAGCCGAAGTTGCCCTGGCCGTCGACGAGCGGGTAGCGCATCGAGAAGTCCTGGGCCATGCGCACCAGGGCGTCGTAGATCGCGGCGTCGCCGTGGGGGTGGTACTTGCCCATCACGTCGCCGACGATCGCGGCGCACTTGCGGTAGGACGAACCGGCCGACAGGCCCATCTCGCCCATCGCGTACAGGATCCGACGATGAACGGGCTTCAGGCCGTCCCGGACGTCGGGCAGGGCGCGCGACACGATCACGCTCATCGCGTAATCGAGGTAGCTCACCCGCATCTCGTCCTCGATGCGGATCGAGCGGATGTCGCCGATGTCGTCGGTCACAGGTCAGGCTCTCCTGGGCGGTTCAAACGGCTGTCGCGAGGCTGGTTGCGGAGGTCGAGGGGGCGCCGGCGCGGCGGCGGAGCGAGCTGAGCTCGGCCTTGATCGCCGCGGCCCGGGCGGGCGGCAGCTTGACCAGGACGTCGCGCAGGACCCATGCCCGATGGCCATCGTCGGTCCGGGCGGCCCGCTCGGCTTCGCGCTCGACGAAGTCGAGCACGGCGTCCTTGTCGACGAGGACCAGCGCGCGCAGGGCCCAGGCCAGGGCCTTCTGGACGTTCGGCTCGGCGTCGCCCAGCAGGCTGCCGATCAGCTCGAGGCCGTGGACGGCGATCGGCCGCTCGCGGCCGCGCGTGCGATCCACGAATGGCAGGGTGGCGATGGTCGAGCCGACCAGCCGCCGCTCCCACGCGGAGGGCGAGTAGACGAGCTGCTCGAGCTCGGCCCAGCGATACGTCTCGAGGAGGATTCCGCGGCCGTACGGGTGGGCCAGCGAGTCGACCGTGATCCAGTCGCCGGCTTCGCGGGCGGCTCGCCGCAGGAGCTGCCAGGCACGTTCCGGGTCGACCGGCAGGAGCCGATCGAGAAGGCCGAAGGCGAACCAGCGCGATTCGAGCTCCCGCTCGGCGAACAGGCGATCGGCGAGCTCGAGGTAGCCCGCGGGGCGCTCGCCCTTCGTGGCCTGCCGGAAGCCGCGCTCGACGGCGGCGTGGAGCGGCCAGCGGACACCGAACGTCGGGCCCAGGCCCGGGGCGATCCGGCGCTCGCCCTCGAGGTACTCCGGATCGGCCAGGCTGGCGAAGCCCCGGGCCAGCGCCCGGGCGAAGGCGTCCGGGTCGGAGGCGTGCTCGGCAAGGGCGGCACCGATGCGTTCGGCCTCGGGCCGCTTCGCCGCCACGAACGCCACGGCCCGGGCGGTGATCGCCGAATCGCTCGTCACGTGCCGATTCACTTGGAGATGCCCTCGCCGGTCTCGCGGGCGTAGCGGATCCGGACCCCGTAGCGCTCCATCAGCTCACGCTTGCGCTCCTCGCCGGCGGCGACGTAGACCGCTTCGGCCGTGGCCAGCACCTCGCCGTCCTCGTTGACCACCTGCCCGGCCGTATCGATGAGCTTGCGCCGGTTGCGCACGATCCAGCCCTCGGCGCGGACCTTCGTGCCGACCGGGACCGGGCGCTTGAACTCGAGCGACATCCGGGCCGTGACGCCCCAGTTGTCCTCGGCGACCAGGGCCCAGGCCATCACCTCGTCGAGGATCGTGGCGATGATCCCGCCGTGGGTGACCCCGCGCCAGCCTTCGAAGCGATCCTCGAGGACGAACTCGGTCCACGAGCGGCGCTCCTCGAGGTGGAGCTGGAGCCTGAGGCCATGCTGGTTGAGCTCGCCGCACGCGAAGCAGTTGTGCGGCTCGAACTCGAACGTCGGACGGCCCAGGGCGGCCTGGACGTCAGATGTCAAGGTTCTGGACCTTGCGCGCCTCGGACTTGATGAAGTCCTTGCGCGGCGCGACCTTTTCGCCCATGAGCATCGTGAAGATCTCGTCGGCAGCCGCGGCGTTCTCGCTGTCGACCCGCAGCAGGGTCCGCGTCTCGGGGTTCATCGTCGTCTCCCAGAGCTGCTCGGCGTTCATCTCGCCGAGGCCCTTGAAGCGCTGCACCGAGACGTTCTTGACGTTCATCTGCTTGACGATTGCCTCGCGCTCCTTCTCGGACTGCGCGTACTTGGTCACCTTGCCGGTGCTGACCCGGTAGAGCGGCGGCTGGGCGATGTACAGGTAGCCCATCTCGATGACCTGGGGCATGTGCCGGTAGAAGAGGGTCAGCAGGAGGGTCCGGATGTGGGCGCCGTCGACATCGGCGTCGGTCATGATGATCACCCGGTGGTAGCGCAGCTTGGCGATGTCGAAGCTGTCGCCGATGCCCTCGATGCCGGCCCCGAGGGCGATGATCAGCGGCCGGACGTTCTCGCTGGCCACGATCCGGTCGAGGCGTGCCTTCTCGACGTTGAGGACCTTGCCGCGCAACGGCAGGATCGCCTGGAAGCGCCGGTCGCGGCCTTGCTTGGCCGAGCCGCCGGCGGAGTCACCCTCGACGATGAAGATCTCGCTGCGCTCCGGGTCGCGCTCCTGGCAGTCGGCCAGCTTGCCCGGCAACGACAGCCCGTCGAGGGCGCCCTTGCGGATCACCAGGTCGCGGGCCTTGCGGGCCGCTTCGCGGGCGCGGGACGCGGTCAGGCACTTCTCGATGATCCGGCGGCCGTCGCCGGGGTTCTCCTCGAGGTACTGGATCAGGCCGTCGGCGAGGACCGCCTGGACCTGGCCCTTGACCTCGGCGCTGCCCAGCTTGGCCTTCGTCTGGCCCTCGAACTGGGGCTCGGGCAGCTTGACGCTGATCACGGCAGTGAGGCCCTCGCGGGTGTCATCCCCGCTCAGGTTCGGGTCTGATGCCTTGAGGATGCCGGCCTTGTGCGCCCAGTCGTTGAGCGAGCTCGTCAAGGCGGCCCGGAAGCCCGTGATATGGGTGCCGCCGTCGACCGTGTTGATGTTGTTGGCGAAGGCCAGCACGTTCTCGGTGTACGTGTCGTTGTACTGGAGGGCGACTTCGACGACCGTGTTGCCTTCCTTGCGCTCGACATAGATCGGGCGAAGCGTGAGGACCTCCTTGTTCCGGTTCATGTGCCGCACGAAGGACATCAGGCCGCCTTCGAAGTAGAACGAGCGCTCGCGATCGTTGCGCTCGTCGGTGAACGTGATCCAGACCCGCTTGTTCAGGTAGGCCGACTCGCGCAGGCGCTGCGAGATCGTCTCGAACGAGTAGTCCGTCTCCTCGAACATCTCGGGGTCCGCCCGGAAGCTCGTCCGGGTGCCCTTCCGGGTCCCTGCCGGGCCGACCTTGATCACCTTGGTCGTGGGCTTGCCCCGCACGTATTCCTGGGACCAGATGAAGCCGTCGCGCGAGGATTCGACGCGCATCCACTCGGATAGGGCGTTGACCACGCTGACCCCGACGCCGTGCAGGCCGCCCGAGACCTTGTAGCCGCCCTGCTCGAACTTCGCCCCGGCATGGAGGATCGTGTGGACGACCTCGAGCGCGTCGATCCCGCTCTTGTGGCGACCGACCGGCACGCCCCGGCCGTCGTCCTGGACGGTGACCAGGCCATCGGCCGCGATCTGGACCGTGATCCTGGTCGCAAAGCCGGCCATCGCCTCGTCGATCGAGTTGTCGACGACCTCCCAGACCAGGTGATGGAGACCGCGGACGTCGGTCGAGCCGATATACATGCCCGGGCGTTTCCGGACGGCCTCGAGCCCCTCGAGGATCTGGATGCTCTCGGCGTTGTAGTCCGAGCCGCCCTTGGCCGCTGCCTTGGCCCGCGGACGCCGCTCAGCTGTCGCTCCGGCGCCGGCCGCGCTCGAAGCTGCTCCCGCAGCGCTCAACGTGCGGCTCGAATCGTCGGTCACGCAGGTCCTCCGGTCAGGCGGTCGTAGAGCCGCCCAAGATCCTCATCGTTGTAGTACTCGATCACGATCCGGCCGCCCTTGCGCCCACGGGCGACCAACACCTTGGTCCCGAGCGCATTGCGCAGGTCCTCTTCGACCCGCTCGAGGTCGGGATCCGTCCGGCGCTCCGTTTTGTCGGCAGCCGGCTTCGGCTCGCGCAGGCGCCGGGCCAACTCCTCGGCCTGGCGAACCGACAGGCCGCTCTCGACGATCGCGCCGACCAGGTGGAGCTGCTGCACCGGCGGTAGCCCGACGATGGCCCGGGCGTGGCCCTCGCTGATCCGGCCGTCGGCAAGTGCCGCCTGAACACCCTCGTCGAGCTCGAGCAGTCGGAGCGTGTTGGTGACGGTCGTCCGGGCCCGACCGACCTGCCGGGCGATCTCGTCCTGGGTCAGCCCAAACTCCTCGTGGAGCTGGCGGAAGGCGTTGGCCTCCTCGATCGGGTTGAGGTCTTCGCGCTGGACGTTCTCGACGAGGGCCAGCTCGAGCTGTTCCCGATCGGCGAGCTGGCGAATGACCGCCGGGATCCGCTCGAGGCCTGCCAGCCGGGCGGCCTGGACGCGCCGCTCGCCGGCCACGATCCGGTAGCCGTCGAGGGTCTCCGTGACCAGGATCGGCTGGAGGACGCCGTGATCGGTGATGCTCAACGCCAGGGCCTCGAGGTTGGCGTGCTCGACGTCGCGGCGCGGCTGGTTCGGGTTGATGTGGATCTCGCTCAGCGGGATCTCGCGGGCGCCGTCCGAGGCGTCGTCCCTCGTCGGGATCAGGGCCGAGAGGCCGCGGCCGAGCGCCGGACCGCTCACGCGCGCGCTCATTGGACGGCCGCCGCGCCGGCCATCACCGGGACCGCGTCACGGCGCGTCGCGGCGCCGATCCCGGGGAGCCGGGAGCGGAATTCGCGGGAGAACGTGGCGTAGGCCCGGGCGCCCTTCGACTCGGCGTCATAGAGGGCGATCGGCAGGCCGTGGCTGGGTGCTTCGGACAGCCGGACGCTGCGCGGGATCTGGGTGTCGTACACCGTCGGTCCCATGTGGCGTCGAACCTCCGCGCGGACTTCCGCGGAGAGATTCGTCCGGGCGTCGAACATCGTCAGGAGCACTCCCTGGATCGTGAGTCGCGGGTTGAGGTGGTCGCGGACCAGGTGGATCGTTCCGATCAGCTGGCCGAGCCCCTCGAGGGCGTAGTACTCGCACTGGAGCGGGATCAGGACCGCATCGGCGGCGGTCAGGGCGTTGACCGTGAGCAGCCCGAGGGACGGCGCACAGTCGATGAGGATCAGGTCGTAGTTGCCGGCGATCGGGGCGAGCGCCCGGGCGAGCCGCCGCTCGCGGCTATTGAGCGTGGCGAGCTCCACTTCGGCGCCCGCCAGGGAGGGCGAAGAGGGCACGAGCGCGACTCCCGTTTGGGCGATCGGGATGATCGTCGTCTCGAGGCTCGCCCCATCCACGAGAACGTCGTAGATCGAGCGAGTCACGCTGCGACGGTCGACCCCAAGACCGCTCGTTGCATTGCCCTGGGGATCGAGATCGATGACGAGGATCCGGTCTCCGCCGAGGGCGAGATCAGTGGCGAGATTCACCACCGTCGTCGTCTTCCCGACGCCGCCTTTCTGGTTGGCGCAGGCGATCGTCTGGCCCACCTAGTGCCCCGGTCCAATGTCATTCACGCGTGCTCATTCTACCAAAACGAGGCCCTTCGAGCCTCCACGCTGAGCGTGGCCGGGTCTGTTGGGCTGGATGGAGGTGTTCCGCAGAGCCTGGTGACTCTGCCCGAGGCCCATTACCCCGCCATTAGCAGCGGATGCACCGATGTTTCACGTGAAACCATCGCTGTGAGTCGGGTTCTGGACGGGCTAAGGCAGGCGTCTGATAGCCCCGGGCTCAAGTGATCGCTCGGTCTACCTCTGAGGCGCAGCCGCCAGCGGTCCACCCTCGCTGATTAGCCACAAGCCGCCGAAGACGAGCGCAACGCTGAGCAGTTCGACGACGACTCTGCTGGCGATGCTTCGAAGGCTCATCACCGTGCCCGAGTCTCCCGTAAGACGCGCGGCTTCGACATCGCGCTGGCGGATCTGCCAGGCCGCGATGAGTGAAGACGCGCTTGGAATGAGCGCAACGAGTGACCCTGCGACAAAGCCGGCGGCAAGCCAGAGCGATGCGAGGGTGATCGCAGTCAGGGATGCCGCGATAGCCACGAGGATCCTGCGGCGCAAGAAGATGCCCCGTGCGAAGTACCCAGCCACGACCGCAAAGACCGCGTAGAAGGGAATGTCAAAGAACCCGTATGGGACCGCCAGCAACGCGACCGTGCCCACCACGCTGAGGACCGCGATCGCGATCCAGGTGACTCCCGCGATGGACGTCGCCCACAGATCACGATCCCGGAACCCAGGCACCGCTCGAGGCACGTCGGTCACCAGCCGGATACGCCGCAGAACGTGATACTCATGAGTATCAGGATATCGGTCTATACCGATCCGTCAATGGCCCGAGAGGACCTTGAGTTCGTTCTCCTCCAATTGGTACGCCAAAACGCGGTACGAGGCGTTGGGGCTATACCGGCGCCCGGCGTCCCCCTCCCAGATGAGC
>Ga0265314_10002716_pt1 | contig 17706 bp, 15 predicted proteins | sample 4126metaG_FD_203106 | JGI IMG/M metagenome (GOLD analysis project Ga0265314, IMG submission 203106) | Rhizosphere microbial communities from Carex aquatilis grown in University of Washington, Seatle, WA, United States - 4-1-26 metaG | ecosystem: Host-associated > Plants > Roots > Rhizosphere >... | reverse complement strand
GGCGGTTATTGGGGGCTGGGGTTCTGGATGGTTGGGAGGAGTTTTTCCATCCAGGAAGTGACCCAGGTGCGTTCGTTGGCGGTGTACATGTGGCCGCCGAGGTGCTGGTAGAAGCCGATTTCGCCGTAGACGATTGGCTCCTCAACGGGCGGCATATCGACGGCGGCCACGCCCTTTTTGCCGAGGAAGTTGTAAACGGGTTCAGCGGCGACGGCGGCGAGGAAGCCGCCTTTGACGTCTTCCCAGAGTTCCTGGTTGCCGCCGGTGATGAACATTTTGCGCGGGGCGACGAGGGCGATCATTTCGTGCTGATCGACGGGCATGTCGTTCCAGTGGCCGATGTAGTGGGTGAAGTTGGGGCAGTAGTTTCCGATGAATTCGACGGCGAGGGTGTCGACGACTTCGCCGATGTCGCGGCGGGAGAGTTTTACGCCCATGGCGCCGGAGGATTCGGGAACAACGCACCAGATGCGGTCATCCATTGCGGCGGTGAAGAGGACCTGCTTGCCGCCGGTGGAAGCGCCGGCGATGGTGATGTGGCCTCCGTTGACGTCTTTGTCGGTAACGAGGTAATCCATAGCGCGGGAATAGGTCCAGCCGGTGACGGCGTAGGCCCCGGGGAAGTTGCCGGGTTTGGGCTGCCCTTCGGAAGGTGTGATGCGGGCGAGGAGGCCGGCGTTTCCGGAGATGCTGCCGGTGCCCCAGCCGTGGCCGAGGGGATCATTGACCGGGCCGCCGAAGAAGACCGGGACGGGGCGGCCAAGGTTGGGGAGGGTGAGGGAGATGACGATGGTGTTGGTTGCGCCGCCACGGCCGAAACCGCCTCTGCCTCCGCGACCACGAGCGCCGGGGCCGGCGGGTTGGGTCCCGGCGGGAGCGGCGGCGAGTGCCGGGCCGGTGGTTGGCGTTGCGGGGGCCGGAGGAGCGGGCGGGAAGACGACATCGCCGCCGCGGGCGACACCGGGTGCGCCGGGGCCTCCTGGCGCGCCGCCTCCGCGCGCGCCGCGGCCGCCGAAACCGCCACCACCAAATCCGCCGCCGCCGCGGCCGTTAGGATCGACGTGCGCGGGGACATCGGGATTGGCGGTGTCTTCGAAGTAGCCGTAGATCACCTTGGTGATGGTTTTGCCGTCATCGCTTTTTTCATTTTCCGCGACTTTCCAGATCATCTTGGGGAGTTTGTCATCCGGGACGCGGCCGTAAATGTTGTCTTTGAAAAGGTTGATGAGTTCGGGGCGGCGTTCCTTGTACCACATGTCGGCGGAGGTGACTTTGCGGCCGTCCTGCATCACGAGGGGATCAGGGAGCGTATAGGGCGGGATGTCGTTTTGATCGTAGTTGGTGAAGTGGCCGCTGTCGGCCCAGAGGTAGAGGTCGGTGCCGGGCATGACGTTGCCTTCGGCGTCGCGCTTGTAGAAGCCGTTGTCTCCGGGGCGGCGGGCGGTGTAGCCTTCGGGTGTGGTGTTGTTGGCGTCGCGGATGGGCCATTTGGCCTTGCGGCCGACGGCGGGGTCGGGCATGGGGACATCGGGGAAGCCTGGGGCGCTCGTGGAGATGGGAGGAGGCCCGCCGCCAGGGACACCGCCCAAACCGCCGCCGAGACCGCCTCCGCCGAAGCCTCCTCCGCCACCAAAACCGCGGCCGCGCCCGCCGAAACCGGGCTGGGTTGCGGGAGGCGCGCCGGGAGCGCCTGGAACCGCGGCTGGGGCCGGCGCATTGGCGGTTGGACCGCCGGGGGCGGCGGCTTGTGCGAGGAGGGCGGCGCCGGCAACTGCGCCGGCCAATACGATGGCGACGGATGTGCGTTTCATGGGACGCTCCTGAAAAAAGATATCAAGATGTCTTTATTCAGCGGGTGGAACGGCGAACGGTTTAGAGAATTGAATTAGATGGCGGATAGTGTACTCGTGCGAAGTCGGATGAGGAAATCGCGGAGGCGGGTTTTCAAGGTCAGAAGTGAGTTGATTCGTAAACTTTATTACAAATAGCATTGAGATACTTGCGCCGGATTTTGCCTTTGCAATGCGCGCGGCAGCATCATCGTTTGTTCACAGCGAATCGCAACGCTTCGACGAGACGTCCTCCTCTGCCTAGGATCTGATCGCCGAACCGGATCAGGTCGTCGTGGGGAAAGGCGCCGGCGCGGAGCTTGCGCATGTAATCCACGCAGTAAACTTCAGCGCCTGGGCCTGTCCAGACGGCGAGGCAAAGAAGCGCGGCGGCGGGTGCGCGGCTGATGCCGCCGCCGCAGTGGCACAGCAACATACCCTCGAGGTGACACGTAGATTCGGCGAACCTGATAATTTTCTCCGCGTCCTCGGGTGTTGGTGGGCGGCGGAAGACGCCATTCTCGGCGTCGGCTTGCTGGCGCATTCGTGCCTGATAGGAGGCGACGATATCGGCGGGGTCGGGCGCCGCGATGTCGTCAAATGTGAGATCAAGTCGGGGCATCTCCGCTTCCACGCCATGTTCATTCGCGCCGTGGATGGAAATGAGTGCGCGGACGGTGGCGCCGGCGGGCGTGCGCAGAAACATGGCGGCTTCGGAATAGCCGAGCGCGAGGATCGGTGGGTGGGATAAGTGAGACGTCATATATATGCGCTGCGGAACGGAGATTCGTGGGGATCATTTTGCGTGCCGAGCATGCCCAGCGGGGCGGAGGTGCCAGTTGCAGGAATGAAATTTTTTGGCGCCCCGCAGGGCATGGCACCCTTTTGGGGTGATTCTTCTCCTAGCGCGGCAGGGTTTTGTCGAGCCAGGCGTAAAGGTGGTTGAAGGCGTCTTTGGCTTTTTCTTCGTTGTAGGCGCCCATCTTGGCGGCGGACTTGCTGGCGAAGGCGTGGCCGACGCCGTCGTATTGATAGATCGTCACCTGGTCGCCGGTTTTGCCGGTGGTGAAGAGGGCTTTCTTGAATTTCTCGACATCCTGGGGGCTGGGGTTTTTGTCGTCGTTGCCGAAGATGCCCAGGACCGGGCCTTTGACGCTGCCAAGGAGGTCGGGGTTGGTTTCGAGGGGGCCATAGAAAATGGCGGTCGCGCGGATGCGCGGATCGGCCATGGCGAGCTTAAGGCCCTGCTCGCCGCCCATGCACCAGCCGACGACGCCGACGTGCAGGGGATTGACGATGCCGTTGCGTTCTTCTTCTGAGAGCAGGTCGAGGCCGGTGCGCATGGCGCTCAGGGCGGCGGTGTTGTTCATGGCGTTTTTGAGTTTGGCGGCTTCATCGGGGTCGTCGGTGACCTTGCCGTTGAAGAGATCGGGGGCGACGGCGTAAAAGCCTTTGCTGGCGAGGTCCTGGGTGCGTTCCTGCATGTCCTTGTTCACGCCCCACCACTCCTGGAGGACGATGAGTCCGGCGGTGGGCTTGGATTTATTGAGCGTGGCGGGGTAGGCGAAAAAGAGTTTGACGTCTTTGCCATCGCGGCCCTTGCGCGTGAGCCAGCCGGTCTTAAGGGTGCCGGGGACGACGATTTCGGGTGGCTGTTCGTTTTGACCCTCGAGGGCGTTATCGATTGCCTCATCGTGCTGCTGGACGGAGTTCTGGATGTTGTTGTTGATGATTCCCTTGACGCCGGCGGGCAACTGCGCGCGGGCGAGGGGGACGAGGAGGGAGAGGGCGACGGCGATGGCAGCGAGGGGTTTGATTGCACGCATGGTGGTTCCTCCGGAAATGAGTCGAAATCCCATTATAACCCGATAACAAGCGATTGCGCACACCGCTCAAGCGGCTCGTTCCTCTCGCACGATAATCCGGGTATAATCCAGCTGGAAAGGAAAATCACACTATGATGGAATCGTTGAAGGATCTGGTGAGGAGGGAGGATTTCAAGCCAATTCGAATCTTCACGAATGGGGGGCAGCATTACGACATCACGGCCCCGGATAATATGGCGTTTGGGGATTCGGAACTGTTTTATTACTTCCCAAAGTCTGACCGATCCGTGCACATTTCCTACCAGAACATCGCGTCGATCGAAGAGATGGCGACGAAGGCGAACTGATCTGGATTCCCGAATATTCGGCGAGTGTAATGATGGGCAGGCGGGGAGCGAGGCTGGGGAGTGGGTTTCACTTCCAAATGATCGGAAACAGGAATGTTGAGATGAAGGTCCAGAGGCTGGCGAGCGCCGCGAGGGCGGCGAGGATCTGGAGTGAATGTCTGCCACGGTATCGGCGAAAGCAGATATAGGCGAAGACCAAATTGAAGGGGTTGGCGATCAGGCCGACGGCGAGGCATCCCGCAGCGACGTCTCCGAGCAGGTCGTTCCAGGGCGGGACGTCCAGTGGTCGAAAGGCTTCGAGGATGCGCCAGGAATATCTGCCGATGTAGGGGAGCACGGCGAGGGCGGTGATAAGGATCGTCCAGGCGGGGCGGAAGCGGTGGTGGAGGTTTTGTGGTTGGTATTCGAGGGTGGGAGTGTCTGACATCGGAGACCTCGAATCTTTGCGAAGTGGGTGTGCTGTGGCGGCACAAATCAGCACGGCGGGCCGTTGATCGCGATGAGAGCGACTAAGGTCCCCAATAGAAGGGTAACGCCAGCTGAGAGAATGAGAGAAACGAGAGAAACAACCCAAGCCGATGTTCCACCGGGGTACCGCCGGAGAAGATAGCAATCTGTCACCAGATTAAACGGGGCCAGGAACGCGCCAAGGATCAAGAATAAAACGGGAAGATCAAATGCTCGGCCGAGGGGTAAGAAGGGGTAGGCAATAACTGGCATTAACGCGAATGCGAGCGAGACACGCGCATACCCCGGCGAGAGCGCTTGGGTCTCAGATCCATAATCTAGAGTGTCATTAAGTTCAGCCGGTGGGCAGTTACCCGCGCCGGTCGACTTCGAAATTGGATCCGCGTCCTTGCTCATGTCATCGCCTGTTCGGCAAGGGCCACGGCTTTGAGGAGGGCGCTGGCTTTGTTGATGCATTCCTGATGTTCGCTGGCGGGGACCGAATCGGCGACGAGGCCGGCGCCGGCCTGCACGTAGACGGTTGATTTGTCCTGTGCAGCCGGCGTGACGACCATCGTCCGCAGGGCGATGCAGGTATCCATGTTGCCGTTGTAATCTACGTAGCCGACGGCGCCGGCATAGGGGCCGCGCTTGGTGGGTTCGAGTTCGTCGATGATCTGCATGGCGCGGATTTTGGGAGCGCCCGAGACGGTGCCGACGGGAAGGGCCATGCGGAAGGCGTCGAAGGCGGTTTTTCCTTTGGCGAGTTTGCCGGTGACGTTGGAAACGATGTGCATGACGTGCGAATAGCGTTCGACGGTCATGACATCGGAGACGGCGACGGAGCCGAGCTCGGCGGCGCGGCCAACATCATTGCGGCCGAGGTCGACGAGCATGATGTGTTCGGCGCGTTCTTTGGGGTCGGCGAGGAGATCTTCTTCCAGTGCCTTGTCTTCGGCATCGGTTCCGCCACGGCGGCGGGTGCCGGCGAGGGGACGGTTGGTGATCACGCCATCCTGCACGCGGCACATGATTTCAGGCGAGGAGCCGACGAGCGTGCATTCGGGCGCGGAGAGATAAAACATGAAGGGGCTGGGGTTGATCACGCGCAGGGCGCGGTAGATATCAAACGGGCGGGCGGAGGTGGTAGTTTGGAGACGCTGCGAGAGCACGACCTGGAAAATGTCGCCGGCCTTGATGTATTCCTTCGCGGCGAGGACGGCGGTTTCGTATTGCTCTTTGGTCATGTTGGCGGCGAATTGCGGGCGGGCTTCGCGGGAGAGGTCGATGGCGGTGAGTTCAAAAGCGAGCGGGGCGGAGAGTTTCTGGACGACGGATTCGACGCGGCGGACGGCATCGTCGTAGATGTCGCGGAAGGATTGGCGCGGGCCGCTTTTTGTTGAGCCGGTGGGAGGGATGTGGGCGATGGCGACGACGAGGATGGTTTTTTGGACGTGGTCGAAGATGACGATTTCGTCGTAGAGGCCGAAGACGAGGTCGGGAAGGTTGCGATCGTCCCAGGGTTTTTGCGGTGTGCCTTTGGGGGTGGGGAGTTTTTCGGATTCGAGGTAGCGAACGGTGTCGTAGCCGGCGAAACCGACCGCGCCGCCGACGAAGGAGGGGAGCGTCGGGCCGGATTGCAGGCGGACGGCCTGAATGGGCTTCAGGAGCGTTTCCAGGTCGTGGAGGGGATCGGCGGAGTCGAAAGATTTGCTCGATGGAGCGGGGGCGAATTCTTCGATGGTGACTTTTTTGCCAATGGCTTTGATGACGCGGCGCGGGGCTGCGCCGAGGAATGAATAACGGGCGATGCGTTCGCCGCCGACGACGGATTCCAGGAGGAAAGCGTGTTGAGAGGATCCGGCGAGGCGTTCGTAGGCGGTGACGGGGGTGAGATGATCGGCGAGCAATGTGCGGAAGACGGGGATGGCCCAGCCGGCGCCAGAAGGTTGGGGTACGGAGGCGAGGGTTTGGAATTCTTCGAACGCGGGGAAGTGGGCGAAAGCCTGCGGCACGAAAGGTTCTCCGGAAACTCTGATGCAAAAAGTATAACCGCTGTTACACGAAGGACCTACTGGGGTTCATGAACGCAAAAGCCCCGGATTTCCATCCGGGGCTCATGGGTTGGTTCTGTTTGGGGGTCTGCCACTTACCGAACGCTGCCCTTGCCGGCGGCGGCGCGGTCCATGCCGGGGAGGACGTAATCCTTGGCGACGGCGTCCCAGCTCATCGCGGCGCCGAGTTTTCCGCCCGAGGCGATCAGGTCGGCCATGTCCTTGGGCGTCCGCGGGAGGCGGGTGTAAAGATCGGCGGCAATCTGCTTGGCGACCTGCACCTCGATTTCTTCGCGGGTCGTGCGGTCCATTTCCTTAAGCTTCGCAATCGATTGGCCCTTCATGGATTCCGGCAGTTTGGTGTAATCGACGGGGAGGGCGTTACGCACCGCTTCGCCATTGGCGGCCTTTTTGACGAAGCCGGAACAGCCGCAGAGATCGGTATAGACGCAGATCCCGCCGAAGGAAATCGGCTCGACCTGCGCGATGCCGAAGGGTTCGTAGATGCTCTGGCCGAATTCGGCGTCGCTGCCCATGCGGATATCGAGGAAGCGCATGTTCTCCGGCATGCGGTTGCCGCAGGTGCTGCGGTCGAAGCCGAACTGGTTGATGTAGACGATTTTGCAGTGGCGGGCGCGGGCGTTCCATTCCTGGACGCCGACGTAGAAACTGCCCTCGCCCCAGGTGAGATCGGGATGGCCCTCGCGGTGGCCGACGGGCCATTTGTAGGATTTTTCCATGTTGAGGATGTCGTGCTGGGCGCGGCCGCAGGTTTCGGTGGAGAGGACAAAAAGGACGGCGGTTTCGCCCGCCTTGGCGAGGTGGGTTTCCATCTGTTCGGCGACGCGGACATCGCGCCAGAGTCCCTTGCTGGGCACGAGGCGCGTGACATGCGTGAAGAGATAGTCCGGTTCAAAGCCCAGGAGCGTTTTACAATACTGTTTCAGCTTTTTTCGGCTCTCGGTTTTTTCATCCATGTCGAGGGTGCGGGCGGGGACGCCGTTGTAGGCGAGGTCGATGTGGACGGTGTCGAATTCCTTTCGCAGGAAGCGCATCTCGCGCACGACAAAATCGCCGACGGCAAAGATGTTGTCGCAGTAGCGGGCGGCCTCGACGAGCGGGTGCTTGTAGAAGCCGTTCTGATCGCCGAAGACCTCGCCGACGTATTTTCCTTCGGCGGTGGCTTTTTCGAGGACGTTGTAGAACATGGTGTCGTGGCCGGGGTGCTCCTCGACGATGCGCCGCATGGTGGCCACTTCATGGGCGTAGAAAATTGTGCGGAACTGACCCGGGTAGCGGGCCATGGCGCACAGGGCGGTGGGCATGCCCATGTACTCGTGGGAGAGGACAATGGGGTGGTCGGAGTTTTCGCAGGCGCCGATGGCGCGGACCGCTTCGAGGCCGGGCTCGGCGATGCGGCAATATTGCTCGTAATCCCAGATGTGCTCGTAGCGGGCGCTTTCGATGCCGTAATGTTCGAAGAGGATGAATTTCATGACGCCCATTTTTTCCGGGCTGTAATGGCGGACGTCGACGAGCAGCACTTCCGGCTCGCTGATGATGCCGGTGAGGGGGTCGGAGAAGGTCTTGACGCCGTAGACAATTTTGACGCCGTAGTCGTGTTCGATCCGGGCGAAGTCGTTGGCGTAGGGGGTGTTGCGGATGCCGTCGACGCCGCTGTAGAGGACCTTGCCGCCGTGGAGCCGGCCTTCGGCGGGTCCGTCGGTGGAGAAGAGCGGTCCAAGCAGGATGTCACGCTTGACCTGGGAGCGGTAGGTTTTGGAGGTGATCAGGCCGTGAAGGACGGCGCCGATGCCGCCGATTTTCTGGACGGCTTCGTGGGTGACGTGTACGACAGTTTTCATGGAAACCTCAGGTGGAACGACGGCGGGGAATTCACGATGCCAAAGCGCCGGCCCATACGCCGTGCGGATGGTCCGGTTTTCTCATTATCGTCTGGGGGACGCCGATACGTTACCGCAGAGTGCATTTTACACACTATTTTCCCACGATTTTTCCGGCCGGGCGCTGTTGCGCGTGTGGGAATCGAGACGGCATTTGATCGGACTTTTTAAGGGCCGCGTATAATCCCATCGATGGACGACCGGCAGACGTATCTTCTCAATGGCTTGCTGGCGAGGCATTTTTCGCTCGGACGGATCGTACGCTTCCGGCCGGTGCAACGCGGGCGGCAGGGGGAGGCCTTTGAGCTCTTCACGGCGCAGGAAAAAGAATATCTGGCGGTGGTGCTGCCGGCGGCCTATGAAGAGGCGGAGCTGAGCAGGGTGGCCGGGGCGGTCAATGCCTTGGATGACCAGCGGTTTTCGGTGGTGCCTTTTGTGCAGACCAAGGCGGGGGGTTTTGTGGCCGAGGGTCCGCAGAATGGCCGGCTGATGGTGAGCCTGGCCCCGGAGGGATCCGCCATGGCGGCCGAGCACTATACGGAGCACGATATTTCGCAGGTGGGGCTGCGGCTGGCGTGGATGCACCGGTTGTTTGAGGAGCAGTTGCCAAAAGCAAACGCAGGGGATTTTATGGAGGAGGATGTGCCGGAGGGGGTCATTTCGGCCGAAGCTCGTAAGAAGCTGCTCACCCTTGCACGCCAGGAAATGCGCACCGGTTGGGCACACGGCGGAATCCGTGCCGAGGCGCTGCTGCACGATTCGGACCATCAGTTGCGCAGCGTGGTGGACTGGGCGGATCTGCATTACGGCTCGCCGCTGGAGGATGTGGTGGGGGCGTTTGTGTTTCTGACAAGCGGGGGCGACGATCGCGGGCAGGTGCTGCTGGAGGCCTATCGCACGCTTTTGCCTTTGCGGGGGATCGAGTGGGGGCCGATCGTGGCGGGGTGGTGCTGGCGGACGCTGGCGAAGACCGCGCGGCAGCGCGCCGGTTTGCCGCGGGATGTGGTCGCCGTGGCGGGCGATCCGGAAGCACTGGCGAAGCGCATCGAGCAATGCCTGTGAGCGCTGGGGGAGGGGAAGTGGATTGAGTCGCTGCGGGATAGGGTGATGCGTCAGATTTTTTCGAGAGCGTGGAGCACCCGCGCCAAGATGTGGTTGGAAACCGCGACACCTTTCTCCGTGAGGCGCGCCCTGGTGCTCGAAATTTCCGCGAGGCCCATTTCGGCGAAGGGCTCAAGGACGCGGCGGAGTGCCGGCGCAACGTTGACACCCGTGCGCGCTTCGAAGGCGGCAAAATTGAGTCCTTCGGTGAGACGCAGCCAGAAGACCGCGGCGGCGGCGGACCATTTGGAACGCGAGAGCACTTCCATTTGAGCGATGGGCACGTGCGGGTGCTTTTCGGAGAACGCGCCCAGGTAATGCGCCAGGCTCCCGATGTTTTTCCATTGCCAGGTGACGGCGGAACCGTCGGCGAGATCGGGCCTGGCGATGTGGCTGCCGGCGCTGGTGCCCAGCCCGAGCCAGTTGGCGGCTTTCCAATACAGGATGTTGTGCAGGCAGACGCGGGCGGATGCAGCGGTGCCGCGGGCGTAGTTGGAGGTTTCATAACGGAAAAAGCCGGCGTCGCTCAGGCGGCGATAGACGTGGTCAAACATCTGGAGTTCGAGGTCTTCGTCGATCTTGTGGACCTCGCCGCGGCGGAGGCGGGCGGTCATTCCGGTGCCGGTTTCATAGGTGAGCGAATAGCAGGACATGTGTGTCGGCTGAAGTTCCAGAGCACGGTTCAGGGAATGGGCCCAGGACGCAAGGGTCTGGCCCGGGATGCCGAAGATCAGGTCGAGGTTCAAGTTCTCGATACCGGCGGCGCGGGCGGTGGCAAAGGCGGCGGGGACGCTTTCCGGATCGTGGTCGCGCTGCAGGGTGGTCAATTCTGCGGGGACAAATGATTGGGCGCCGAAGCTCAGGCGGTTCACGCCGCCGGCGGTGAGGACCCGGGCTTTGTCTGCGTCAAAGGTGTTGGGATTGGCTTCCACTGTGAATTCGCCAAGCAGGGAAAAATCCGCGAAGTGCCGGAGCAGGCCCAGCAGGCGCTCAAGTTGGGCGGTGGCAAGAAGTGTGGGGGTGCCGCCGCCGATGAAGATGGTTCTGGGCCGGGACTTCCCGAAAAAGTCGCGGTGCAGGTCCATTTCGCGGGCCAGGGCATCGAGGTAGGCATCCGCGCGGTCGATCTTTCCGGCGAGGGAATAAAAATCACAATAATCGCACTTGGTGTTGCAGAAGGGGATATGGAGGTAGAGGGCGTCGATGGTGCCGGCGGATTTCTTGAGAACCGCGGGAAAGGCCGGAGGCGCGGGCTCGCGGGGGGGCTGTGGGGCAGGTCCGAGAATGGGTAAAAGATCCATTAGAAATAGTGTAACAAGCGGCGGGAAAATAAGGACCGGCTTGCTCCGCGAGTCGGCAAACGGTAAGGTGAACTCAGGCGTCTGTCGCGGCAATCCACCAATTTGCCATGGGCAGCAACATTTCAATGACCGGCGCCCAGGAGAGGTTTATACATGTCGGCAGTGCTGGTGATGTTTACCAAGGGCGGCGAGCGCCGGGACTTTGAGATTCATGGCGAAAAGGCCGTGATCGGTAGGATCAGCGAGTGCCACATCCAGATCGGGCTCGGGGTCGTGTCGCGGAAGCATTGCGAGCTGACGGTTCAGGGGAAAACGCTGCTGGTGCGGGACCTCGGCAGCTCCAATGGGACGTACGTGAACAATCGCCGTGTGCAGCAGGTGGAGATGAGCGCGGGGGATACGCTTACCGTCGGGCCGGTGATCTTTACGCTCGTGGTTGACGGCAAGCCGGACCAGGTCAAGCCGATCCGCACGATGATCGGGAAGTCGTCCAAGAAGCAGGGGGGCGGGCCCAAGCCGGCGCAGTTGAAGGAGATGCCGGAGAAGTCCAATCCGCTGGCGAAGATCGAGGACGACACCGGGAGCATCGACCTGGATGATTCAGCGGAACTGGAGATTTTTGGCGGGTCGTCGGTGGCGGGGGAAAACCCGCTGGCGGAGTTGGAAGAACTGTCCAAGCAGAAGCGGTCGAGTTAATCGGCCACTCCCGCTCAATTCGGCGGTTCCTGACCGCATAAACGCATTTGTAATTGCTCAATCAAGGCGCACGTCAGGCCAGGCGCCCGGCGGCTGCACGCGTGCATAGACCAAGACCCCGCGACTTTGATCTCGCGGGGATAGTGGCATGTTTCGCGAATGAAAGCGAAAAACGTGCTTATTGAATGTGGTGGCGGGCCTTCCACTTCTGGTGGCGTTTCTTGGAGCCGATTTTGCGGCGGCGGCGGGGTTTGGGCATCGCTATAGTCCTTGCGTCTGAGAGATTTAACGAAGGGGTACTGTATCGGCTCGGCGGGGGCAGCGTCAAACGGCCGGGGATTTGTTTGGCCCGGGGGCTGGATCGCGTGGGTCAAAAATCGCTGATCTGCAGGTTGATTGGAAGCGTCACCGGGTCGCCCCAGACCTCATTGATATCGACGGTGCCGGCGGCGGGGGTGGCATCGGGGAGGCAGACGATTTCCGCGGGGCCATCGTCCGGGCGTTCGTCGAAGGTGTGGATTTCGAGGCGCAGGGGAATGGAGGCGGCGTCGTTTGGCCGGACCATCAGCCGGGCGAGGCTCCATTCGCGGGTGCTGCCATTGCTTGCATGCTGGCGCAGCACGACTGAACATGAAAGGCAGACTGGCGGGCTGGAAATCCAGAGGTTGCCGAGGGTATGCCCGCGTTCAAAGACGAAGGGGGCGGTGGCGGGGGTGTCATTTTGCGTGCCGCTGAGACGGATGGAGCGGGCGATCTGGGTCGCGGTGGATTCCTCTGCGGGGGTGGCCGGCAGATCGGCTGCGTGGAGCAGGTGGACGGAACTCTCGCCTGCGGGGAGGAACTTCAGTGGAACCGAAAAATTCTGGGTGCAGGTGGCAAGGGGATCGGTGGATTGGGTGGCGATAAGCGTCGCGGCGAGTTGAATGACATGCGCCCCGGCGCTTACGTCTGTCTCCAGTGGTGCGGTGCCTGGGCCCGCGGGCTGGCTGGGAATCCAGAAGAGATTCCACTGGAGCATGGACGACGATGCGAATTCATCGGCGGAAGCGGGTGTGAGGCTCCGGTGGGGGGTCTCGACGGTGCCCGAGATTTTACCCAGGGTAATGTGGACGGTGGGCGCAATTGTGACGCCTTCGAGGGCGGTGAAATCGGAACCGGTCCGAAGGCGGCAGATGAGCCGGATGGGGATCGGATCGCCGAGCCGGACGCGCGGGCGCACCTCGGCGGTCACCGAGAGGGCCTGCGCGACATATTGCTGCCAGAGCGCGGCGGAGAGGCGATGGCCGGCGTCGCCGGACTCGGCCTTCTGCACGAGGTCGCCCCAGTGTGGATTCCAGGTGAGGGCCGGATTTCCCTGGAGCTTGAGCACGGCACGGGCGATTTGATCGAGCTGGCCCGGTGCGAGCGAGTCGGATGCGATGCGCCGCTCCAGTTCCGAGCAGGCGCGGCGGCGCTTCTGGCTGTCGTGCGAGTCGATGTCGCGCTCGAGCCAGGAGATGGGCTTGAAGGAGGAGCCGTCGAATTGCGGCCACCAGCCGACGGCGGTCCATCCGATGAGTGCGGCGCCGCTGGTGGAAAGCAGGGCGCCGGTCAGGATGAGCGGGACGATCGGGCGGTGGTGGCCGACGCGGATGGCGTTGTCGGCAAAGATATCGCTGCCGCACTCCGGACAGCGGCGTGTTTCCAGGGGGAGGGCGAAGAGGTCAAAGCCGCATTTTTTGCAGTAAGGATGATTGCCGACAAGAAAACCGCGCCGGCCGCCCATCCAAAGCGCGATACCCAGGAGAATGATCACGAGGCCGAAGCCGGCCATGAAAAGCCCTTTACGAAGTCCCATGCCTTGCCGGGTCAAGCAATGTTGCGCGCAACCGCGCTGCGGGGCACTCAGTGGCTATACGCGAAAGGCGGCGATAGTCGCAGGAAATCTGCGATGGTCGCCGCGGGGTATTACGCCGGGCGGCTGCCGGGATCCGGAGCGCTCGGAGGCGTGGGCGGAGGGGGAGTCGATTCTGCAGCGGGTGGGGACGGCGGGTTGGCGGCCGCTTCGTTTGCCTCCATGGACGCTGTCGGGGGCTGAATTTGTGGCGTGGGCGGCTGGGGCTTGGGAGGGGGCGGGCGGAACGCCTGGGGCGGGCGCGGCGGTTGTGGCGGGCGAGGGCCGCGGGGGGCGTTGTTCTGCGGCGGGCGCGGTTTTTGGTTTGGTGCGCCGGGGCCCTGTTGAGGGCGCGGCTGGAGCCCGGGCGATGGCGGCGGAGAACCCGCGGCGGGAGGTGCGGCGGGACCGTCCATCGCATCGGCGATCAGATCGTCAAGATCATCCAGCGGCGGCGCACCGGTGTTGAGATCACCGCCGGTCGGGCCCACGAGAGCGCGCGGATCGGCATCTGGCCGGTCGTCGGCGAGGGGCGTGCCGGGTTGCGGGCGGCGCTGGGGCGTGGGCGGGGCATTGCGGGCGTTGGGACCAGGGCGGCGATCGCCCATGGCTCCCGGAGGCGGCCGGTCGTTGGGGCTCTGCATGGTGCGGCCTTCGGGGGTGAGGGGCCGGGGGCGGTCGAATTCCAGGATTTTTTCCATGGGAATCGCTTCGCGCTTGGCGTCGTCATACTGCACGAGGACGAGCTGCGTAAGGATCTGGCCGTCGATGACCCATGCATCGCCGGCTTCGGTTTTAACGCGGGTGTTGCGCTTGGGGAGTTTCTTGCGGAGTTCTTCGTAGGTTTGATCCTCGTAGCGCAGGCAGCACATCAGGCGGCCGCAGCGGCCGGAGATTTTTGTGGGATCGAGCGTCGCCTTCTGCACCTTGGCGGCGCGCATGGAAATGGGCGTGAGGACCTTGAGGAATTGCTTGCAGCAGCAGTGCTGGCCGCATTTTTCGTAGTCGGCGGTGAGGCGGGCCTCGTCGCGCGCCCCGACCTGCCGCAGTTCAATGCGGGTGTGGAGGTTGTGCGCCAGATCGCGGACCAGCGAGCGGAAATCGACGCGGTGTTCGGAGACAAAATAGAACAAAACGCGTTCGCCGCCGAGCAGGTATTCCACATCCACGATTTTCATCGCGAGGCGGTGGGCCTGCACCAGTTCCCGCGCCATGACCAGATGTTTCTGGCGGTTCTCATCGAACTTGGCCTGTTCGGCGAGGTCCTGGGTGGTGGCGACGCGCAGCACGCGGCCCTGCTCGGAAAAGGGATAATCGCGTCCGCCGGAGTTTTCGATGTAGGCGAGCAATTTGTCGCGGGTGATGGATTTGTTGCAGCCGCCGTTGCCGCAGGTGGTGGTGAGCATTTCGCCAAGCTCGGTGCCGCGGTCGGTGCGAACGATAAGCTTGGTGCCGCAGCCGACCTTGCTGGTGAGATCGGAGGGGAATTCGCCGATTTCGCGGAGGAATCCGTAACGGACGACCATGGTTTTGGGTGGGGGGGCCTCGAGGATTTTTTCCTCGATGGGCATGAGATCAAGCTGGAGGATGGGCATAGGGATTTCCTCATCTCGCACGCGCGCAGGGATGCTGCGCGGACATTCGCTACCGCCGGGGCGTGCTGGAAGTCGGCAGGAGCAATGAAGTTTCAAAACGCAAACGCGAGATGGGAAGCAATGAATAGGATTTGGCAGGCACCCGCACCGGGATCGGTTTGGGCGGAGTACCCGCGACCTTCTGCCAGAGCCGGCGGAGGGTTTCGAGAACCGCACCTAGAAAAATGGCGAGAAACTGAGCCATTCGAGGCATTGTACGAACCGCCGCATCGGGTTGAAAGCGGCTGGCCTGAAAATGCTGTTGGCCAGCTTCACATGCGTGCCTGTGGCGTGTCACATGCCGAAGCTGCTTTTTTTGTCGCCGCCACCGCAAGAGCGGATAACGACTGTCCGCAAAATGCGTAGATTAACGCGCTGATCCACCAGGGCGGCAGCGAGACCGGCACTTCCTGTCCAAGGCCGGAGTACGCATACATCCCCGGGAGCACGCTCCAATCGACGCGAACTGCGGGTCTGATGGCATCGAGTTCCCCCATGATGGGGCAGGCGTAGACGAGCCCCTGCGCGAAAAGATGCTGCACCGGAGTTCCAGCGGCGGCGTGCAGCAGCGGCGAAAAGATCACCGGCGCCGCGAGCAGGGTCATGGAAATTGTCATGCCAAGCGCGATGGCGGCCGCGAATCCCGAGTGCCTGCAGAACCGCGCAACGCCTGCGCAGAGCCAGACCCAGGCTGCCAGCAGGAGTGCAGCATGAAACGCTGATCCCCACCCAAGATGATGATGGCCGCCGATGACAAGTATTGCCACCGCGGCCAAAGTCTCCGGGGGAAAGAAGACCCAATGGAGGCCTCTCCGTCGGCTGAGATGGGAGGATGATACAGGCGTTCCAGAGGCGAGGGATTCGTGCACGGTTGTGACCAGGGCGGCGGTCAGGAGTCCGAGCGAAATCCAGCCCGGGAAAAATGTGGCATCTCCCGATGAATCAACGCGCATCGCGCCCCAGATCCCGGCCAGAACCAGAGGCAGACCGACGGCGATGCATCCGTCCACGGACCATAATCGGCGCGTTGAGTCCATTGCCGCACCATCATAGATGCCGGGGAGGGCGTGCGGAATGCGCGGAGACCGCGGAGAGGTGCGCGTCCGCTCTCGGATCGGCAACGCTCAAGGTGCCACCGGCGTGAAGCGGAATTTCTGGCCGCCGATTGCGGCTTGGGCCATCAGGCCGCCCTGGGGGAGGGTGAAGACAACGACGCCGCGGCGGTAGTCGGCGGAGGTGGCGGCGCCGCTGGAGGCGGCGACTGCGGTGGCGCGGGCGTCAAATTCGAGGGTGCCCTGTGTGAAATCGACAAAGGCCGAATGGGTCTGAAAGACAATCAGTTCCGCGAATCCCTGGCCGCCAAGCTGCGCGCCAACGGAACCCTGCGAGATGTCGGAATAACCTGCGAGTTGTCCCTTCTCGTAGGCCTCGCCCCTGCCATGGGCGCCGCCGATCACGATCGCCGCGGAGATCACGTTCGGAAAAATCACATATGCCTGCGCGGAATTGAGCAACGTCTTGAGCGACGGATCGGTCGCCTGGAAGTCGGCCATTGCGCCTTCAACGCGTGCATGGAGCGAGCCGCGCTCGTCGCTGGTCCCGGGATCGACGCGCGTTCCGCAGCCAAACGCCAACATCGTCAAAAGTCCAGCAGAGAATCCCTTCAGAGCCATCCGCATGGCGCACTCCTTTTAAAGCAGAGTCTTGAATGGCTGGATTTTAGTCGCAAATGTGCCGGGCTGCGAGAGGTTTGATGCTGGTGGGGCTTGGGAATGGGCGCAAAAAAAAGCCGGCGGATGGCCGGCTTTTGAGATCATGATTGAACGCGATCGCGCCTGCGTCAGTCGAGATAGCCCATTTGCAGGAGGATGCCTTCCTGGCGAAGGGTCACGACGTCCCGCAGGTCCTTCTCGGCCTGGGTAAGGGCAGCCTGGGCGGAGGCCTTGGCATCGCGGAGCTGTTTGAGCTTGGCCCCGATCTGGGCGTCGGTGGATTTGGGGTCCTGCAGGAGCGTTTCAAGTTCCAGGGCGAGGGCTGCAACGGAATTCGGGGTGGGGTTGACCGCGGCCGTCTGGGTATATCCGCCACCACCGCGGGTGCGTCCTCCGAAACCGCCATTGGCGGAAATCATGGTACTGGGATCGGCAAGGGCGGTCTGGGCGTCCATGACCTTCTGAACCTTGGGCGCGAGAACGGCCCATTCATCGTCCGGGGACGAAAGATTGACTTGCAGCGCCGTCAGCGGATCAACGCCGTTGCGCGAAAAACCGTTCGGATTATTTCCGGTCGCGCCGCCCGGCTGGCGTGTTCTGCCGCCGGCACCACCACGGCCACCGCGTCCGCCGAAGCCCTGAGCGCCTGCCCCGCCGGGGCCTCCCCCTCCGCCGCCGCGCCCACCGAATCCGCCGCCCGGCCCGCCGCCTCCGCCGAATCCCCCGCCAAATCCGCCACCGCGACCTCCGAATCCGCCTCCTGGCCCGCCGCCGCCGAAATTACCGCCTTGGGCACCCCCGCCACCGCCGCCGGTAAAATCCTGCCCGCCGCCGGTCATGTCCTGGCCGGAGGTGTCGGTGCCGTCGCCGGAGTAATCCTGGGCGCGAATGGAGACCGGGGTGACCACCAGAGTACAAATGAGGGCGGCGATCCATTTCCTGTTCATATGCTTCTTCCTTTGTAGTTCCGCAGGTCGATCCA
>Ga0265314_10002714_pt1 | contig 17714 bp, 11 predicted proteins | sample 4126metaG_FD_203106 | JGI IMG/M metagenome (GOLD analysis project Ga0265314, IMG submission 203106) | Rhizosphere microbial communities from Carex aquatilis grown in University of Washington, Seatle, WA, United States - 4-1-26 metaG | ecosystem: Host-associated > Plants > Roots > Rhizosphere >... | reverse complement strand
ATGGACGATTTTAAAGACGCCATTTTTTTGTACGAAACGAAGGGGCTGCCGGCTGAACTGAAAGTCATGGACGGCATTTACGAAGAGTTTGAGGTTTTGCCGGAAGCCAAGACGACTCTGGTTCAGCTTGCCCACAGCCTGGAAGAGGCCGCTCCGCTGATCGATGATTTCAAAGCACGAAGCTGCGGCAGTCCGTATTCGCTGGCGATCATCAATCTCAATATGTTCCACACCGACGAGCTCAATTTTGTGCTGCGAGCCGACGTGCTGGGCGACCCGCAGACCATATTTCTGGCATCGCTGAAATACATGACGGGCGATGCGTACGCGCTGGCGCGCGACAAATCGTTGCGCGAGAGCGACAGCATCGACCGCTCGCCAAGTTGTGTGGATTGTTACGGCACCCACAACCGCGATTCCACGTTCGGACGCGTGAGCCAGCTCGCGGCGGCGTACCTGCGCGAGGCGGAGTTCCGCACTCAGGCGCGGCGGCGCGGACTGGTGCCGGACACGGCGTCGGCCGTCGAGCAGCTCAATAAGTCGCAGACGACGTTTTTCGGGAAGAAGATGCGTTCGGGAATCATGCCGGCGGTGGCGCGCGGAAATTCGGGGCGCTTCCCGCGCGTGGAATAAAAAAAAAACCGGCGCAACGAACGTGCCGGCTGGAAACACACTAACGATTATTTTTTAGAAACCAACACCGTATTGCGCGCGCTTTACAAAGAGCTTCTTGTCGGCTGGCGCGACGATTTCGACGGCTTCGCCTTCGCCTGAAATCTTCGTCTGGGCCTGGTCGCCGATCGTGTATTCGATCTTCAGCTTTTTGACCTGGCCTTCAGCCGGATCGCCGCCGAAGAATTCGTTGCTCGCGGTGACGGTCAGCTTGTTGCCCTTGATTTCCGCCGCGACGCGCGCAGTGACGTCGGCGACTTTGCCGGGATTGCTGAAGCTGACGTAATCCTTGCGGCCGCCGGATTCGAGGTACGCGAGCAGGTCGAGGATCTCGTCCTGGTGGAAATTGTTGATCAGGCCTTCGGGCATCGGCGAGAGTTTCGACGGTGCGCGCGACTTGATGTTGTCCTTCTTGACTTCGACTTTTTCGGGCAGCAACTGGTTGGGCTGCAGGACGACGCGCGCATCGTTTTCGTCGACGACGCGGCCTTCGACCAATTTTCCGTCGTTGGTCTTGATGGTCGTGTTCTGGAACTGCTCTGAAATGACCTTCGAGGGTTCGATGATCGATTCGAGGATGTCGTGGCGTTTGAAGCGCGCGGAGATCGCGGTCAGTTCAGGACCGACCGAGCCGCCGGCGTTGCCGAACTTGTGGCAGGCCGCGCACTGGGCCTGCTCGAAGACGTCCTTGCCGCGATCGAAGCTGCGGCCCTTCCCCACCTGCTCCAGCGCAGGTTCGAGGTCGGCGACGGTGTACTCCTTGACCAATTTGCGCGGGATGATTTTCTTCGGCGGTGCTTTTCCGGGCGGAACATACGCGGCGAGCACATCGGCCAGTGCGGTTTGTTCGTCAGGAGTCAGCGAAGATTTCGCATCGTTAAAGAAATTGCCGATGAACTTCGGGAAACTCGCGCCGTCGCTGAACGGGCGGCCGGCGTCTTCGAACCACTTGAGCACGAAATCGGGATGGCCTTTTTTATCCTTGTTGCTCCACCACGTGAAATACTGTTTGCGCAGATCAGGCGTCCAGCCGGCTTTGGCGTTGCGGAGGAACAGCACATAATTGACCTGCTCTTCCTGCGTCGGCGCCTTGGACAAGAGGTCGATCGTCTTGGCGACAGCGTCGGGCGCTTCGAGTCCAATCAGCGTCTGGCTCAGCTCGCGATTGAGTTCGACACTCTTGGCCGGATAGAGCCCGTTCAGTTCGTCGGCCGCAGTCTTGCAGATGTCGGCCGCCGGTTTTCCCTGCCGCGCGACGGAGACTTCGATCACGCGGATTTTTTCGAGCTGCTGCGCTTCGTCCAGTCCGGTGATCGGAATTTTTGCGAGCGCCGCGAAAATTTCGGGCTGCGCCGCCGTCTCGCCCAGACGCGCGAGAGCCAACAGCGCCGTGAGCGCGGCGGCGGGATTCTTTTCAGCGAGCGCCTTCGACTTCCACATCTCGACGGGCTGGCGCTCAATGGCGATGCGCGCGGCGTAGCGGATCCAGCGGTCGGCGCTGGCGAGGTTCGGCCATACGGCGTCGACCGTGCCGGCGTCCACTTTGCCATGAAGGGCTTCGATCTTGTGACGCGTGGCGCGCGCTTCGGCACCCTCGGTGTCGTGCGAATCGGCGGCGGCGGTGGATTCCGTTCCGGTATAGCTGACGCGGAAAAGTCCCGCGCCGGTTCCGCGTCCGCCGATCGTGAAGTACATCGCGCCGTCATCGCCGATGATGACGTCGGTGAGATTCAGCGGCGACTTCGGACCGTTGCCGGCGAGGCCCTTAGGAGCGACGAGATTCTCCCACGTGCCGGTGTAGCCCGCGCCTTTGGGGGTCAGATGAACGGCGATGAGACGGCCGTAGGTCCAGTCGCAAATGTAGAACGCCTTCTGGTACTTCGCCGGAAATTTCGCGCCGGTGCCGAAGACAACGCCGGTGGGACAGCCGATTCCGATCGTGACGGAGGCAGGCAAGCTATCGGGATAATATTCGGGCCACTTCGCGGTGCCTTCGCGGAAACCCTGATCGCCGCCGCTCACGGCGTGGAAGACGCGCACGGGGCGGTACCACGGCATGCCCCAGTCCCACTCCATGTCGCTATCGAAGCCGAAGAGTTCTCCGTCCGCGTTGAATGCAATGTCGTACGTGTTGCGCTCGCCCGAGGCAAAAAGCTCGGCGTTTTTGCCGTCCGGATCCATGCGGACGATCCAGCCTCCCGGCGGCTTGTGGCCGGCGCCGAAGCCGTTGCCGTCTTCAGCGCGCGGCAGGACGCGGTCGTCGGCGTAGTTGCGGTGCGGAGAGCTCGGAAGCAGATCGTCGGGAAGTCCGGTGAAGTTTCCGCAGACCACGTACAGCTTTTTGTCCGGTCCGAGAACGATGCCGTGCGCGCCGTGCTCACCCGCCCCACCCTTCCATTCGCGGAGGAATTCGACGCTGTCGTAGGTGTCGGTGCCCTTCGTGTCTTTGCAGCGGAAAAAGCCGAAGACGCCTTTGCCCTCATTATTCTTGCCGAAGCCGGTGACATAGAGACTGTCGAAGGCGTAGAGCAGGCCCATGGTTTCGCTGATCGGGAGCTTAATGTCTTCCTGTTTCTCAACCTGACCGTCTTTGAGCGTCACGCGCGTGACGGGCTGGCCGCGCTGGCCGCCAAGGAGCAGGCGCCCCTTATTGTCCTTCGTGAGATTGATCCACGAGCCGTTCACTTTCGGATCGGCTTTGAGGAGATGCTCGATTTTGAAGCCGGGCAACGCGTCGAGTTTGTCCGCCGGCGATTCCGCCCCGATAGCCGAAGCCGCCAGAAACAGAATGCCGGTCAGAAACGCCCGTCGACTCGTAAGTGTGCAGCTTTTCATGCAATTGCTCCCTCTCTCGTTCTTTATGCCGATCAAACTGGAACCACCATTGGCTATGCTATCGAAAACCAACAAATGGCGGGCAATGCCCACCGTACGATACACCTGTGTTCGAAAAATTCGCCCGTAACGTTACCAAATTTCTGCACGGCCGAAAAGCACAGTCCGAGCCGGGTTTTTATTGCATGCGCCGGGTTGTGTTGTAGCTTCGATTTGCCGGCGACGTGTCTCCGCAAGCGAAGTGAGCATGCCCCAGAAAAACCGGAATCTGTTCTCCGTCTTTCGACATCCCATTTTCGTCCTGATCTGGTCGGCCGCCGCGATTTCCAATATCGGAAACTGGATGGAAGGCGTCGCACAGGGCTGGGCCGTCGTCCAGCAGACGCAGGACGACCCGCACCGCTCGGCGCTGTTCACGGAACTTTTGAGCGTCGCCGATTTCGCGCCCGTGCTGTTTCTCGCTTTGATCGCCGGCGTGATCGCCGACCGTGTGAATCGCAAAATCTGGCTCTTTATTCTGCAAGCCACGGCTTGCCTGCTCGGCGCGGGACTGGCGCTGATTGGGTATTACGGATTGCTGACGCCGGAGCGCGTCATCGCGCTGACGTTTGCCGAAGGCATCGTCTGGGCGTTGAACGGCCCGGTTTGGATGGCGGTGGTTCCGCATCTGGTGCCGCGCGAAGAACTCGAATTCGCGACGGCGGCGAACAGTCTGCAGTTCAATCTCGCGCGACTGGTGGGTCCGGTTCTGGCGGGAGTGATCATCGGGTTTTCGGGCGTCACGCTGGCGTTTTTCATCAATGCGCTCACGTTTGTTCCGGTCCTGATCGCGCTGTTCTGGCTGCCGAACAAAGGCACTCCGAAATCGGAGAAGAGCGATTCGATCTCGAACGACCTTTTCTCGGGCGTGCGCTACACGTGGAATCATCGCGGCCTCCGGCGCCTGGCATTGATGTCGATGATGTTCACGTTTCTCTCCGCTCCGGTTCAAGGGCTGCTGGCGATTTTCGCGCGGCAGGTGCTCGGCGGCACGTCGACACTCTACGGCGTGATGCTCGGCGCGATCGGGCTCGGCTCGATCACCGGCGCATTATCGCTGGGTCGGATCCCGGCGTATTACCCGCGCCATCATTTGATTCCGCTGGCGATGTCGTGCTTCTGCGTTTTCGGCATTGCGTATTCGTTTTCGCACATCCTGTGGCTCAGCGTGCTTTTGCTTTTCTGCTGCGGGTTCTGCTGGCTCATGACGCTCAATCCGCTCAGCACCGCGACGCAACTGCTCGCCACCGACGAAAACCGCGGCCGCGTGCTCAGCGTGATGCTGCTCTGCACACAGGGTGCGATGCCGCTGGGGCACCTATTCGCCGGCGCGCTCTCGTATTATCTCTCTCCGGAAAATGTGCTGCACTGCATGCTCGGGCTGATGCTGGTTCTCTCCATCTATTTCCTCTTTCACCGCGAACCGCAGATCGATCAGATGGACCGGCGAACGTTGTCGTCGCGATCATTCCTCGAACAGGTTATGGAAGCGCTGACCGCGCAGTCGCACCGGCCGGCCGGGCCCAGCGAGAGCGTGCGCGTCCCGCGTCCCGGATCGTTTCCCTGAGATTGCAGACGCTTGCGATCGGTTTCAAATTCAAAAGGATTGGCGGTTGGGAAATAGTGCAGCGCTCAGCGCTTCTCCGTGCTGCGCCGCGACGAAGATTCCGAATCGATCAACTTCTGAAGCAGCATTTCATAGATGACTTTGCGCTCGGACGCGCCGACGGCGGCTTCGTCAAGGCGCGCCAGATCGCCCGCGTCCGCCGGCGATTTCGGCGTTTCGAGGTTTCGCGAGAGCGCGCCAAATTCAAGCCGCCCGTCCATCAGAGCAAAGCGTTCCATAACATTTTTCAGCTCGCGCACATTGCCCGGCCAGTTGTGCGCGACGAGTTTCGTCTTGTGCTCGGCAGACAACTCCGGCAACACGCCGTTCATTTCCTTCGTGAAAATCTGGAGAAAGCGCTCGGCCAGCGGCAGGATATCTTCTTTGCGCTCGCGCAACGGGCGCAGATGAATCGGAATCACCGCGAGCCGGTAGTACAGATCTTCGCGGAATTTTCCCGCCTGCACCGCGGACGCCAGGTCCACGTGCGTCGCCGCGATCACGCGGGCTTTCAGCGGAATTTCTTCCGATCCGCCCACACGCCGGAACGAGCGCTCCTGCAAGACGCGCAACAGTTTGCTCTGCAGTTCCAAGGTCATGTCGCCGATTTCGTCGAGAAAAACCGTGCCGTCCGCGGCGGTTTCGAAGAATCCCTTGCGCGTGGCTTTTGCGTCGGTGAATGCGCCGCGTTCATGCCCGAACAATTCGCTCTCAATCAGCGAGGCCGGAATCGCCGAACAGTTCACCGCAACGAACGGCTTGTCGCGGCGGTCGCTCAACCGGTGCAGCCGTTGCGCGATCACTTCCTTGCCCGTTCCGGTTTCCCCGGTGATCAGCACCGTGGAAGTCTGGCTGCGCGACACGTGTTTCAGCAAGCGCGCGGTGTCTTTCATCGGCGCGCTCACGGCGATCAGTTCGCGGTTGCTTTCGGAGGCCGAAGGCAACGAGGGCGCAACTTTGGCGAGCTTTTCGCGAATTTCTTCGATCCTGAAAGGCTTGGCGATGCAATCGGACGCGCCAAGTTGCATCGCCCGAACCGTCTCGGCCACGCCAATGCAGCCACTGATAAGAATCACTTTGATATGCGGCGAGTGTGTGCGCACCTGTTTCAGAACATCAAATCCATCCACCTCCGGCAGGGAAAGGTCGAGCAAAATAATATCGAACTGCGAATTTCTGGTAGCAGCCAAGGCCGCCGTGCCCGTCAGTGCTACCTCCGCTTCCCACTTCAATTGCTCGACAACCGTTTTCAGAATCTCGCAACAATGTGTGTTGTCGTCGGCAATAAGAACGCGCATCAATCGACCCCATTTGTCGAGCGAACGATAATGTCTCATTTTGCCATCAGCGGCTTAGTCAATGCACTTCTTGTGCCGAGTACGCCGTTGCAGTTTGTTACGTGTCAAAGAACTGTTGATGTCCACTCGTTTGAAAATCTTGGAGCACTCCGCCTCATTCATGTGCAACTTATTATGGCGCATGCCGCCGTACTCACATTCGTGTCTGAAGTCCAAATACGCGTTCGCTGCGCGTCGCAGCCTGCGCCTTCGTGCTCGAATAAAACCGATTTCCGATTACGCTAAAAGCTCCGTTTTTTGCGCCATGGAGAGCCGCGTGGAAGCCGAACTGGTCGGGCGAACGCTGGGTGATTTCCAGATCGAGACGCTGCTCGGCAAGGGCAGCATGGCGAAGGTGTACGAAGCGCGCCAGATCTCGCTGCGCCGCCACGTCGCGCTGAAAGTGCTGGAAGAAGGCATCTTCACGCCGGGCGACAACGTCACGCGTTTTCTGCGCGAAGCCGAAGCGCTTGCGCGGCTCGAACACGCCAACATCGTCCCCGTCTACGCGGCCGGCGAGCAAAGTCCCTATTACTTTTTCGCGATGCGCCTGATTCGCGGCGGAACGCTCGACGAAGCCATGCGCAACGGCATCAAACGCTCGCTCGCGCTCGACTGGGCCGGCGACATCTGCCGCGGGCTGGCTTTCGCGCACGCGTCGGGAATCGTCCATCGCGACCTGAAGCCCACAAACGTGCTGATTCACGACGGTGTCGCACTGCTCAGCGATTTTGGACTCGCACGGCTGCGCGACGCCTCAACCGTCACGCAGATGGGACACATGCTCGGCACGCCCCTTTATATGTCGCCCGAACAGACGCTCGGCGAAACGGCCGGGCCGCCCGCGGATTGTTTCGCGCTCGGCATCATTCTCTACCAGATGCTCACGGGCCATCATCCATTCATTCGCACGGAGCAGAAAGGTTTAAGCAAAGCGGAGCGCCGCACGCGGCTGTTCCAACGCATCCAGCGCTCCGAATTCCGGCGACCCTCGCAAATGGATCCGGAAATTTCGCCCGCGATCGAGAACCTGATTCTGAAAGCGCTCGCGCGCAACCCCGACGACCGTTTCGCCGATGGTCCCGCGATGCTTCAGGCGCTGGAGCAGGCCGAAGCCGCACAGACGCCCGGCGACGAGCGCATCATCCGCGCCGTGAAAGGCTCGACCGATCCCGGCCGCACAGCCGACCGCGAGCAGCCCGGTGAAAAAGAGGCGATCCATCACCACGGCAGCACCGTCGCGATGCCCAGTTCCTCGCTCGCCGCAACGGTGATTCCGACACCCGCGGAAAAAGAAGCGAGCCGCCGCTTAATGGCCTCGCGCACCGGAGCGCCGTTCAGCCTCGGCCGCTACAAAATTCTGAAAGAGCTTGGCCACGGCGGACAGGGCGTCGTTTACCAGGCGCACGATCCGGTGCTCGACCGCGCGATCGCGCTGAAAGTGCTGCGCCGCGACGCCGCGACCGATCCGCGACTCTCCGAATTATTCTGGCACGAAGCGCGCGTGGCCGCGCGGCTGAGCCACCCGCACATCATTACGATTTACGATTTCGGCATCGAAGAACAGTCCGAGTACCTCACGATGCAGTTGATCGAGGGCCCGTCGCTCGACCGGCTGCTCGAAAAACGAAAGAAACTTCCGCCGCTGTACGCGCTGCAGATCGCGGTGCAGGCCGCCGACGCGCTCGGCTTCGCGCACCAGGCCGGCGTGATCCATCTCGACGTAAAGCCCGGAAATATCCTGATCCAGAAAACGATGCGCAACGCGGGACTCAGCAGCAGCCGCATGAGCGCCGTGCATCTGGAACTCGGCCTGCCGCACGCACTGCTCACCGATTTCACCATGTCGCGCATGCGCCACGCTCTTCACAAACACCGTCACACCGTTGAGCACCTCGAGCCGCTAGCGGGAACCGTTCCCTATTGTTCGCCCGAGCAGCTCACGGGTTCCGAAACGCTGGGCCCGGCGAGCGACCTGTTCTCGCTCGGCGCGGTGCTGCACGAAATGCTGACCGGCCAGCGCCTTTTCGGCGCTGACGAACCCGAAATTTCGCGCGAACGCGTCCTCACCGGACCGGTGCCCGCGCCGTCGTGCCTCTGCGACGAGGTTCCGCCGGAATTGGACGAGATGTGCGAAAAACTCCTGTGTCGCGACGTGAAGGAGCGGCTGCAATCCGCGTCCGATTTTCTGAAACTCGCTGAGCCGGCGCTGCACAAACTGGGTGGATAAAATTCATGCAAACTTTCGGACAAAGGAAAACTCTTATGCGTATTCGCTCGTTCGTCGTGCTCTGCGTCGCCGCTCTGTCGGCGAATCTCGCGGCTTCGGACTGGCCGCAATTCCGCGGAGCGAAAGGCGACGCGGTCTCGACCGAAACGGGCATTAACAAAGATTGGAAGACAAAGCCGCCGAAAGAACTCTGGCGCGTGGACATGCACGACAAAGGCTACGCCGGCGCGGCCATCGCCGCCGGAAAAGTTTTTCTGCTCGACCCGAACAGCAGCGAAGACACCGTCCGCGCGCTCGATGAAAAAACCGGAGCCGAAATCTGGGCGTTCAAGTACCCGTCGGTCTACACGTCGATGATCGGCGGCGGCGATCCCGACTGGGGCTTCGGCCGCTCCACGCCGACCTACGACGACGGCCGCGTCTACACACTAAGCGCGCTCGGTTTGCTGCATTGCCTCGACGCAGAAAAAGGAACGAAGATCTGGTCGCGCGACATCAAAGCCGAGTTCAAAGGCAAGCCCGGCGACTGGCATTACGTCGCCCCGCCGATCATCGACGGTAATAAATTGATCGTCTGTCCCGGCGGAGAAATCGCCGGCGTGGTCGCGCTCGACAAGATGACTGGCAAAGACATCTGGAAAGGCGGAGGCAATGACAAAGCCGGCTACGCGGTTCCGATCATCGCGTCGCTCGACGGAAAAAAGCAGTACGTCGTGCTGATGGGGACGAGCATCCTCGGTGTCGATCCCGAAACCGGCGCCGCGCTGTGGACGTTGCCGTGGAAAACCGATTACGACGTCAACGCGGCCGCCCCGGTGATCATTGACGCGAATTCGGTGTTTGTCTGCAGCGGCGAAAAGCACGGCTGCGCGCGGATCGAAGTGAAAGGCGGCAGCGCCAAAATCGTCTGGGAAAATAAAGAAATGCAGTCGCAATTCAACGCGCCCGTCCTCGCTGACGGTTACGTCTACGGCATCGGCGATCCCGGCGTGCTGACCTGCCTCGACGTGAAAACCGGCAATGTCGCGTGGAAAGAAAAAGGTTTCGGCAAAGGCGGTGTCATGATCGCCGACGGCGCGCTGATCGCCATCGATGGTTCGACCGGAAACGTCGTCATGGTCGCGCTCGATCACACCGCGTACAAGGAACTCGGCCGCATCCAGCCGCTCGAAGGCCGCCACTGGTCGCCGCCGCTGCTCGCCGACGGCAAATTGTTCATCCGCAACCGCCAGACGCTGGTGTGCCTCGATGCGAAGTAAAGACGAAGTGCTGAGTGCTGAGTTCTGAGTTTTGAATGTTGAGTGCTGAGAAGTGCGTAGCGAGCGTCGCGGCGCGCTTCGCGAAAAAGTGTGCCACGGGCAGCGACGCGGCCGTTTGCGTCGTTGCCCGTGCGAACGCGGCAAGAACGGACCAGCGAACCCATTGCTTCCATCGTCACGACAACTTGACGTCGAGCCCACTTCAGGCGACACTACGGATCTCCGCAAACGCCTGCAACCCGCCGGCACGCGGACAGCCCCGCGCCGCTTGAAGTGGGCTTTATATCGGCGACGAAAGGAAATGGCAGATGCGAGAGTCCGACAGCAGATAGCACGAATCGCCGCTCAACTCATGTACGAGCGCCTCGAGACCGAATACTTCACCGCCAAACGAAAAGCCGCCCGCCAGCTGGGCATCGACAGCCGCTACCACCCGAAAGACCTTCCTTCAAACAGCGAAATCCGCGACCACATCCAGATCCTCGCGATCATGTACGAGGGCGATCAGCGCAAAGAAAATCTGCGCGAAATGCGCGTCGAAGCACTGCAGCTCATGCGAAAACTACGGCGCTTCCGGCCCGCGCTGATCGGCAGCGTTTTCACCGGCCACATCCGCAAAGGCTCGGACATCGACATCCACGTTTTCTCCGACCAGATCAGCGCCGTGACGATGGTGCTCGACGAAATCGGCCTGCCCTACGACGTCGAACGCAAACGCATCGTCAAACACAACGAAGAACGCGTCTTCACCCATATCCACGCGAGCGGCCGGTACAATTTCGAGCTCACGCTTTATACCGAGGACAAGTCGAGCTACGTTTTCAAAAGTTCCATCACCGGCAAAGCGATCGAACGCGCGACGCTCAACGAACTGGAACAATTTCTCGCGCAGGAATACCCCGACCTCGATCTCGACGAAGAGGACGAATCGGAATCGCTCGCGCTGCAGATCGATTACCTCGACCTGTTCCGCCTGCTGCTCGCGCCGCTCGAATCGGTGAAGCAGAATCCGAAATATCACCCCGAAGGCGACGCGCTCTTTCACAGTCTGCAAGTCTTCGAGCTCGCGCGCCAAGTGCGGCCGTGGGACGAAGAATTTCTGGTTGCCGCACTGCTGCATGATGTCGGCAAAGCCATCGACAACACCGACCACGTCAACGCCGGACTCGAAGCGCTCGAGGGCGCGATCACCGAACGCACAGAATTCCTGATCGCGCATCACATGGATGCGCACCAGTACCGCGAGGGCAAACTCGGCCACCGAGCCGGCGTGCGGCTCAGTGAATCCGAAGATTTCGACGATCTCATTCTGCTGAGCAAACTCGACAAGCAGGGCCGCGTGCCCGGCGCTCCGGTCTGCACGCTCGACGAAGCGCTCGCCTACATCCGTTCCGTGGCGAACGAAGAATATCTCGCGTGACCGCGCGCCAGAATTTCCCGCGGCAAAACGTGACACGCGAAGCGCCCCCGCGCGGTGTATGAAATGACGGCTCCGGGGATTTTTAAATGCTGAAATCATTTCTGCTCTCTCTTTGCATCACAGCGTCCGTCGTTTTCGCGGGCGAATCGCCGCAGGAAATTCTGCTCTGGCCAAACGGCGCGCCGGGTTCGGAAGGCAAAACCGATCCAGAGACCGTCAAAACGTCGGGCAACGGCGAGCGCCAGGTTTCGACGGTTCACAAACCGTCGATCACGCCGTTTCTTCCCGCAAAGGACAAGGCGAACGGCGCGGCCGTGCTTGTCATTCCCGGCGGCGGACACGCCGTACTTTGCGTCGATCACGAAGGAAGTTTCGTCGCACAGTTTCTCGCCGATCACGGCATCGCGGCGTTCGTCTTGAAACATCGCCTCGCGCGCGAAAAGGGATCGACGTACACGATCGAAGGCCACGCCGTCCCCGACGCACAGCGCGCGATGCGGCTGATCCGATCGCGGGCGAGTGAGTGGGGCATCGATCCGAATCGGCTGGGCGCGATCGGTTTTTCGGCCGGCGGCGAGCTGGTCAACGCCGCGAGCCTGCTGCCCGGCGAAGGAAAAGCGGACGCCGCCGATCCGATCGATCGGCTGAATTCGCGCCCGTCGTTCCAGGGCCTGATTTACCCGGGCAGGTCGATCGACATCAAGCCCGAGAAGGATTCGCCTCCCGCGTTCCTGGCCTGCTCGATGAACGACCGCCAGGATATCGCGGAAGGACTGGCCGAGGCGTACCTGCGTTTCAAGCGCGCCGGCGCGTCGGCTGAATTGCATGTCTACGCGACCGGCGCGCACGGCTTCGGTCTCCGCCCGAACGGAAAAGGCCCGGTGGCCGGCTGGGGCGATCGCTTTGTCGAGTGGATGCAGAGCAAAGATTTTCTCGCGCCAAAGAAATGAGCATCGTAGCAACGACTTTAGTCGTTCCGCGATTGTCAGAAGGCGCCCTTAACGACTAAAGTCGTTACTACGATGAAAAGGCCGCTTCAAAAATCCACAACGCTGGACATCGCGCCGCTTGCCAGCGCGGTCTGCGGCCTGTTTGAATTTCTCGACGACATTCAATTCTGGATCAAGGATGCCGACGGCCGCTACCTGTGGGTCAACCGCGGCTTCCTGCTGAATTACGCGCTCGAACGGCCGCAGCAGGTAATTGGAAAAACCGATTACGATCTTTCGCCGCCTCACCTCGCCGACCAGTACACGCTCGACGACAAACGCGTGCTGCGCGGCGAATCGATCTCCGCGCGCGTGGAACTCGTCGGGCGCTACGACCACAGCGCGGCGTGGTCGGTCACGCATAAACTTCCGATCCGCGATGCACGCGGAAAAGTCTGCGGGACGACCGGCTTCACGCGCCGCGCAAGCGAAGGCACGCCGCAGGTCGACGTGCACGATTCGGCGCTCGGCCGCGTGGTCGCATTACTACGCGGCGATTGCGCACACAACTGGACGAACGCGGAATTGGCGCGGCATTGCAATCTGTCCATCCGCGCGTTCGAGCGGAAATTTCGCGCAAGTTTCCGCGTCTCGCCGCACGATTACCTGCGCCGCATGCGCGTGCGCCTCGCGACGCACGCGCTGGTGTATTCGGGCGCGCCGCTCTCGCAGATCGCGATGGAGCACGGCTTCTCCGACCAGAGCCATTTCACGCGCGAATTCCGCCGCGAAATCAAGGTCACGCCCGGCGAATACCGACGGAAATTTCGAGCGTAATGCAAGCGTTGGCCGGCAGGCAGGTTGCATTCGCGACACAATGCCTGCCCCACCCATCTTTCGCACGCCGCTTTTGTTATAAAGCTTGACGTTGCAAATCTATCGTTCCGCCGCGCTATATGATACTCTTCCTTTGACGGCACCTTTTCAGCGGCAGCGCGACTATCGGGCGGGAGAAAAACATGCGGCTTGCAGCGACGCTTTTGATCGTCAGCGCATTTTTCGGAAGCGCGGCACGCGCGGGCGAAATCAAGCCGGAAGATCCGGGCCTGAACGGCGGCAAAGGCGGCCACTGGGGCATCAAGAACGATAAAGATTGGATCGATGCGCGCTGGAACAACGTCGACGTGGGTCCAATCATCTCCTGCGCGCTCGGCGTTCCGGGCGGAAATATCAATAAAGGCATCGCCGTTCGTCTCGGCGAAAAAAGCGAAGCAGGCGTTTGTTTCGACGGCGAACGCTGCGGCATCGGCGCGGCGTGGACCGGCGGCTTCGTCCACTTTTCCGAAAAACGCTTCGGCCTGATCGAACCGCCGGTCGCCAGCGGCGCGACGGTTTTCAGCCAGCCGGGCAAAGATCTCTGGAACGGTGCGAAGCATCACTATCGCGCGCTGTACCTGAACGGACCGCGGGTCACGTTCGCCTCGCTCGTCGCCGACGCGGAAATCCTCGAATCGCCGTGGATCGAACACGCCGGCGAGACGCTCGCGATTTCGCGAACGCTGCGCATCGGCTCGGCACAAAACCCGCTCCTCTATACGCTGGCCGGAGCCGCTGGAATGAGCGGCGATCTGCGCGAGATCGGCGGCGCAAAACTCGCCGTCCTGGAAAAGGACGAGACTTGCATCGCCGCGGTGCTGCTCGGAAGCGGCGCAAGTCTGCAATCTGAATCGGCGGGACAAATTTCCCTCGCGATTGCGCCGCACCCGAACGCGCTTGAACTCAAAGTTCTCCTCTGGAGCGGCAAAAAAGCGGCGCTGGCCGATTTCGCAAAACTGGCACTCACATCGTCGCCGCCGGAACATCTCGACGCGCTCTGCAAACCCGGTGCGCCGCGCTGGGGCCAACCGCTCGCGACGAAGGGCAGCGTCAGCACCGACTCCAAAGCGTATGTGATCGACAGCCTGCCGATTCCGTTCAACAATCCGTTCAAGGCGATGTTTTTCTGCTCGGGCATCGATTTCGTCGACAACGGCGACGCCGTGATCAGCACGCTGCACGGCGATGTCTGGATCGTAAGCGGCATCGATGCGGGACTGCAAAATCTGTCGTGGAAGCGCTTCGCGACGGGATTGTTTCAGCCCTTCGGCGTCAAAGTCGTGCAGAATCAGATCTATGTTCTCGGCCGCGACCAGATCACGCGCTTGCGCGACCTGAACGGCGACGGCGAAGCCGACGTTTACGAAAATTTCTGCAATCTTGCCAACACATCGCCCGGCGGACACATGTATTCTGCGGGACTCGAAACCGACAGCGCCGGAAATTTTTATCACGTCGATCCGTTCGGCCTGCATCGCATCTCCAAGAACGGTGAGAGTTATGAAACAATCGCAACGGGTTGGCGCAATCCGGTCAGTCTCGCCGTCGGCCCGGACGATTCGATTTCTGTCGCGCCGCAGGAAGGCGAATGGACGCCGGCCTCTCAGATCTGCGAAATAAAACCGGGCGGCTATTACGGTTTCGGCGGACCGCGCGTCGAATCGACGCGGCCGCTCGGCTACGATCTGCCGCTCTGTTTCATTCCGCGCAACGTCGACAATTCCACGGGCGGAATGATTTGGGCGCCGGAGAAATGGGGCCCGCTGAGCGGCCATATGCTCGACCTTTCGTTCGGGCAGTGCTCGCTATCGCTGGTCCTGCGCGAGCGCATCGGCGATCAGGTGCAGGGCGGCATCGTTCCGCTCGGCATGAAATTTCCCGCGGGCGTTGTGCGCGGCCGCGTGCGAGCGCAGGACGGGCAACTTTATCTCGTCGGCACGCAGGGCTGGGTGACCAGCGCCGTTCGCGACGGCTGTCTGCAGCGCGTGCGATACACCGGCGCGAAAATGTGCGTTCCGGTTGCGGTCAAAACAAAACGCGACGGACTCGAAGTTGTCTTCAGCGAACCGCTCGAACGCGAGAGCGCCGAAGACGTCGAGAACTACGCGATCGAGCAATGGAATTACCATTACAGCGCCACGTACGGCTCGCGCGAGTTCTCCGTCGAGAAACCCGACGTCGCCGGCCACGATACCGTCACGCTCGCGTCCGCAAAATTGAGCGCTGACGGAAAGACCGTGTTTCTCAAAATCCCGGATCTGAAACCCGTGAACCAGATGCGCATCAAGGCGCTGCTAAAAGATGCGGGCGGCGCGTCGGCGCGCAGCGAGATTGACTATTCGATTCACCGCGTGGAATAACGCAGTTTGAATTCTTGGAAAGGGAACCTCATGCATCATCGCACGGCCATTTTGCTTCTTGCGTGCGCCATTTTCTGCACAGCGACCGTTTCCGCTGCGGACGCCGCTCCGCGCAAACAAAAAATTGTGCTGATCGCCGGCGTGAAAAGCCACGGGCCCGAAGGAAACGGGATGCACGACTATCCATGGTCCGTGCGCCTGATCAAAGCCATGCTCGATCGCTCGAACGTCGCCGACAAAGTCGCGGTGGAATATCACCTCAACGGCTGGCCGAAAGATCAAGGCACGCTCGACGACGCCGACACGATCGTCATCATTTCCGACGGACGCGACGGGGACAAATACTCCGAAGCGCCGCACCTGATCTCCGACCAGCGTGTCGAATACATCGGCAAGCAGATGAAACGCGGCTGCGGACTGGTGACGTTTCATTTCTCGACATTCGCTCCGAATAAATACGCGGAGCAGGTTCTTAACTGGAACGGAGCGTTCTTTCAGTGGGAGACCGAGGGCAAGCGCCAGTGGTATTCGGCGATCACGAACCTGAACAACACGCCGGTCTCGCTCGAATCTCCGAAACACGCCGTCAGCAACGGTGTCAAACCATTCACTCTCACCGAAGAATTTTATTACAACCTGCGCTTCAAAGACGGCGACACCGCGCTCACCCCGCTGTGCTCGGTCGCGGCACTTCAAGGGCGCGACGCGGCAGGAAAAGTCGTCGCGTGGGCGCGCGAACGGCCCGACGGCGGACGCGGCTTTGGCACAACGATGGGGCATTTCTATGCGAATTGGAAGAACGACGATTTTCGCCGGCTCATTCTGAACGGCATCGCGTGGAGCGCCCATGTTGATATTCCTGCAACCGGAATCGAGAGCTCGTTCATCGAAACACCGGCGCTGAAAACGCTGCTTCCGGAATTTTCGGCCGCGAAAGAAAACGCCGATCCGATCCGCGTGCTGATTCTGACCGGTAACGACGGGCCATTTCACGATTGGCGCAGCACTCACCTGGTCATCAAGGAAGCGCTCGAACGCGACGCGCGCATGAATGTGACGGTCTCGACTGACATCGAAGTTCTCGCGCGCGAAGACCTGAAAGCAAAATACGACGTCCTCGTCCAGAATTATGTGAACTGGCAAACGCACGGGCTGAGCGACAAGGCCAAGGAAAATCTGAGCGGCTTCGTCAAAGGCGGCGGCGGTTTTGTCGTTATGCATTTCGCCGACGGCGCGTTTCATTTCTCGCTTCCCGGCGCGGCGGAATCGGATTGGCCGGAGTACCGCAAACTTGTGCGACGCGTCTGGAACCACCAGGGCCAGGGCGAGCAGAAAAGCTCGCACGACAGTTACGGCCCGTTCAGCGTTCACGTCACGGACGCAAAACATCCGGTCACCGAAGGCCTCAAAGATTTCCAGACCACCGACGAATTGTATTTTAATCAGAACGGGGACGAACCCATTACTCCGCTGCTCACTGCGAAATCGAAGAGTTCCGGCAAAGACGAACCGCTCGCCTGGGCATACACGTACGGCGAAGGCCGCGTGTTTCAGACGCTGCTCGGCCATGATGTCAAAGCGTTGCGCACTCCGGAAGTGATGGAAATAATCCGGCGTGCCGGAGCGTGGACTGCTAAGAAGGAAATTGGAATCGCGCGCTAGGCTTTGCGGCTGCGAACGTTCTGGCGGATATCGCGCATCACATCGTCATCGCTGGGAACTTCGACATAGGGAATTTGTGAACTGTCGGCGGCGCGGTGGCGCGGTTTGTTGTTGCCGGCGACGCAGTCTTCGCAGACGTTGTTCAATTCGCCCGATGGCGTTTGCTTGGCGAGCATGCGAACGCCGCAACGATCACAATAGGTGATCAGGATGCCTCCATCCTTGCGGGTGTCCTTTTTGATCTCGCTCATCGCGATCCTCACCAAACGCGTTACTTACCTCTACAACTATGTCGTTTAAGCGCTGCCTTTTCTTACAAAAATATTCCTTGTTTTTGCATGTTCTTCGTCAATGCAATGACTCAACACAACGTGCAATTTAACCCATGAAGCATTTTAGATTTCGAACGCATTAAACCACGCTTTTCGCGTGGCGCGCAATAATTTTCGGTTAGGAAATTGAAGGATTACAAACCTTTGACGCCATCTT
>Ga0265314_10002713_pt1 | contig 17720 bp, 17 predicted proteins | sample 4126metaG_FD_203106 | JGI IMG/M metagenome (GOLD analysis project Ga0265314, IMG submission 203106) | Rhizosphere microbial communities from Carex aquatilis grown in University of Washington, Seatle, WA, United States - 4-1-26 metaG | ecosystem: Host-associated > Plants > Roots > Rhizosphere >... | reverse complement strand
CTGGGCGACAAACAAACCCAAACCGGCCTAACTAGCTGAAATCATTGTGGAGGTGCCGGGAGTCGAACCCACCTGGCGTCAAACGAAAAAACCCAAGTACTGCGCCGACTTGCACAATGTTGACGCGAGTTTACGGGATTTCAGGACAGGTCGGTTGGGGGCGCTTGGGAGCGTCCGAAAGCCGGTGAATCCGGGTCGTCTGGGCGACAGGTGGGCGACAGATTTTCAAGGAGAGCCGCTCCAAAACAAGGGGTACGTAGAGCGCCTGCCCGGGGTGGCCAGTGGATTTGACCGCAACTCACCAGGGAACCCAAGCGGCAGGCCCTACGGTGATGAGGGGGAGCTGTCCCTCGCGCGAGCGGTAGCACCGCGCTCCCAGACCGGAGGCGTTCGACGGCGCAGGCCGGCGCACCTCTCGCTGGTGTCCACGGGGGAGGCCGAGAAGCCGGCCTGAGCCTCGTCGAATGGTACACTGAGCGCGCAATGAACGACTGGCGCGACCGAGTTACGACAAGTCCTGACGTCTGCCACGGGGCAGCGTGTGTCCGGGGTTCGCGCATTCCGGTTTCGGTCTTGCTCGACAACCTGGCCGACGGTCTTCCAGCTGAAGAGATCCTGGCAAGCTACCCAAGCCTGACGCTCGACGACGTGCGAGCTGCCGTGGCCTACGGTGCCGAACTGGCTCGGGAACGAGTCTTGGATTTCCCGCGTCACGCTTCGGGATGAAGTTCAAGCTCGACGAGAATCTGCCCGGGGAGGGCGTCCTTGTTCTCCGTGCCGCCGGCCACGACGCGGTCACCGTGCTGGATCAGGGATGGGGCGGAAGGCCGGATCCAGAGATATTCGCAGTCGTTCAAGCCGAGGGCCGTGCGCTCATCACATTGGACGTCGGCTTCAGCAATATCCGAACGTACACGCCCCGGATGAGTACGGGCATCATCGTGCTTCGACTGGGACGACAAAGTAAGCCCGTCGTGCTTGCCGCGATCGCGGAAGTCGCGGCGGCTGCAGTTGCTGAACCGGTTACAGGAAAGCTTTGGATCGTCGAGGATGGCCGCCTACGGATTCGCGGTTGAATCAGCGTCACGTCGTCTGAGCCAGAAGGAACTTGCTTCACCGTCGAGTTGCCCCGTCGTCGGCCGACGATAGCGGCTGATCGGTAACCCGTCCACGAACGGCGTATTGAAAGGGAGGCGGACGGGAGCGGCGGGGTGGGATGAAGGAGGGCCAGAGGTGCCCCATGCCGCGCTTTGCCCCCCACCGTTCGCAGTTGGTGTCCCCGAAGACGAAGAAGCGCTGGACCGTTGCCGATGCCCAGGCTGTCGTCACCCGGATGGCCGCGTCGGGGCTTTCGGTACGCGAGTTCGCAGAAGCTGAGGGATTGGAGGCGCAACGGCTCTACCGCTGGCGCAGCGTTCTCGGCGAGAAGAGGACGCCCGCGTTCGTGGAGGTCAAAGGATCGGGGGTAGCGACCTTCGGTTGTTTTTGGCTGTCGTTTCAAGGTTCTCAACCTCGCGCTTTTGTGTGAGAATTTCAGCGATGAGTTTCCGGACAGCACGGGTAGCGCTCTACCTGTTGCAGCACCAGGCGCAATCCCTCCTCGATCAGGGCGCGCACCGGTTGCCCCGTGCGGCGAGCATGCCTCCGGGCTCGCTCCAGCAGTTCATCCGCGAGGTCCACCGTGGTCTTCATCGAGGAGAATTGCCCATATGCATGGGTATTTCTTCAAGCGCGTGGACGGGGCAGCTCGTAGTCCTTGACCCGCTTGCAGAAGGTCCGGCGCGGCATGCCGAGGAGCTCCGCGGCGCGGGTCTGGTTCCCGTGGCAGCGCGCGAGCGCATCCACGATGGCCTCGCGCTCGATCTGCTTGAAGTCGCGCCCGGGCGGCGGCGGCTGGAGGCCGCCGACGCTCGCCGGCTGGGGGGCGCTCGGTGACGGCGTGACCCGGACGGGGCCCGAGGTGGATTCCGGCGGGGGCCACGGGTGGCGCCGCATCTTCTCGGCCGGGAGGTGCTCGGTCGTGACGACGTCGCCGGCGCACAGGACCAGAGCCCGCTCGATCACGTTGCGCAGCTCGCGGATGTTGCCGGGCCAGGCGTAGGAGCAGAGCAGGCCGAGCGCCTCGTCGGAGAGGCGGGGCGTCGGGCGGCCGAGCCGGCGGGTGAGCCGGTCGAGGAAGGTGAGGGCGAGCGGCTCGATCTCGTCGGGGCGTTCGCGCAGCGGGGGGATCTGCAGCGTGATGACGTTGAGGCGAAAGTAGAGATCCTCGCGGAAGCGCTTCTCGGCGACCTCCTCCTCGAGATCGCGGTGGGTCGCGGCCACGAAGCGCACGTTGATGGCCTGAGGCTTGACGGCGCCGATGCGCAGCACCTGCCTGGTCTCGATCACGCGGAGCAGCTTGGCCTGCACCGACAGCGGCATCTCGCCGATCTCGTCGAGGAACAGCGTCCCTCCGGCGGCCGCCTCGAGCAGCCCCTGCTTGGCGTGGGTCGCGCCGGTAAAGGCCCCGCGCTCGAAGCCGAAGAGCTCGCTCTCGACCAGGTTCTCGCTGAAGGCGGCGCAGTTGAGGGGCAGGAAGGGCTGTGCGGCGCGCGGCGACAGCCGGTGCACGGTCTCGGCGAAGACCTCCTTGCCGGCGCCGGTCTCGCCGAGGATGAGGACGTTGGTGTCGCTGGCGGCCGCCCGCTGCGCGAGGCGATGGAGCTCCTGCATCACCCGGCTGCCCCGCACGAGGTCGGAGCCGGGCGCGGCGCCGGGTGCGGGCGCGGCCCGTGTCGGCGCCTTGGCCGTGCCGCCGTCGCCCTCGGACCCGGCCGCGGCGCTGCCGTCGCTGCCGGCCAGGGCGCCAGGCGGCCCGATGCCGCCAGCGTACGCACGCTCGGACGAGCAGCTGAGGAGGGCCTGCGGCGACGTGCCATCGGCGGGATAGCAGGTGACGGTCGAGCGGGCGACGATGCCCTCGGCGGCCAGGGTGGCATCGATGGCCTCGGCCAGGCTGCGGGCGCCGGCCTCGCCCGAGTCGAGGAGCAGCGCCTGGTACTCGCCGGGCCCGTAGGCGGCGAGGAGATCCCCGCCGCGCAGGACGCTGCTCACGCAGCCTTCGACCAGCGCGGCGAGGGGGTGGCCGGTGGTGTGGATGCGCACGAGGGCGAACTGCGAGCCGCGGCTCTGGGCGCTGGCGCACTCCTCGATGAGGCGGGTCTCGAGGTAGCCGTGGGCCCAGACGCGGCGCGCCTCGAGCTCGGGGTCGCCGCCGTGCAGGACCAGGATGGTGCTACCGATGGTCATCGAGTCGCCCGGGAGCAAGCGTCTTCGCACGTGCGGCTCGAGGGGTTCGTCCCGGACCCGCGTCCCGTTGGCGCTGGCGAGATCCTCGATCTCGACGGCAGCGTCCGGGGTGACGTGCACGCGCGCGTGGATGCGCGAGGCCTTGGGGTCGACGATGCGGAGCTCGGCATCCTCGGCCCGCCCGATCAGGATGTCGCCCAGCGCGGGCAGCAGGCAAGGGGCGGCGCCATCGCGCCCGAGGACCACCAGGTGCCAGCGCCGGGGTCGCCCATCCGGGGCCTGCTGCTTGTGGGGATTGATGACGGTCGGGGCGGCCACGCGTTACTCCTCCAGCTTTCCGGCTCGTACTTTCGCCGGGCGACAGCTTAACCCAAACCGGGGGAGCCGGGTTGTGGGGCCGCCACTGTGGGCAGGTCGGGCCTTTGGCGCATGCCCGATCATGAGGCTCTCGTCGGATATGCGTGGGTCCACTGCTTCGCCATGAAAGGGCGAGCTCTCCCCCCACCCGATCCCCTCGCCCCGCGAAGAGGCGAGAGTCCCGGTGGGCCGCGGCGGCCCATCCCACGAATGAAAGGTCGAGCCCCGCCTCCCCTCCGATTCCCTCGCCGCGAAGCGGGGAGAGTCCCGGTGGGCCCGGCCGGCCAATCCCTACGGATGAAAGGTCGACCCCCGCCTCCCCTCCCATCCCCTCGCCTCGCGTCAGCGGGGAGAGCATCAGGGCGAGGGGCCCCTCTTCACTCAGGGTTGGAGCTCGTCTCCGTGGCGATCGCCGGCTCCATGCTCGGCCAGGCCGAGTTCGAACCGATGTTTCTGCGGAAACGGCTCGAGTACACGCAAGCCGATCTTGCCGAGCACCTCCGCCTGGATCGGGCGACCGCCAACCGCTGGGAACAAGAAGGCGGCCGCTTGACGGGCGCCAATTCCTACGCGTTGCGGTCCCACGTGTTCATGCAGCTGCGCGACAGGGCTGGGAAGCACTTCGCGGAGGCCGAGAAGGCGTTGAAGGAGCATTCGGCGCCACGGCTCGGCGTGCCCGGCTATCGGACCCTCGACGTCGAACGGCTGAGGGCGGCGCAGCGCGGTTCGGGGAGCCAACCCCGCCAACCCCCGGCCAAGAGAAGTGTCGAGTCGAAGGGCTTGACGGTCATCGCCGGCTCATCGAAGCGACCCCCTGGGCCAGTTGCCTCAAACCGAACCTGACGGAGCCGGATTGCGCACGTTCGGAGGCCGGCTCGAACGTGCTCGGAATGTGCACGCGGTGCTCAACGTCCTCGCCTGCGGCCGGTCGTCGCGGCCGAGGCCAGCGACGGCGAGCGCGCCGTTCGGGGAACGACGGGAGTTTCGTACCCGGTCGCAGATTGGCCCGCGCGTTGCTGATGAAGCTGTCCGTCGCCCGCCGCGACACGGACCCAAAATCTCGAAACAGAAGGACACGAAGACCCATGAAAACCAATATGCCTAGCAACGCGACCATCAATCAGACGACGCCTTCGACAATTTCCAGCGCCCCCGCCAGCGGCACTTCCGCGGCCTCCGTGGCAGCCGGGGCGTCGCGTGCGTCCGGTGCTTCCCGCGCCGTGCCGGTTGCCGCCGGCACGATCTCCCTTGCCCTCGCCCTCGCCCTCGCCCTCGGCGGTTGCGCTGCCACCAACCTCTCGGCGCGGCCGACGGTCGCTGACCGTCAGGAAACAATCGTGACCGGCGAGTCCCCGCGCATTCTCGTCACCGGCCCCGCCCGCCTCCTCCATGTCGACCTGTCCGGCGAGGGCGATGTCGACGTCCGCCTCTACCGCGTCTTCGTCGGCACGAGCTCGCGCACAAACGAAGCCTGCCGCTCCGCCCAGCCCATCGCCCCCGTCCTCCTCCACGGCGAGCAGTCCCACCGCCTCAACCTCGACGTCCCCCCCGGCCAAGCCGTCTGCGTCGCCGCGATCCAGCCCCCCCGGCAGACCCCGTCGACGAACGCTGCCCCAATGGACCTGGCCTGGCACGCCGAGCGCGCCGGCCACCCCGCGCACCACGAGCACCTCGACCTCGGAATGCTGCAGGCCAGCGCAAGGTGAGGCGCTGGCGTTCGAAAACGGGCTGGTGGGGTCAGCGAAACGCTCATCCCACTCTGCTCGGCCCGCGGCAGGCCAGACGTCGCGGACTCGAGACCTCATGCGGGTGGCACCCCCTCCCAGGGTTTGGGCCGTCCATCCACTCATTGCGAAAGGGCCCTCATACACACCCACAGAAAGATCGGCGTGGTCGTGCGCGAGCGGAGATTCAGAATCCCCGAACCGGTTTGGAAGGGGGAGGCGTTACACTGGGAGTCGCAATGGGCACACCACGCTCAAAGAGTGCGTCGCTTGCCGCAGTTGGAAAGGCGTTTGGCGTCTGCTTCGCGGCCATTGTCACCCTGACCCCGGGCTGTCTCAACGTTACGATTACAAATGGCCTGCACTGTTCCATGAAGGGCCGCTGTCCCTCACCCTATCAATGCACCGGACTCGATAGTACCGGCCTGTGCGTTGCCAGATCGGCTCTCCCCCCTGGGCTCGCGACACCGACAGACGGTGGCGCGATGGACAGCAAGGAGGGATTGGGAACAGGTGGAATTTCGGGAACCGCTGGCGGCTCCAAGGGCTCCGCGGAGATTGGAGGACACCCTGGAATCCGGTCGGGCGGAGGTGCGTTTTCTGGATTCGGTGGAAAGACCTTTGCCAATGGAGGCTTGGGTGGAATGGGGCAAGGGGGCGCGGGAGGGGTGGTGGCGAGTTGTGCGGACGGGGTTCGGAGCGGACATGAGACCGATATCGACTGTGGCGGGGATTCGTGTCCCCCGTGCTTTAACGGAAATACATGTGCCGTCAGCCGGGACTGCTACAGCGCGAGCTGCTCAGACGGCGTGTGTTGCAACTCGCCCTGCGATGGAACGTGCGTTTCGTGCAATCAACCTGGCTATAACCTGGGCCGTTGCATCCCCTTGCCAGCCGAGTCGTCTGACTCGCTTTGCGTTGCGGAGTCACCGGCGAGCTGTGGTCTCAGTGGACTCTGTGACGGCTTCGGCAATTGTGCCAAATACCCGCCGGGCAGGGCCTGCACGTTGCTCGGGGCTTGTACAAGTGGGCACTTTGCCACCGAGGGAGTGTGTGATGGACAAGGGACATGCCAGCCGCCACAAGAGGTGGACTGCAGTCCGTACATGTGTGGCGGGTTTGGTTGCCGAGATTCGTGCACTATTGATGCTGATTGCGTGCCGCCAGCCACCTGTATGACCGGATCGTGCGTTGTCGCCAGTAGCGGTAGCGGTAGCGGCGGGACCACCGCTATGACAGGGAATAGCGACAGCTTGTTCTCGACCGACGGATTCGGGATGAATACGGCCTGGATGGGCGCGGTTTATACGGCCAGTTGGGGCACTGGCAACATAGCCCCTCGGACGCCGGCCGTGACTTTCGTTGGCAAGCAGGTCTGCGTGAGTGGGACCGTCCCGGCCGACCCCACGAACACCGGTGCGAACGGCGTCCTCGTTGGTTGGAACCTCAGTCAGGCAAGGGGCAGAACGACGGCTGCGGCGTGGACTCCCACAGGAACCACCGGAGTTGCCATCACGCTCTCCGGCACAGTGACTGGGGCCGTCGTCCAGATAGACGAAGTCACTCAGAAGACGAGCTGGTGTTACCCACTCACGACGACGTCGCCCACCATGATCCCATGGACCTCGTTCAACACGACGTGCTACAACCTCTCCGACCCGAGATCGGCCGCTTTTTCGCCGATAACGCCGATCCGGGACATTGCTATCATTATTGGATCTCGAATCACTGCCACGTCTTTCAGCTTTTGTTGGATCAACGCCGCTCCCTACTGAGGCTGCGCCATGCTTTGGTACTGCAAAGCCTTCGAGCTTTGAATTCGTGAGGCGCTTTCGCGGCAGCCCGTGAACGGCGCCTGTGGAACCGCAAGTCGCTGGAGGAATATCTGCCAGCGATGTCCTCGGCTCAGTAGAGTTCCAGATCGATGGGAACGGCGCGCGCGATCGCCAGGAAGTCCTTGTCACGAGTGAGAAGCGTGTGACCCTTGACGTTCGCCGTCACCGTGATCGCGAGATCCACGAGGTGCGCCTGGACACCCTGCCGGGCCAGGTGGAAAAGCGCTTCGGCCACCCGGCCCCAGAGGTCCGGCGGATCCGTCAGCAGCCTCGCCGCCGACATCTTCGCCCGGACCTGATTGAACGCTCCCAGGGTCCGTGCTCCGGAAGCGACCTCCGCGATGATGGGCCCAAAGACCGCGACCCGGTCGTCGGCGAGAAGGGGATCTAAACGGGCGACCGCCGGTTCGGCGCCGCGAAAGAAGTCGATCCAGACGGTGCTGTCGACGAGGACATCGCTCACCGCTTGCCCGCGCGCGAACGGCGTGGGTCGAAATCGAGGTCAATACGACCCGCCATTCGACGCAATTCCTCGCGCTCGGCCTTGCGAATCAGTTCCTGCAACCCAGCGACCACCACCTCCTTCTTGCTGCGCAAAGAGGCAGCGCGCAGCGCCCGCTCCATCAGGTCATCGGGAATGTCGATTGTGGTACGTATGGTCAAATACATACATCCCATATGTTTGATATGCAAAGCAGTAAACCCCCCGAGCCCTTGGGGATTTCCCGGATCTCATTCGTGAGAACATTCGCGCCTGCGTGGCTTTCGCGGCAGCCCGTGAACGGCGTTCTGTTCAACTCGGCCGCGTGAAGCTCCTCTTCGACGAAAACCTGAGCCATCGTCTCGTGGAGTTGCCGCGAGAGAACCTTCCAGGCAGCAGCCACTTTCGGCCTCAAGGGGTCGCTAGATCACAACGGGCATCAGTGGAGGACGACCTGGCACCTGGAGTCGCAGAGCTGGCCACTTGCTCCGTTGTTGACGCCGAGGTCACATTCTTCCCCGGCCGAGGCATCGACGTTGGCGTCGCCGCAGTAGTGCGGGTGCTTGCAGGCGGTGGTGCACCCATCCATGTCTCCGTATCGCGCGCCGTTCTGGCGCCCGAGATCGCACTCCTCGGGGCCGTTCATCGTGCCGTCGCCGCAGAAGGGCCCGAACCTGCACCGGGTGGTGCAGGCCCCGTACGCGGTGTCGCTGTTCATCGCACCGTTGTCGCACTCCTCGCCACCGGTCTTCACGCCGTCGTCGCACTTGGGCTGGCACACGGACCGGGTGGTCGAGAAGCCACTCAGCGTCAGCTGGTAGTTCGACTCGGTCGGGTGCTGATCGGCGTGGAACACGGCGATCTCGTAGGTGCTGCCGGTCTTGAGCCCGAGATCGAGCGCGCGGGTGCGGCAGTCGCAGGTTCCTCCGGGACACGTGGCGTTGTTGACCCTCAGCGTGAATGGGTTCACTCCTCCCGTGCAGGGAATGATTACGCCGGTCATCGGATCGACCTCGCCACCCTCGGTGATGTTGGCCATGCCGGTCGCGTCTACAACCACCTGTCCTGGCAGGCGCTGGTGCATGCCCCCGAGGTCGATGACCAGGTGCCCGTTCACGTAGATGAAGAGATCGTCATCGCCATAGAATTGCAGCGAGAAGGCCCCGTTGAAGTTGAACAGGTAGCGCGCCTCGGTCGTGAACCAGGAGTTGTGGAAGGTCCCCTGGGTCATGGGTACCCAGAGGCCGCCCGCGCAAGGGACCTGCGACACCCCGGCCCCGGGCGCCGGGCACATCGCGGTCGCAGGGATCGACGGCGGGAACAGGTACTGGTTGGCCACGCAGTTGGCCCCGGCGCCGAACGCCGGCGATGAATACCAGTAGGGCCACAGGTTGCAAAGCAGCGGCTCATTGGTGCCGGGGACCGTCCGGACCACGGGCGACGGCGGGAACGCCCCGGCGCCCGGAGGATCGGCCGGGAAGAACCCACCGGTGATGGAGTTGGGATTGCTCGAGAACTGGAACTGTCCCGCTCCGAACGAGGCGAGCTCGATGGTCACCACCGAGTGGGTCATGTTGTCGTACATGCTGTCCACCCACCAAGTGCCGAAGCTGGTGGCGTCCTTGATGATGGGGGCCGGGCCCTTGTACATGGGGTGCCCGACCTGTCCGGCGGTGTAAACGAGGCCCAGGGTGGGGCCGTTGGCCACCTGCGTGTAACCCGGGACATTGCCTCCGTTGGTGTCGTGGCTGTAGTCGGTGAACTGGCAGTCGCACAGGTTTCCGCTCGCTCGCGCCGTATTGAAGGCGGGCTTCCCCCTGTCGTCGAGCGTGGGCGTGGCGAGATCCCAGCATCGGGCGGTGGAGTCGTTCACGCGCGCCGGGCCGCTCGAGTTGGGTACGCAGTAGCGCTTGCTGAACGAGAAGGGGGCGGGCTGGTTAAGCACCCCAGCGACGATGATGGGCGTCGCGATGGGGGCGCCGTAGTAGAGGAAGTCGGGGTGACCGCCCGTCTCCTTCTCGCTCTTGAAGTCGCGGACGACCACCGGCAGGTGCAGACACCGGGCCGTCGGGTCGGTGCCGCCGACGCAGGGCTCGCTGTCGGGCATGACCATCGTCGGGCAGACGAACCCGCCATCGACCTTGCATTTCGAGGAGCAGCCGTCGCCGTCGGCCACGTTGCCGTCGTCGCAGTCCTCGCCGGCCTCGAGGTTGCCGTTGCCGCAGGTCGCGTCGCAGGCGCGGGTGGTGGCGCCATCGCGACACTTGGGCTCGGGGGTGCACGTCCTTGAGCAGCCCGTCCCGTCGCCGAGGAAGAGGCCATTGAGGGGGCCCTTGTCGCATAACTCGCCGGTCTCGACCTTGCCGTTGCCGCAGACCGCGGTGGTGCAGGCCATGCCCGGGGCAGGACAGGTGGCGCCCGGCTCGAGCTGACAGGTCGACGAGCACCCATCGCCGCTCGTGGCGTTGCCGTCATCGCACATCTCGCTGCCGATCTTCATGCCGTCGCCGCAAAGCGGGATGCAAGACTCGCCGGGCACGCGGCACTGGTAGCCGGGGTCGACCTTGGTGCAGTCCGCGCTGCAACCGTCACCGGCGGAGGTGTTGCCGTCGTCGCAGCCCTCGGTGGAGGACAGCTTGCCGTCGCCGCACTTGGCGAGATTCATGCAAGGTTGGTCCGGAGTCGGGCAGGTCCAGTCGGACTCCACCTGGCACAGCTCGGTGCACCCGTCCCCGTTCACCGTGTTGCCGTCGTCGCATCTCTCCCCGGAATCGAGGCGGCCGTTCCCGCAGGTCAGGCGGACGGAATCAGGGATCGACGCCCCGCCGACCTGGGGCCGGAGAGCATCCACTGAGAAGGAGAGAGCGCCCGCGTCGGTCGTTGGGGAACTGGGAACCGGGGGGCCTTGAGTGGCGGCACCTCCCGTTCCCGAAGGGGCACTGCCGCCCACCCCCCGTGCGCCCCCGGATCCCCCTAACGGTGGGTTGAGAAGGCACATCCCATTGTCGTCAGTTCCCGAGCAACTATAGGGAGACGGGCAGCGGCCGAGGCGAGAGCACCGAATGCCGTTCTTGAGGTCCAGCTTCAAACATCCCGTGAGGGCCCCGAGCATCGACAGGACAACGATGGGGGCCACCCGTGAGGATGGAAGAACACGATGCGAGAGCCCAGCATCGGCGATCATGCCGATCCCCAGGAAGATCCATGATTGCCCTGGGGCTGAGGCGTCCTGCCGTGCAGAGTCGGACCGGGGCGAAGGCCAGTTCCAACCCGCCGCTTTGCCATCCCGACCGGCCCACTCTCGATCATGGTGTCCTCGTGGTGTGCTCGTCCCGCCCCCCTGAGGGGCCCGGCGACGGTCCAGCTTGGGCTTTAGAGCCCCTCGATCAGCGTTGACGCCCGGGCTGGGACAGGATGTGACCCTGGACGAGGATCCTACCCCGAAAGCTGGGCAATTTGGGCGCTCGCCGGGCGGTTTCGATGATCTGGTCGTCGGCCAAGTCGTGAGGCATTTGGCCAGGGCGCCACCGTCAATGGATTCCGGGGAGCGTTGCTCCGGATGCTCAGGCTACCCCGCCCCCGCAAATTGACTGTAGGAAATCCGCGGGCGTGGCAGTATCGGTGGTTGAGCTGCCATGGCCGTCGAACTTGCACCCGATTCCGTCCTCTCCGGGACGTATCGTGTGGTGCGCACGATCGGGCGGGGGGGGATGGGGGAGGTGTACGAGGTCAGGCATCTTCGGACCAAGGCGCAGCTCGCGCTGAAGGTGTTGATGGCGGACAGCCGCATGCCTCAGCATGTCTTTCAGAGGTTCAGGCGCGAGGCCGAGATCACGTCGAACCTGAACCACCCGAACATCGTCAAGGTGTTCGACTTCGACAACCTCCCCGACGGACGCCCGTTTCTGGTGATGGAGCTGCTCCAGGGGCGCGAGCTCACTCGGCTCATGGAGCCCGGGAAGCAGCTGCCACTCCCCCAGGTGGTCACAATCGTCCAGCAGATCGCCCAAGGGCTTGCTGCGGCGCACGAGCGCGAGATCGTTCACCGCGATCTCAAGCCGGGAAATGTCTTCATGATGGCGATGCCGAGCGGCGAGCGGGAGCTCGTGAAGCTGCTCGACTTCGGCATCTCCAAGGTTCGCGGAGGCGTGAGCAACTTGACCCGCACCGACACGGTCATGGGGACGCCGAACTACATGTCGCCGGAACAGGCCAGTGGCCGCACCGACGAGGCGGACGGCCGCGCCGATCAGTTCGCCCTGGCGGCCATCGCCTACGAGCTGGTGTCGGGGCACATGGCCTTCCCGGGGGACTCGCCGCCGTCGGTCCTCTATCGCGTGGTTCACGAACAGCCGCCGAAGCTTCGCTCATGGGTGAGCAGTCTGCCGTCGGCGCTCGAGAAGGTCGTCATGCGCGGTCTGGCCAAGCGGCCAGCCGACCGATTTCCGACCATCGTGGCCTTCGCTGACGCCTTCGGGGAAGCAGCTCGCGCATCCAGGAAGGCCTGGCGGGCGCCGGCAATCCCGCTCGGCAACGCTCCTCCAGGTACCCGCGCGGTCGCACCTGCGGTGGCGGGGAGGCTGACCCCCACGACGACGCTCCGGCAAAGCACGGGACAGATGGAAGCCGCGACGGCCGGCTCGCCCGGGCCCCGCGCGGGCTGGCGACGTGCCTCGGTCGCGGTGGCAAGTGGAATCGCGATGGCGGTGATCGCGACAGCGGCCATTCGGTCGCGCAGCGACGTGCCCCCGAACGTCGTCGCCCCGGCGGCGATCCCGACGGCCGCGATCGGTGTCGCGCCTCTCCCCGGCGAGAAGCCCGTGGGTCCCGAGAGGCCACGGGCGGTCGAGGCGGCGGTGCCAGTGGCACCGGTGGCACCGATGGACAGTCCGCCGCCGGCCAAGCCGACGCCACTTGCCAAGCCGAGGCCCGTTTCGCCGACCGCCGTATCGACCGCGGCCGCCGTCATTCCGAATCGCCCGCGGATGCTGGCGGCGGCTCCCCCTCGGGCCATCCATCATGTCGAGGCACCGGTACAGGCACAGGCCCAGGCACAGAAGCCTCCCGCCCTGCGCCGCGTGAAGAAGGTCGAGACCAAACCCCGCAACGAGGAGCTGTAAATGGCGCGTGGCGCCCTGATTTCCACGGTGTTTCTGATTGTCGTCTCGCTGGTCGGAGCCACCTCGCGGGCAGAGACTCCAGAGGACAGAGAAACGGCCCTGGCCCTGGTGCGCGAGGGCAACACCCTGCTCGACGCCGGCAAGGCCGCCGAGGCGTTGGCCGCCTTTCGAAGGGCCTACGCGATTGTCGAGAGTCCGAAGCTCCACTTCAACTTCGGTCAGGCGCTGGCCGAGATCCCGGGGCGGGAGGCGGAGGCTCACGAAGAGTTCGTGCAGTACCTGACGCAGGTGCCCACCGCGGATCCCGTGAAGCGCGCCGAGGCGAATCGGCAGGCGCTCGCCCTCGGAGCGAAGAGCGCCTTTCTCTGGATCGAGACCGACCCGGACGGGGTCGCGATCCTGGTGGACGAGAAGCCCCGGGGAACGACCCCGCTCGTCGGACCGTTTGCCTTGTCCGCCGGGACCCATGCGCTGCGGCTGTCGAAGCCCGGCCTGCAGCCGATCTCCGAGGCGATCACCGTGACCGCTGGACAGCGGGTGACCAAGGACTTCGCGCTCCATCCGGCGGTTACACGACCGGCCGTCGGCGTCGGAGGGGCCGCCGCGCCGGTCGCGACGGTCCCTCCACCGACGTCGGCATCTGCCGCGAAGCCATCGGCTGAGCTCTCCCACGACGCGACGTCCGCGGCCGCCTCGTCGAGCGCCGCGGTCCCAAGTGCCGGCAGGGCCCCCACGGTCGCAGGGCTGACCCACACCGACAGAGGGCACATCGCGTTCGATCAGCAGCAGCCAGATTCGGCCGCCAGCGCCGAGCCGCACTCCGGCGCCCGCATCGCCGCAATGGTCGTCGCCGGGGCGGGGGTCGCCCTCGGCGTGACCGGTTTCCTCGTCTACCGCGCTGGAGTCGCGAAGGTGGACCGCATCATGACCGCTGACGCGAACTACCAGCCCCCCAGCGATTCCGACCTGAATTTCTCGACGTTCGGGGACGTTGGCATCGCCTTGATGGCCGTCGGTGGCGCCGCGCTGGCGACGGGAGCGGTCCTCTATCTCCTGAGTCCGAGCTCCTCCGAGTCGCAACCAAAGGAGCCCTCCGGGCCGAGCCCGTCGGTCGTGTACGTGCCCCGCGTCGGCACGACTGTTCAGCTTGCGCTTCGGTTCTGAACGCCGGGCAGCAGCATCCCGTGTCGCGGGGAACGGTCGATCACCAGACCGGTCGGAGCCTGCCCCCACCCCCTCACGGAGCCGCGGCGAGTGCGTCGGCGCTCGCGAGCAGCGCCTCGGCCTGGGTGACCCGTCATGTCCCGAAACTGGATCGTGAGAATCGCTAGGCATTCCCGAGACTTGGCGGTTGGGAAGGACCGACTTTACAGAGGTGATCACGGCGCGTAGAAGGGCCGAATGGGGCGCACGGCGAAGACAGCGATGGCGGAGAAGTTGCTGCCCCTGCCCGTGCTGTCCGAAAACTCATCGCTGAAATTCTCGCACAAAAGCGCGAAGTTGAGCACCTTGAAACGACAGCCAAAAACAACCGAAGGTCGCTAGCGCCGGTCGTTTGACCTCCCCGAACGCGGGCCTCATCTTCTCACCGAGAAGGCTGCGCCAGCGGTAGATCCGCTGCGTCTCCAATCCCTCGGCCTTGGCGAACTCGCGCACCGATAGCCCGGATACGGCCATCCTGTCGACGACAGCTTGGGCATCGGCGACGGTCCAGCGCTTCTTCATCTTCGGGGACGCCAACTGCGAACGGTGGGGAGAAAGCGCGGCATGGGCACCTCTCGCCCTCACTCCTTCACCCCACCCCGCCACCCCGTCCGTCTGCCCTTCATTACGCCGCTCGTGGACGGGTTACGCCCGGGGCTCCGCTCCCATTGGGATCGCGCTTTCATACGGCGCGCCTCCCTACCAGGAGCGCCTGCAGCTCTCGCGTGGCCCGCGGCTACATCCCCATGGTGAAAGCGCCCATGGAACCGGCGTGCCCGGCGATCGACAACTCCGGTCTTCAACCGGCGCAGTAATGCCGCCCGACCGGCCGCCCCAAGAATGTGGTTCGCGTGGCGCCGGGTTTTCCCACCTCGAAGTTCGTCCAGAGATAACGGAACCGTGCGGAATAACTGGGTTGCCCTTTCCCGGGCCCCCGAAAAATTGGCCGACAAACAACCCCATAACTGGTCTAACTAGTTGAAATCATTGTGGAGGCGCCGGGAGTCGAAAACGTCCGACAACCCCGGTACTTCGGGGGCTTGCACAGACTCCCGCGCGCTTTCCGCAGCTTTCGTTCGGTTTGGTGGGCCCGAGTTTTGGACGGTTGGATCTGTTTGGGCAACTGGCGGGCAACGCGAATGGGGACCGGCGGAAGCGCCGCGGGCACTGTAGGAAGCGCCGCGGGCACAGGTATCCCCCCTTCAAGAGTCGCTGGATAGAAAATCAATTCGGGTCTCATCGCAGACATGACGCCTGATGTCACGCTACCTGCCAGGCAACCCTGGTTGGCGTGCGGCACCTGGCGACGAAGCCGGCCTTTACCCTTTTCCTCTTCGTCAGCCGGCACGTCGATGGCGGACGATGCGCGCCCGAGTTTGGCGCCCCACCGCACCACCAGAAAAGCCCTTCGCACCCATCCGGGCGACCGTCAGTGTGTTGACGACCGAAACAGGGTCGTGATCGATGAGCGTCAAAAGCGCGCGCGCAGGTCCCTCGGGCCTGCGCCGCTTCTGTTCCCAACCCTGGAGTGTGCCGAGAGCGACACCGAAGGCACGTGCGAACTCGCCCTGAGAGAGCTTCGTCTTGGCACGTACCGACGCGACATCGAGATCTGGGAGTTCGTGAATGGTCAGGTCATTCGCCTCACCCTTGGCGTGCGCGAGCGCCTCGCGCAGGCCGGACAGGATCCCCTCGAAATTCTCTTTGCGCATTTTACGTCTCCTCTACTTGCTCTTCCGTGCGGCCTTGAGCTCAGCGATTAGCTTGGCGAGTGTGTTCCGTTGGGCCTTCGTCAGGTCGGCCTGTTCATTCTTGGCGAAGACCTCGAGCAGAAGCACGGGCCATTCGTCATCTTGGTAGTAGAAAATCACCCGGGCGCCGCCACTCTTTCCGCGTCCCGGCAGAGCGATCCTCATCTTCCGAACGCCTCCGGTGCCTTGGACGATGTCGCCGGCCTTCGGATTTCGGGCGATCTCCTCGATCACCATTGCACGGTCGTCGACGCTCATCAGTCCCGCAGCGCGGTTTGCGTAGTGGGTCGTTTCGGCGACCGTGATCAAGTCTCAAGACTACGTCAATGACATACGTACGTCAATGACAGACACGGGCTGGCCGACCGACCCGCTCCTCTGCCTCGTTTGCCTCGCCATGCGGCATCCTGAACGCGGCTCACACGACTCTCGAACCATTTGAAAGGACGTGCTTGCTCACGCGATTCCTTTCCCCACCCGGAGGACGTCCGGCGGACCGGTGGATACCCGTCCTCGGCCGGGCGGCGCCGTCCGAGGCGGTCGGAGCGACAGCTCGCCCTCCGAGCGATGGGTATTGTATGAGAAACGACGATGCGCGGCTCGATGGGGAGCTGGTGCCCGTCGCATCTTTGACCGTGGCGATGGCGCGGTGAACGTTCTAGCGGTCATTCTGGCTTGCAGCCTAGACCCCGACGACGCGCTGGTCCGAGCGCTGGTGGAGATCCAGAACGAGGGCAACGCGTACTTCGTTGGCGACACGTCGGCGTTGCAGTCGAAGGACGAGCTCACGTCCGTGGAGGATGCTCTTCGCGTTGCGGACGGCATTCGCGCCCATGGCGTCGTCCCGCAGTGGGACTACTCGGCGTACCCTCGACTGGGCGGCGCGCTATGAGCGGTCTTCCCGCGAGCTCTTCGACGGGTGCACCAACATAGCCGTCGGCACCGCCGCCCTCGCCGAGTACCACGACTCATGTGCCAAGCATTCACGATCGCCGCTGAAATCACCTCGGGCCACCGCATGCGGGTCCGGCAACGCCGGCTGGATTCGTCAGCGCTTCGGTCTTGCGTCCTCGAACACTTCGCGGTGGATCTTGGCGTCAAAGGTCAACCGGCCGCAATCCTGCGGGCGATCGCCACCGATAGACGGGCCGTTCACCAGGCCGACCTTCCAGAACACGCCGGAATCTTCGAGGACGTTCCTGGCGACGACATGTCCACCGACGCCTGGACGGACATCACCGCGCCCGGCGCCTTGCCGCCGCGGCAGCCCGTCCCGTGACACCGACAGCGCCGCCGGAACCACCCCGACCGATCCGAAAGGATCCTCGAAATAGGCTGCGAAGTTGGCGGCCTTCCCCCGCCAACTTCGCATAGAAGCTCTCCGTCCTGGAGGTACGAGCCAGTCAAGGCTGCCCGCAGGGCACCGCCGGAGGCGGCGTCAGGCCTTGACTTGGTCGTGCCGCCAGGACATCCGGCGAGAGCAGCTGCGCCATCAAGTTCGTTCCGCCGGAATTCTCGCCCGACCCGGCCGACATCATCGTGAGGCGCGTGCCGCTCGTCTCGAAGAGTTCGTCGCCGGTCGGCTTCCGCTGATGGCCCTGGTTCAGGTCTTTGGGCCGCGGCCGTTCGGCTCCGTCTTCGCGGGCTGGGCGCCCCCGGCGTGCCAACTGGCGGCCTTGCGTCGTTCGCTGTCTTTCCCGGTGCCGTCTCGCACACGCTCTCCTCGATCGCGTTCCCGCCGGTCGACTGCTTGCTCACCACGGCTCCGGGTTTTCCGGCGCGCCGCTTATTCCGGTTGCGCCGCAGATATCCGCGCAACGTTCCTGGCGTCATCGCAAGCCCCCTGTCCGCCAGGAACTGCGCCAGATCCTCGACGGTGTAGCTTCGGCTGCGCGGCCGCCGGCTCGGGTGCGAGCTCGGCGATGGCCCGTTGCTTCGTCACAGTTCGCGGCCTGGTCGTG
>Ga0265314_10002712_pt1 | contig 17721 bp, 11 predicted proteins | sample 4126metaG_FD_203106 | JGI IMG/M metagenome (GOLD analysis project Ga0265314, IMG submission 203106) | Rhizosphere microbial communities from Carex aquatilis grown in University of Washington, Seatle, WA, United States - 4-1-26 metaG | ecosystem: Host-associated > Plants > Roots > Rhizosphere >... | reverse complement strand
AAAGGCACTGAAATGGGACGAACCGAAGAGCTGGCGGCGCTGGCCGAGAAGACCAAGCAGGGCGGCGCGCCCAAGTACCACCAGAGCAACGCCGCCGCCGGCAAGCTGTTCTGCCGCGAGCGCATCGCGCTGCTGTGCGACGCCGGCGCAAGCGACTTCGTCGAGGATGGCCTCTACGCCAACGCCGCGGCGCCGGGCGGCGACCTGCCGGCCGACGGCGTGGTCACCGGCGTCGGCCGCGTGCACGGGCGGCCGGTGGCGATCATGGCCAACGACTCGACGGTCAAGGCCGGGTCGTGGGGCGAGCGCACCGTCGAGAAGATCATCCGCATTCAGGAGACCGCGGGGCGGCTGCGCATCCCGCTCTTCTATCTGATCGACTCGGCGGGCGCGCGCATCACTGACCAGATCGACATGTTTCCGGGGCGGCGCCACGCGGGGCGGATCTTTCACAACCAGGTGCGGCTGTCGGGCGCGATCCCGCAGATCTGCCTGCTCTTCGGGCCGTCGGCGGCCGGCGGCGCTTACATCCCCGCGTTCTGCGACGTGGTGTTCATGGTCGACAAGAACGCGTCGATGTACCTGGGATCGCCGCGCATGGCCGAGATGGTGATCGGCGAGAAGGTGACGCTGGAGGAGATGGGCGGCGCGCGCATGCACTGCGAGGTCTCGGGCTGCGGCGATCTGCTCGCGAAGGACGAGCGGTCGTGCCTGGCGTCGGCGCGCGACTACCTGGCGTACCTGCCGCAGCGAGCGGGCGAGCGGCCCGAGACGATCGCCGCGCGCGCGCCGCGCGCCGGCAGCAAGCGCATCGACGACATCATGCCCGCGAACCAGAACCAGGCGTTCGACATCGCCGCGGTCATCGACGCGCTCACCGACGAGGGGAGCTTCTTCGAGATCAAGAAGCTGTTCGCGCGCGAGCTGGTGACCGGCTTCGCCCGCATCGACGGACGCGCGGTTGGCCTCGTCGCCAGCCAGCCGAAGTGGAAAGGCGGCGTCCTGTTCGTCGACTCGGCCGACAAGGCGGCGCGCTTCATCTGGCTCTGCGACGCGTTCGGCGTGCCGCTCGTCTTCCTGGCCGACGTGCCCGGCTTCATGATCGGCAAGGCGGTCGAACGCCAGGGCATCATCCGCCACGGCGCGAAGATGATCTCGGCGGTCGCCGACGCCACCGTGCCCAAGATCAGCGTGGTCCTGCGCAAGGCGTACGGCGCCGGCCTGTACGCGATGTGCGGCCCCGGCTTCGAGCCCGACGCGACCATCGCGCTGCCGCAGGCGATGATCGCGGTCATGGGCGCCGAGGCGGCCATCAACGCGGTCTACGCCAACAAGATCGCCGAGCGCCCCGAGGCCGAGCGCCCCGCTTTCATCGAGCAGCTGCGCCAGCAGTACCGCGAGGACATCGACATCCTCAAGCTCGCGTCGAACCTGCACGTCGACGCGATCGTGCCCGGCGACGACTTGCGCACCGAGCTTGCGCGTCGGCTGGCGGCGCTGGAGACGAAGAGCGTCGGCGGCTACCCGCGCCGGCGCGCCGTGCTGCCGGTCTAGCCATGGCGCACGCGCCGCCGTCGCTGAAGCTGATCCCCGCCGTGGAGGCACGGCGGATCATGCTGGACACCCCAGCGGTCGGCACCGAAGTCGTGCCGTTGCGTGCGGCGAACGGCCGCGTGCTGGCGGCGCCGTTCGCGGCCACCGAGGATCTGCCGGTGCACGCGCGCTCGGTCATGGACGGCTACGCCGTGCGCGCCGACGACGCCGCCGCCGCGACCGAACAGGCGCCCGCGGTCCTGCGCGTCGCCGGCGTGGTGCCCATGGGCGCGACGTTCGCCGGCACGGTCGGCGCCGGCGAGGCGGTCGGCATCTCGACGGGCGGTTTCCTGCCCGATGGGGCCGACGCGGTGGTCATGATCGAACAGACGCGCTCGAGCAGCGACGCCGCGCCAGTGAGCGTCGTCGAGATCCTGCGCGCGGTCGCGGCCGGCGCCAACGTGATCCAGCGCGGCGAGGACGTGACGACCGGCGCGCCGCTGATCCCGGCGGGGCGGCGCTTGCGTCCGCAGGACGTCGCGGCGCTGGCGACCTTCGGCGCGGCGTCGATCGCCGTGTACCGGCGGCCCCGCATCGCCGTGCTCTCGACGGGGAACGAGCTCTGCGCCGTCGATGAAACGCCCGCGCCCGGCCAGGTGCGCGACGTCAACGAGTGGGTGCTGGGCGCGCAGGTCGAGCTGGCCGGCGGCGTCGCGACCTACGGCGGGGTCGTGCGCGACGACGAGGCGGCGCTCGCGGCGACGATCGCGCGCTTGTTGCCCGATCACGACGCGGTCATTCTCGCGGGGGGATCCTCGGTCGGGGTCAAGGACGTGTCGGGCACGGTGCTGGAACGGCTCGACCCGCCGGGCGTGCTTTTTCATGGCATCGACATCCGCCCCGGCAAACCGACGATCTTCGCGCGCGTCGGCGCCAAGCCGGTGATCGGCATGCCCGGCTTTCCCACGTCGTCGATGGTGGTGTTCGACGCGTTCGTGCGCCCGCTGATCTGGCGCATGGGCGGCGAGCGCGACCGCGATCCCTGGCCGTGCGCGGCGCGCGCGCGGCTCGCGCGCGCGGTCGCGTCGCTGGCCGGGCGCGAAGACTACGTGCGCGTGCGCCTCGTCGAGCGCGACGGCGAGACCTGGGCCGAGCCGCTGCCCGGTGGCTCGTCGGCGATCTCGAACCTGGTCTACGCCGACGGCATGGTGCGCGTCGAGGCCGACCGGGTACAGGTGCCCGCCGGCGAGTGGGTCGGCGTCTCGACGTTCGGGGACTTCTGATGTCGCGCCCGCACCGGAGCGGGTAACCAGGAACGGCGATGGTGGCGGCCGTGAGGACGGCTTCCCTCTCTTCGTTGTGGGGCGGGGCGAGTGGGTTTCCCTTCGACGCGAGTTCCGCAGGCGCGTCAATCACGTGTGCCGAGCAGATCCGCCTATAACGCGCCGAGGACTGTTTGAGCGGCGAAGGGAAACCCACTCCCCCCGCCCCACAACGAAGAGAGGGAAGCCGTCCTCACATCCCCCACCGCCGCCGTTCCTGGTTACCCGCCCGGTGCGGGCTCACAGATTCGCGAGCGGGCCGGTGCAGAAGGCCGGATCGCCGAAGGTCGTTCCGGACACGCCCATCATGTTCATGCACGACACGAGCAGGTTGTTGTGCGGGACGCTCTTGCTGTAGCTGAGGAAGCGGCCGGTGCGCAGCGCGCCGCCCGCGCCGCCCGCGAGCACGAACGGCATGTGATCGTGCGAGTGCACGTTGCCGCGCGAGAGCTCGTTGCACCAGATCAGCAGCGTGTTGTCGAGCATGCTGCTGCCGTCGGCCTCCTTGGCGTTCTTCAGCGAATTGAGCAGGTAATTGAACTGCTGCGCATACCAGGTGTTGATCTTGGTGAGCAGCTCCAGCGTCGCGGTCACGCTGTCGCCGTCGTGTGACATGTCGTGGTGGCCGCGCGTGATCGTCGGATCGACCCAGGTGAAGCGCACGTCGCCGACCGACTGTTCCCACTGGATCGTGCCGACGCGCGTGAGGTCGCACGCCATCGCCATCACCAGCAGGTCCATCTGCAGCTGGCCGACGGCGGGAAAATTCGCGTTGGCCTTGTAGTCGATCGTCGCGGGCATCGTCGGCTTCATGCACGCGCCGCCGCTGGTGCCGGTCGCGGTCAGGCGGGTCTCGAGGTCTCGGATGTTGCCGAGGTGCTCGTCGAGCTTGGCCTTGTCGAGCGCGCCGAGCCGAGGATTGAGCTTGGTGTAGCTCTGCATCACGGCGTCGAGCACCGACTTGCGCTCCGCCTGCTGGCGCAGCAGCGCGGGATCCACGCCGCCGAACGCCGAGAAGACGCGGTTCCACACCGACGCCGGGTTGTCGTCGGGCGGCAGCGGCTGGTTCGCACCCGCGTACGCGGTGTAGCCCCACACGGTGCCGGCGCTGCCCGACTGCACGCCCAGCTCCAGCGAGCGAAACTTCGTGCCGGCGCCGATGCTGCTCGCGATCTGCTGGTCGACGGAGATGCCGCCCGCGAGCCCCGCGGGGTCGCCGGCGCCGCCCTGCGTGTTGCCGGGGAGAAGCCCGATGCCGGTGAGCATCGTGCCCATCCCCTTCATGTGATCGTCGCCGGGGTGCGCCGAGTAACCGCCGACCTGGTTCTCGACGCCGTCGAGCACCACCACGCTCTGCTGGTTCTCGGCGAGCGGCGCCAGGATGCGCGACAGCGTGAACGACGTCTCGGTGCCGGTCGGCGTCCAGTTCTCGCGGATGTTGCCGTCGGGGCTGAAGAACACGATGAAGCGCTTGGGGGGCGTGTTCGCGGCCGCCTGACTGCGCCGCATACCGAAGGGGCGCATCGCCTCGAGAAACGGCAGACCGATCGCGACGCCGCCGGCGCCGCGCAGCACGGCGCGCCGGCTGAGCCGAAACGGTTTCAAGTTGGAACCCTTCACTTAGACACCTCCCGCGGGCGGTACGACCTGGCGGTAGCGGAACGCGTCGGTGCGCGTGAGCGCGATGATGAGGTCGCGGATCTTGAAACCGCCGGCCGCGAACTGGCTCTGGATCGTGCTCAGGCTGCAGGCGTCGGCGTCGGTCTCGCCGCGCCCGTAGCCGTAGCGAAACCACTTGGTGGCGACGCACGCCCGCACCTGGGTGCTCGACGCCAGCTTGGCCGTCAGCTCGCCGACGCCGTGGAAGGTGCCGGTGACGTCGCTGTCTTCGACCTCGCCGCTGTCGTCGATCGGCTGTCCGTTCTCCATCGCGCGGAAGACGCCCGCGCCGTCGAAGTCCTCGAAGCCGAGACCGATCGGATCCATCAGGTGGTGGCACCCCGTGCACGCCGGATCGATCGAGTGCTGCGTGAAGCGCTGGCGCGTGGTCAGCGTGGTGCTCAGCTCGGGCGGCTTGATCATGAGATCGGCGGGCGGCGGCGGCAGCTGCATGCACAGCAACTGCTCGCGCACGAACTTGCCGCGGTGGACCGGCGAGGTCTGGTTGGCCTTGGCGAGCAGGCTGAGCAGGCCGCCCTGCCCCAGCACACCCGCGCGGTGCGTGCCGTCGAGCGGCGTCTTCACGAACGCGCCGCCGCTCACACCGGAAAAACCGTAGTACTGCGCGAGCGGGCCGTTCACGAAGGTGAACGGCGCGGTCAAGATCGACGCGAGATCGCCGGGACCATCCCAGGTCACGTAGTCGAGGAACTGCGTCGTCTCCTGCTGCATGAGCTGCGCGATCGCGGGGGTGAACGCAGGGAAGATCATCGGGTCCTTCTCGACCCCGGCGATCTCGCCCACGCGCAGCCACTGCGCGTGGAAGTCCGCGGCGACGCCGCGCGCCTTGGGATCGGCGATCATGCGCTGCACCTGCGCCTCGATGTCGGCGGGCGCGTTCAGCTTGCCGGCGGCCGCCGCCGCGAAGAGCGGGTCGTCCGGCATGCTGTGCCACAGCAGATACGAGAGGCGCGACGCCATCTCCCAATCGTCGAGCTTCACGACGGTCGCGCCGCCGGCCGGCGCCCCGAACTCGACGCGATAGAGAAAGCGCGGCGACTGCAGCGCCGCTTCGATCACCAGGCGGATGCCGGTCGTGAGATCCGTCGCCTTGCCGGCGTTGAACGCCGCCGTCAGCGCCGCGACGTCGTCGGCGTCGAGCGGCCGCCGGTAGGCGCGCCGGCCGAACGTCGTGATGAACTGCTGCCCGCACGCGTCGATCGCGGCTCCGTCCGTGATCGTCGCCGCGCACGGCACCAGCGCCGTCCAGCTGGTGCTGACGGCCGTCGTCGCCAGCGCCTCGGCGGCGTCCATGTACTGCTCGGCGAGCACCGGCGACACGCTCAGCGCTTGGGCGTTGTTGTCGAAGCCCAGGCTCACCTCCTCCGCGGGGAAGGTGTCGGCAGGCGCCGTCGTATCACCGAGCAGGTCGTGAACGGTGTTGTTGTACTCGAGCCGATTCACACGGCGGATGTAGGACGGCCCGGGGTTGGGCGAACCGCTCGCACACAACGAGCCGGTGTTCCCGACAGGGCTATCCTTCGCGCCGCTGATCTTGCCGGTGCAGGCGCCGAGGGCTGCGATCAACGATGCCAGCAATGCTGCGGTGACGGTGGCGCGCACATGGCTACGCCCCTCACGGGGGACCGACAACCGCTCCGGCCGCCGGACATGGAGTCGAACCATCCTGACCTCCAGTCGGTGAGCTTAGGGAATTACTCTAAAGGTCCCCATCGGCACCGACCACCGAAAATGCACCGTTTCCAGAAATTAGCGGTGACATGTCAGTGGCCCATCGCGTGGACGGAGCGCGCTGGATCGCGCGCGTCAAGTTGACGCGTCCGTCGATCCGCCGTTACCCTCGCTGCACCATGATGCGTTCGCCATCGCTCGCGCGAGTAGCTCTCCTGGTCGGTTTCGCATCGCTGCTCGGCGTCGCCGGTGCCGGCGAACGGACGGCCGCCGCGCAGGCCGCCGCCCCCGGCACTCTCAAGCCGCGGCCCCGGACCAAGGGGCGCGTTTACAAGATCCACATCGACAGCTCGCCGCAGCAGGCCGCGGTCTACTGGGACGTGGGACTGACGCCAGCGCCGCGAGATTACGGGATCGCCGGCTACACGCCCATCGATCTCAAGCTGCCCAAGGGCGCAGCCAAGATCATCATCGAGCTGCGCGGCTTCAAGACGCAGGAGCGCGATCTGGACGTGCGCAAGGCGGCGTCGGTCGACGCGACCCTGGAGCGCGCCCCCCTGCCCGGCAAGCTCGACTTGCGCGCGGGCGGCGACGGCAGCGCCGCCGGCGCCGAGGTGGCGATCGATGGTGTCGTGCGCGGCACGATCCCCAACACCTTCGAGCTGTTCGCCGGTCACCACCAGATGGAGGTCCGCAAAGCCGGCTTCAAGACATTTTCGGAATGGGTCGACATTAGCGAGGACGAACACCGCACGCGCGACCTCAGCCTCGAGCGCGCGGAGCAGCCGGCGGGCTCGCTGCTCGTGACGTCGGACATGGGCGGCGACGTCTACGTCGACGGCACCAAGCGCGACACCGCGCCGGCGATCGTCAACGGGCTGCCCGCCGGCGATCACATCGTCGAGGTCCGTCTGGTCGGCGCGCCGCCGTGGCGACAATCCGTGACCGTCGTCGCGGGCCAGCAGACCAAGGTCGCCGCGACGATGGCCCAGACCGCATCGGTCGGCTCGCTGCGGGTCATCGCCAGCGATACCGACGTCGAGGTCTTCGTCGACGGCGAGAGCAAGGGCAAGGCCCCCGTCGACATCCGCGACCTCAAGGCCGGCCAGCACATCGTCGAGGGGCGCAAGCCGCTGTTCCGCGCGCAGGAGCAGGCGATCCAGCTCGCGGGCGGCGAGCAGACGCTGATCCGCTTGAAGATGGAGCCGCTGCCGGACGATCGGCCGCGCGGCATCCTCAAGATCCAGTCGCTGGTGCCCGACGCCGAGGTCTTCCTCGACGGCTCGAGCCTGGGGCGCGCTCCGGTCGAGCGACGCGATCTCGAGCCCGGCAAGCACTACATCACGGTGCGCAAGGACGGCTACGCCGAGTACAAGCGAGAGATCATGCTGGTCGAGAACGTGCCGCTGGCCTTCGCGGCCGACCTGCGCGCGATCGCCGGACTGCGCTTCCTGTCGAACCCGCGCGGCGCGACCGTGAGCGTCGACGGCGAGCCGATCGGCGCCACGCCGACGCAGCGGCCCGACGTCTCGGCGGGCGAGCACGTCGTCGAGTTCAAGATGGCGGGCTACTTCGACACGCGGCAGACCATCAAGGTCGAGGGCGGCAAGGAACGCATCGTCCAGGCCGACCTCAAGGCCCTGCCGACGGGCCCGTCGCCGGAGCAGGTCACGCGCCAGAGGACCGCGATGTCGTCGTGGGGCGCGAACACGCTGCCCCAGGGCGCGTTCGTCGCCGACTTCGGCCTCGGCTATCCGTACTTCTTCTTCGCGCGCCTCACCGTCGGCGCGTTCGCGCTCAAGCCGGCCGGGCTGGACCTGGGCGTCGAATTCCAGAGCTTCATCCAGATGAACACGCTGGCGCTCCACGGGCGCATGCAGCTGGCCGCCGCCGGGCCGCTGGCGGTTGCCGTGCGCGGCGACTTCGGCGGCGGCGCCGGCAGCAACGGCACGAACACCGCCTTCTTCGACCTGGCGGCGGTCGCGTCGCTGGCCTTCGCCGACGTGGCGGTGTTCTCGCTCGACCTGCGCGTGTCGGGCTGGACCGATCAGTTCTGCCCGTCCGCGGACCAGGTGGCGAACGGCGTGTCGCAGAACGACTACTGCAAGTCGGAGAACTCGAACCAGTGGAGCACGACGTACGCGAACGAGTTCCACGGCAACGACCCGGCCGGCAAGCGGTTCAGCGGCACGCGCCTCTATTCGGGCATGACCGTGGTCTTCGCGATCGACCGCCGCACGTCGGCGTTCCTCCGGCTCGACTTCCTACCCGGTGCCGGAATTGTGACGTTTCCGCAACCCCGCCTGGCCTACGAGGACAAGTTCAACTCGACGATGTTCGAGCACGACCCGCTCTACTACGGCACCGGCGGACTCAGCTTCAAGTTTTAGAGGGCGAGCGGTCGCGCGCGCTAAGTTTCCTCTGGCGTTGCGGGCAGATTTTCTACAACGTACGCGCCTATGAGCAGCTCGGGAGGGATCCCCCAGAAGTGGACGATCGCCGATTCCTCGGAGACCTACGGAATCAAGGCCTGGGGCAACAACTACTTCTCCATCAATGACGCCGGGAACGTCCAGGCCCACCCCGGCGGCATCGAGAACGGCAAGATCGACCTCAAAGAGCTGGTCGACGAGGTGTCGAGGCGCGGCATCGGGCTGCCGCTGCTGATTCGCTTCTCCGACGTTCTCAGGAGCCGCATCGTCGAGCTCAACGAGGCCTTTCGCCGCGCCATCGCCGAGTACGGCTACAAGGGTGAGTACAAGGGCGTCTACCCGATCAAGGTCAACCAGCACCGCTACGTCGTCGAGGAGATCGTCCAGTTCGGCCGGCCTTACCACTACGGGCTCGAGGCCGGGTCCAAGCCGGAGCTGCTGGCGGTCATGGGCATGCTCGACGACGAAGAGGCGCTGATCATCTGCAATGGGTACAAGGATGAGGAGTACATCGAGACCGCGCTCATGGCGTCCAAGCTGGGGCGCACCGTGCTCATCGTGGTCGAGAAGTTCTCCGAGCTGCCGCTCATCGCCGAGACGGCGAAGAAGATGGGCGTGCGGCCGCGCATCGGCATTCGCGTCAAGCTGGCGGCCAAGGGCTCGGGGCGCTGGGAGGCGTCGGGCGGCGACCGATCGAAGTTTGGCCTGTCGACGCGCGAGGTGGTCGAGGCGATCAACTTCTTGCGCCAGAACGACCTGCTGAGCTGCTTCGAGCTGCTGCACTTTCACCTGGGCAGCCAGATCTCGGCGATCAACGCCGTGAAGAACGCGCTCAGCGAGGCGGGGCGGTTCTACGTCGAGGTGGTGAAGCTCGGCGCGCCGCTCAAGTACTTCGACGCGGGCGGCGGCCTGGGCGTCGACTACGACGGCTCGCAGACCAACTTCGCGTCGTCGATGAACTACACCATGCAGGAGTACGCGAACGACATCGTGTTCGCGCTCGAGGAGATCTGCGACGCCGCGCAGGTGCCGCACCCGACGCTCGTCACCGAGTCGGGGCGCGCGATCGTCGCCCACCACTCGATGCTGGTGATCGACATCCTGGGCGTCGGCGAGTTCGACGTCGGCAAGGCGCCTGAGCAGGTGCCGGCGACGGCGTCGCGCATGGTGCAGAACCTGTACGAGACGTTCCGCGACATCTCGCGCAAGAACGTGCTCGAGGCGTACCACGACGCGCTCGAGTACAAAGACCAGACGATGCAGCTCTTCAATCTGGGCAACCTGTCGCTGTCCGAGCGCGTGGTCGCCGAGGACATCTTCTGGGCGATCTGCCAGAAGATCCGCAAGATCGTGCGCGAGCTGCGCGACGTGCCCGAGGAGCTCGAAGGGCTCGAGCGCGCGCTGTCGGACACGTACTTCTGCAACTTTTCGATGTTCCAGTCGCTGCCGGACATCTGGGCCATCGACCAGCTGTTCCCGATCATGCCGATCCACCGCCTGGGCGAGGAGCCGACGCGGCGGGCGGTGCTGGCGGACATCACCTGCGACTCGGACGGCAAGATCGATCACTTCATCGATCGACGCGACGTCAAGCAGGTGCTGGAGCTGCACCCGGTCAACGGGCAGGACTACTTCCTGGGCGTGTTCTTGATCGGCGCGTACCAGGAGATCCTCGGCGACTTGCACAACCTGTTCGGCAACACGAACACGGTGCACGTGTCGCTGGCCAGCGGCGGCGGCTACCAGATCGAGCACGTGGTCACGGGCGACACGGTCACGGACGTGCTCAAGTACGTCAGCTACGCGCGCGAAGACCTGGTCGCGCGGGTGCGGCGCTTCGCGGAGCTCGCGGTGCGAGCGAACCGCATGAGCCTGGAAGAGACGCGGTCGATGTTGCGCCTGTATGAAGAGGGGCTCTCGGGGTACACGTACCTCGAGCGGTCGTAGAGCGGTGTCGGCCCGCACCGGGGCGGGTCGCCAGCAACGGCGACGGCGCGGGACCGTCTGCTAGGATGCGCCGGATGGATCTGTCGCAGCGGCTCGGAAACCCGGCTCAAGTCGACGCTTCGTTGTCGGCGCTCGCGCGCGGCGTCGTCGGGTCGGAGATCCTGCGCATCGCCGCCGAGATCCGCGCGCTCAAGGGCAAGGGCGCCCTGATCTGCAACCTGACCGTCGGTGACTTCGACCCGGCGCAGTTCCCGGTGCCGGCGTCGCTGCTCGAGGGCGTGCGCGCCGCGCTGGCCGCCGGGCACACCAACTATCCTCCGTCCGACGGCGTGCTCGCGCTGCGCGAGGCGGTCACGCGCTACTACACGCGCAGCCTGGGGCTCACCTACCCGGTCGAGTCGGTGCTGATCACCGGCGGCGCGCGGCCCCTGCTCTACGGCACGTACCGCACCGTGCTCGACCCGGGCGATCTCGTCGTCTACCCGGTGCCGTCGTGGAACAACAACCACTACGCCTATCTGTGCGGCGCGCGCGCCGCGGAGCTGCCGGTCGGCGCCCAGCACAACTTCTTTCCCACGCCGGAGCAGCTACGCCCGCTGCTCGCTGAGGCGCGCCTCTTGCTCATCAACTCGCCGCTCAACCCGACGGGGACGGTGATCGATCCCGAGGTCTTGCAGGAGATCTGCGAGCTGGTCGTCGAGGAGAACCGCCGGCGCGCCAAGGCCGGCGCCGACGGGCGCAAGGCGCTGTGGCTCTGCTACGACCAGGTCTATTTTCAGCTGGTCTACGGCGGCTCGGCGGCGGTGCAGGCGCGCCACGCGACGCCGCCCGAGGTCTGCCCCGACATCGCGCCCTACACGATCATGCTCGACGCCGCGTCGAAGACCTTCGCGGCGACCGGCATGCGCGTTGGCTGGGCGGTGATGCCGCCCGCGGCGCGCCAGCGAATGGCCGACATCCTCGGCCACGTCGGCGCCTGGGCGCCCAAGGCGGAGCAGGTGGCGATGGCGGCGCTGCTCGACGACGAGCGCGCGATCGCCGAGTACCACGCGGTCATGCGCACCGCGGTCCAGGCACGGCTCGACCGCCTGGCCGACGGCTTCGCACAGATGCGCCGCGACGGCCTGCCGGTCGAGGTGATCGCGCCGCAGGGGGCGATCTACCTGTCGGTGCGCGTGGTGATGCCGGGCAAGACCAACGAGCAGATCCGCAAGCACCTGCTCGACGCCGCCGGATTCGCGCTGGTTCCGTTTCAGGCGTTCGGGCTCAAAGAGGACAGCGGGTGGTTCCGCATCTCCGTCGGCGCGGTGTCGCTCGGCGAGATCGACGCCGCGCTGCCGCGCGTGCGGGCCGCGCTGGCCGTGCGCTGAAGTGACGGGCGGCGAGCCACCGGCCGGCGGCACCGGAACCGCCGGCGCGACCGCCGGCATCGGGCGATGCGCGCTCGCCGTCATCGCGCTGGCGCTGGTCGTGCGCGTGGGCCTGTTCCCGTTCGCCGAGAACAAGCACGGCGACGCGCCGATGCGGGCGCTCATCGCCGAGTGGATGAACCTGGACCCGCACGCCGCCGCCGACCCGCGCACCTATTGCCAGTTCGGGCCGCTGCACACCACGCTGATGCGGCCGTTCCTGGGGCTGGATCCAGTTGCGCCGCGCTCGTCGCGCTACCTGTCGCTGCTCGCCGGCGTCGCGGTCTTCTTTCCCTTCCTGCGCCTCGCGCGCCGGCTCGCGGCGCCGCGCTTCGCGCCGCTGGCGGCGCTCGCGCTCGCCGTGTCGCCGCTGCACATCCAGGCATCGATCACCGCGTCCAGCGAGGCGCTGTACCTGCTCCTCATGACCGCTTGCCTGGAACGCCTGCTCGCCGCGCTCGACGATGGGTCGCTGACGACGTTTGCGTTCGCGGGGCTGTTCGCGTCGCTGGCGGCGATCACACGCTACGACGCCTGGATCGACTTCCCGCTGGTCGTCGCCGCCGCGTGGCTGTGGAGCGCGCGGTCGACGCCAGGGCGCTGGCGCGGGCTGGTGGTCTTCGCGGCGGCCACCGCACTGCTGCCGATCGTCTGGATTGGCTGGAGCGCGCGGTCGACCAGCGATCCCTTCTTCTTCGCGCACTACATCAGCAACGACCACGCGCACCTCGCGGCGGCGATGACCGCACGATGGGGCGCGCTGGGCGCGCGGTTGCGGCAGGTCGGGATCTGGTCGCTGGCGTTCCTCGCGACGATGGGCCTGCCGTTGCTGGCGGGCGCGGTGATCGCGCTTCGGCGGTGGTTCCCCCGACCGGGGCAGCAACCGCTGCCGGCGGCGGCCAAGATCGCAATCGTCGCGGCGCTGGCGCCGCCGGCGCTGTACCTGGCCAAGGGGCTCTTGCTGCTCAGCTTCGAGCCTCTGCCCCGCTTCGCGCTGATCCCGGGCGCCCTGCTGCTGCCGATCGCCGCAGAGGCTGCCGGCACGCGCTGGTCGGCGCGCGCCTGTCGCGCGGCCACCGTCGCCAGCGCCGCGATCTTCAGCGCGGTCGTGCTCGTCGTCGCCTGGAGCGGCCACGCGCGCGTCTGGTCGGGCGCCGAATCCTTCGCGCCGATCACCCGCCTCGACAGCGAGGACCGCGCGCTCGCCGACTATCTACGAGCGCACCGGCAGCCGCGCGACCGCGTCCTCATCGAGCCGCTCGACTTCGCCGACATCGTGATCGCCCACGCCGCACGCATCCCCGCCCCGTTCACCGTGAGCCTGTCGATCACCCGCCAGCCCGAACCGACCCTCGCCGCGACGCTGTCGCGCACCGGCGCGGACTGGCTCGCCGTCTACGACGGTCCCAGTGGAACGTGGTTCCCCCGCTTCGCCAGCGACTGGCCGGCGAGCACGCTGGCCTTCGGTCACTGGCGGCTGCTGGGGACGGACTCAGAAATGCATCGAAAGGAAGTCCTCGACGAATAGCGGGTGCACTAAGGGCGAGGGGCTATCTGAAGTCGCGTACGTCACAAGACCTTGCATCCTGACGACGTCCCCAGCGCCCCTGTTTGGCCCGAGAACGATCTCCACCTTCGTGAGCCGGCCGACTCTAGCAGCGTCCTTCATGCAGCCGAGAATCTCGACGCGCGCCTGCGCATCACTCGGTGGGAAGCGATATCCGAGAAAAACTACTCGTTGCGCTTTCGAAAGCGCGTCCTTGGCCACGCGCCACAGATGACCGATGTTCCGGTGCTCGCGCCTCAACGAGGCTTTGCCGGGGCCAGGAATAGCCAACACCAAATCCGTGCCGCTCGCGGAGGTCGCTGCAAGATTCGGTGTGTCGTCTACGACGATCGCACCCTCTCTGGCGACCCAGTCAACGCTGCCGTGTAGCTTGAGCACAGGCGCACAGCCAAGCGCTTGCGTTTCTGAAAGGTGGTCCTCCCACCCGGGCCCGGGAATGATGACCCGAAAATCCGTACGGTAGCCATTGTCGAGGATCGAGCTTCGGTTTTCCTTAAGGACTTCGAAGACCCGATCGTAGTTGAAAGTCACGACCGTATCGCTGGCGCTCAAGCGATTGACCCACATCAGATACGGCAACCACCGTTCCGTCAGTGGATTTGCGCCACGGAGGAACTGCGAGCATTCGATCGCCAATGCTCGTCTCCCACGGTCAACGAGGAGCTCGACAGGTAGGCTCGTCACTCGTTGAATGAGCTCTTTGGCGCCACTCTGGGTCCTGGCCGACTCCACCAAGTCCAAAAACTCCTCGGGGTCGTGCCAAAGAAACCGCTCCGGCTCTCCTCCAGGAGCGCTCTTACGATATTGCGCCAATACATCAGGGATGCGGTCCGGTAGTGGCAAACCCGACGCCGTCACGTTCAGGTCGGTCTTGAAGAGGTCTCTGAACAGCGGGGCGCCCAGCGCTCGGCTGAACCCGGCCCCGAGAATCCAGACAGTGGCTTTCTCCTCGGCGGTTTGGGCAGTCATGACTTCTTCAACGCCCGCAGGACCCGCAGCGTGTCTCGCAAGACCGGGAGCTGTGCCAGGTCTTTCGGCCGGCCCGCTGCCTCTTTGGAGGCGATAATGTCTTCGAGCGACGCGACGACGGCGACGGCGTCGCCGAGGTCAACGCGGGCGCTTCGAGCTCGCAAACCCTGGAAGCCGAGGCCCCCGGGGATCTCATCGAAGAGGATGTCTAGATGCGCTTGGTGCGTCGTGATGCGCACGGCCGACGATAGCGGCGACAGGGCTATGGCCTTACCCCCCAAACGCTGCTCGAGGTCCTTGAGCTTGCTCCGATTCGCCGGCGTATCGCGAATGAGCACGTCCATGTCGTCGGTGGTCAACGGCGCTCCCTGCAAGAGCGCCGCGACGCTCCCGACGACGATCGCCTCGACTCCACTGTCGCGAAGCGCCGCCAAGACCTCCAGGACGAAAGCCTCGTCAGAAGACATTCGCACCCGAGGGCAGCCGGCGAATGAAGAATCGCCGTCCCATCCCCCACGGCCGAAAGATGGCGACGAGGATGGAGTTCAGGTCGCCCGGGTCGATGTCAGGTAGCAGCGGAGCGAGCCGGGCCTGCTCCTGTTGCACCTTCGCAATAAGGGCCTCGAGATCCGAAGGCGCAGGAGCGTCCGGCTGCACGATCTGATTTTACTCCAGATGGACCGGGCGGCAGCTCGCATCTGCTCGTCCCCGGGATTAGGTAAAGAGAGAGATGAAGGAGGACCGCTTCTTTTCCCGGACCGGTCTCGTGCTCTGGATCGGTGCCGTCATCGGCGTCGTGTGCGTCATGCCCTATGTCCTGGCGCTGGTTCCGAGCCAGGGCATCAAGACCGGTCACGCCGCGATCCCCACCCCTGCGTTGATCGCGCTCTCGATCGCCCAATCCGCGCTTTTCCTCGGCGTGATGACGTTTTCGGGCCTTTGGGCCGCGCGGCGATTGGGAATGGGCGCTCCCGTGGTGGATGCCTGGTTGCAGCGGCGCGCGCCGCCGGATGGGATCGGCCACGACATACGGGTCGCCGCCGCCTGGGGCCTAGGCGCCGGCATGACGTTGCTCGCGCTCGATCTGTGGGTGTTCGGGCCGATGTCACGCGACAGCGTCGGGCAGCTGCTCCGGCAGCGGCAGCCCCCGCCCTGGATGGGCCTCCTCGCGAGCGTCGAGGGCGGTGTGACCGAAGAGATCGAGCTACGGCTCTTCCTGCTGTCCTTCCTCGCGCTCGGCCTGCGCCGCCTGACGCGACGAACGGACAAATTGATCACGCCGCCGCGGGGCACGCCGCCGCGGGGCGGCGCCGTCTTCTGGACGGCGAACGTCCTCGCGGCCGTGCTGTTCGGCCTGGGCCACCTCCCTGTCACCGCGCGTCTGGTCACCTTGACGCCCGTCGTGATCGCGCGGGCCGTCGTCTTGAACGGCCTCGTCGGGTTGATCGCCGGCTGGCTCTTTCGCCGACGGGGCATCGAGTGCGCCATGGTGGCCCATTTCAGCGCCGACCTCGTGCTCCACGTCGGCGCGCCGCTGGGCCAAGCGTGGCTGCTCGGTCTCGCCGGCCTGAGCTGACGGACTACTTGTGCTTGAGGAGCTCGACCTCGAGCTCGATCCCGACCTCTTCGCCGACGAGCACGCCGCCGGCTTCCAGGCCGACATTCCAGCCCAGTCCCCACTCCTTGCGGTTGATCTTGGCGTGGGCGGTGGCGCCGCGCTTGGTGTTGCCCCAGGGATCGCCGACGGCGGGCGCCAGCGAATCGACGGCCAGCGTCACCGGGCGGGTCGTGCCGTGGATCGTGAGGTCGCCGGTCACGCGCAGCTCGTCGCCCGCGCCGCGCTCGACGCGCGTCGACTTGAACGTCACCGTCGGGTGGTTGGCGACGTCGAGGAAGTCGGCGCTGCGCAGGTGCTCGTCGCGCTTGTCGTCGCGGGTCGCGATCTTGCGCGCGTCGATCGATATGTCGACCCGCGACCGCGTGACGTCCTGATCGTCAATCCACACGGTGCCCGCGATCGGACCGAGCTCGCCGCGCACGTGCGAGACCATCAGATGGCGCACCTTGAAGTTGGCGCTGGAATGCGACGGATCGACGTCCCATGCCTGGACGGTGCCGGGCGCGTTCGAGGCTGACGAAGTGGAGCTGGTGGCATAACCTGAAGTAGTCGTTGAGCTCATGACGGTCTCCTTGGTTGGTCGCGGGGGTCCGGCGAAAAGGGAACCACGCCAGACACCCGACGCAAGATGGCCTCCTGGCCATCATTTGACAAATCGATGGTCATGATGAACTAAATCCATCCCGTGAATATCGCCGGCCTGAACATGAACCTGCTGCCGGTGCTCGACGCCTTGCTGTCCGAGAGGAGCGTCACACGGGCGGGCGCCCGACTGGGCTTGTCGCAGCCCGCGGTCAGCAACGCGCTGGCGCAGCTGCGCGCGCTGCTCGGCGACCCGCTGCTGGTGCGGGGCGCGCGCGGCATGGTGCCGACGGAGCGCGCGCTGGCGCTGGCGGCGCCGCTGCGCGCGGGGCTGGCGCAGCTTGAGCAGGGGCTGGGCACGCACGCGCCGTTCGATCCGCGCACATCGGATCGGCGCTTCACCATCATCACCAACGACTTCGTCGCGTTCGCCGTGCTGCCCAAGCTGCTGGCGCACCTCGAGCGCGAGGCGCCCGGCATCCGCCTGCAGGTGCGCGCGTGGCAGGAACACCACGTGCCGGGGGATCTGGAGCGCGGCGAGGCGGATCTCATGCTCGGGCTCTACCGCGAGCTGCCGGCCGGCCACCGCGAGATCCCCCTGTTCGAGGACCGGTTCGTCTGCGTCGTGCGGCGCGGCCACGCGCGCGTGCGCGGCAAGCTCTCGCTGGCGACCTACGTCAAGCTGCCGCACGTGCTGGTCTCGCATCAACCCGACGGGCGCGGCGTCGTCGACGATGTGCTCGCGCGCCAGGGCCTGACGCGCACGGTGGTGCTGCGGGTGTCGCACTTCCTGCTGGTGCCGGCGATCATCGCCGCCACCGACTACGTGGCGGCGCTCAGCGAGTTCGTGGCGCGCCCCTTCGCCAGGACCTGGCCGCTGCAGCTGCTACCGCCACCGCTGCAGCTGCCGGTCGGCAAGGTCAGCCTGGTGTGGCACGAGAGCACGCACGCCTCGCCGGCCCAGGCCTGGCTCCGCGACCGCATCGTCGAG
>Ga0265314_10002708_pt1 | contig 17734 bp, 14 predicted proteins | sample 4126metaG_FD_203106 | JGI IMG/M metagenome (GOLD analysis project Ga0265314, IMG submission 203106) | Rhizosphere microbial communities from Carex aquatilis grown in University of Washington, Seatle, WA, United States - 4-1-26 metaG | ecosystem: Host-associated > Plants > Roots > Rhizosphere >... | reverse complement strand
CAGGATCGTGGGGCCGTTCATGTTGACGTGGTGCGGTTCGCCGGCCGCCTGTTGCGGCGTCATGTGGCCGTCGATCAGGGCGATCAGGGACTCTGCGACATAAGCAATGATCACCGGGCCGCCGGGGGAGCCGGTGGCGATCCAGAAATTTCCATCGGGTTTGAAGACGATGGTGGGCGCCATCGCGCTCATCGGGCGCTTGCCCGGGCCCGGTGCGTTGGCGACGGGTTTGCCGTCGCGCTCGGCTTCGAACGAAAAATCCGTCAGCTCGTTGTTGAGGAAGAAACCGTTGGCCATCATTTCGGAGCCGAAGGCGAATTCGATGGTGGTGGTCATGGAAACCACCTGACCGGAATCATCGACGATGGAGAAATGGCTGGTGCCGGGCAATTGCGGCGTGCGCTGCGGGGCGTAATCGGCGCGTTTGTTGGGTGGCGTGCCTGCCTGCGCCTGGCCCATATCGCGCTTCTCGTCGATCAGTTTGGAGCGGTCGCGCAGATAGGCGGGGTCGACGAGCCCTGCGATGGGCACGCTGATGACATCGGGATCGCCCAGATATTTGGCGCGATCGGCATAGGCAAGGCGGCTGGCCTGCGAAGACAGGTGTACTTCGGAAAGCGAGTTGGGTTTCAACTGCGTCTCGTTGAAACGTTCGAGCATGCCGAGAATCTGCAGGATGGCGATGCCGCCCGAACTCGGCGGCCCCATGGAACACAGCCTGTGCTCGCGATAGCTGCCGCAGACGGGCTCGCGTTCGACGGCGCGATAGCCTGCGAGATCGGCAAGCGTCATCGTTGTGCGGTTGACCGGCGCGGTGTTCACCTTGTCGATGATCGCTTGCGCGATGGGGCCGGAATAGAAGGCTTTGGCGCCGCCTTTTGCGATCAGCCGCAGCGTTTTGGCGAGTTCGGGGTTCTTCAGCGTTTCGCCGGCGGCAAGCGGCGTTTCATCCTTGTGATAGAGATAGGCCTTGAAATCCGGCATCTGCGCCATTTGCGGAAATTGGCGAATTTCGGCGGCAAGCTTGTCGCTGACCTTGAAACCTTTTTCCGAAAGCCGGATCGCGGGCGCGAAAAGTCTGGCCCAGGGGAGTTTGCCGTATTTCTTGTGCGCCATCTCGAACATCGCAATGTCGCCGGGTATGCCGACCGACAATCCGCCGGGTACCGCATCGAAATGGGCCCGCGGCTTGCCGTTTGCATCGAGGAACATTGTCGGCGTGGCGGAGGCGGGCGCGGTTTCACGGCCGTCGAAACTCGTCACGCGGTTGGTCTTCTTGTCGTAGAGAAGCATGAAAGCGCCGCCGCCGATGCCGGAGGATTCGGGCTCGACCAGGGTGAGCACCATCTGTGTGGCGATGGCCGCATCCACCGCCGATCCGCCCGCGCGCAGGATTTCGAGGCCCGCTTGCGTCGCATAGGGGCTTGCCGCCGCAATCATGTGTTTCTGCGCGGGCTTTTCGAAGGCCTGCGCGGGGAGGCTTGCGAAAAGGGCAAGGACGAGAAGAATTTTGCTGAATTTCATGATCGCCGACCGGGTTTGTTTGGACGCCACTAGTCCCCTTCCCCCGCGACGCTCGCCGGGGATGACAACCGGGTGACAGGAGATTTCGTTTCGGCTCGTTTGTAAACCGCGTTAGCGTAAGGGCCATGATCAAGCCGGGCCACAGGAATCTCATCACCGATGTTGCGGGGTTGCGCGTGGGCGCGGCCCATGATGCGGCGGCACGCACAGGCGTCACGGTGTTGCTGGCGGATACGCCGGTGGTGGCGGCGGCCGATGTGCGCGGCGGCGCGCCCGGATCGCGCGATATAGAGGGGCTCGATCCGGTGATGCTGGCGCCGCCGGTCGATGCGCTGGTGCTTTCGGGTGGTTCGGTGTTCGGGCTCGATGCGGCGGGCGGTGTGATGGGGTGGCTTTCCACACAGGGGCGCGGCTTCGCCATCGGGCCCGGTGCGCCGCTGGTGCCGATCACGCCCTCGGCGATTTTGTTCGATCTCAACAATGGCGGCGACAAGAACTGGGGCGAGGTCGCGCCCTATCGTGCGCTGGGCCGCGCGGCCGCGATTGCGGCATCGCAGGATTTCGCACTCGGCAATGCGGGTGCGGGCTTTGGCGCGGTGTGCGGCGGATTGAAGGGCGGGCTCGGCAGCGCCTCCGCCGTGACGGCGGGCGGGCTCACGATGGGCGCGCTGGCCGCGGTGAATGCGGTGGGATCCGCATTGGTGCCGGGCACCGATATTTTCTGGGCCTCTCCTTTCGAACAAGGCGATGAATTTGGCGGGCGCAAACCGCGCGGACCCTTGCCCGATATCGATCTCGATCTGCCGCCGGATATGAAAGGCGCGCGCGCGGGCGAGAGCACCACGCTTGCGATCGTGGCCACCGATGCAGCACTTTCACGTGTGGAGATGAAGCGCATCGCGATCATGGCGCATGATGGGTTCGCGCGCGCGCTCAGGCCCGTGCACACGCCATTCGATGGCGACATCGTGTTTGCTGTTTCAACGGGTGCGAAGGAAATCAACGGCGCGATCCGGCCTTACGAGGTTTTGCGGTTGGGGCATATCGCGGCCGATTGCGTGGCGCGCGCGATCGCGCGCGGGGTGTATGCGGCGGAAACCCTTGGGCGCGCGTGGAGTTATAGAGACAGCTTTCCCGCCTGAAGGAGTGCCTGTCATGAAACACGAAACGGGATTTGCGCTTTCGCGCCGGGCCTTTGCCGCAACCGGGCTGGTGGCGGGGTTTGCGCTGGCGGGCGGGCCGGTGAGCGCAGACGCCATCGTCACCGATTCAAACGGGCTCGATGTGGGCGAGGTTTCGATCCCCGTTTCCGATGGCGTGATCCCCGGCTATCGCGCCAGGCCCAAGGGTATCGCCAATGCGCCCGCCATTGTGGTGGTGCAGGAAGTGTTCGGCGTGCACGAACATATCCGCGATATCTGCCGGCGGTTTGCCAAGCTTGGCTATTATGCGGTGGCGCCTTCGCTTTATGCGCGCCAGGGCGATCCGGGGAAATACGATCTGGGTTCCGTGGGCAAGCTCGTGAGCGAGATCGTGAGCAAGGTGCCCGACCGCCAAGTGATGGGCGATCTCGATGCCACGGCGAAATTTGCAAAGGGCGATGGCGCCGATCTTTCGCGTTTGGGCATCACCGGCTTCTGCTGGGGCGGGCGGATCGTCTGGCTTTATTGTGCGCATTCGAGCGCGGTGCGCGCGGGTGTTGCGTGGTATGGGCCGCTGAAGGGCGAAACCAACGCGCTGCGGCCGCGGCATCCCATCGACATTGCGGCGCAATTGAAGGCGCCCGTGCTTGGTCAATATGGCGGGCTCGACAAGGGCATTACCGCCGAGGATATCGACGCGATGCGCGCGGCCTTGAAAGCGGCGGCCAAGACCGATTGCCGGATCGACGTGCTTGCCGACGCGGCACACGGATTCTTCGCTGATTATAGGCCGAGCTACAACGCCAGGGATGCGCAAATCGGCTGGGCGCATTGCCTGGACTGGATGCGCGCGCACGGTGTTGGGTAGAGAGAGCGCCCTAGCGCTGATAGACGCGCACTTCGCCCGCCGACAAACCCGGATCGGTCGACGACGAGATTTGCAGGCGCGAAGCGGGCACGCCCATATCGGTCATCGCACGCAACACTTCCTGCGCCCGGCGCTTGGTGGTGGTCTGCGCGATCTGCACGGCGTTGGATGTGCCCCGTGTGGGCGAAACGGCCACGATCTCGAAATTCGAATTGGGCCGCGAGGCGAGCGCCTGGTTGAGCGAGGAATATAGCGGCTGCTGGAAGTTGCCGTTGACGCGCACCACCGCGATGGCACCGTTCGAATAGGAGCCGCCCGCGCTCATCGGCCGGGCTGCACCCATCATCGGGGTCATGTCGTTGCCGTAGAGTTCGCCATTCTTGATGCCGTTGGCGAGCGTGGTGAGATTGGCGCGCTCGTTTGCGACATAGGCTGTCTGGCGCTGGATATCGTCGGCAACGCTCTTGAGCAGGCGATCGATCAGGATGATCGTCTGGTTGGTTTCGTCTTCCAGCACGGCCAGTTGGCGGTGATCTTCATCGACCGCGCCCGAGACATTGAACGTCGCCACGATCTGATCGAGCACGAAATGGGCCGACGATGAGCTTGTCGTCACGTCGGTGCCCACCGCGTTCAGCGTGTTGATGTTGGCCGAAAGCTGATCGAGCGCGGATTGCGCGGTGTTCCATTGCGCGACCAGTTCGGGATTGCCGCGGGTGGTGCCGAGCTGCAGGCGCGTCATGATCTGCGCCTTGGATTCCTGATAGGTGGTGGCCGAAGACGCATTGGCGGTGCGCAGGTCGGTCAGGCGTTGCGCGCCCGATGACAGGCGCTGCTCAAGATCGGAAAGCTGGCTGCGCAGCTGTTGCACCGTCTGGCTGACCTGGGTGCCGGTGTCGGTGCCCGGCTCGATGGGGACGGGCGTGATCGAAACGCCGTTGCTCGGCGTGGCTTGCGATTCTGCAACCGGGGCGGGCGTGCCGTAATCGGGAACGGCAGGCAGCGTTCCGGGCAGGTTGCCGCGGACGGATGAGGAAGACGAGGGATAGGAAAGCTGGCTGCTATCGGCAGATGGCATGGTGCCGGCCTGGCTGGGGGCCGGGGCTGCCGCCACAGGGGCCGGGGCAACAGCGGAATTATCGGGAGTTTCAGAAGAATCCGACGGCACGCCGGAACCGGCATCGGAGGTTCCGCCGAACACGGCATCGTCGAGGCTGGAGCAGCCGGAGAGCGCAAGAGCCGCGGCCAGCGCCATGGCACCTGCCACCGGCTTCAGGCCCGAGCCTGCCTTCGCGCCCCAGAATCCCCTCATTTTTGCACTCCGTTCAAGCGGTTAGCGTCTTTTCACGAACGGATCGTTCCGCCAATGCCCCACGCCCGCACAAGTCGAATCCCGAAGGCGGCCTGTCCTTGAGTGTTAACCAAGGGGATAGTCCCGGACAAGAGTAACAAATGCGGCATGTTGGGGAAAATCCGTGTGGGTGCTGGACTTGGCCGGTGGGAGGCGATGGAGCCGAAGGAGGGCGATCTGTCGTGGAAGCCGGACCCCGAGGCGCCCGCAGCCGCACTTATATATGTAACTCGGACGAAGCGGCACCTGAAATCGCCGACAGCCTTTCCGGGATGCAAACGCGTTGGGGCGGCGGCCCGGGCGCGGCCAAAAGACCTGTGCGCCCCCCCGCCGCCGAGGCTTGCCTTAGGCCGCCTCGATGCATAGGTTCGCCGCCTCGCAGAAAACGCGCCCGTAGCTCAGCTGGATAGAGCACCAGACTACGAATCTGGGGGTCAGGAGTTCGAATCTCTTCGGGCGCGCCATTCTCTTTCAAAGACTTACGCGATTTGTGCGACCGCGAAATTTCCCGCGTTTGGGACTCCCGTTTGGGACTTTTCGAAAAAGGCTCGGTGAGAGCTGGTCTTACGGCCGCTTTGTTGGCCGCCGCACGCTTCACTTCGTCTGCAACGTGGATGTAACGGCGCGTCGTGGAGAAGTCGCTGTGCCGGGCCAAAGCCTGCGCGGCCACTCCGCCGCTAGTGATCGCAACATGCGTGACGAAAGCCGCGCGAATGTCGTGCCAGCGGTAACGTGCGCCATACTCGGTTTCGATCCGCTTCATCGCCGTCCGCCAGGCGCTTTTAGAGCCTTTGATGGGAACCCATTTGATGGGCAGTTTGCTCTTGGACTTTTCCTTCCGCCGCCGCGTCCACGAGATCAGATATCTCGTGTCGCGCTGCTCGGCCTGTTCGACGAGCTTGCGCAGATACGCCATGGCTTCCGGCGCGCCGGGTAGAAACTCGTCTTCATCGTCTTTGACCTCCTCGGCGAAGAACCGGACACCGCCAAGGTCGAAATCGATGTGCCGAATTTGAAGACGAAACGCTTCGCCCCGCCGAAACCCGAAATACAACGTCAGCGTGATCGCCTCGACCACATGCTGGGGCACCGTCGAAAGCACGTCCTGAAGGATCGTTTCCGGCACCGGGCGCGCCTTCCGCTTCGGCACGTCTAGGACTTTGACGTGAGGAACCTGACGCAAAAGAGGTTCGCCCGTAATCGGATCGCGGAATTTGAGCGCCTGGGCGAAGATCTGGCGCAGCAGATTCAGATATTGATTGATTGTTGCCGGGCTCCGGCCCTTCGGTTTGTTGGCCATTCTCCAGTAACGAGCGTTCTTTGGATCGTCGGGATCGCGGCTTCCGCCGCCGGACCAGACCTTCAGCGGATGGTCTCGCGCATAGCGGATGTATTCCTGAACGCGAATGTCGCCAATCAGCCGGATTGGCGTCGAAGGTCCGAAGAACTGTAGCAGCTCCTTCGCATATCTATCCTTGTTGAAGGCATCGGATTGTCCTGCCCAATTTGGTGCGAGACTTGCAACGGCCTCGGCAAAGGTTGGGTCGGATGTCCGTATGCTATCTGCCGCTTTGCTTGCTTTGCGCTTCTCGACGCCTTCCGCCTCTTTGGCGGCGCGTTTCGATGTGACCGGCTGGTCATCGCCGTCCAGGCAATAACCCGCGAAGCGTTGGTTACCGACTTCGAAGTCGTACATCCACCGTCCGCGCTGTTTGTTTAAGTAAACGGTCATCCGAACACTCTTCTGTGCGGGCGTCTGTCACTAGTCGCCGCGAGTCGTATTATAACGCCGATCTCGATTTCAAATATTTCTTGACATTTTCCTCACTTCAACAATCCCCGCGCACGCAAAGTCGCGAGCGCGTCGATGTAGGATTTTCGCGCTATGGCGCGCCTTTGCTGCTTCTGCTCGCGTGGGCGAACGATCTGTTCGGTTCGTGATTCCTGATAGGCGGCAACCGAATCGAGGAAGATGCGCAGGCCGCGCTTTCCGATGCGATGCGATTCGAGTGCGCCTGTTTTGACAAGGCGTCGAACCTGGCTCTGATCGCAATCCATCATCTGCGCGACCGCCGAGACACGGGCGCTTGGGCGTACAGAGGCGCGTTCGGCGCCCGGTTCATTGCCATCATGATCATTGCGATCCATCGGTAGAAAATCGGGATGAACGCCGCCGCCATCAACGCCGCCCGAACAGGATGGGGCGGGGCCGTAAAAGGTGGATCACGATGCTCCCCGCTGCGTGTACCCGTGTGCTTCGTGTTGCCTCGTCATTCGATCCGGGGACCAACCGCAGCAATATTATTGCCACCTTGCCACGCACAATTTGCGTTCTGACGCAAATTTTTTCGAGCCAAACCCTGAAATTAAAATGGCCATTTGTTTGGGGAGCGGACCCGTGCCGTCAAAATATCTTCGTGACCGGGATGGTCAATTTGAAACGGATCATCTGAAAGCCGTTTTGCAAGTCTCCGCCATTTGGAAGCGGAATCTCGCTCGGAAATCAGGGGAAGGGGCACAAGCAGGCTGCCTTTGCCCGCGATTTTCGCGGCATTCGCCGGCGCGTATCGGGACCGTTCTGCCCCGATTTGGAGCGCACGAAAATTTCTTTTCAAAACGCCTCCACCCTCAGCCCCTCTCAAACGAGGTATTTTATAGGACACGGACTCTAACCCGCACTGGGTAGGGGGTAGCCGAGATGTCGGAAAACGGTCGCGAACACACGCATCCGCCCAAGGTGAGCGCGGAGATGGATATGCGCGACCTGCATCTCTGGTTCACTCGGGAAGTTTTGCCGCTGGAGGCGGATTTGGTGCAGTTCCTGCAACATCACAATCGGAACCGCAGCGACATCGGCGATTTACGCCAGGAGGTTTATCTGCGCGCCTATGAAAGCGCGCAGACGAAGCTCCCCCAATCGACAAGACCATTCGTCTTCGCCATTGCCCGCAACGTGCTGGTTGATCGCCTCCGCCGGGACCGGATTATTCCCATCGAAGGAATGCCGGACCTCGATGCGATAGAAATTCCCGACGATGCCCCCGGCCCGGATCGCAGCGTCATCGCGCGCAGCGAATTCCGGCGTCTCTACGAAGCGCTGGATCGTCTTCCTCCGCGTTGTCGGGAAGCTGTTGTGATGCGCCGGGTAGACCAACTTTCCCGTCGGGAAATCGCAACTCGTATGAGCCTCTCCGAAGCAACGGTGAAGACCCACCTCAATGACGGCCTGCGGTTGCTGGTGGCGATGCTCTATGGCGAAAAGCCGGATCGGGGCGAGTCATGAGCAGTAGCGAAGACATGAAACCTGCTTTGACGCCCGCCGAACAGATCGATGCGCAAGCAGCCGCATGGTTCAATGATCGGAACGATGGAACGGCAGACCAGGCGCAATTCGACGCTTGGCTTGCGCAATCGCCGAACAATCTTCTCGCCTATTGGCGCATGGAAGCTGGCTGGGATCGCGCCGGATTGTTGGCTGCGGTTCGACCGCCGAACCACAACCGACCCGGCGAACGGGATCGCCGTCCTTGGGGACTTTGGTTGGGGCGCATTGCTGCAATCGCTGCGGTCGTCGGAATCGGGATTGCTGCGGCATACGAATTTTCCGGCGACAAGTTCACGACTTACACGACTACGATAGGCGGCCATCGCGTGGTCATGCTCGCCGATGGTTCGCAGATCGAACTGAACACTGACACGACTGTCCGCGTTAACGCGACCGGAAAAAACAGGCGTGTCGAACTCGTCCGGGGCGAAGCTTATTTTTCCGTCAGGCACGATGAGCACCGTCCCTTCGTCGTAGACGCGGGTGACCAGCGCCTCGTTGACCTCGGAACGAAGTTCCTCCTGCGGCGGGACGCGAAAGAAGTGCGGGTTGGCTTGTTCGAAGGCAGCGTTCGTCTCGAAACGCCTGGGCTTCTGGCATCGTCGCCACTCGCCGTTCTGATGGCAGGAGATGTGGCTGTCGCAACATCTAGCAGGATTCTGATTACCCGGGGGGCTAAGCGCGAACTGGATGCAGAGGCCGGTTGGCGCACGGGGCGCTTGATTTTCGATCACGTGACGCTTGCCGAGGCTGCGTCGGAATTCAACCGCTACAACGGCGTGAAGCTGGTGATCGCAGATGCCGGTGTCGGCTCGCGTAAATTCAGCAGCGCGTTCCCGACAAACGGCATCGAGGCATTCGTTCGCGTGGCGCAGAAATCGCTGGGTCTGCATGTCGAACGCAGGAACGGTGAAATTCTAATTTCGAATTGACAGCCGACCATCAATTACTTTCCAAAACGGGGGGATACTGTGAGATATAAGACTTTCCTGATCGGTGCGAGCGTGGCTGCGCTCCTGACATCGGGCGCTTTCGCCCGGAGTTTCGACATCGCGGGCGGCAACCTCGACGCGGCGTTGAGCGCTTATCAGACGCAGTCCGGCGTTACCCTTATGATCCCCAGCGATGCCGTGCGCAGCGCGCAGACCGCGGGCGTGAAGGGCGACATTTCTCCGGATCGCGCGCTCATTCTGCTCTTGAAAGGAACCGGCTTCGGTTTCAGCCGGGATTCTTCGGGCGTCATAGCGATCGTGCCAAGCGGTCGTTCCAGCAGCGCGGCGCAGGATATTCCCGCCATGCAGCTCGCGCAGGCAGCGCCTCCATCGCGATCCGCCGTCGAAACCGTCACTGTCACCTCGTCGAAACTGGGCGGCGCCGATGTGCAGAGTATCCCGATCGCGATCACGGCGTTGAGCCAGGAACAACTAACGTCCACCCAAACCGCTGGCGGTCCGGATCTGGTCAAGCAGGTTCCGAACATGAACTTCACTAAGACGAATTTCTCCGGCTACAGCATTCAGATACGCGGCATCGGTACACAGGCCATCTCGGTCACCACCGATCCGGCGGTGGCCGTCGCGTTCAATGACACACCCTTCATCCGAAATCATTTCTTCGAACAGGAATTTTACGACGCTGCGCAGGTCGAAGTGCTGCGTGGGCCGCAAGGCACGCTTTACGGCCGCAATGCAACGGCTGGCGTGGTGAACCTCACCAGCGCCAAGCCGACAGATCAATTCGAAGCCATGGCCTCGGGCGAGTTCGGCAACTACAAGGACCGCCGTTTCGAAGGCATGATCAACATTCCCATCCTCGACGACCGCATCGACTTGCGCATCGCTGGAGAATGGACCAAACGCGACGGTTTTTCGCTCAACTCGCTGACCGATCAACGCATCGATGGCCGCGATCTATGGTCCGGACGCGTTACGCTGGGCTGGAAACCGACCGAGCACCTGCAAGCCTATCTCATCTGGGAGCATTTCTCCGAAAACGACGATCGGTTGAGAAGCGCAAAACAGCTCTGCAAAACAACGCCTCTTCCCACCGTAGTGGATGGCGTTCCGATTGCACCTCGGGGCGGTCAAATAGCTCAAGACTTCGGGGCTTACCTTGCGCAAGGTTGTCAGGCCGTTTCGCTCTATTCGCCCGAAGCGTTTGAGGTGCCGAATGGCTACGCGCTTCCTTATTACGTCGCGATTTCGTATGGCGGTTATGCCTCGAACATAAACCCATATCTCAATGCAACACAGTCAACGAATCTGCGCGATATCGAATCTCAACTCGAGCCATCGTATAAGGCCAAGAACGACGTTGTGGAGTTGAATGCCGATTACGATTTCACACCCACACTGACGTTCACGTCACAAACGGGGTTCAATCAGGATTTCCTATGGTCGACCGAGGATTACAATCGTTTCGCGTCAACGCCTGGAATTTTTGTCCCGTTTGTGTTCCATGGCAATACGATCGTCGACCAAAACGGTGTCTATTGTGATCCACAACTCGGTTGCAGCGACCGTCTGCTCGCTGAGGATTTGAACGAGGAGCATGCTTGGCAAGCAAGTCAGGAATTCCGGCTCGCATCGCATTTCACGGGGCCTTTTAACTTCAGCGCTGGCGGAAATTATCTGCACTATGAAACTGAAGAGAACTATTACGTTTTCATCAACGCTTTGACACGCTTCTCCACGGACTCGCTCACCCCGGACAATAGTGATTGTGTCATGACACGGGGCGGCGGCTTTAACTTGCACGATCCCAGGTTAGGTGGTGGCAGTGGTGCAGCCGCTTGTCCTTACATCGATCCCAATCCGATCGGGAGTCTCAACGACAACGGCCACAACTATTTCTTGAGCCAGAATCCTTATACGCTAAATTCCTATGCGGCTTTCGGCGAAGGCTACTACGATATCTTTAAAGACCTGAAGCTCACCACGGGCCTGCGTTGGACCGAAGACCAGAAACATTTCACTGATATTCCCAGCGAAATTTTTGCCCTGGGCTGGGGATATGGTTCGACCGGTACGGTCGACCAGCAATGGGATGCGATTACCGGCCGCGCAGCCCTGAATTGGACGCCGCAACTTAGCTTTACCGATCAAACCCTGTTCTACGGCTCATACGCGCACGGATATAAGGCTGGCGGCGCCAATCCTCCGGGCGCTGTACTTCTGGTGCAAAAATCGGGTGCGGACAATCCAAACCCCGTGCATCCCCTTACCTTCAAGCCCGAGTTCATCGATGCTTTTGAACTTGGCACCAAGAACACGTTACTCGATGGAGCGCTGACGTTGAACGGCAGCGTGTTCTATTACAATTATGAAAACTACCAGATTTCCGAAATTGTCGACCGCACGGCGATCAACAACAACTATGACGCCCATGTGAAAGGCGCGGAGGTCGAGGCCACCTGGGAGCCGATCCCCGGATTGCGCTTCAACGCCAGCGGTGGGTACGAAGACGCGCGTGCCGCAAATGGCCAGAGCGCGGTTGATCTGATGGACCGCACGGCTGGGAACCCCGATTGGATGGTGATGAAGCCATTCGTAACACAAGCGTCGGACTGTATTTTACCGACTTATGTTATTGCAGCCCTTATCAAGCTACAACCTGTTGCGTCTGGCTCGATACCCAATCCCACGTCGTTCGCTTGTGGCATAGCCTATAATCAGGGTTATGATCCGGTTACCTACAAGCCTTATACAAATCCCGTCTCTCCAACGACATTTATAATCGGTGCCACCGGAAACAATGTAAAGCCGACGCCCGCCGGTTATGTCGGATTTGATCCGGCCAGCGCACCGAACGATGGCGAAGGATTCAGCAAGGATCTCAGCCATCACTCGTTACCAAATGCGCCGCCATTTACGCTCTCGGCCGGCGCGCAATATTCCATTCCCATCACCAGTGATTGGGCGGGAACATTACGGGCAGACTTCTATTGGCAGGATGATAGTTGGGCCCGCATCATCAACGATGATCCTTACGACCGCCTGCACGGTTACACCAACCTGAACCTCACCCTGATTCTGACCAATCAGGCTGGCTGGCAGGCGATGGGCTTCATCAAGAACGTGATGAACACCACGGCGATCACCGGCGCCTTCCTCAATTCGGACGACAGCGGTTTGACGACCAACGTGTTCCTGACAGACCCGCGTCTGTTCGGCATCCGCGTCACGAAGAATTGGTAAGGGGGACCCAATGAGCGAATTGATAACAAATACGAGACAAGAAAATCTCCGCTGGCATCTGCTGAACACCGTATCTGCGGCCTCGCTTCTGCTGGCGGTCTCCGCGCCGAGCACTGTCATGGCCGAAGATATGGATCGTCCTACCGTCTGGATTGAACTGGGCGGCCAGTTTGAAATCGGTCAAGGCAACGAAGATCGTTATGCCGCCCCCTTCATTATCAGGAATTTGGGCAGGCACCTTGACTCCCCGCTGAACGCGCAACAGCCGCCTCATTCCGATTTCGCCGGTGAGGGGAAGATATCCTTCGAGCCTGCAGGCACGGATTGGATCTTTTCTGCAGCCGTCCGCTATGGCCGGTCCAATGGCAAGAAAGACATGTTCCAGCAGACTCAAGCCCAATACACGCATCTTAAAACCGCGCTGAATGGTATTCTGCCGGGGAAATACGGTTATGCCACCGTCACAAGCCCTAGGTTCAGCAATTCGCAAACCAAATATAGCTCTGCACATGCGATTATCGATTTTATGGCCGGTAGAGATGTGGGCTTGGGAGTTTTTGGACGATTTGCTTCTTCAACATTCAGTGCTGGCGTTCGATACGCCCAGTTCGGAACGAAGTCGGATATCGTGTTTCACTCTCTGCCTTCTCGCCACTATCCAAACTATCATTCCAACAAAGGTGTTCATTCCACTTACTACGCCCATGCTGAGGCGGAGCGGACGTTTCACGGGGTTGGACCATCGATTTCTTGGGACGCATCTGCTGCGGTTTTGGGCAAGCACGAGGAAGGCGAGGTAACCCTCGATTGGGGCATAAACGCTGCCGCTTTGTTTGGCCGCCAAAGAGTGACCAGTAGCCACGAGACGAAGGGGTTCTACATCACGGGGAGCATAGCCCGCGTGAAGTCGCAGTATGATCACATAACGCCGGTCGTTCGTTCGCATTCTGTTGTGGTGCCTAACCTCGGTGGTTTCGCTGGTATCTCGGTGAAATACCCTAACGCCAAATTCAGCGTCGGGTACCGGGCTGACTTCTTTTTTAATGCGATGGACGAGGGGACCGACACACGCAATTCCGGTACACGCGGCTTTCTTGGCCCCTTCGCCACGGTCAGTATCGGGCTGGGGGGATGAGGGGAATGACTCGGACATAGAATTGGAGAGACGGCGGAGCGATCTGCCGTCTTTTTCTTTGAGAGCGACATTTGAATTGAGCCGCGGACGCAACGAGTTTTCTTTCAAACTGGGAGAAGTCGATGGAATGCGTTCTTCAAACTTTCCTGGACGACCTCGAAGTCTCGGGAAACATCCAACAGCTCCGCGATGCTCTAACGGCGCTCACGAGCGGTTTCGGTCTTAAGAGTTACGCCTACTTAGCACTATCGAATTCTCCCTATCATCGCCCACGCCTGATCTCGAACTATGACATACGCTGGACAGGGCATTACCTCGATCAGTTCTATCACAAATCAGATCCCATAATTCTGCGGGCCTTGCGCGATCCGAAGCCTTTCAGGTGGGGCGCAGAATTTATCGGTTCAGCCAGTTCGCGATTCATACGCAACTTTTTCCATGAAGCTGCGAGTTTTGGGATTTGCTCCGGCCTGACCTATCCTATGGGTCGCTGGCGTGCAGGCCGGGCGGCTTTGACATTTGCTTCGGATTCTTCTGGGTCCGATTTTCTCGTTCACGCCCCCGAGACTTGCGGCGTGCTGCGAATGGCGGCCTACGAATTCCATCGGCACTTTCGCCGCCTTGTCGCTCCTGGCTACAGCGTCAACGGTGTGGCGCTGAGCCTGCGTCAGGTTCAATGCCTCGAATGGATCGCCATGGGCAAGACCATCGCCGAAGTGGCCTTTCTGCTGGGCGTCGCGCGTTCAACGGCAAAGCATCATCTCCAAGTCGTGCGCGAGAAACTCAATGTCCACACCAGTGCGCAGGCGGTCGCAGCGCTGGCCAATTTGAAACGGATTCTCTGAAAGCGGTTTTTCAGCCCTCCGCCATTTGGCGAGGTGCTTCAATCTTCAGGATAGGTCTCCATGACGTTGCAACCGTCATGGAGACCACCATGTTGCAGCTCATCACACCGGATTGTTACGGCGAGTTTGCCGACGATCTTACCGAAATGCACAAGATGCGGTGCCGCGTTTTCAGGGACCGCCTGAATTGGGACGTGCAAGTCGCAGATGAAATGGAGCGAGACCATTTCGACGATCTGCATCCGGTTTATCTCCTGCAGCGCGATCATGACGGCCGCGTCTGCGGCTGCGCCCGCCTTCTGCCGACACTCGGACCAACGATGTTGCGCGATACGTTTCCCGCGCTGCTGCATGGCGAATCCATGCGGGCCAGTCCGGCAATCTGGGAAAGCAGCCGCTTCGCCCTTGACGTGCCAGAGAATGCGCCCCAGGCAGCAGGCGGCATGGCCATCGGCACCTACGAACTTTTCGCAGGTCTTGTAGAGTTCGGGCTTGCAAAGCGATTGCGCGAGATCGTCACCGTTACTGACGTGCGGCTCGAACGCATTCTGCGGCGAGCGTCCTGGCCGTTGCGGCGGATCGGTCCGCCTGTGCGGATCGGCAACACACAGGCAGTCGCGGGATTTCTGGAAGTCTCGCGGGCGGCGCTTCAACGCCTGCGAAACGGCGGCGGACTCAAAGGTCCGGTGCTCTGGTCGCCCGTCGCTCCGCAATCGTGAGGCGGCGATGAGCGAGCAGGATGATTTCGTGGTGCCGGACTGGTTGACGGACAAGCCTTACACCTACACCGAACGTCTTTCCGGTCCACAATGGGCTTGGGAATTTTTGAGACGCAACGTGGAATTCCGGGCCGATTGGAGAAAGGCGCAGCTCGAATACGGCCTTTCCGGTTACGATCCGCCGGTGACAATGATGATGTCGCAATACGACACACCGATGCTTTCGAAATGGGGATTACTCTACTGCACCACCCCCAACGACGATTCTCGCATGGCTGGCGCTTTTTGGAATCCCGGCCTTTGCTCCACCGTCTTGCGGCTTCAAGGATTCCCGGTGACTGCGGAAATCGCCGCCGCGCCATTCGTGATCGACGATCTCAAATGCCCGTCCATACTGCTCGAATTTCCCAACCAATCGCAGCATCTGCTCTTTATGGATGAGGCAAGGCGGCTGCAGCTTGCCATCGAGGGCGCCGATGTGATGCGACCGGTGCGCCTGCTGGTCGAGGGGACACTGGAAAAGGAACTGGCGGCGGCGCAGCTACGATCGCTGCGGTGTTTCAACGATCTGCGGATTTCTGGAAGATTGTATGATTCCCACATTGAGCGAGGCCGTGGGCCGGAACGATTGCACTTGGTCCTGCGCATTCTCGACGCGCACCTTTCCGGTGCCACACGCGACGAAATCGCCAGGAAGCTCTTTGCCGATGAATATCTCGACGAGGGATGGTCCGGCGCCAATCAGTTGCTGCGGGACCGCGTGAGACGGGCGATCTATCGTGGCCGTGCGTTGATGCGCAAAGCTTATCGCACTCTGTTGGCGTAATGGTGCCGTTTAGGCGCGCGGGTTCGACACAAGGTGTTTCAGGCCGTCCATGGTCGTGAACCAGCGGGCGCGCACGATATGGCTTTCCAGACATTTGACGGCACGGTCGCGGTCCGCGTTCGGATCGATGTGCAGGACTTCGGTGCAAAGTTCGTCAATGAGGGCGCCGCAGTCGATCGCATCCATCAATTCGATGTAGAGCGTGAAGTGCTCCTTGTCGTAAGCCGTCAGCTCGTCCTGGGTGGGAGCGAGATCGGCGAGAGCAACCTTCTTTGTGTTTTTCGTCATTGTGCATCCCGTGAAGGACGCCGCCATGTTGCCCCTGGGAGAGGGGCCTGGCAGCCGGAACGTTAGGATCCTTCATACGCAAAGGCACGATGCCTTTAGGCCTTGCGGCCATTGGACATAGCATCGACCGCCCGGCCCTAAGCCAGGCGTATGTGAGGATCCTACTCCCCCTGAGCCGTTGGTGGGCTCAGGCGTACAGAATCGCAGAACCGAGTTGGTTTCGCAAGAAATTTGCTATCGCCAGAAGGGCTTTGCCGTCCGCGCTTTCGCGCGCCGCGTGGTCGTGAACCGAACCCGGCCTGCGCTTCGCTCCAGCCGGTTTCGTCCCTTCGGGCTTTCCCCGCTGGCGGAGGCTCAGGCTTCGCCTGAGCAGTGGGGTCGGCGCTGCCGCGCCGACACTTTGTTATGTCATTCCCCGTATGCGCGGGTGTGGGCGGCGCTCCCTTGTAGTCCCGCCGCGGCGTGCCGCAACGCGCGCGGACAGCGCGCGTCTTCCGCTTTGCTTCAGCCCTTCGGGTGCAGCCCACCTCTGACGGCGGGCCTGCCGGTCGCCAAACGCCGCCCACCCCCACGCCTCCGGGGAATGTGCGCGCGAGGTCCGAGCAGGTGGCCGCAGCCGTGCCCTGATCTTCCGACAGCACCGATGCGGCGCAACCTTGAAGGAGTGAGTGTTATGGAACTGAAGAACATCCCCATCGAACAACTGCACATCTCCAGGCTCAATATGCGGCATGGCAAGAAATCGCCTGACGTGTCGGACATTCTGCCGAGCGTGCGCGAGAAAGGTATCCTTCTTCCGCTGATCGTCAGGCCGGAAGACGATGGTTTCGGCGTGATCGCAGGTGGCAGGCGCTATCGCTACGGCGCGATCATTCGCGAGGAAGGTGGCGCGTTTGAACCGCCGCTGTGCGCCGTGATGGGTGTGGGCGATGATGCCCAAGCCCTCGAAATCTCTCTCATCGAGAACTTCGCCCGGCGCGATCCCGACCCGTTCAGCGAATACGAAACCTTCGCCAAGCTAATTAAGTGTGGGCGTACCATCGACGGCATCGCCGCCACCTTCGGCATCACCCCGCAAGTCGTCAAACAACGTCTCGCGCTCGCCAATCTGCTTCCAAAGATCAAGGAAGCGTATCGCGCCGATGAGATCGACGACGAGACGGTGCGCCACCTCACCATGGCGACCAAGAGCCAGCAAAAGGACTGGCTCAAGCTGTTCTAGAATGAGGACGGCAACGCGCCCACCGGCCATTATTTGAAACTGTGGTTGTTCGGTGGAGCGTCGATTTCCACCAAGGCGGCGCTGTTTCCGCTGGAACAATATACCGGCCAGATCGTCAATGATCTGTTCGGCGAGGACAGCCACTTCGCGGATGTTGAGACCTTCTGGCAAGCGCAGAACGCCGCCATCGAAACCAAAGCGGAAGCCTATCGGGAAGGGGATGGAGCGAAGTCATCGTTCTGAAGATCGGCGCGTATTTCTCCACTTGGGAGCATCAAAAGACCCCCAAGACC
>Ga0265314_10002707_pt1 | contig 17742 bp, 15 predicted proteins | sample 4126metaG_FD_203106 | JGI IMG/M metagenome (GOLD analysis project Ga0265314, IMG submission 203106) | Rhizosphere microbial communities from Carex aquatilis grown in University of Washington, Seatle, WA, United States - 4-1-26 metaG | ecosystem: Host-associated > Plants > Roots > Rhizosphere >... | reverse complement strand
CAAGGGCTCAGGAGAAAGGGGGGCGGCCATGAGGAGACCGGTCAAGAACTGGCTGGAGGTGTTTCCCTTGATCCAAGTGCGACCACCCCGGAGGCCGCGGGCTTGAATCCGGAGGGGCGGGAAGCCTTCGGCACCCAGGTACGAAATGGATGCCCCCGTTGCCAGGACCGGACGCAATCCGTCGACCAGATCTCCGATGGGGCGTTCTCGCATGCGCTGTACGCCGTCCAGCACGAACTCGCCGTGGGAAGCGCACAAAGCGGCGGCCAACGGACGCATGGCGGTTCCGGCGTTACCCAGGTTCAGGACCGTTCCGGGAACCTGGAATCCCCTGCTTCCAATCCCCTCGACCTCCACTGTCCGACCGTTGTCGGATTCTCGAATTCCCACGCCCAAAGCGACGAGGGCCGCCTTCATGGCGCGGATGTCGTCGGAGTCCAACAGCTCGTGCAAGATCGTGGTCCCTTCCGAAAGAGCGGCTAGCAGCAGATAGCGGTTGGAAAGGCTCTTGGAGCCGGGCAGGCGGATATTTCCGCTGAGCTTCGGCAAGGGGCCAAGGGTCAAACTCTTCGTCAAACTCTTCATGGCGTGCGGAACTTAGCAAACTCCCGCATGGCGCGCTTCTCCAACTCAAGTTGGAGGCCAGCCGGCGTTTGGCGTCAGGCAGTTCTTTGTACGTAGTTCAAGTGGTCGTTGGCCTCGTAGAGGCGACGATAGGCGCCGTCGGCGGAAAGTAGCGCTCGATGGTCGCCCGACTCGACAATCGATCCCTTGTCCAGCACCACGATGTGGTCGGCGTTCTTGATGGTCGATAGCCGATGCGCGATGACCACCGTGGTGCGATTCTTCATCGCTTCTGCCCACCGAAGGCGGGTTAGATTATTACTGTCCCAAGGGCAGCAGGTCTGCTGGCTCGCTGTTGCGGACGCACCAACAAAGCATCGTCGCTGACGAGAATATGGCTTGTTGTCGCTGAAGTCGCCATTTCAGACCCGCTTAGTGATTGTGGTACGGACCTTGCTGAGTGGGCCAATAGGTGCTTGGTGGCGAGGACGGCATGGATGGAAGTCAACCAGCAGGAGGCGTGTATGTCAGTTTCAATTGAAGATGTTCGGACTCAGCGGGACTACTTGGAGTACACCAAGTATGTTCATTCCTATTCTGCCGCGATTGGTCGCTTGGTGGACCTGTCGAACACCTATATCGATGACGCCGAGGCGGCCCACAAGGCCGGCGTCCCGGCTGTTTGGGCCAGCGGTTTCTGGGAAACTCCCTTGGTCTATGCGTGCGGCGTAAAGCCAGTTTCGTTTGGAGAACTGGGGCGCCTAGCAGACAAGGACACCATGGAGTTGTCCGAGAACTACTACCAGTTCCCGGTCGAAACCTGCTCGATGGTCAAGTGCGTCGTGGGACAATTGCATCTTCGTCGTGGCACCAGCATCAAGAGGCTTCTGGGTTCGAGTGGCATGTGCGAACCCTTCAATCTCGCCTGGGAAGTTCTCAGACGGGAAGGTTACGACATCTACAACATCGACGTGACCTTTCGCGCGCCAGGGGTGAACGGGAAACGCCTGGAAGACTTGATCAGTTTCTTCAAGAATGAGCTCTATGGCGTGGTCGAGTGGCTCACCGGCGCCCGCTATGTCGACGAGGAGAGGCTACGCCTGGAGATCAAGCGGCGCAACCGGCTCATCACCAAGGTTAAGCGCGTCTTGGATCTACGCCTGTCCCACCCGCTGTATCTGAAGAGCCTGCCCACCATCCTGCTTTTGAACATTGGTCTTGCCAGCTACTTCGGGAAGCCCGAGGAGTTCGAATCCATGGTCGACGAGTTGCTCTCGGAGCTTGAGAACAGGCCCGTCGATCAAGACGAGATCGCTCGTGCCATTCCCCTGGTCTGGGCCGGTGGCACGGGTCAGGAATTCGGCGTCTACGAAGCCATCGACGCGGCTGGAGGCGCGCTCCTCGGCCTGCGCAGCGTTCCTTTCAAGCTTTACCGGGAAGACGTTCCTCCCGTGGAGGCCCTGGTCCACTACATCTACGACAACATGGGCGGCGGGGCGGCCATTTACTCGCAGCAGATTCTTGAAAACGAAGTCAAGAAGGTCAACGCCCGGGGACTGGTGCTTTATGGTGTCATCGGTTGCTCATTTCAGAGCGTGGACAAGGAGATGTGGCGCAACTATTTCCACCAGAAAGGGATCCCAAGCATCAACCTGGAAGGTTCCTTTCAAACTGGCGCCCCCACTGGACAACTGATGACGCGCGTGAAAGCGTTCATCGAAATGCTTTCATGAAATCATGATGAACGAATCTGAATACCGACAGCGTGTCGACGAGGTTATGCGGCGTGTTGATATTGCCTTCGAGGACATCGATCCCGATCTCGCGGAATCGGACTATACGCAGGGGAGCCTGGTCGTCACGCTTCGACAATCGCTCAAGCTCATCGTCTCGCCGCAGACTCCACTCCGTCAGATATGGGTCGCCTTTCGCGATCGGGCCTGGCATCTAAATTTGACGGACGGTCGTTGGCTGGACGATCGAGGTGAAGGCGTGGAGCTGTTTGCCCTAGTGGCGTCCATTGTGCGCGAACAGGCCGGTGTTGCGCTGCCATTGAGCCCGTAGGCGTGTCGTCATGCCGCGTGCTTTATCCGGCCGCTACGATCGCTTGGCCGTCGTAGGTTTCGTCCCAGTCTTTCCACACGGGCTCGTACCCTTGCGAGCGCAAGAAGTCGGCAACGGCCGCCGGGCTGCGCTCATCGTCGACGGTAAACTGCGCAAGTGATTCGGGGGCGCTGGCGTAGCCACCAGGATTGGTGCGCGAACCCGCGCTCATCGAAGTGATGCCCAGGCGGAAGGCGTGGTTGCGGAAATGCGCGCTTTCCCGCGTCGAAAGCGACAGCTCGACCTCCTGGTTGAACAGGCGAAAGGCGCAAATGGCTTGCACCAAGTCGCGCTCGCCAAAGGCCGCCAAGCCATGACCTTCCGCGCCCTCGTGCGGACGCAAGCGCGGAAATGAAATACTCGTGCGCATCTGCCAGTAGGTCGTTTCGAGATAGCGGAGGTGAAGCCCCACGAACCACGCCTCGGCCCGCCAGTCGGACAACCCGTAGAGCGCACCGATGCCGACCTTTTTGATGCCCGCCTGCCCCAAGCGATCGGGCGTTCCCAGTCGGTACAGCATGTCGACCTTGGGACCGCGCAGATGATGGCGCCGGTACGCCTCTGCATCGTAAGTTTCTTGGTAGACCATGACCGCGTTCATGCCTTGGGCCGCAAGACGCGCGTAGGCTCCCACGTCGAACGGCTGCACCTCAAGCGACAAGCTGGCAAAATGCGGTCGCAGCAAACCCAACGCATGCGCGAGGTAGTCTGCACCGACCCGCGGACTTTCGCCGGTCAGGAGCAGCACATGCTGCAATCCCATCGAGGTCAGCGCCGCGGCCTCCGCGGCAATGGCGTCGTCGTCGAGCACGAGGCGCTCGATGCGGTTCTGTGCGCCGAAGCCGCAGTAGGTGCAAATGTTTCCGCACACGTTCGACAGATAGAGGGGCGCATAGATTTGCATGGTTCGCCCGAAACGCCTGACTGTCCGCAGGTGGCTCTGCTGCGCCATGGTCGCTAGGTGTGGCGCCGCCGCCGGGGACAACAACGCCGCGAAATCGTCGAGCGTCATGGTGGCAGGCCCGCGGGTCAGGGCGCGCAGGACATCGGCGTCGGACTTGCGGGCGATTCCATCGGCAATGGTGTGAAAGTCGTAAGCGCGCCAGGTGTCGACGAAGCTCACTGCGGCGCCTCCTCTAGAAAGGCCGTCAACGGAGATGTTGCCCGAGCTTCGCCGAAAACGCCGGGCAGACCCGCTGCGAAAGCGCCCCGGCCCGCTTCGACGGCCAGTGCAAAGGCACGCGCCATTGCCACAGGATCCGCCGCTGTCGCAATGGCGGTATTGACCAGGACGGCATCGGCGCCCATCTCCAGCGCTGCGGCGGCATGCGACGGCGCGCCCAAGCCGGCATCGATCACGACCGGCACTTGCCGCTGGGCCAGGATGATTTCCAGGAAAGCGCGCGACGCCAGGCCCTGGTTGCTCCCGATAGGCGCCCCCAGCGGCATGACCGCCGCTGCACCTGCATCGGCGAGCTGACGGCAAAGCACGGGATCGGCGTGGACGTAGGGCAGTACAATGAATCCGCGACGGACCAATTCCTTGGTTGCCGCAAGCGTCTCCACTGGATCGGGCATGAGGTACTTCGGGTCGGGATGGATTTCAAGCTTGAGCCAGTTGGTCTGCAAAGCCTCGCGCGCCAACTCGGCCGCCAGGATGGCTTCGCGCCTGTCGCGCACACCCGACGTGTTGGGCAGCAAACGGTAGCGCTCGGGTTCCAGATAGCGAAGCAAATCGTCGGTGGCACCATCGGTGCGTACGCGGCGGAGGGCCACGGTCACCAGCGAGGTGCCCGAGGCCGCCAGGCTTTCTCGCATGAGCGCTGCCGATCCGAACTTGCCGGTGCCCACAAACAGGCGCGAGCCTAGTTCGACGCCGGCGATGACGAGGGAGGTGGTCATGAGGGATCTCTTTCGCAAGCATGAAGAGCCGCCACGCGCAGGCTTTCGTTCCGAAGGTTCACAAAGGCCGCGCAGGGATCGGGCGCCTGCCAAACCGCGCCCAACACGGCAACAGCATCGAAGCCAAGCTGGCGACACTGCACGAGATGCCCCGACGTGACACCGCCGATGGCGACAACCTCGGTTCGCTGTTCGGCCTCGGTGCGCGTCGCGAGCAGGCGCCGAAGATCAGCGAAGGTTTCATTTGGACTTGGCCCATAGCCAGGCTTGCTCAGGGACGGATACACTGGTCCGAAAAAGACGGCATCGTACCGCCCCAGTGAGCGGCGGACAGACACGAGGTCGTGGCAAGACCGACTGACAATGCAACTCTTTGGCACGTGCGGCGGCGCATCGAGGGCCGGGCTGCCGTCGTCGCGCAAGTGAACGCTCGTGCGGAATGCCTTGGCAACCTCATGATGCCGGTGCAGAACGACGCGGCTCCACCAACGCGCGGGCATGGCCTCAAGCCAAGCCGCGGTTTGCTGCGCGTTCCAATCAGGTTTGCGCAAGTGGTAGCGAACGAGCCCGGCCAAGAACAGCGCTTCGACCGTTCTCGGCGTATCCGCGTTACCGTCGGCCGGCGAGACGACGACCACTCTCATCCACCTTGAATCGCCGAAATGACCAGCACGCGATCCTCCGCCTGTAGCGCTCGAGCCGCCCACTCTCCGCGTGGCACGACCATATCGTTGACGGCCACGGCCACGCCCCGGCGCTGGGCGAGTGCCAAATGTTCGAGCAGCCCCGCTAAGGTTTCCCCGAGCGGGACTTCGTGGGGTGAATCATTGACGTGAACGACGAGTTGCATGGACCAGCCTTTCCGCGCCCGATCGTCGTCGGGGCGGCTTGATCCGCTTTCGCGTTCAGACCTGTTTTCCCTACGGCGCTGCGAGTCGCATCAGGTTCGAAGGCTTGAGGAGCGGTTGACTTGCCCCAGTCTCAGCCCGGAACCCCGGGCTCGCCTAAACGAGGTGGACCCAATAGACACCAACATCGGTCGAATTTCAACAAGATATACATATTGGGTATGGCCTGGGGTGACTTCGCTGCTGCACGCGAAGCACAACTGCTGGTCAATTGCTGCAATTCAAGCACCCTCTCGCGCTGTCGGGTCGAGTTGCTTTGGGATGGATCCTTTACAATAAGGAATAACCGAGCCGTAATAGCGAACAGGGAATAAGGCGTCGATTGTGCAAAATGGCATCCATGTTGCAATTGGGTGAGCCGATCACTCGAAAGGAGAATTGAAATGGGATGGAATTGGAGCTTGTTCAGATGGCAAGATGCTCTCTTGGCCGTTGCGCTTGTCACGGGAATCGAAAGTCGCGCAGAGGCACAAGACAGCGTGCTCAAAACGAAGCCCGTTGCGCCGCAGGTGACGGGGACGAAAAGAATAGTGAAGATAGGCAATAACGAAGTGGTAGCCATTGCTGCGCAAAAGGGCTGGCTCCAGGAGGAGTTGGCGAAAGTCAACACGACACCGCAAATAGTCGACATCTCCGCTTTCGGATCGTCGGGGACCACCGCGGCGTTGTACGATCGAGGCGACCTGCACATTGCCCAAAGCATGATGAACGGCGCCCTACAAAACCGGGCCCAGGGGCTTGACAACGTCTTCATCTGGCAAAGCGTGAATGTGAAGCCGGAGAGGGCTGTCACCTTGGTCCTCAAGGACGGCAACATCTACAAACCCGAGGATCTAAAAGGGAAGACGCTGGCCAGCTCTCTGACCAGTTGTCCGTATTATGCCGGTGTCGAGTCATTGCGGGCAAAGGGCGTGTCGGTCGACAACGAATGGGCCAAGGGCGATCTACGCTACCTCAACATTACCAACCAGGCGTCCGGGCAAGCGGCCTTTCTCTCGGGACGCTTCGATGTTGCCGCCTGGCACCCGCAGTCGGCCGCCGCGCTGTATGTGCAAGGCTTGGTTCGCGAAGTCACCCAGGCTGTTCCCGGGGGGATTTACACCAATGGTGCAGGGCGCTCTGCATACAGCACGACCAAACAGTTCGCCCGGGACAATCCCGATATCATCAAGGCATTCTTGATTGCGTGGGACAAAACGGTTCGCTGGCTGTACGCCAACAACGGCGCGAATCTGAACGAAGCCGCCACGATTACCTCCAGGGCGCTGCGGCAAACGAAATCCGTTGCTCTATTCAACTTGAAGGGTGCCCATGAAACCGCCTACGAGTACGGCGTCACCGACTACTGGGACGCAGTCAACGCCATCAAGCGGTTCTGGAAATACCAGATCGAATATAGGGATCCATTCTTCACCAAGCACCAGATCTCCGACAAGGAAATCGAAGCGCTTGTCGATAAACGCTTCTTCGCGGGCGGCGAATATTTCGTCGACGTGAGCGAGAAGCGCCAGGTGGCACTGAGGAATTGAGCGGGGTCGCTATCTCAGCCGTGGGCCAATGCGGCCGGCGACCCGCTGGAGCGGTGCAGCCGCTGATAGGTGCCAGGTTGGGCGACTAGCTCTTCGTGTCTTCCCTGCTCGACAATGCGTCCGTGCTCGATGACCACGATGAAGTCCATTTGCTGGACTGTAGAAAGTCGATGGGCGATAACCAGCAAGGTTCGGCCATGGGAGACCTTCTCGATGGCTCGTTGAAGGATGTCTTCACTGACCGAATCGAGGCTGGCCGTGGCCTCATCCAGGATGAGAATCTTGGGATTGAAAACCATCGCACGAGCGAAAGAAAGAAGCTGTCTCTCTCCGAAGGAAAGGGTCGTTCCTCGTTCCGAAAGCTGCGTTTCGTAGCCCTGCGGGAGACGGCGGATGAAATCATCGGCGCCCACAAGACGACAAGCTTCCACGACTGCCGTGTCGGGAATCTCGCTGCGAAAGAATCGGATGTTGTCGATGACGCTGCCAGAAAATAGCATCACGTCCTGCTGGACGATGGCCACGTTGTCCCGGAGGATTTTCAGGGGGATTTCCCGAATGTCGCGGCCGTCCAGCTTGATAGAACCTTGAGTCACGTCGTAGAATCTGGCCAGAATATTCATCAACGAAGTCTTGCCAGCTCCGGAAGGGCCCACAAATCCCACTCGCTGGCCGGGCTCAATGGTGAGACCAATGTCCTGCAAGATGGGCTGCCCCGGGCGGTAGGCGAATTGAACGCTGTCGAACACGATCCGACCCGAAAGCGAAACGGATTGGGCGTGTTCCGGCTCGCGGATATCGGGCACCTCTCGCAGAGTCCTGCCAATGCGATCCGAGGCGATGATGGCGGACTGCAATACGTTCAATTGTTGGGTGATCTGATTGATCGGCTGGAAGAATCGCCGGATGTACGTAATGAAGGCATAGAGAACGCCAAACGTGACGTTTCCCTGGATCACCGCCCCGCCGCCAAACCAAACCAAGGAGGCGACGCCCACGTCCCCAAGTGCTTCTGCGACAAGAAAATGGAAAGTGTTCAGCCGGCTTTCCTTGATGGTGCTCTCCAGCAGCGCCTTGTTGCGGAGATCGAATTCCTCTTGTTGCTTCTGCTGTCGACCGAAGACCTGGATGACCGCCATGCCGCTAAGGTTTTCTGCCAAGAAGGCAATGGCGGCAGACAGGCGACTCCTGATCTCTTGGTTGACCTGACGCAGTCGGTTGCGAATGAAGAACGAAATGGTTCCGATTGCAGGGACCATCAGGAAGCAGTAGCAGGAGAACTGCACGTTCAAGCGGAACATGAAGAACACGATCAAGACCAGAGAAATGCAGCCGCGTAGCGTATTCGACAGGAAATCGGTAAAGAAGGCATTGAGCGCTTCCGTATCGCTGACAAGGTTGGTGATGATCCGTCCAGAGGCGTTTTGGTCGAAATAGCGGAGGGAAAGGCCTTGGACGTGCCGGAACAGATCCGAGCGAATTCGGCGCACGACGGACTGACCTGCTCCTTGAAGAATCAACTCCTGGAAATACGTCATGGAAAAGGAGAGCAGGACCAGGACCAGGTAGCCGAGCGATATCCAGGCAATAGAGCCGAGGTTTGGATGCTTGGCGCCAATGTGGTTATCGATGGCGTTGCGGATCAGCGTGGGTTGGGCTTGATCGATAGAGACGGCCACAACGGCAAAGAGAAAGACCAAGAGCAGCCGACCTCGATGTTCTCGAAGGTAGGGCTGGAGAAGTCGCAAGTTGGAAAGACCGCGGCTTTTCATGATGGAAGGGCCTCCGACGTCGAGTTTCCCATTGGCCCCGGTTCTTCAAGAAGGGCGCGAGCGGCGTCTTCCCGATTGCGGGCGGTTTTGGCAGAGTCGTCCGCGACCCGAGCCCCGCCAGCCTGCATCCACCACATTCTGGCGTAGACGCCGTCTCGGGCGAGCAATTCCTCGTGGGTTCCCCTCTCGGTCACCCGTCCCGCATCCAAAACGATGATTTCGCTCGCATGGCGAACGGCGCTCAATCGGTGGGAGATGATAATCGTCGTGTGGCGGGCGTCGGATTCCGAGTCGCGATGGAGGTTCTTCAGGATGACCTGTTCGGTCTTGGTGTCCACGGCACTCAAGCTGTCATCCAGGATTCGAATGGCTGCGTCCTTGTAGGCCATTCGCGCGATGGCGACCCGCTGCTTCTGGCCGCCCGAAAGACGCACGCCTCTTTCCCCAATTTCCGTGGAAAAGCTCTCCGGAAAGTCGTGGATATCGTCGTAGACGCCGGCATCCTTGGCGGCAAGCTCGATGCGCTCTGCGTCCGGGTCGCATTCGGAAAAGCCGATGTTCTCGCTCAGAGTTGTTGAGAACAAGAAGCCATTTTGTGGCACGTAGGCAATGGCTCGCCGCAACTCATCGAGTGGGATGCGACGCACGTCTACGCCGTCGATCCAAAGCGATCCCTCCGGAGGATCGTAGAGACGCAGAAGGAGATTGGCCAGGGTTGTCTTGCCCGCGCCGATCCCGCCGACGATGCCGAGGATCTGTCCGTTCTTCAGCGAAAGCGAGACGTCTTGAAGTGCCGGCTTGCCCGCGCCCGGATAAGTGAAGGTCAAGTTGCGAATCTCGACGTCGCCACCGAGTAGCGGCAATCCGGTCGCCTCCGGATGGTCCGACACATCGGGACGCACATTCAAGAGCTGAGCCATTCGGCCGAGCGAGCCAGACGCTCTTTGGAAGACATTGAGGATCTGTCCCAACTGTTCGAGCGGCATGCGAAGCAGGTTCAAGTAGAGAAGGAAAGCCACAAAGTCCCCCAGGGTGATCCTTCCCTGAATCGCCAAGCTGCTGCCATACCACATCACAATAATGAAGCCGATGGAGGCCTGGAGCGGAATCAGCGCGCTGAAAAGAGCAGACAGACGGACGTACCTTGCCTTCTCGGAGACGATGCTGTGGAGGCGCTCCTCGAAGCGTTGCTGAAATACCTCCTCGTTTCCGAATGCCTTGATCGTGCGAACTCCCCCGACGTCCTCCTCTACCGTTTGGGACATACGTCCAAGGGCTTCCTGATAGCGGATGGACTGCGCTTTGATCTTGGGACCGAAGGTCCGCATGATGATGGGAATGAGGAAGAGCGGGAAAAGCCCCGCCAGCATCAGGCGCCAGTCCATGTGGACTGCCATCACGTAGAACGCGGAGGCCAGCAACGAAAGGCAGTTTATTGCCTGGCTAAGGCCCATGGAGCCAAACTGGCGGATGATTTCGACATCGCTAAGAGCGTGGGAGAGCAGGTCGCCCACGCTGTGGCGCTGGTAATAGGAAGGTGTCAAGGTCGACCACTTGGCCAAAAGGCGCGCGCGCAGTTCATAGACCAAGCGTCGCCCATGCGTGTTGATGTACAGACGCCCTACCCATAGCGACAGGACGCGAAGTCCCGCCACCGCGAGCAGCACCCACGCGTAATGGGCCGCCTGTCGCATGTCCAGCCGTCGCTGGCTCAACTGGTCGGTGAAGCGTCCAATCCACCTGGGTATCCAAACCGCGGCCCTGCTGGACCCCACGATCAGCGCGATGGCCACCCCGTAGCCTAGGGCACGTCTGCGAATGTAGCCGAAGAAGATGGACCAGGCGGTTACCAGACGAGGAGGCGCAGTCCTTTCGGCGTTGTTTGTGGTGATGGTCATGTTCGGCAGCATTTTTTGTATTTCCGGCCGCTGCCGCACGGGCAGGGACTATTGGGGCCCACGGATCTCTCGGTGCTGGTGGCTGGCTTGGTCGTGAATTCGCCCAAGGGCTTGCGCGCGACGAGGTGGGAGGCAAGGCGCTGCAGGGTCGGTCGGGCGTGTCGAAAGAACTTCGCGTAGGCCGGGCAAAGATACGAAAGTCCCGCTTGGCCCTCGGCGGTGGTGTGGAAGCGATCCTTGGGGCAGCCGCCGTGGCAGAATTCCAGCACCTCGCACGCCCGGCACTGGTCTGGGAGTGCATCGAATTTGTCTTGGCCGAAGCGCGCCAGGATCGGGTTGCGCGTGATTTCGCGCAGCGGAGTCTGACTAAGGTTTCCGAGACGGTGGGCGTTGTCCACGAACTGGTCGCAGGCGAACAAGTCACCGTTGTGCTCAAGGATCAGCACCTCGCCGCAGGTCTTGCGGAATACACACAAGGCGTGGGGCAGGCCCAAGAGTGGTCGCAGGGCCTCCTCGAAAAGTTGCACGGTGAGCAGGCCCAGGTCATGGGCGATCCAATCGTCGAACGCCTGGCAAAGGAATTCGCCCAGGACCTCCGCGTCGGCAGTGCGGGGGCCGACGCCGTGGGGCGATGTCGAATCGCGCTCGACCAAGGGAAGGAACTGCAAGGATCTGACCCCCAGGTCGCGAAAGAAGCGCATCAGAATTCGGGGATCCCGGGTGTTCTTGTCGTGCAGGACGCAGAGCACATCGAAGCGGATCATGGCCCGCCTAAGGCGGCCCAGCGTCTGGACGACTAGGCGGTGGGTGGACAGATCGCGCGGGTCGCGGCGGTAGGGGTCGTGGTGTTCGGGTGGGCCATCCAGACTAAGCCCGACTGAGAATCTCTCCCGCGCCAGGAAGTCGATCCACTCCGAGTCGAGCAAGAGCCCGTTGGTTTGCAGCCCGTTGGTGATCTCGCGTCCGGGTGGTGCGTGCCGGCGCTGGAATTCCACGGCACGGCGGAAGAAGTCGAGGCCCATCAGCGTCGGCTCGCCGCCGTGCCATTCAAAATGGGTAACTGGGCCGGTAGAAAGTTCCAGCCGTTGCCGAACGAAAGATTCGAGCAGGGGCTCGTCCATGCGCCACGGAGCGGACGCGGAGAACAATTCCGCCTTTGGGAGATAGTAACAATAGGCGCAACGCAGGTTGCAGCGCGGCCCGGCGGGCTTCGCCAGCACCAAGTAGTCGGGCAGCGTGCTGGTGCTGTCCACGGCAAAACGGGCGACGGATGAGGCGAGGGTCAAGGCGACAGGTGAACCCTCAGGAATTCGAGCAAGTGCACGGAGGCGTCTCGGCTGGCGTTGGCGTCGTACGCGGGGCGGTCTTCGTTGAAGAAGCCATGTTTCGCGCCCGGATAGATATGGCGCTCGAAGGATTTCCCGGCTGCCGCAAGTGCCTCGGCGAAGGCGGAAATCCCCACGTTGACCCGTTCGTCGAGGCCGGCGTAGAACCCGATGAGCGAGCTTGCGATACGGGGCACCCGGTCGAGCGGCGGGGCGGTGCCGTAAAAAATCGCTGCGCCCGACAGCTCGGGTTCGGCGGTGGCGAGCAATCCCGCCAAACCGCCGCCCATGCTGAAACCGACGCACGCGAGTTTTTGCCCGCTGGAAAGTGGCGAAACCCGCAATAGGAAGTTGCTGGCTTGGTGGAGTGCCGGCAGATATTTGTCCAAATCGCGGAGCTGGCCGAACAGGAGTTGGTGGGTTTGCGTGAGGCGAGCCCGGCCTGGTTCGGGCAAGGTCAAAAGTGCGGCGGCGCGATCCGCGGGCGTATTGGCGGTAGCGGGTAGGGTTTGCAGGAAGGCTTGGTATTCAACCACCCGCTCGGGTTGCAAGGCCTCGGGGCGGACACCGTCCTTCGCATAGAGATCGGGTGCGTAGGCCACGTAGCCAGCGGCCGCAATCCGTCGCGTGACATCCTTGATATGCTCATCCACGCCCCAGATTTCCTGAATGACTAGCACGGAGGGAAGCGGTACGCGTGCCCGTTCTGGCCACGCAAGCAAACCGAGGCTATCCTCGTGGCGAATCCATTGGGCGGTGACTGGCATGGCGGAACTCCATCACTAGGTTGGGCTGTTGCGGAAGCAACAGAGTTGCTGGCTAACTGTTGCGCACGCACCACCAAGGTGCGGAAATCTTCAAAGATGCAGGTCTCTCAAGATGCCCGGACGATCAAATCCTCGAGAGCGCGCTTGGGAACGTGATGACGCTGCTCATTGTCACGCCAATAGGCGGTGCTGCCGCCTTCGCCGAGGGGTTCGATGACGACTTCCTCCTTGGGTTTGCCGAGAGCAAGGACAAGCAATATTTCAAAATCCGGGCCGAGGGCCAGTTCTTGCGTCAATTCGTTCTTGCGGATCGAACCGATGATCACACCGCCAAGACCAAGCTCTGTCGCCCCAAGAAGGATCGTTTGGGCGGCGATTCCGTGATCGACGTGGCCAAAACCGAAGGTCGGCTTCAGACGCTTGTCACCGAGAATGATCACGTAGGCAGATGGCCGTTCACCTTCTTTGGGGCCGCCCCAGTCCTTCAACTGTCCGGCCCAAGCTAGGTGCGAAAAGATCCGAGCATTCTGGTCCCGATTTGTCGAGATGAGGTACTTGAGAGGCTGAACATTGCCAGCACTGGGCGCGAGTCTAGCGATGCCTACAAGTTGCCTGAGAGTTTCGAGTGGAACATCGTGTTCCTGAAAGAAGCGTCGGTAGCTTCGGTTCTTCGCTACGAGATCAGAGAACGCCATGGACAGTACCTCCGGTGCCTAAACTTCAGCAATCGCCGTGCCAACACCCATCGGACGCGTTACGGCCGAAGCTCTGTTGACAGGGGTCGACGCCGAGGCCGGATGTTGTACTGTGATGGTCGTGAGCACAGCCGACTTCATTCCCGGACTGACTCCGCCCGCCCAGTTGGAGCAGCCTCTGCTCGTCCTCGTGCGCGGTGTGGAGGTATTGGTCGAAACCGGCGACGGCGAATTCCGCCTTCCCGAGCGGCCCGAGATGGCGACGCTGGCTGGGCCACAGGTGTATTTGGGGCAACTCGGGGAACGTCCTTGCTTTGCGGCACCGCTGCTCGGTGACGCGAAATTGCCCGCAGACTTTCGGCTGCTGTTGGCGCGGCAGCTCGCATCCGGCCTCGACGCAACTCGGGCCAGTCTGGTGGGCCAGGCCCTGGCGCTGGTGGAATGGGACAACCTGCACCGGTACTGCGGCGGCTGTGCGCTGCCGACCGAGCTGGTTCCGGGCGAAAGAGCGCGACGTTGTCCACGCTGTGGCGTTGTTTTCTATCCGCGCATTTCGCCCGCGGTCATCGTTCTGGTGGAACGCAACCAGCAAATCCTCCTCGCCCGCAATGCCAATTTTCCCGCGGGGCGCTTCAGCCTAGTGGCCGGTTTCGTGGAGCCAGGAGAATCGCTGGAACAGGCGGCAGCGCGCGAGGTTCGCGAGGAAGTCGGTATCGAGATTTCGGATCTGCAATACTACGGCAGCCAACCGTGGCCGTTCGGCCGCTCATTGATGATTGGTTTCTATGCCCGGTACGCTGGTGGCGATGTTCGGGTGGACGGCGTCGAGATCGCAGAAGCTGGCTGGTTCTCGTTGGATCGGCTGCCCGACTTGCCCGCGCCCATCAGCATCGCGCGGAAGATGATAGACCGCTTCGTCGCCGAAAGGTGAACGCGCCGTTCGCTTCGCCGCCGCGCGATCGAGCCAAAGGTAGATGACCGGCGTGGTGAACAGAGTCACGACTTGAGACAGAAAGAGTCCGCCCACCATGGCGATACCGAGTGGCCGACGCAGCTCGGACCCGGTTCCACCACCAATGGCCAGGGGAAGCGCCCCGAGAAGCGCCGCCATAGTAGTCATCAAGATGGGGCGAAAGCGCAGAAGGCTGGCCTCGCGGATAGCGGCGGCTGCGGAGGTGCCGCGTGTGCGCCGCGATTCGATGGCGAAATCGACCAGGATGATGGCGTTCTTCTTCACGATGCCGATAAGCAGAATGATACCGATGAGCGCGATGATGCTGAACTCGGTCTTGAACGCGAATAGGGCAAGCAGCGCACCCACGCCCGCGGAGGGCAAGGTCGACAGGATGGTGATGGGATGGATCAGGCTTTCGTAGAGCATGCCGAGCACGAGATAGACGGTGACGAGTGCGGCCAGGATGAGCCAGGGCTGGCTGCTGGTGGAGCTTTTGAAAGCTTGCGCGGTCCCTTGAAAGCTGCCGCGCAGACTGTCGGGGAAGCTGAGTTGCCTCTCGGCTTTGTGAATGAGATCGACGGCATCGCCAAGCGCGACGCCGGGGGCTAGATTGAACGAGATGGTGGTGGCGGGGAATTGGCCTTGGTGATTGATGGCAAGCGAGGCATTGCCGGGGCCAAAGGTTGCGATTTCCGACAGCGGCACCTGTGCGCCCGTGGGCGTGGACACGTAGATGCGACGAAGGGCCTCGGGCCCACTCTGCTGCATAGGCGCGGCTTCCAGCACCACTCGGTAGTAATTGAGCTGCGTGTACGAAACCGCGACTTGGCGCTGGCCGAAAGCATCGTACAACGCTTCGTCCACGGCCTGCGGCAGGATGCCAAAGCGCGCGGCACGTTCGCGGTCGAGGGTCACGCCAAGTTGTAGGCCAGCGGTCTGCTGGTCGGTATTCACATCCTTGAGTGCACTCAAGCTGCGCAGCTTTTCAAGCACGCGCGGTGCCCATTGATTGAGTTCGTCGAGGGTGGCGTCTTGCAGTGTGTATTGGTACTGCGTTCGCGCGGCTCGCCCGCCCAGGCGTAAGTCCTGCACCGATTGCAGGAACAGGCGCATGCCGGGCAGGTGGCCGATCTTGGGTCGCAGTCGGGCAATGACTTCGTCGGAGGTGGATTTGCGTTCTGGCTTGTCTTTCAAAGCGATGAATAGTGTGCCGGCATTTCCGGCCGAGGCGTTCGAAGTTCCGATGAAGGACACCACGTGGGCCACGTCGGGATCGGCCGACACCATGGCATTGACCTGTTCCTGATAGACCTTCATGGCTGGGAACGACACGTCTTGGCTGGCCTCGGTCGAGCCCGTGAGCATGCCGGTGTCCTGTTGGGGAAAGAGGCCTTTGGGCACGATGATGTAAAGAAAGACGGTGAAAGCGACCGTGCCCACGGTAAGCGCCAGCGCCGCGGCCTGGTGGCGCAAAATCCAATCGAGGCAGCGGGCGTAAAGTCCCTGCAGCGCCGCGAACCCGCGTTCGGATACCCGCGCAAAGCGCGAGGGCTTCTCGTGTGCGAACCGGCGCAGCAGTCGCGACGACATGGTCGGCGTCAGGGTGAGTGACACGATTGCCGACACGACGATGGCAATACTTAGCGTGACCGAGAATTCGCGAAAGAGGCGCCCGACAATGCCGCCCATGAGTAGCAGCGGAATGAAAACCGCCAACAGCGACACGGTGATGGACACGATGGTGAAGCCGATTTCCTTCGCGCCCAGGAATGCGGCTTCCCTGGGCGACATGCCTTGCTCCACGTGGCGCATGATGTTTTCCACCACCACGATGGCGTCGTCGACCACGAAGCCCGTTGCGATGGTCAGCGCCATGAGCGACAGGTTGTCGATGCTGTAGTCGAGCAAGTACATCACTGCGAAGGTCCCGGTCAGAGACAACGGAATGGCAACAGCGGGGATCAGGGTGGCGCGCACGCGGCGCAGAAACAGCAAGACCACCAGCACGACCAAGCTGATGCTGATGAGCAAGGTCAGCTCCACGTCTCGTACGGAGGCGCGGATGGTGCCCGCGCGGTCGACCGCAATTTGCATTCGGATGGCCGGAGAAATCGAGGTCGCCAATTGGGGCAACAGCGCCTTGATCCGGTCGATCGTTTCGAGAATGTTGGCCCCGGGCTCGCGACGTACCATCAGCATCACCGCGCGCTTGCCGTCCACCCATCCCGCCACGCGATTGTTCTCCACGTCGTCGAACACCTTGGCGACATCGCGCAGACGAACCGCCGCGCTACCACGGTAGGCGATGATCACGTTGCGGAAAGCCTCCGCGCCGAAAAGCTGGTCGTTGGACGATAGCACCAGCGTGCGTTGGTCGTTGGCCAGGGCGCCCTCGGGACTGTTGGCCGTGGACTGCGCCAGCGCCGTGCGCACATCGATCATGCCCAGACCAAGGCCGGCGAGGGCATCAAGGTCGACTTGCACGCGCACTGCTGGCTGCTGCCCGCCAGCGACAAAGACTTGGCCCACGCCCTGCACCTGCGACACCTTCTGCGCAAGGATGGTGTTCGCCGTGTCGTAGACTTGCGCCAGAGGCAGCGTGTCCGAGGTCAGTCCCACGATGAGCACGGGCGCGTCGGCGGGATTGACCTTGCGGTAGGTGGGACGGCTGGGCAGGTTGGGCGGCAGCTCGCCGCCAGCTGCGTTCATGGCGGCCTGCACGTCGCGGGCAGCCCCGGTGATATCCCGGCTGAGATCGAACTGCATGGTGATGCTGGTGGCGCCGAGCGAGCTCGCCGAGGTCATCTCGGTCAGACCGGCAATGCGGCCAAAGCGTCGTTCGAGCGGCGTGGCCACTGAGCTGGCCATGGTCTCGGGGCTGGCGCCGGGCAACGCGGCCTGAACATTGATGGTCGGAAAATCGACACGTGGCAAGGGCGCCACGGGCAGATTGAAGTAAGCGGTCAGGCCCGCCAAAATGAGGGCCACAGCCAGCAGCGACGTTGCGATGGGGCGACGAAGAAATGGCCCGGAGATGTTCACGCCGCTGGTTCTCCGAGCGCAGGTTGGGACGCGGGTGCGGCCACCGGGCGAGCTTCCCGTCCGAGATGGCGCAGGCGATCCATCGCCAGGTAGATGACCGGCGTGGTGTAGAGAGTGAGCACCTGCGAAATGAGCAAACCGCCCACGATGGCGATGCCGAGCGGGCGGCGCAGCTCCGCGCCCGTGCCCTGGCCAAGCGCCATGGGCAGGCCACCGAGGAGCGCCGCCATGGTGGTCATCATGATGGGCCGAAAGCGCAGCAGGCACGCTTGGTGAATGGCA
>Ga0265314_10002705_pt1 | contig 17745 bp, 13 predicted proteins | sample 4126metaG_FD_203106 | JGI IMG/M metagenome (GOLD analysis project Ga0265314, IMG submission 203106) | Rhizosphere microbial communities from Carex aquatilis grown in University of Washington, Seatle, WA, United States - 4-1-26 metaG | ecosystem: Host-associated > Plants > Roots > Rhizosphere >... | reverse complement strand
GACGCGCTCCGCTCTACGCCGCGATTGATGCTCGCGACGAGGATTATTCGGCGATGCCCTCGCGCAAGGAAGACGACGCCGTGTCGAGTCTTGAGATCATTCAGGTGCTGCTCGATCACGGTGCCGATCCGAACGCGACGCTCACCAAGAATCTGCCGGGCCGCAGTGGAATGGATTCCGGGGATACGGCGCTGGGCCCGGGCACTACACCGTTGATGCGTGCCGCGCGCGCCGGGGACCCGGAAGTGATGCGCATGCTTCTCAAAAAGGGCGCCGATCCCAAGCGTCAAACGGGAACGGGCAACGACGCGCTGCTCTTCGCCGCCGGCGTCGGCTACCGCGATAAAAACACGCACGGGGAAGAAGCGGGGGCCCTGGAGGCGGTCAAACTCTTACTGGCGCAGGGTATGGATCTGCATTCCGCGAATGCGCGCGGCGAAACGGCGCTGCATGGAGCCGCCTTCCGCGGTGCGGACTCGATCGTCGCGTATCTGGTGGCGCAGGGCGCGCGGCTGGATGACAAATCGAAACCAGGTCTGACCTCACTCGATTACGCCATGGGAAAGAGCATCACGAGCCAGCTTCCGGTGCCGCATGAAAGCACAGTTGAGTTGATCCGAAAGCTGGGCGGCCGCGAAGGCCGGGAAGTTATCGCCACGAAGCAGTAGAAATGTATCCCATTGACGGCTGGCGGTGATATAATCCCGTAGCCGAATTCAAAGGGGGATGCGAATGGCGAAAAAACAGAGCGTGCGCGCGGATCAATCGCGCCGGAGATTTCTGGCCACGGGTGCAGGCGCGGTGGCTCTGGGAGCTGGTCCGGCTGCGCTCGACCTATCGGGGCAGAGGCCTGCGCTCGGCGCTCTCGATGAGACTACCACCGCTCTGATCAACGGCAAGATCCACACGATGGATGCCGGCGACAGAATCGTAAACACGATCACGATTCGCCACAACCGCATCGTCGCGGTGGGCGGTGCAGCACCGAAGGCAGGGCCGGGAGTGCGCATTATCAATCTTGGCGGGCGCACGGTTGTGCCTGGACTCGTCGAGCCGCACATTCACATCGTGAGTCTGGGAAATCGTCCCGGCTATCACACGATCCTTGAGAACACGACCTCGATTCGCGAAGTCCAGGAGGCTCTGGCGGCACGGCGGAAGGACGCGCCCGAGGGCGCCTGGATCACATCGATGGGCGGCTGGCATCCTAACCAGTGGGCCGAGCATCGTCACCCTACGCTGGCAGAGCTGGACGCGGCGGTTCCCGATCGTCCGGTATTCCTGTACGAACGTTTTACGGGCCCGGCTGTCACCAACAGTTTGGGTAAGGCGTTCTTCGATGCCACTGATGCCGCGCCGCCGGTGCATCCGGATATTAAAAAGATAAATGTGGCGGCCAACGGAGCCATCGGAGCGGCTGGGTTTGCGGGCGGAGGGCCGTGTGCTTCGGCTCTGTTTCTCATGCGCCGGATGCAGACTTTTGAAGACAAGAAGCGCAGCACCATGGAGGCGATGCGGTACTCGGCCAGCGTCGGGTTGACGGCAAACCTAGACCAGGTGCTGTTTCCGACACCGGGGCCGCTGCATCCGAGCCAAATCCTGTCGAACCTCGATCAGTACCGCATGTATGACGCGTGGCTCGAACTCCATCGCGAGGGGCGTACCATCGTACGGTTGCAAACGAATTTTCTGCAAAACCAAAATGATCCGGCGCTGCCCGAGCTGAAAGAACGCCTGCGGAATCAGTTTCAGTTTTTCGGCGACAACATGATGCAGACGGGCTCCATCGGCGAATGGGCGGCACCGCTGAATAGCGGCGCGGTGTGGCGCGAGGCGCAACGTCTGGTGGGCCAAGCAGGGTGGCGCAATGAGAACGCGGTGCAGAACCTGGCCGGTTTAACGCAAGTTGTGGAAGCGTGGGAGGCCGTCAATCGCGATTACAACATCAGCCAGCTGCGCTGGGTGGTGCACCACGTTCCGGAGGTCAATGCCGATCTACTCAGCAGGCTGAAAGCGATGGGCTGCGGCGTGGAGATGGGGGCATTCCGCTGGGTGACATCATCCGATCCGAAAGTAGTCACGGGTCCAGCGTTCCGAACGATTGTCGATCACGGGATCAAGGCGGGCATTCACGGCGATGGGGTCCATATCGCTCCGCTGAACCCCTGGCTGCACATTTATTACGCCACTACCGGCATCAATTCGTTTGGCGACCAGGTCAATCCAGGCCAGCACCTCACACGTGCGGAGGCGCTGCGGCTGTTCACTCGCGACAACAGCTGGTTCCTGAGGATGGAAGATAAAATCGGTACGCTCGAGCCGGGCAAACTCGCCGATCTGGCGGTGTTAGATCGCGATTATTTCGCGGTGCCGGATGCGGAAATCAAGAAAATCCGTTCTGTGCTAACGATAGTGGACGGGAAAGTCGTTCACAACGTAGGGATCGTGTAGCGCTATCCCTGGGCGTGAGCACGGGCTGCGTTAATCGATTTTAGACGCGGCGGGGCTTGTTCCGACGTCAGGAAGAGGCTCGCCATCACGTTTCTCAGCCAGCGGTTGGAGGCATCCTGACTGTAACGCTCGTGCCAATGCTGCATCACTGGGTAAGCCGGCATATCAAAGGGGAGCGGAAATACTTTGATGGCTCCGGAAGCCGTCAGGTGTTGCGCCAGTTGTTCCGGCAAAACGGCCAGGTAATCGTTCGCTTCGAGGATGGATGCAATTCCCAGGAAGCTGGGAACTTCGAGGGCGACTCTGCGGTGGATCTTTTTTAGATCGAGAATCCTTTCTATGACGCCATGCCCGGTCCCTAGGGTGGTTATGGCGAGATGATACTCTGCTTCGAACTCTTCGAGCGTCAGCGTTTCCCCAATGCGAGGATGAGCACTGCGGGTAGCGCACACGAAGCGCTCGTTAAACAAACGCTGATGGCAAAAACCCGAACCCATAGGGGGCATGAATCCTATGGCCAAGTCGAGCTCGCCGGACTCCAGGAGTTTGGGTGTGTCGGAACCGATCCTCTGCAGATCGATGCGGATGGACGGAGCCGTTTCGCGAAGGTGGCACATCAGCGTGGGCGCCAAGGTTACTTGTGCTGCGTCGGTGGATTGTATGCGGAATACGCGGTCGGAAGATTGCGGGCAGAATAGAACAGATTGGTCGAACGCGGTTTGTAAAAGATTTTCAGCCTGGCCGAGAATGCGAATAATTTGAAGCGCACGGGGGGTTGGTTCCATGCCCTGGGAAGTTCGAACGAACAGAGGGTCGTTGAAATATTTGCGCAGCTTCGCCAAGCTCATGCTGATGGCCGATTGCGTCAACTCCAGGCGTTCCGCCACCTGAGATACGCTGCGGGTCCGGTGGAGTTCCTTAATGACAGCCAGCAGGCGAAAATCAAAATTAGTTAGAATCTGGCGCCGATTACTGTCAAAGTAGTCATTTATCGCGCTCGATCTAGGAGCGACAGGTTCGATCACGTAGCAACCTCCCCGAAGGCTTACACAAAGGCAACGAGGCCTTTACTGATATTGGGAGAAATTATACTGGTTGCCCCAGAGGGTGTCAAAGGGGGAGCACAAAAACCAACCGCTCCCCGACTTGTAATCGTGGAGCGGTTGGAACGAAAACGATCATCAAGCGGACTTGAATATCAGAAGATGTACTTCAGAGCGAATTGGATGATGCGCGGATTGACGCTGGTCGAGGTGATCTGTCCGAAGTTGCCCGCCGCGAAGTTCGGCAGAGCGTAGATGGCGCCCTGGCCGTAATTCGGATTGGTGAACTGCGGGTGGTTGAACAAGTTGAAGAATTCGGCCCGGAATTGGAGGGTCTGTTTCTCAAAGATCTGGGTCGTCTTGAGGATCGAAAGATCGAAGTTGAATTGGCCGGGTCCGGTGATGATGCCCGTCCCGCTGTTGCCGTATAGTGTGCCGCAAGTGATTCCCGGATTCGCCGCGGCGCATTGCGCCTGTCCGGTATTGCCGGGAACTGAGGTGTAGACAACCCCGTTCGGCGACATTGCCGGCGGGGCAATGAAGGCGGCCTTGTTGAACCAACCGGGTCCGCCGCTGACGCCGCCCAAGCGCTGTTCGACGCTGCCGGGAGTGACGATGTCGGCATAGGTCATGCCGGGAGCCATTTGGACACGGCCGAAGCCGGCCTGGCTGGTGCCGCTGGTGCCGAAGAGCGTGCCGGCAGTCTGGTCGGCGATGGTCATCGGCGAGCCGCCCTGTATGACGGTGACGCCGGACACATTCCATCCGCCGAGCAGCTTCTGCTTGACGCCGGTGTGAGTGCCGAAGGGTAGATCATAGCTGTAATTGGCGACGAAGCGCTGCGGACGGCTAAAGGTAGCTGGCCCATACTGCTGTGCCAGATTCCCGGCGTTATTGCTGTTCGCAACGTCGTTGTATTCGACCGTCATGTCCTTGCTCCAGGTGTAGGCACCCTGGAAGGTGAAGCCATGGGAGAATTGCTTGCGGACCGTCGCCTGCAAGCTGTTGTAATTGGCGTAGGCGTCAAATGCCGTTCCGCGCACACCCACTGCCTGGTAGCCGAGATACGGCACGCGGTATAAGACATTCTGCACGGTATTCGTCGTGATGCCATTGACCGGGTTGGCGGCGCTCGCCAGAACGGCCGTATTGTTGTTGTGATATTGCTCCATCAAATTGATGGAGCTGGATCCGACATAGCCTACTTCAAGAACCCACTGCGGGGCGAACTGATACTGCACGCCCAGGTTGTACTGGCGGATCAGCGGCGTGTGCAGAACTTCGTCCAGGAAGGGGATGTTGAGGTTCGAGTTGCAGACGGCAATGGTCGCACTCGGGTTCTTCAGACAAGCCGGTGAGAAATTTGCGTAACGGGACGAGAAAGTGCCAAGCACCGGTGTGGCCGGGAAGGGATTGGCCAGAGTCTGGTTGTTCAAAGAGTTGTAGTCGAGTGTGGCTGAATAGGGATTGCCCTGCTCAACGGAGTAAACGATGCGGTCGCCACCGACGCGATCGAAGAAGATTCCGGCTCCGCCGCGGACTACGAGTTTGTTGTTCGCCTGATAAGCAAAACCGATGCGGGGAGCGAAATTGGTCAGCGGCGCGCCGACACGCTCGGTGGTAAGGTTCGGGCTGATCCCAACGCCGTCTGGCGGTTGGCCGTAGTGTGCAGTGAAGTTGCTAGGAACTACCCATTGGCTGACGCCTGGGCCTGTAGTGGTCGGCCCGGACGGCGGGAGCGGCACGGCCTGGAGGCGGCTCACCCAGATCTGGGTCAGGTTTCCATACTTGTCGTTGAGCGCTCCGTTGTACTCCCAACGTACGCCGAGATTGAGCGTCAGGCGGGAACTGGCTTTGAAATCGTCCTGGAAGAAAGCGCTGCCGCCGGCGGCGTAGTAGCCGTGGATAATGCCCTGGGGCGCGCTGCGGGTGCAGAACAGGCACTGGTTGATGTTGCCGGGCTGTCCAGTCGCGGTGTTCTGGGGTCCGCCGACCAGCAGATCGTTAAAGCTGCCGACGGTGAAGTTCCCGCGAGTTCCGGACCAAGTGATAGGCCACGCGTTCTGTTCCCATTCAAAGCCGGCGCGCATGGTGTGGCGGCCGCGCGAAAAAGACACCTGGTCGGCGATCTGCGTCTGATTGGTGACGCTGAAGGTGCCGTTGTTAATGCCGCCCAGGATGGAAAAGCCGCTAGCCGAAATCGCGATCGGCGGGGGCAACTGAACGCCGGGGACATTTGGCGTAATCCCCAACTGGGCATTGGTGACGTTGGGAGGCGCCTGTGCATTCGTTTGCGCGAGATTGCGCTGATAAGATACGCGTCCCTCATTCACAATCGAGTTGGTAATGATGGTGGTCAGCTTGAGGACCGAGTTCACATTGTCAAAGCCGAGAAGGCTGGGGGCGCCGGGAAGCTGGCCGCCCAGGGGCGCGATCTGAGGATCGTTGGTATAAAACCAGCGGCCTGCCAGGGTGTTCTTGGGGCTGAGCAAATAGTCGAAGTTGACCAGTCCCTGGTCTCCGTTGTAAATGGCCGGGCTGGAGAAGGTGGCCTGCTTGTATCCGCTGGTACCTGACGAGGGGAAGTAATACTGGCCGTTCGGCAGTTTGATGTTCAAAATAGCCAGGGCAACCGGGCTGATGTTGGATCCGTTGCACGCCACGTTCTGGCTTCCGCTGGGCGTGACGAAGTTCGCATTTCCGGGATTATTCGCGGGGCAATTGGCGGCACCGAGCGCGGCGGCGAATCCGGCTGCGGACCGGTCACCCCCAGGAATCGGGGGCAGCAGCGCGGTGGTCACGCCTTGCGAAGCCAAACCATTCTTCTGACGGGTTCCTTGATAGCTGCCGAAGATGAACAGCTTGTCCTTCTTAATGGGGCCGCCGATCACGCCGCCGAACTGGTTCTGATTCAGAACCTGCTTGGTGGTGGCGCTGAGGGGATTATTTCGATTGTAGAAGAAATCATTCGCGTTAAAGATGGTATCGCGCAGGAACTCAAAGCCAGCACCATGAATTTGATTGGTGCCGGACTTGGTGACGACGTTTACGTTGGCGCCGGGGTTGCGGCCGTAGCTCGCGTCGTAGGTGGAGGTTTGAACCTTGAACTCTTGGATCGAATCTGGATTAGGAATGCCGACTCCGGCGTAAAGACTCGCGTCATTAGCGCTGCCGCTATTAGCGAAATTCGTGATGTTGACGCCGTCCATCTGGAAGTTGTTCTGGCCGGGGTCATTGCCGTTCACGCTCATGTTCTGCGTGCCCTTGCCCAGGGCGGTGGCGTTGTTGGCGCTCGAGTTAGATCCCGCCGCGAGGGCCAGGATCTGCGTGTAATTGCGGCTGCTCAAGGGAAGCGCAGTCACGGTGCGGCTGCCGACGGTGTTGCCCAGGGTTGAAGTGGCGGTTTGCAGGGTTTCCGTCTGGGCCTCGACAGTCACTTGCTCGCTCTGCGCGCCGACTTCGAGCAATCGGTCGAGAACCGGTGTCTCTGTGACGTTGACGACGACTGCCGAGACCTCGGCGGTCTTGAATCCGGCGGCACTGAAGCGAACCCGGTACGTGCCTGGCGGCAACAGAGCAAATTTATAACCGCCATCCGCGCCGGTGTTGACGGTTCGAACCTGGTTGGTGTCGGAGCTGGTGAGCGTTACCGTGACGTTAGGCACCGTTGCACCCGAGGGATCGGAAATGGTCCCCGTCAGAGCGCCGGTTCCGGCAGATTGAGCCAGCAACGACGGCGCGAAAGCGAAGGCGGCTAGCGCCAACAGGAAAAGCAAGGTTCGTGTAGACGAGAACATCTTAGATGTCATGATTTTCACCTTTTGCTCTGTTCATAAAGGGTTCAGTTGGCGACAAAGCACGTGCCACCACCTATTTAGAATTCCCCAGGCCGCCTGAAACCCACTATCCTGGGGATGTTACTATCGAACCCTGCCCACGTCTAGAGCATTGATACAGGTATCAATCTCATTGATATTAGATGCTGGCAGATCGATTAGCGGCGAGCACCTCAAACAGATTGCATGCATTCCGCAGTTATACTTACGGGCGAAATCGCGCTAAGTGTGAGTGGCCTGCAATTTCGCTCCATGCGGCCATGCAATGTAGCTTCCCAAAAAAGTGCATGCGCATCGCGGATTTCATTTGTAAACACTTACGAGGCGGATTTCAAAACGTATGGTATTCTCGACCTGGAACTGGCACGCCCATGAAAGGTAAATAGTTATGAAGACTCTCGCCCAAGCATTGCTGACTGTGCCCCTGGGGGCCGTGCTCGGCCTGGCTCAGCAGAAGGTCCCCTTCGATCCTACTTACAAAATTCCGGTTGCCCCGCAGGGTCTGGCGAATCGTCCGCTGCCCAAAATGCCGATTGTCTATGACACTGGTGAGGGACAGAAGATCCGCGTGGTGGCGGTTACGCGCGCGCTCGAATACCCCTTCGGCATGGCCTTTCTGCCGGACGGCAATATCCTGGTCACGGAGCGCGCCGGCCGTCTCCGCATTATCCGCGAGGGAAAGCTGGATCCGCAGGCGGTTGCAGGCGGCCCGGTTGGATTCGGCACTGGTGAATCGGGCATGCCGGGTGCGGTCCACGGCTACATGGATGTGGTTCTGCATCCGCAGTTCGCGGAAAATCATTACATCTATATTTCGTACACCAAATCGCTGGATGAGAAGCGAAAGGTACTGGCCTTGGCGCGCGGGCGTTGGGACGGCAAGGCGCTGACGGAGACGCGCGACATTTTCGTAACGGAAGTCCCCGGGCCGGGACGCATTGCTTTCGATCGCAATAACAACATCTACATGGTGACGACGGGCGAGAATCCGCAGGACCCTAACACGCAAGGCGGCAAAGTGTTGCGTCTGCGCGACGACGGCAGCATTCCTAAAGACAATCCGTTTGTGGGGAAAGCCGGGCATAGGCCGGAAGTGTACACGCTGGGTCATCGAAGTTCTCTCGGATTGGCCATGCATCCGGGCACAGGTGAAATGTGGGAGAACGAAAACGGGCCGAATGGCGGCGATGAGATCAATATCCTGAAGCCGGGCGCCAACTACGGTTGGCCGATCGTCAGCTACGGGCGCACGTATCAGGGGCCGTGGCAGTCGGAGCGCCCGGGACACGCGGGCTTTGAGCCTCCCGTGGTTTATTGGATGCCCGCGATTGCGGTATCCGGCATGACGTTTTACACCGGCGACAAACTGCCGAAATGGAAGGGCGACGTGTTTGTGGGGTCCCTGCGCACCGGCGAAATTCCTGGAACCGGACACCTGGAGCGGATTTTATTCAACGAGAAAATGGAGGAATTGCGCCGGGAGTCCTTACTAGTGGATCTTCGGCAACGAATTCGCGACGTCCGGCAGGGGCCAGATGGATTGTTGTACGTGCTGACGGACCAGAAGGAAGGCGCGCTGCTGCGGATTGAGCCCGCGCAGTAGCGGGAACTTATTCGAGACCGCACGCGCGCGCCTGTTCGCGAGCGAGTGCCGCTTGATCCTTGTCGCCGTCGCCATGCGCTACGGCGCCGAGAAGGCGGTCGCGATACACGTTGAAACTGGGTAACGGAACACGCGCGAGATCGGCCGCTGCTTGGATGAGATTGGCGTCTTTGAGACCGACTGTGATGGGTGAGCCGACGTTGTCGTAAGTCTGGTCGACCATGGTCTTCCCGTAGCCTTTGTAGGCGGGTGCGGAGAAAAGTCCCTCCGTCATCACGTCGTATAAGACCTGCGGCTCAACACCGTATTTGCGCACGAGCGAGAAACCCTCGCCCATGGCCACCATGGCGCAGCCGAGCACTAGATTATTCGCGAGTTTGATGACGGTGGCGGCTTCGGGCGGCGTTCCGGCGTGAAATGTGCGGCGGCCGATGACGTCAAACAGAGGCTGGCAGCGGAGGACGGCATTGTCTGGGCCCGCGGCCACAATTCCTAGCTGTCCGGACGCGGCCATGTCGGGTCGGCCGAGGACGGGGGCTGCGACTAAAAATTGCTTCGCGTCAGCATGCGCGGCTGTGAGCGCTCGAATCGTGGCGACGCCGTAAGTGCCCATCGCCAAATGAATCGCGCCTGCCGGAAGCGAATCGCGAATCCCGCCGGGACGCAGGGCGACCTCGGTTACAACGGCGTCCTCGACCAGCATGGTGACGACGACGTCGCGATATTTACAGACGTCGGCGACGGTCGCAGCGGCGGTGGCGCCAGCGGCCACAATGTCTGCAATTTGTGACGGCACGGCATCATGCACGGCCAGGTTGTGACCGGCGCTCAGGATGCGGCGGGCCATTCCCCGCCCCATGCGGCCGAGGCCGATGAAGCCAACGTTCATGCCAGTTGCCCGAGGACCCATTCGATCTCGCGGCAAACGTAATCTACGATGTCGCCGGTCTTCAGGTGATCGGGCAAGACGTCCCAGGTGTAGGTTTCAATCTCAAGCTGGCTCGACAGCGGCTTCTCTTTGTGCATTTTGAGAGCCTGTTCGATGCCGAAACGGGTGGTGCCGAAGTCGCCGCCCAGGTCGTCCAGAAAAACGGGGACGTGGAAGTGGGTTCGCCATTCGCGCGGGCCGGGGTCTTTCTTGCGCGCTTCGAAGGCGTCTTCCAGATTAATAAAGCGCGTGAGCTTGCCGTCTTTCTTTTCGACCGTTTGCGTGAGGTACACGGTATCGGCGAAGCGCTCCAAGGCCTTGACCGTTTTGTCAGTCACCTGCTCGGCGCGCACCGCGGCCACTTCCTGCAACTTCAGGATCGGGATGCCCGCGTCCACTAGCTTCTGGAGCGACGTGGGAATATCTTCGTAGCCGACGGACTGATGACCGATGTCGAATACCACGCCCAGGTGGCGGCGTAAAGCGGCAATGGCAGTGGAAATCGGAAGGTTCGCCAATTTCGCCAGGCGCTCCACGGCGGGGCCGGTGTGCAGGTAGTTCTTGAAATAGGCGACGGTTTCGTCGGTGCTATCGAGGTAGCAATAAGGCTCGGGTTCGAGCGCGAGCGTGATGGTTTTGCCGGTGCGCTGTTCAATGCCGATTAGATGCGCGACCACTCGCAGGACGTTTTCAGTGTAAGTGGCGACGATGTCGGGCCCGGTTACGCGGGGCTTGAAGCCGAGCGGCGCGGTTTGAATTGACGGGGAAACGCCTTCGGGCACAAAATCCGCTACTACGTCGGCGACGTTCATGGTGTACTGCGTGCGTTCTTCGGTGCGCCAATCCGGTTCGTAGACGTTTTCTTTGACACGAACGTTTTTGAAGTTTCCGTAAACGAACGCGTTCACGGTGTAGAGATATAAATCATGCTCCGCGAGGAAGCGACGCAGCTCTTCGCGCGCGCCTTTGTCATGCTTCAGCAGTTCGGCGGAAGGCGCGGCTAGGCGCAGCGATAGTCCGAATGGTTTATCGGGGCACACTCTGGCCTTCACCCGCGGCACATAGGTGCGCAGGCTGTCGAGCATTTGTTCCCAATTGTCTCCGGGGTGAACCAGTGTTGAGTAGCTTAGATGTCCAAGGCGTCCTAAATTCATACTTTTTCGACTTTGTTTGAGGATGCGGAGCGTACGATGGCTTCGGTCACGGCGACGCCGTGAACCATTTCTTCGGTGGGTATAGGATAGGCAGGGCCGCCGCTCACTGCTTGCGCGAAGGCTTCGAGGGATGCTCGGGTGACGTCGAGCCGCTCGGCCTCCCAGGTTTCCGCCGGTCCTTTAATGGGCTGGAATTTGCAGGTTCCGAAGAGCCGCGTGCGGCGCTCTTCGGAGGAAGCACCGGCTACATGCGTCATGCCTTCCAGGCGCACCCAGCCTTTGGTGCCGAACACTTGAAAACTGAATCCTGGTCCGGTCGCCGTCATGGTCCCGAGATATCCTGACATGCCTTCCTTCATACGAAAGAGGATGGACGTGGTATCGTCGGCATCCACCGGGACTGCGCGGTGGAAGCTCTGGGCGAATACTTGATCGATGGGACCGCAAAGATCAATCATGCCGTCGATGGCGTGAACCCCCATCGGAGTCAGGCCGCCGCACGGTGTCTCATGAGGATCTGCGCGCCAGGCATCCGGCTTCAGCATCAGCGCATTCGGGAACGTCATGGTGGCTTCGACGTGCAGAATGGTGCCGAGTTCGCCGGAGCGAATGCGCGATCGCAGCTTCACCATCTCCGGATGAAACCGGCGGTTGTAGCCCAGGCCGAGTGTGACCCCGGCGTTCTTCATCGCGCTCACGGCCTGTTGGGCGCTCTCCTTCGTGAGCGCGAACGGCTTCTCGCAGAAGACGTGTTTTTTGAGTGCTGCCGCCGCGATCACCTGCTGGGCGTGCATCGAATGCGGCGTGGCGAGGACCACGGCTTGCACCTGCGGATTCGCGAGGAGCTCTTCGTAACTGTCGACTAAAGCAAATTTCTGCGCGTCAGCGAACGCCTGGACCTCAGGCGTCTTGGTACGCGTGGTGCCGGCAACAAAACGAATCTCCTTACTATCCTGCTGAACGGCTTCGACCAGTGTCTTTCCCCACCAGCCGAGGCCGACGATAGCCGCATCGACCATGCTAACTGGTCCTCAAAAGAGAAAACTTAGGATCGGCGGCGAGCGAGACAGCCGTGGGCAGGCCGCGCTCTTTCTTAACAATGTTGACGCCCTGTACGAGCGACACCATTTTATAGAGAGCATGGCGGCGGCTCATGCCTTCGCGTCCCATGCCGCAGTCCGAGGAGAGGATGAGGCGTTCGGGCGGAATCACTTCGAGTGCGCGGCGTACGAGGGCAGCCACTTGGTCGGGCGATTCGATCTGCAGGGTGTGATGATCGATGACGCCGATGCCGATCTTCTTCCCTTGGATCACGCGTCCCACATCTTCGAGCTCTGTCGCGCCGGAGCTCGCCATCTCAAACGTGATGACATCGCAGTCCACCTGGTTGAGAAGTTCCAGTGCCGGCTTGTAGCTCTGCACCTGCGAGAACATGCGCTGCTGCGACGGATTGCCCCAGCAGGTGTGGCACCACACTTCGGTCTTCGCGCGCAACCCGCGTACGGTATTGTTGAATACCTTCAACATGAACTCCGGGTTGATGACATTGTCGACGATGCCGCGCGCGGCGAGGAGATGGATTTGCGGCTCTTCCATCTGGATCACCTGGCAGCCGGCGTCGGCGAGATCGTGCAACTCCTGATTGAAGGCGTCGCTCAACGCCATGATGCGGTCGGGCAGGCTTTTGTAGTGCTCGTCTTGCACGGCGAAGGCGACGAGTTCGGGCGTCACGGTGCCAAACTTGACGGGTTTTGCCGTCAAGCGTTGCGCAGCTTTCCAGATTTCCGTGTACTGCATTTCGCCACGGCCGACGGGGCCGACTAGCTTGGGCATCACGCGCGCTTCGAGGTAATCGTGAAGAATGTGGCCGCGCGGAAACGCGATACCGCCTGCTCCCACTTTGGCTAGCTTGGGGTGCGCCGTGTCAAAGCCTTCCATGTGATGCGGCGGATAGCTGGTCCAGCTTTGGCCGCCGATATCCTGATCAAACCGGCAGTCGCCGTCAGTAACGATGTCAAGACCTGCGATCTCCTGCTCGCGCAAATATGCCGAGAGCGCATCCACGTATTGTTCGCGAAAGCGGCTAGTGACCATGGCATCCAGAAAAGACCGGGTGCCAAGGTTTTCCGTGTACCAACTGGGACGAGGGAGAGAACCGGTGATTGTCGTCGGAAGAATCTTGTCGAGACTAGCTCTGTACATGAGACCTTTCTTTTATTTCGCACGGCGCAGATTAATTCAAGCAGCTCCGTCGAACCAAAAACCGTATAACGATATCATCTTCCGCCAGCGGGAATCAAACAAAAAACGATTAAATAATCTCGCCCGTCCGCTGAAGCCGTGAGTGAGGACTCGAACCTTATATAAGATGAGTGGAGCTGGCGGAGGGAATTGAACCCCCGACCCTCTGATTACAAATCAGATGCTCTACCTACTGAGCTACGCCAGCCTGCTTGGTTCATCTTAACATTTGGCGGCAGGTCTTCCTTGTCTTTTAGGTGTGGACGCTCCTACCCATGTCGTGGTTATGAGAAAGCAAGCGGGGCGAGAATTCACCTGTTAAATTGAATAGCGGAGGTCTGGCGTGAAACTTACAAGCACGATTTTGATGATCACTGGCGGGCTGATGATTGTTCCGGCGGCGTTCGCGCACCACGGTAGCGCGATTTACGACAACGGGAAAGCGGTGACGGTAACAGGCACAGTTACGGAATGGACCTGGAGCAATCCACACTGTCTGCTGGAGTTCGATGTCAAAGATGACAAGGGCGGCAGCGTGCATTGGGTGGCAGAGGTGAGCAATCCGCCAGACATGACGGCGCGGGGCTGGAGCCGGAGGATGTTCAAGGCGGGCGACGAGGTTACGGTCACTATGGTCGCCGCTAAGAACGGTGAGCCTATCGGGCGCATCGCGCGCATCACAATAAATGGCAAAACTTACCAGGGCATGGGCGCGGTGCCGGGAGAAGCCAAGCAGTGATCCGCAGGGTGGCAGTGCTGGCGGCGTGCTTGTTTCCGCTCGTAGGGAGTGCGCAGACACGCGATATTTCTGGAATCTGGCAGCCGGTGCGGGCGATTGAGGGCATTCAGCCGAGTGGGGCGATGAACATGCCGGCGGATGGCAAGCCGGAACATGAATTGCCCTATACCGCCGCGGGGCTCGAAGCTTTAAAAAAACACCGGCCTTCGAATGGGCCGACGGAGGTGGCGGCGGCGGAGGAAAACGATCCGGCGCACATTTGCGATCCGCAGGGGTTCCCGCGAGAAAATTTGTTCGAGCTGCGGGCGACCCAATTTATTCAAACGCAATTTCAAGTGGTGATGTTGTACACCTACGATCGGGTGTACCGCGTGGTCTGGACGGATGGGCGGCAGCTTGCGAAGGACCCTGATCCAAGATGGTTCGGATATTCAGTGGGCAGGTGGAAAGACGATAGCACCTTCGTTGTCGAGACGAACGGAACGGACGAGAGAACCTGGCTGGATAACGCGGGTCGGCCACATAGCGAAGATTTGCGCGTTGAAGAGCAGTTCCACAGAGTGGATCACGACAATATGGAGCTGACCATGATCATCGACGATCCCAAGTTTTATAGCAAGCCTTGGGTCGCGCTGGATAAACTGCATTTTAAGCTGATGCCTCCCGCTACAGACCTGGTGGAAATGATGTGTTCGCCTTCGGAGCTAGCGGAGTACAACAAGAAGCATGCATCGCGGGGCGCGGTTAAAAAGTAACATGCGCATAAAGATTGGCTGGATGGGCGTCGCTGCTGCGTGCGTGTTGAGCGCGCAGACGCCGCCAAAACCGGTGATGGTGGAGGACGTCCTCAAGGATGTCCGCATGCTCAAGGGCATTTCGGTAAACGAGTTCATGGCCACCATGGGCTTTTTCTCGGCCTCGACGGGGCGTAGCTGCAACTACTGTCATGTCGAGGAAGCGGGCGGGGACTGGGCTCGCTACGCGGACGATCATCCGAACAAGACCAGGGCGCGCGGAATGATCGCGATGGTGACGGCCATCAACAAGAACTATTTTGGCGGGCGGCGGATGCTGACTTGTTATTCCTGCCATCGCGGCGGTGAGCGGCCGCAGGTGACGCCGAGCCTGGCGGAGTTGTACAGCACTCCGCCGACGCCGGAGCCGGATCAACTGCTGGCGAGTGGAGCGAACGCGCCGTCTGTCGATCAAATTCTGGACAAGTACATTCAGGCGCTGGGGGCACCGCAGCGGCTGGCGGCGCTCAACAGTTTCGTTGCGAAGGGTGTGCAGCAGAGTTACGCTAGCGCGCAGAAAGTGCCGGTCGAGCTGTTCGCGAAGGCGCCGAATCAGCGGTCGCTTGTGGTGCACACGAACGAGGGGCTCAGCACCACCACATTCGATGGCAGTGCGGGGTGGATCGCGGCTCCGGCTACGGATCGTCCGGTGACGCTAACTGCGTTAGCCGCCGGCGATCTGGATGGGGCGCGGTTGGACGCGGTGCTTAGCTTCCCCGCGCAGATTAAACAGGCGCTGCGGCAGTGGAGGGCTGGGAACCCGGCTACGATTGACGATCGTGACGTTCAGGTGGTCCAGGGGACTAGTGACGGGCGGTATCCAATCAACCTTTACTTCGATCCGGAGAGTGGTCTGCTGGTGCGATCAGTGCGCTACGCTGATTCGCCTGTGGGGCTGAGTCCGACTCAGGTCGACTACGCGGATTATCGCGAGGTTGCGGGCGTGAAAATGCCTTTTCGCTGGACGGTTACCTGGCTGGATGGGCGATCGACTATCACTTTGACCGACGTCCAGGCGAACGTAGCGGTGGATGCTGCGAAGTTTCGTCAGCCGCGTTAGGGTTTGCCGACGCCGCCGTCGCGGATGAGCTTATTGAACTTGAATTCCTCTGAGGGCACGCAATAGATCTGTTCGTCCCAATCTTTTGACGCGTCCTTCATGAGCTTCCAAATCTTGCGGTCGCTCTTGAATGGCTTGGAATAGTATTGCGGGTCAGTGATGGTCTCGGTGAGTTCCAGAGTATCGGCGTCCAGTTTGCGGTAACGCTCCTCTAGCTGCATCTGGTCAGTGTGCGGGTAGCCGTTGTGATCAAGCCAGGTGCGTTCATCGAAGCCCACTGACTTCACTACGAAAGTGTTGCCTTCCCACTGTCCGATGGAATAGCCGTTCCATTTGGGCTCGATTTCATCGGGCTTAGGAAGCTGGCGGCCATCGGTGAAGACCACGCGGTAATCGTGGTGCCATTCAGAGAACATAAAGGTTCTCCCCGGGGTTTGCAGAATTTCGAGCGTCGAGTGCGGGCCGGCGACTTGGCCGTTCAACATGCGCGGCACGCCCCAGGGATCGCACATGCCTTGGGGATCGTTACCGATTTTCGGGGCGGCGATGCGGCGGCCGTAGGAGGGAATGTTTTTGTCGAAGGCGGCTTCCCCGGCGGCGGTGAACGGCGCTTCCTCGGTGGGGACGTCCAGTTTGCGAGGCGCGGGGGCTTGCTTCAAGAGGAAGGCCTGCAGTTCGTTGGCTCCGCCGGGCACGTTGCTGAAGGTTTGGAACTGGGTTTCGCGATGGTATTTGCCGGTGAGGTTCTTCGGATCAAAAGTGCCTGCGGTCTTGGCGGGAGGCGCTTGCGCGGCGGCGATCCCGGCAGAGATGAGGAAGATCAGAAGAGGCCTGCGCATGTTATTCCTTGTTCATTCCTTGGTGGCGCTGGTCTGGGTGGGTTGACCGCCGCCGCCGAGCGGAAGCTTTTTGCCGTTAACGATTAGCTCCTTGGCGAGGCAGACGGTGGCGCCGGGGGTTTTGTGGGGATTGCAGGTGATGACTAAGGCATCGCCGGGCTTGATCGATTCCCTGCTCCAGCCGACTTTCATGTTCTTCATCATCATCGGCGTGGGTGCGAACTCGGAACCCCAGTGCTGCACGACGCCGTTGGCGTCTTTCACATCGAAATATAATTGCGGGTGCGGATAGGAATAAGAAAATTCGGTCACGGTGCCGGCTAACGTGATGGTTTTATCCGTTTCGTAGGTGACGGAAGTGCCGTGGTGGGCCATCAGTAGCACTCCGCAGGAAAGAAAAGAGCTTACTAATCTACGGGTCATGGGCACCCCTCCTTCACTTATCAGTCTTGAATTATACATCCGGCGTGACCGCGGGCAAGTCTATGTGGTTGTAAATTTTCGTAAGCAGTAGACTACGGAAATGCGGTTTATCAGATGGTTCGTAATCTGCGGGTTCATAGGGGCTATGTGGGGTGCGCCGGCACGCACGCGCGAGGTCATCCGGCGCGGGGACGTCACGGTGGAAGTGATTGCGGAGGGGCGCGGGCCGCTGGTGGTGCTGCTGCCTTCGCTGGGGCGCGACTCCGATGAATTCGATCCGATTGCGGAGCGGATTGCCGCGGCGGGATTCCGGGTGCTGCGTCCGCAGCCGCGAGGGTATGGGCGCAGCAGCGGTCCCATGGAAAACCTGACGCTGCACGATTTCGCGCGCGATGTGGCGGCGGCGATAGAGCATGAGCATGCGGGTCCGGCGATTGTAGCAGGGCATGCTTACGGGCATTTCGTGGCCAAGATGACGGCCGTCGATTTTCCCAAGCTGGTACGCGGGGTGGCGCTGATCGCGGCGGCGCAGAAGAACATCGATCCGCAGGTGCGGAGGTGGCTGGCGATCGCCACGGACTCACGGCAGCCGGAGGCGGAGCGCGTGAAGTATCTGCAGATGGTATTTTTCGCG
>Ga0265314_10002704_pt1 | contig 17748 bp, 16 predicted proteins | sample 4126metaG_FD_203106 | JGI IMG/M metagenome (GOLD analysis project Ga0265314, IMG submission 203106) | Rhizosphere microbial communities from Carex aquatilis grown in University of Washington, Seatle, WA, United States - 4-1-26 metaG | ecosystem: Host-associated > Plants > Roots > Rhizosphere >... | reverse complement strand
GAATGAAAAACGCACTCAATGCGTGCGCAGCGCCGCGTTTGGAAATTTATCATCCACGCACCGTGCACATTTTTTCGCGGGGTTGGAGCATGAATAAGAGGAACACGACAACGGATGCCACGGCCTGCGCCTCGGTTGTCCAACGGCCACGGCGAGAGGCTTTATTTTTTGGCACGGCCTTTCCGGGGGTTACATCGGCGCTGAAGCGCCGACGCACCCCCGGCTACTCGCCCACCACCCCTCCGGGGTGGTACAGCCAACCTCGCACCGTACACATTTTTCACGAGGTTTCGCAAGTGTTGAAGGAATTGGACTCAATAAGAGGAAATGAAATGATGTACCACGTGCAAGGTGACGGCGCATGGAGGAACAAGTTCCTCCATGGCACTCACGACTTTGCAAGCTGTTGTCACGCTGTGTTCTCAACGGCCTCGATTCACACAAGTCTTCAGAAAACTGCGCCGATGTGCACCTTTTTTAAAAATCGTGTCCGCTTTGCATCCCATCCCATGCGCATGACTTGCACGAAAAGTTTGGCGCATGTCACCAATTGCTATCGAAAATGGTGCATAAATACTTACACGAATGTGTGTACCACCGTCGTTGGGCCGTTCTGTGCGCCTCCAGCGGGCTCGTCGAGGGACTGTCCGTGTCGTTACACACCAACGTGCACATTTCTCGTGCGCTTTTGACGGCCCCAAATTGGAGGTGCTGAAATTGCTGAGGGCGGAAGTTTCTTTAGACAGGCATGCGAGGCGGGAGGGCTTCAAAATGCGAGGCAATCAAGGCGCTCTGGATGGAGCGCCTCGATCAGGCAGCGCTTATTCGCAGATGAAATGGTCGGTGCGGCCGCAGGCGCAGCGGTATTCCAGCGCCTTGACCACGCCGCCTTCCTTGCGCACGTTCAAGCGGCCTTCAGACGCCTGGCCAGGCACGCCGATGCGCACCGGCGGCGCATTCAGACGCATGCCGCGCAGCACATGGCTGGACGCAGGCAGCGACTTGAGAGCCGTCTTCTTGGATGCGCGGTCATCGTTGGGCTTTACCATTTTTGCATCACCTCCTCGAACCGAGAATATGCATATCAAATCCAATGCCGTTGCAGATCGGAAAGATTTGCTGACAAGTTGCATCACGCCCATTTCGGGCCATTTTCTGGGCAAAGCCATAACTTCAATCAGGGCAAGGCGATGAAATATATTCCGGGATCCCTTACAGGAATTAGGACTCTGGCATATGTGTTGCCTTATGGAATCCGAGGGAATGCGTTCCGGAAGCCCGTACAGGCTTGTCCGAAGGCCCGGAAGCGCAGCCAGATTTTCGGAATCTACCCGAGCGAGGCACCTATGGCTCTGAACCTGTTTGGCGGCAAGAAGGACCCCGGTGCGGAAGACAATTCCAAGCTCGCCGACAGCATCGTGCGCGACTTCAAGCTGCGCGAAGTCTGCCCGGACCCGCCACGCGCGCTGGGCAAGGGCGAGTTGGCGCTCGAGACGAACGTGGCGCAGCTGGTGGACAATGTGGAGCGGCTGATCTCGGAACCGGGCTTCGACCTGCCGATGTTGCCGACCATCGCGCTCAAGCTGATGGAATTGCTGCAGAACCCGGATGTCGCCCCGCGCCAAATTGGCGAGATGGTGCTTTCGGACCCGGTCCTGGCGGCAAAGTTCCTGCGCATGTCGAACTCGGCAATGTGGGGCGGCAAGGTAAAGATCGAGAATGTCCACACGGCGGTGATGCGGTTGGGCTTGGGCACGATCAAAAACGTGGTCATGGCCATTGCGCTGAATGGGACGGTCTTTAAGGACAAGCGCCTCGAGAAGCATGCGAAGAAATTCTGGGAGCACTCCATCGGCTGTGCGGCTGCGGCGCAGGGTTTGGCGCCGATCGTGGGCGCGACGATGGAAGGCGCGTTCCTGGCCGGGCTGCTGCACGACATCGGGAAAATTCCGGCGTTGCTGGTCGTTCAAAAGGCGGTGGCCCAGATCAAGACCACCGAACCGATTCGGCCCGAGTTCGTCGAAGGCCTGATCGAAGCGCATCACGTGCGCTGCGGATTCGCGCTGCTCAAGCATTGGACGCTGCCGACGGACGCGCGCCTGGCGGTCGGCGCGCATCATGCGGTGAACTCGATGGAACAGGCGCGCGCGCAGGTGCTGATCCGGATGCCGGAATCGATGCCGGCGGACCGCAGCCAACTCGCGCTGAACCTGGCCTGTGTAGTACTGGCAGATAAGGCGCTGGGCGCGATTGGCTGGGCGGAAGAGCCGGGCGACCTGAAAATCCTCGGCGCCACGGACCTCGGCTTGAACGAGATCGGGGCCATGGAATTCTTGATGGCACTTGGGGATATATTGGGCGAGATTATTTCGGCGCTGTAAGACTCGGACAAAATTTCCTGTTCGGGCCTAATCTTGTCCCAATGGCGTCCGACGAGATACGCAGGGAGACAGCAACATGGCAATCGATGGCGTTGGACCAAGTAACAATACGGGCGCGGTAGGCGGCGCCGATGCCGCGCGGACGGAAGCCGCGAATCGGGTGCGCCCGCACGACCAGGCGGATACTTCGCCCACGCAGAGCAGCGGGACGCAGGGCGGCGACCGGGTGGAGCTGTCTTCGGAAGCGCAGCAGGCCGCGCAGGCGTATGGCGCGTCGCCGGTGAATCTGGAAGACATCCGCACCGATAAGGTCGAGGAAGCGAAGAAGTTCCTCAAGGCCGGGCTGTACAACGATAAAGGCGTGATCGAGCAGACCGCGCAAAGCATTTACGAAACCCAAGCCTAATTTGCAACATCACACACCCGGCCGCACGCGTTAAGGGATGAAGCACTCGTCCCTTCAGCGTGTGCGCCGGGTAAAGTTTTCTGGGTGCAGCCCGCATCCAGAAATAGTTTCCATTTGCATTGCGCGATGCGAATGGCAAAAATTTTCCGGCTCTAATCGCCAGCAAAAATTATTTCGGATGCAATAAATGCGCGCAAAGAAATGTGTAGCTGCTGAAGGAGACTCGCTTTAACCCGGTTGTGAAATTTGCCTGAACCAGGCCTAATCTGCGCGAATTTCCGACCGATGAGTAACGATAGGCCCGACCCTTGCTTTGCTAAATGCAGGCAAGAGGGATCGGCAGATGTCACCGGGATTCTATACCGCAGCAACCGCGCTCGACTCGCGCACCCGCGCGCAAGAAACCATCGCGAACAACCTCGCGAACATCAACACCACGGGTTTCAAGCGCCAGTATCCACTCTTCACCGAATTCGGCGCCGAACTGGCCGCGTCGCGCAAGAACATGGCGCCCGGCATTTCGAACGTCGCGCCCGTTGCGACCAACTGGGACCTGGCCACGCCGGGCCCCACGTTGAAGACCGGCGGCGAGCTGGACCTGGCGCTGCGCGGGCCGGGCTTCTTTGTGGTCTCCACCCCGAGCGGCGAACGCCTGACGCGCGCGGGAGAATTCAGCCGGGATGGCCAGGGTCGGCTGCTCGCGCGGGGCGAGCTGCCGGTCCTGGGCCAGAACGGTCCGATCACGCTGCCCAGCGGCCCGGTGGCGATCGGCCCGGACGGCACGGTCAAGGTCAACAACGTCGTTGTCGACAAGCTGCGCATCGAAGAACCCGAAAACACCAACGAGCTGGTCGCCGAAGGCGGAAGCCTTTTCATGACCTCGGGCAAAACAAAGACCGCCGACAAGGCGCAGGTCATGAGCGGCACGCTGGAAGGCTCGAATGTCAATCTGACGCAGGAACTGGTGGCGATGATCGCCAACTCGCGCGTGCACGATGAATCGGGCAAGGCGCTCAACATCGTCGATGAAATCACGGGACGGATGATTGCGGATCTTTCGTAAGACTTGTTCGCGCCTTCAAGGCGCCCTGGTAAGGAGAACAACACGTGCTTCGCGGTCTCTGGTCGTCGGCCTCCGGCATGCAGGCCCAGCAGCTCAATATCGACACGATCTCCAACAACTTGGCGAACGTGAACACGCCCGGCTTCAAACGCAGCCAGGCCACCTTCCAGGATCTGATCTACGACAAGATGCGCCTGCCCGGCTCCAGCTCGGACTCCGGCAACGGCATCCCCAGCGGCCTGCAGATCGGCTTGGGCGTGAACGTTGGCACGGTGAAGAAGATCTTCACCTCCGGCAAGCCGCAGCAGACCGGCAATCAGTTCGACGCCTGGATCGAAGGCAACGGTTTCTTCCAGATCCGCAAAGCCGACGGCACGCTGGCTTACACGCGCGACGGCAGCTTCAACCGCAGCGCGGACGGCAAACTGGTCACGGCCGACGGCTATGAACTCGACGGCCTAAGCGCCATCGACCCGCAAGCCACCTCGATCGGGATCTCGCCCAATGGCCGCGTTTCGCAGACCATCGGGAGCACGACCTCCGATGTGGGCCAGATCACGCTCTACAACTTCGTCAATCCGGCCGGGATGCTGGCCGAAGGCCACAACTTGCTGCTGCCCTCGGCTTCGAGCGGCACGGCGCAGGCCGGCACGCCGGGCAGCAACGGCTTCGGCACGATCAACCAGGGCTACCTGGAAATGTCGAACGTCGAAGTCGTGCAGGAAATGGTCAATCTGATCGTCGCGCAACGCGCCTACGAAGTGAACACCAAGGCGATCCAGGCCAGCGACGAAATGCTCCAAACCGCGAACAATATCCGGAGATAACTGTGCGACTCGCCCTGGCCCTGCTGCTCCTCGCGCCCGCGTTCGGCCTCGCCGCCGAACGCAGCGAGCAACCCGACTCCGAAGTGCGTTTGCGGGCGGAGACTTCGTGCACCGGTGCGATGGTGCTCCTGGGAGACATCGCGGCGGTTCGCGGTCCAGGCGAACGAGCCGACCGGCTGTATGCGGTCAAGGTCGGGCGCGCGCCCTTGCCGGGGAAGGAACGCTCGTACACGCTGGCGGAAGTGCGCTCGGCGGTGGCCGCGGCGGGGCTCGACACCGAAGGCATCAGCTTTACCGGTGAGCCGCGCGTGCGGGTATGGGCCGAAGCACAGACGATCGAAAGCGAACCGCTCGTGGCCGCGGCACGTCAGGCGCTGGAAGAACTGGCCAGCCAGCAGGACGGCGTGGAAGTGGAACTCGACTTTCCAAACCTGCCCGCGCCGGCGCTGATCCGGCCCGGCGAATACAAGCTCTCCGTTGAATTGCCTCCTGACGCGCTGCAACCGGGCCCCCGCACGCTGCATGTGCGGCTGGTGCGCGGCGACGAACGCCTGGCCGACGTCTCGATCTCGGCACGCGTTCGAGTCTTCCGCACGGTGGTGGTCGCGGCGCGGCGCATCGAGACCAACGACGTTGTCGAAGCGCGCGACTTGCGGCGCGAACGCCGCGAAATCACGGGCACATCCGGCGATGGCCTGACCGATCCGGCGCGCATTCTGGGCCAGCGCGCGCGCCAGCCGGTGGCGCAAGGCAAGACCCTCGACGAACGACTCTTCGAACCGGCGCCAGTGATTCGCAAGGGCGACCGCGTGCTGGTCAACGTAACCCGTGGTAGCCTGACGATCCGGGCCGAAGCGCAGGCGCTCTCCGACGCGCCCAACGGCCAGAACGTGCGTCTGAAACTGATCGACAACAACGCCGAAGTCCTGGCCCGCGCCTCGGGCCCCGGACAGGCCGACCTTTAATCCAATCAACCACAGGAGTCAGACATGCTTCGCATTGCCGCCGTCTTCGGATCACTTTGCGCACTGATGCTGCTCGCCGGTTGTGTGCAGCCCGCGCATGTCAAAGCGCCCGATCCAGTACACCTGGATATGGTTCAGCCGCAGGTGACCGACGGCTCGCTCTGGCAGGCGGACACCAGCAAGCAAGGCGTGATTGCGAACAACACCGCACGCAGCCGCGGCGACTTGGTCACGATCCTGATCGTTGAAGACACCAACGCCAAGCGCGACCGCTCCACCAAAACCAGCCGTGACCAGTCCGTCGATGCGAAGGTCGACCAGGTCGTGTATCCGGACTTCCTGACGCGCACTGTCAACGGCGCCAAGGTCCTGCCGGCGGTCAAAGGCTCCTCTTCGCGCTCTTACACTGGCAGCGGCTCGATCGCCGATTCGGGCACGGTGCGCGCCACGCTTTCGGCGCAGGTCACGCAAGTCCTGGCCAACGGCAATCTGGTGGTGCTCGGCCAGAAAGAAGTCATCGTCGGCGGCGAATCCCAGATCATCACGCTGACCGGCATTGTGCGCCCTGACGACATCCGCACGGACAACACGCTGCTCTCGAATTCGATTGCGGAAGCACGCATCAATATCTACGGCAGCGGCCCGCTCAACGACGCACAGCGACGCACGCTGGTCGGTCGGCTCTTCGACTGGGTCAACCTGTTCTAAACACGCTCGAACTTTGCACGAACTGCACTCAAAGGATTTTACGCATGCGCGACACCCTGATCCTGATTGGCTGCCTTTCTTTCGTCACGCTGGCCGGGTTCTCCTTGTGGGCCGGCGAAGTCACCCCGCCGCCCGCACCGGCGAAACCCGCTGCCGTAGCAGCGCCGGCGCAGCAGCAGATCCGAATCAAGGACATCGCCGAAATTCAAGGCGTGCGCGAGAACCAGTTGATCGGCAACGGCGTGGTAATCGGCTTGGACAGCTCCGGCGACCAGTCCAGCGGCCTGGCGAACATCGAAATCGCCAATATTCAGGCGCGCTGGGGCCTAACGGTCACGGCCAACGACATTAAGAGCAAAAATATCGCGGCGGTGATCGTGACGGCCAAGCTCTCCGCGTTCGCCAAGAAGGGCAGCAAGATCGACGTACAGGTTTCATCGATCGGGGATGCCAAAAGCCTCGTCGGCGGCGTGCTGGTGCAGTGTCCGCTGGTCGGCGCCGATGGCCGCGTCTACGCGGTCGCGCAGGGCGCGCTCTCCGTGGGCGGCGTGGGCGGAGGCGGCGGCGGAACCGGCGGTTCGAGCGTGACCAAGAACCACCTGCTGGTCGGACGGATCCCTGAAGCGGCCCTGGTGGAACGCGAAGTTCCCACGGACTTCGCTTCAAACAGTCTGGTGCGCCTGCGCCTCCGGCAGCCGGACTTCACCACCGCGACCCGCATGGCCGAAGCAATCAATGCGAAGTGGAAGGACAGCGCCCGCGCGACGGATTGGTCGGGCATCGAAATTCATTTCCCTGAAAGCATCACCGACGACGGGCAGCGCGTGGGCTTCATCGCCGAAATGGAAAAACTGACACTGGTGCCGGACTCGGCCGCGCGCGTGGTCTTCAACGAGCGCACGGGAACCATCGTGGCCGGCGCGAATGTGCGCCTGGCCCCGACGGCGATCTCGCAGGGCAACCTCTTCATCACGATCAAAAACACTCCTGTGATCAGCCAGCCCGAAGCGCTTTCCAAGGGTAAGACGGTCGTGGAGTCGGATCAGTCGACCACGCTCACCGAAGAGCAGGCACATGTGCTGATCCTCGAACCGGGCCCCACGCTGGGCGAACTGGCCCGCGCGCTCAATGCGCTCAAGGTCACGCCGCGCGACATGATCTCAATCTTCCAGGCCCTGAAGGACGCGGGCGCGCTGCACGCCGAACTGATCATTATGTGAGCTTGGCAAAAGGTTTGCGCAAGACTCAATGGTATTGGGTAGATGTGGCAAAAATTTCCGGATTGGAGCCCCAGATGGATGTCAGTGCGAGCCCGATCGGCAATTCCAGCCACGCGCCTAACAAGACGGCCAAGGACCTGCGCCAGGCCTCGCAGGATCTGGAAAGCCTTTGGCTGTCCCACATTTTGAAGGAAGCGCGCCCCAAGGCTTCGAGCTTTCTGGGGAAGAGTTTCGCGAGTGAGATGTTCGGCGACATGCTGGATGAAGAGCTTGCGAAGAAGATGGCGCAGAGCGGCATGACCGGGTTATCCGACCAGATGGTCCGGCAATTTTCGCCACCCCCTTCGCCCACCGCGCCCAAAACCGAAGACAAGAAATAACCATCAGGGAGAGTAAACCATGCAATCCGCACCCGCGTTGCCGCTGTTTGAAAAGCTGGAAGCGATTCAGCAGGCCTGCCAACATCTTCAGGATGCGCTGCGCAAGGCCGACTCGCAGGCGATCTTTTTGGCGGTCGAAGAGCAGGCGCAGGCGCTGCAACTGCTCCACCGGACCCAGGCGGCCATCGAGCAGGGTCCCGAACGCGAGCAGGCGCGCGTGGTGATCGAACGCATCCTCGAACTTAACCGACACAACCAGTTGCTGAGCCGGCACGGCCTCTCGAGCATCCAGAGCGCCATGCGGCGGTTGATGCCTGTCGCCGCGTACAGCGCCGACGGCCATTCGCTGCCGCTGGCGCCGGATTCGACAATCGTCCGCTCGGCGTAAGTCACCGGAACCGCAAGAGGACCGTCCATGGGTATCACCGTCAATGGAATTCTGGATACGGGCATTCGCGCTGTAAAAGCGCTGCAGGTCGCGATGGCGACCACGTCGCACAATATTTCCAATGTGAATACGGAAGGCTACACACGCCAACGCGCCGATATGGCCGCGACCCTGGCCTTGAATTCCAACCCGGGCCAGATCGGCACGGGCGTTGAAGTTTCCCAGGTCGTGCGCTTGCGCCAGCCCACGCTGGATGCGCTCGTTCAGACGGAAGTCGGGCAACTGGGCCAGTGGACCCAGAACCAGCAGACCACCGGCGTCTTGCAGACGATGCTGGGCGACGCGACCAACGGCAAGATCGGCAGCGCGTTCTCGGACTTCTTCAATTCGTGGCACGACCTGACCACCGCGCCGGAAGAAGCGGGGCTGCGCCAGGTCGTCGTGGACAATGGCACGCAACTGGCCGACGCCTTTCGAGATGCGTCGGGGCGGCTTGATTCGCTAAACAACGGCCTGAACCTGTCGGTGACCAGTTCGGTCAACGACGCCAACTCGTACATCACGTCGATCGCGCAGCTCAATCAGGAAATCGCGACCGCGGAGCTGGGCGGGCATAACAACGCCAACGACCTCCGCGACCAGCGCGACCTGGCCGTCGAAAAGCTCTCTGCAATCACCGACCTCACCGTCACCACCCAGTCCAACGGGATGGTGGACATCGACATCGGCGGCAACAGTGTGGTCAACGGAATCAACACCACCGCGCTGACCGGCGTGCTGAACGGCGCCACCAACCACATGGAAGTTTTCATTGGTGCAACGCCCCTGCCCTTCTCGTCGGGCTCGTTTCAGGGCTACAAGGACAGCTTCGCCGCACTCGATTCGACGCGCACGACGCTCGATTCCATGGCCGCGACCGTGGTCAGCGAAGTCAACAACCTGCACACCTCGGGCTTCGATCTGAACGGCAACCCCGGCGGCGCATTCTTCACGGGGGCCAACGCGGCCAATATCGATGTCTCCGCCGCGCTGAAGACGAGCCCGAATCTGGTGGCGGCGTCTTCCTCTATAGGCGGTGTTCCAGGCAACGGCGATGTCGCGCTGCAGATGGCGCAATTGCAGAGCAAAAAGGTCTATCCGGCCGGCGTGCCGCAATACACCTTTAATGAATCCTTCAACAACCTCGTACTCTCGCTGGGTTCGCAGGCGCGCCAGGCCAACCAGCGGGTGAGCGACTTCACCAACGCGGTCAAGTCGGTCAAGGACCAGCGCGATGCAATCAGCGGCGTGAACACCGACGAAGAAGTGGCCAACATGCTGAACTTTCAGCGCGCCTATCAGGCCGCGGCGCGCGTGATCACCAATGTCGATGACATGATGGACCGGCTGATCAACCATACGGGCCGGGTGGGCTTGTAAACGCGGCGTGCGGAGCCGGATAACTCCGCGCCGGAGGACGGGACATGCGCATCACCGACCAGATTCGATATCAAGGCTTCGTGCCGCAGTACCAGAAGCTACTCTCGCAGATCGTCGATCTGCAGGGCCAGGTGGCGAGCGGCCAACGCATCACGAATATCAGCGACGACGTGGCCGGGGCCGCGCGCGCGCAGGGCTACAACCAGCTTCTCTCCAACCTGAACCAGGACGGCCGCAACGTCGATGAAAGCACCGCCTGGTCGCAGGACACGGAAAACGTGCTCAACCAGGCCACGCAACTGATTCAACGCGCGCGCGAACTGGCGGTGCAGGCGTCCGATCCCACGATCTCTTCGGCCGCGCGCAATGGCTTTACGCAGGAAGTCGACCAGTTGATCTCTTCGATGGTCGACCTGGGCACGACTTCGCACCGCGGGCACACGCTTTTGGCCGGCGACAAAACTGGCGCGCCGAGCTTCACCGCAAATTACACCGCCGGGCAGATCACTTCGGTTACGTACAACGGCGATGCCGGCCAGCGCAGCGTCGAAATCACCCCCGGCCGCACGCTCGACTACAACATGCTGGGCTCCAACGAAAATGGCGGCGCGTTTGGCGCCTTCCGCGACACGATCAAAGGCGTCGACGTCTTCAACACCCTGATCCAATTCCGCGACAATATCCAGACCGGCAACTTGGCCGCGATCGGCAGCTCCGATATTCCCGCGCTGCAGACTTCCCTGACGCATCTAACCGAAGGGTTGGCGCTGGTCGGCGGTACGCAGACTCGCATGCAGAACGCGGTCTCATTGAATGAAGACCTGACCCAGAGCACGCAGAACAATCTTTCGAAAATTCAGGACACCGACGTCGCCAGCGCAATCACCGATTACACCCAGCTCCAGACCGCCTACCAGGCGGCCTTGAACATGGGGGGCAAGATCATGCAGACCAGTCTTCTCGATTACGTGAGGTAATCCAATGACCGACACCGCTCCGCTGCCCACCCGCGCCGTAGTGCTTGGCGAACTGCCGGCGCAACTCACGATCAAGGGGGGCTTGAACCCCTTCACGCACGAACGCTACGAGGTGCGGGTGGAGGTGGACGCCCCGCCCTTCCTGAGGCTCGAAGCCGTAGGCCTGGACCTGGCCTTCCACGTGCTCGACCCGTTCATCGTGCTCGAAGATTACTCGCCGGAGCTGTGCGAGGACGACGCGCGCTTCCTGGAACTCGAGGGTCCCGCGGAAACGCGCCTGCTCTCGATCGTCAATCTGAAGAATGGAACCGGCAAGGCGACTGTGAATCTCGCCGCGCCCATCGTGGTTAACACGCGTACCGGCGTAGCCAAGCAGGTGATCCTGCACAACGCCAGCCAGTTCAGCGTCCGACATCCTCTCACCGCCTAATCGAGCCGGACCCGCCAAGGGGAACCGCCATGCTGGTCTTAAGCCGGAAAGTCGGACAAGCCCTGCTTCTGGGCAAGGACATCGAGATTACTGTGCTGCGCGTGGACGGCGATCAGATCCGCCTCGGTGTGCGCGCGCCCAAGAGCGTCTCGATCCTGCGGAAAGAATTGATCGACGATGTGCGCACCGCCACTGCTGACGCCGGCGTGGGCAAGGCCGAATCCGCGAAGCCCTCCGGCCTCAGCGAACTCGCCGCGAAGCTGCGCAAGCAGACTTCCGCGCCTGCCACAGCGGTTGCGCCTATCGCCCCAACAGCGCCAAACGCGACGACCGCGCCAACCAATTCTCCGGAGAAACGTCAATGAATTATCAGACCGTTTACAACCAGGTCTGGAGCGCTGCCGAATATCACGTGCACTCCCCAGAAGTCGTCGCGGTGCCGAAGCTGCTCGAACTCTGCCAGAACCAGGGCTTCAAGAGCACCATCGCGTTCGGCTGCGGCCAGGGCCACGGGGTCGCGCGCTTGAATGAAGCGGGCCTCGATGCGTACGGGCTGGATGTCTCTTCCGTCGCGGTCACAGCGCATCCGGAACTCGAACAGAAAATAAAAGTGCTCGACATCACCAAGCTCCGCGAAGCTGCGTTCGGACAGATCGACCTCGTTTACTCGATCGACGTGCTCGAGCACATTCATCCGGACGACCTACACGGTTTCTTCAGCGCCGCGCTCGCGCAAAAACCGAAGATGGTCTACTTCGAAATTGCGACAAAGATCGACAGCTTCGGCCCGCAACTGGTCGGCGAACACCTGCACGTCTGCGTGCGCCCCCCGGAATGGTGGAAGGCGGTGATCTCCGATTATTTCAAGGTTCGGGAGTTCCATCAGGCGCGCGCGAGCCACGTCACGGGGTTCTCTCTAACCGCGGTACCGCGCAAGGTTGTGGGCCCCGCGCCGAAGGCTTGGACGCCGTCCGAACCGAGTGCACGCGACCGCCGGCGCTCGCGTAACCTGCAGGCCCTGATCGCTCGCGGCTTCCCCACGGAAGCTGGGCAACTGATTGAATCGGAAGAAATTATCCCAGAGAACTCGGGTCTGACTGTAAAGGGAGCACCCACCGGCGAACCCTTCGCCGCAGTGCGCATGGGTGAGCAGTTCTTGGCCCTAGAAGACCCGAAGGACCCCGAAAGCAAAGCGCGCGACGAAGCGCGCGCGCAAAAGTTGGGCGAATCGCCAACGCTGCTCATGCAGATCGGCTTGGGCCTGGGCTACCGCGCCGAAAAGGCGCTCTCGCTTTTGCCGGCGCAGTCACACCTGCTGGTCGTCGAGCCCTTCCCCGAAGCGTTGCGCATGGCGCTGGAAGAACGCGACTTGCGCGAACTCTTCGCCGATTCGCGCTTCCATCTCCTGCTCTGCAACGATGAAGACGGTCTGCGCCTCGAAGTCGCAAAATTAATGCGCGAGTACCCGCGGCTTTGCACGATGCTGCCCTGGGTACCGGAATCGTACGCCGCGCTGCTGGGTGAGCTGGCCTTCACGCTCACCAAGACATCACTGGTGATGTTCGAGCGCGTACAACGCGAACGCCAGTCGCTGTACCGCGAAGGCATGACTTGGGCCAAGCAATCGCTGCAGAACATGCCTTGGGCGATCACGCATCCAGGCACGGAGGCATTCGACGGCGTTAAGGGTATGGACTCCGCGATCATCGTCGGCGCGGGCCCGACCCTGGCAGACAGTTTCGAATTCCTGCGCGCAATGCAGGAACGCGTGCCGATCTTTGCCGCGGACTCCGCCGTTCCTCGCCTCGTCGCCGCAGGGGTACATCCGCATCTGGTGCTCGCGGTCGACCCAAAAGAAGCGCCGATGAAGTCGGCCAGCAAACTCGATCCTGAAAAGTCTGGGCTGGTGCTGAGCGACCAGGTGCACCCGAATTACGCGAACATGCCGGCCGCATTCAAAGTGCTGTGCCTCAATGAATTCTGGCAGAAAGAGATGCGCAGCGTTTACCCCAAGCGCAAGAGCTGGCGCAACATGATGTTCGTCGGCGGCACCGCGGTCCAACTCGCGGAAGCTCTGGGCGCGAAAAAGATGTACCTGGTCGGACTCGATTTCGCTTTTGCGCCGGATGGGTCCACACACATCGCCGGGGCCCTGCCGCAAAATTTGATGGACCGCCACACCAAGGACGAATGCAAGCCGATGGCGGGCTACGAAACGGAATCCCTGAAGACCTCAAATATCTTCCGTCTGTATATGGACGAGTTCTGCGAATACGTCGAAGCTTCGCCTGAACTCGAATTCGTTCCGGTTACTACCGGCGGCGCACGAATTGGCAATCTCCAACATGTGCGCCCGGAAAAGGCGCTCGCCTTTGCCGAGCAGCATGCGGTGCGCGACTGGCGGCAGGATTTGAAGGCCAGCTTTGCCGCGGCGCAGACGCCCCAGGAGTTACGCGCACAGCAGGAATTGCTCTCGAAAATCGCGAGCGAAATGCTGCGCTTCCGCGACGAGTTGTACTCCACCGACAATGCGGACCAGTTGCTTGACCTCTTCCACACGATCGACAACACCAGCACCTTCGGGATCTGCGCTTACGCCATTCAAGACATCCTGAATTCAATGACCGCGACCGGCGAATTTACAACCGCGCACATCGAAGCCCTGCGTAGCCGCTTTGACGAATTTATGCCGCTGGCCCACGCGGCGCTGGCCTCCACAGCCCCTAGCGCCAAGGCGCACATGGTCTGCCATCCGCCCGAAGCACCCAAACCGAACGAATTGTCCAAACTGAGCGCCGCTGAACGCGCGGCCTTCAGCATTGAGCGCATCGAGCGTGCGGTGGAAGGCGCCACTGCGCGAGCCCGGCTCCGGTGTGCGATCGTTTCGCGCGCCGAGGCAAGCACGGGGGTGCAATACGAGGAAAGTCGCTCTTCCATTGTTGAAGCATTTACTGCGCAAGGAGGAAGCTTCAAAGAACTAGGACTGATCAGAGTTGACGCGACGCAATTCAACCCGGCGCGCGCACACAATTTGGCCGTGGAGCTAGCCGCCGAGCGTGGCTTCGACTGGCTGTTCTTCCTCGAAGCGGGCGACACTCTGGCGTCCAATGTGTTTGCGGACACAGCGGCGTGGCTCGACAAACTGGATGCGTTGTGGGGTTCGAATTGGAAACGCGAAAGCGGCCAGGCCGAACCGGTCCGGGTTGCCAATCAGCGTCCGAACATCACCAGCCTGGCCATGCTTATGGCCACCGATCCGGAACAGGCGCTGCAGATCGGGCATTTCGTGCGCACTTCGGTGGCGCGCAAGTATCCGTGGCGCGAAGATCTCACGACGGGGGCGGAGTACGAATACTTCCTACGCGTCTGGGAGCATGAACGTTGCCGCAAAGTTGCCCAGCCATATTTCTACAGTCACGCAGGCAAAAGCCACGAATCAGCCTGGCGCGCGCAGGTGGAACGCAGCATCCAGGAATGCGCGCAGCGCCTGAAGCTGGCCGTCGATCTGGAAATCAACGGGATTAAGCTCCGGTTCTTCACGCCCAATCCCTTCGACCAGGTCCAGCATCAACACCTCAACGGCGCCCTCTTCGATGCTGCGCGGCTTGACTTCATGAAGGAAAACATGCCGCCGCTTCCGACTATTGTAGATGTGGGCGCGAATGTCGGGAACCATGCGCTGTACTTTGAAAAGTTTATCCATCCGCACAAGGTCGTCGTCATCGAGCCCAACCCGGCGTCGGTCAAAGTGTGCCGCAAGAATGCCGAACTGAATAACTGCACGACCTTTGACTTTACCTACACTGGCGTGGCCGCCGGCCCGAGCCGTGGCAAGTACAAGCTTGCTAGCGGCACTCAGGGCGCCGAAATCGAAGTCGAGATGCGACCGCTGGACGAAATGCTCAAGGGCAAGGTGGATTTCGTGCGCGTTGGCACGCATAAATTCGGACTGGAAGTGCTGGCCGGCATGCGCCGCATCATGCGTGAATTCCAGCCGGTTATTTTCATTGAAATACACAAAGACGAGAAGAGTGAGCTGGACGCATTCCTTCAGGAATCCAAGTACGAAATGCACCGGGAGATCGTGGGTAGCGACAAGCTCAACCTGATCCTCGCCGCGAAAAAATAATTTTGGAATCGCGCTTAACCGGCGCACACAGCAACCGACATTAATAATGTAAGGGATGGACGAAAAAAAGAAGTGAGGTCCAAACCGAACAAATGGCTCTGACCGCGGGGGTTGGAGCAAAGCAGAAGTGAGCAAGTGGCGGGCAAGGATGCCCAACAAAGCCACCCAGGGAAGGAGAAGTCCAATGTCACGCATCGTCACGAACAGCAGCGCCATCACGGTCTACAAGAACTACAACCGCTCCAACACTGCGCTCGCGGCCTCCGCGGAGCGTCTCTCGACCGGATTGCGCATCAACCGCGCGTCCGACGACGCCGCCGGTTTGGCGATCAGCGAAACGCTGCGCGCGCAGATCAAGGGCGCCAACGCCGCCGCCGACAACATCTCCGACGCGAATAGCTTCATCAACACCGCGGACGGCTTCCTCCAGAACGTCTCCGACATCCTCGGCCGCCTCGAAGAACTGACGGTCAACTTCGGCGATGCCACGAAGAGCGCCTCGGACAAGTCCAACCTGAAGAGCGAATTCGACTCGCTGCGCCAGCAGGCCCTCGACATCATCAACAAGGCGGAATTCAACGGCCTCTCGATGTTCAAAGCCGACCTGTCGGGTCTGGTGATCGACGCCGACGGCAACACGACCAGCATCAAGGGCCTGGCGGGCGCAACCGCGCTGACGGACATCGGTGCGGCCACGATCTCCACTATCGCCACCGTCACGAAGGCAATCGGCACGGTCTCCACGCAGCGCGGCACGCTCGGCGCTTCGCAGAGCAAGATCAACTACACGCTGATCGGCGTCGAGAACTACTCTGAAAACATCTCGGCCGCTGAAAGCCGCATCCGCAACGTGGACGTCGCGAAGGAAACCACAACCTTCTCGCGCTACCAGATCCAGGTCCAGGCGGCCACCGCGATGCTGGCTCAGGCCAACCAACTGCCGCAGAACGTTCTCTCCCTCCTGAAAGGCTAGTCCCCCGCACTAGCGGTCAGGAGTAAACTGGTGGCCCCGGCCTTAAACGCCGGGGCCATCTTTTTTATTTAGATCTCACAACTCGTTATTAAATATTAATTTACACCGTTAATTTCAATCAAAATCATCCGACAAGAATACTGAGGCAAGCGGAATGGAGTACCTCACCGCGCGCCGCGAGCAGTACCAGGCATCCCGCACAGCGCTCGGCTCGAAGAAATTCGAGACGCGACGACGGCGAGGACGCCCGGTGATCCGCCGCTCGCGGTGTTGATTGGGCTCGAGTCGCGCAAACGCGCAACTCTTGCATCGCGGGGAAACTCATGCTGGCCTCGGGGGCAACAGGCGCGTCGCCACGGAGTACGGGTTCCGCGTGCACCTGCACTGCTGAAGCTTTGAGCTGGCGCTGAACGCCGACGGCGCGGTATTACTCCCGTCGCCTGGCGTGAGCGCTAACTTGGAATTCGGGGGCAGTCGCACCGGATCGTCCAGGCTCCAAGGTCCGCCGGGAATGCGCACTTGCAGTCGGCCGCGAAGCCGAGGTTGCGTCGCCGCATCGCGCAACTTCCGCTACGTGTTCCGGGCGAGCCGGGCTCTGCCGCGGTTCGGCGCAAGGGCTTATTCCTGGCGGACCGGCGCCCGCAAGACGTGCAGGAGGATGAGAGAGGAAGAGATTTCTTGTCGGAGGCTCCGGCGCGCCAGACTCAGCTCAATGGGAGCGGTCTCGTGCGAGGAGTGAGCTGTAAACGCCGGAGCAAGGATGCTCCGGGTAACCCCAAGGAAGGAGTCTTACCATGGCTCGTATCGTCACCAACAGCAGTGCCATCACGGTTTACAAGAACTACAATCGCGCCAATTCGATGTTGGCCGCGTCCGCCGAACGGCTCTCGACCGGCTTGCGCATCAACCGCGCGTCCGACGACGCCGCCGGCCTCGCGATCAGCGAAACCTTGCGCGCACAGGTCAAGGGCTCCAGCGCCGCCGCCGATAACATCGCCAGCGCGAACAACTTCATCAACACCGCTGACGGTTACCTCCAGAACGTCTCCGACATCATGGGTCGCCTCGAAGAACTCTCGGTCAACTACGGCGATGCGACCAAGAGCACCACGGACAAGGCCAACCTGAAGGCGGAATTCGACTCCCTCAAGCAGCAGGCCCTGGACATCTTCGACAAGTCGAAGTTCAACGGCACCTCGATCTTCAAGGCCGATCTGACCAACCAGATCATCGACGCAGACGGCAACACGACCAGCGTCAAGGGCCTGGCCGGCGCCACCGCCAAAGCCAAAGTTACCGCCGCGACGATCAGCACGCTGTCCACGGTCACCTCGGCGATCACCAGCGTCTCCACGCAGCGCGGCACGCTCGGCGCTTCGCAGAGCAAGCTGAACTACACGCTGATCGGCGTCGAAAACTACAACGAGAACATCTCGGCTGCGGAAAGCCGCATTCGCAACGTCGATGTGGCGAAGGAAACCA